>WNEZ01000133.1_pt1 | contig 110376 bp, 86 predicted proteins | sample 5400521 | NCBI WGS metagenome assembly WNEZ01 (sample SAMN13153339, study PRJNA577476) | soil metagenome | isolation source: 120 cm saprolite under Douglas fir tree site 2 hole 1 replicate 1 | place: USA:California | collected 2015-04-18
CGTTCTTGACGTAACGACTGTCTTTTGGTTGCTGTATCTCCATGTTATAAGTCCGCCAGACAACTAACTTATTGTCAAGTTGCTTAACGCCCTCACCTGCCGCCTGTAGTCGGCAGTCCGTCGGGCGGTGTCTCATCGGTTTATAGCCTTAGTGAAACCGGTTTGCCAGCATTTTTGTCACCCATGCTTCATAGTTGATGGCAACCCGGCGGGCGGGCCGGCGTCTAACGCTAGCGACTGGCACAGCAGCGTGAGTGGAGGTAAGTATGGGCTTAGTTCAGAGAATTGGGAGTGTGTTTCTGGCGGCCATCTTGCTGTTCGATACGCCCAGTTCGCTCAATTCAGTCTGGGCCGCCGATGACGCGGATCAAAAAGGCGCGCCTCCGGCACTGACGATCTATAACCAACAATTCGCGGTAGTGCGGCAAAAGCTGCCGCTCGATTTGCACTCGGGTGTAAATCACGTGCAGGTCACCGATATCACGGCTCATCTTGAGCCTGATTCGGTGCTCCTGCGTCCGCTGGACAACGCCCGTCGGGTTCAGATCCTCGAGCAGAATTACCGCAATGATCCGGTGACGCAGCAATTGCTGCTTTCCTTATACGAGGGCAAGACAATCGATTTCGTGGTGAACGACAAGGACGGCGGGACGCATACGGTGTCCGGCAAAATCATTCGCAGCGGCTATGTGCCCCACTACAATGCCTTGCAAGTCTACGGCCAAGAGTATTACGCCCAGCAGGCTGCAATGGCTCAAGGCACCGAGCAAGCGGTGATCGAGGTAAACGGAAAGCTGCAATTCTCCTTGCCAGGTCAGCCGGTATTCCCTGCTCTGGCCGACGACACCATTCTCAAGCCGACACTCTCGTGGGAGCTGCTGGCGGACAAGCAGGGAGCTGCGCCGACCGAGTTCAGCTACGTCACCGGCGGCATGAATTGGCAAGCGAGTTACAACGTCGTAGCACCACCGAAATCCAATGTGCTGGAACTGGTCGGCTGGGTCACGCTGGATAATCAAAGTGGTAAAACGTTCCGCGACGCCCACATCAAACTGATGGCAGGTGACGTGAACAAAGTCCAGCCACAAGGATTTAACCGCATGCAAGGATACGCCTCCGCAGGAGCGGCTGTAGTACAATTCGGCCCGCCGGTAACGGAAAAAACTTTCGACGAGTATCACCTCTACACTCTCGAGCACGCCACCACTCTGCACGACCGCGAAACTAAGCAAGTGGAAATGGTCCGGGCCGCCGGCATACAATCCAAGGCCGTATACGTCTACGACGGGCTCAAAATCGACCCGAACTACCAAAACTGGCCACTGGAGACCATTCGCCAGCAGGAAAGCTACGGCACCCTTTCCAATCCCAAAGTTTGGGTCATGCAGGAGTTCAAGAACAGCGCCGACAACCATCTCGGTATGCCGCTTCCGATGGGCCGCGTGCGATTCTATCGGCGTGATGAAGACGGGCAACTCGAGTTCACCGGCGAAAATAACATCGATCACACGCCGAAGGACGAGACACTTCGCCTTTATACTGGAAATGCGTTTGACATCACGGGAGAGCGCAGCCGCACTGATTACCGGGCGGATTTCAATGCCCGCTGGCTCGACGAATCATTCGAAATAAAGTTGCGAAATCACAAGACCGAAGGCATTGAGGTACGCGTCGTCGAGCATCTTTACCGCTGGACGAATTGGGACATCCTGAAGAATTCTGAGGGGTTTAAAAAACTGGACAGCAAGACGGCAGAGTTCCTCGTGCAGATCCCGGCCGGCGGCGAAAAAACGGTAGCGTACAGGGTCCACTACAGTTGGTGAGATGAGCATAACGGCTAGGGATTGACGGTGATGTTTTGGTCTGGAAAATAAAAAAGGGGGCCGGTGCAAGCCCCCTTCGTCAACTGACCCCCCAAAACCAGAACACAGTCGAGGTTGTGTTCCGGCCACCCCGGGAAGCCAATATTTTTATTTGCAGGAGTAGAATGCAAGTCGGGTGCCAGCCTCAGGGTTATCTGCAGTTCGAATTCATACGATTGAAACGATAGGAGTTAGCCAAAGGGAACCATTTAGGGACTCGAGGGGAACACCTAAATCCTACAAAATCTCACAGATGGCATCGTCCAGCTCTCCATTCTTTGGGAGAAGGGGCCGAACGCAAGGAATCACGTCACGTAGACTTTGTTTCAAATTCCAATCGTCGTGCGAATCGCCGACGCAATCGATTCGCTGAACCGTTCGACGTCTGCTGCGTGCTCGGCTTCGACCATTACCCGCGCCAAAGCTTCCGTGCCAGAGTAACGCAATACGATCCGTCCGTTGCTGCCAAGGGCTGACTCGGCTTCACGCAACGCTTTTGCAACTTCAGGTACATTTTCCAGCGGCGGCTTACTCTTTACCTTCACGTTTACAATCGTTTGTGGATAGTCCTTGAGGCCTGCGACCAGCGTATCGAGGCTTCCCCGCATGGCTACCAGCGACGCAACTTTTACCGCCGTCAGCAAACCATCGCCTGCGGGAGAATCGTCCAGAAAAATAATGTGCCCGGACTGTTCCCCGCCCAGCGCATTGCCGCTCTTGAGCATCTCTTGCAACACATACCGGTCGCCGACATTAGTGCGCGCCATGGCGATATTTTCGTCGGCGAGTACGCGCTCCAGCCCCAGATTGGACATCGAGGTGGCCACCACGCGATTTCCCGGCAGCTTCCCCGTGCTTTTCAAAAAACGCGCCGCGGCCAGCAAAACACCGTCGCCGTTGATAATCTTCCCGCTTGCGGAAACAAACAACGCCCGGTCCGCATCGCCGTCGAACGCCACGCCCAGGGCGGCTTCTTCAACTGGTACTCGATGCTGCAATTTTTCCAAATGCAGCGAACCACATCCTGCGTTGATATTTCTCCCGTCCGGCTCGGTTCCAATCGTTACCACGTCGCAACCCAGGGACCGAAATAACTCCGGTCCCAGCCGGTAAGCCGCGCCGTTTGCGCAATCCAGCACCACTCGCAAGCCTTGCAAATTTGCGCCGGTTAGCACCCGGCCACGCAGAAAATCGAGATACTGTGAATGCGGCGATTCATCGGTGGCCAGCGGTGCCGGCGCAGGCTTTGCCGCCTCCGACAAGAATCCTGGAATTTCGGATTCGATTTCTTCTTCCACGGCATCCGGAAATTTCATTCCGGCGTGTGAAAAAAGTTTGACTCCGTTGTCCGGAAACGGATTGTGCGAAGCGGAGATGACAACGCCAGCGTCAAAATCATTCTGGCGAACCAGGCATGCCACTCCAGGCGTCGTCAAAACGCCAGCGAAAGTCACTGCCACGTCCGACTGTTGCAAGCCAGCCGCGAGAATGGCCGCAATGTGCGGCCCCGATTCTCGCGTGTCCATTGCGATCAGCGCGTGCGGCGCCGCGTGTTTTTTGTGAAGGAACGCTCCAACCGCCCGGCCGACTGCGTGTAGCGTCGCGTCATCCAGGGGCGGCGTTCCCGGGACACCACGAATGCCGTCGGTGCCGAAAAATTGTTTGGCCATAGAGGAATAAGTTGTACGTGCAAAGCTTGCGTTGTTATCGGCTGCGACTGGAATAGCACGGCCTGAGAAAAGTTTAGCACAAGGGGTTTCTGCTTCCGGTGCAACAAACCGCTGTTAGCATGGAGAAACATTACAGCTCTCCGTAAATTCGCGGCTCGGATGATGTGATACCTTGATGTCTGGAAATGACGGAGACGCGCCTGCCCGTAACTGAAACACCGCGTGAGAAGGAATACGCGCGCCTGATCGGCTCGACCTTCAGCTTACGCGTGATTGCCGCCGCTATTATTTTGCTTTTCGCGTACTACGCGCAAGGCGTGGTCATCACGTTGGTGCTGTCAATTCTTCTGGCGTATTGCCTCGATCCAGTCGTCGAATTTCTGGAACGCTGGCATATTCCACGCACTATCGGCTCCATGGTCATGGTGCTTCTGCTATGTGCGGTGATCGGCGCGGTAGGCTATGGGCTGTGGTCCCGCGCGTCGGATTTTGCCGAAAGCTGGCCGAAATATAGCGGCGTGCTGCGTCACGCCGCCAATTCCGTGGAAGCTAAGATCAGCGGCATCGAGCATGGCGTCGATGGCACATCGCCACCACAGAGTACGCAGGCGGCGCCGCAATTCGAACCGCCGCGTGATAGCGGAATTGTGCGCAACCTGATTATTCGCAGTATTGGATCGCTGTATGCGCTGTTTCTTGAAGTGACATTCGTTCCATTCCTGGTTTTCTTCATGTTGGCTGGAAAACGCGAAGCCTGGCACGGCACGCTGCAACTTTTTCCTGCTTCGCGACGCACGCAAGTGAAAGAAATGCTGGACGACTTGCGCATCGTCCTTCGCGACTATGTGCTGTGGATGAGCGTGGTCACCTTGATGGTGATCACATTCAGCAGCCTGTTTTTCTGGGTGCTGGGTCTCGATTATCCGATCCTGCTTGGCATTGTCTCCGGCGTCTTGAATATGGTGCCGTACATCGGCGCGGTCATGGCGTGGCTACCGGCATTCATGCTGGCGCTCACCAAGTGGCAAACCATCGGTTGGTTCTTTTTGATTGCTGGCGTACTAACAGGCATCCACATCTTCGCGCTGAATTTGATCGCGCCGCAGTTGGTCGGGAGGCGGCTGCGCTTAAACGCCGTCGCGATCACTGTGTCATTGCTCTTCTGGGGATGGGTGTGGGGCGGCATGGGACTGCTGCTCGCGATTCCAATTACCGCCACGCTGCGAGTCGTCTGCGATCACAGCGAAGCTTGCAAGCCAATAGGACGCTGGCTCAGTGCTTAGCACTGCCTCGCGCCACGGATTGCTCAATAGCGTTCAACGATCGAAGAGAGATTCCTGCGCTCGGAATGACGGAATCTGCGAGTGGAATCGCCATATGAGTCAGCTACGACTGCGTCATGGCTTGGTCGCGCCGTCCCTCGATGCGTTTGGCACTGCTTCGGGCGACCTCAAGAAGCGCACCAACTGCCAGCGTTGCGGCTCCGGCAACTTGGACCACGCAGGCATTTTCTTTCTCACCACGCCGTTGGTCAGCAACCAGAACAGCGTTCCAGGAGTAGCGTTCTGCACGTCCGAAACTCGCAGGCTGGGACCTTTCCTGCCGCCCTTCGCGTCGTCACCGTGACATTCCGAGCAGTGATCCGCAAATAGCAATTTTCCGGCGGCAACCGCTTCCGGATCATTTTCCATCGGATTAGGACGGTTTACCGCTTTATCAGGCGCTTTTCGAAGCTCGGCGTAAGTATCTCCGCCCAGGTGGAATTGCATACTATTGAGTCCGGGCCGCGTGGAAACGCTGTTCGCGGACAATTGCGAAATCGCAAGCAACATTGCGCAAACCAAAAGCGCCCCGATCGCCGGCTTCATGATTTCGCTCCAAACAGACGTCGCAGCAACTGGTCGAGTCCCTTGATCTCGCGGGAAAGTCCCCAGCGCAGCAGGAATTTGTGACTGTTGTCATTCAGTCCGAAGCCGGGCGAAACACGCAGCGTCCATCCGCTCGGCAGGTTCCACCCGGCAACCGGTGCAAGATAATGCGAGGTTTCTCGCAGTCCGAAGCTGTGGCGGTCGCCCAACCCGCCGTACATTTCCGCGCCGACAATGAAATTCTGCCGGCAGAAAGTGCACCGTGTCGCGGAGCCTTTCAAGGCCAGCGGCCGGCTTGCCGCCAGCGCATAGCCGAATTCCCACGGCTCGTTGGATAAATTTTTCTCGGCAATGATATTTTCAGAGAAATTCCAGCCTTTGCTGTTGCTGGAAAGAATCAGCTTCAGTTCCATTTCGCGTTTATGCTCCTGCCGGGCTTCCGCATTTGACGTCAGATAATCCAATTCCGCGTCGTGGCCAACCACTTCCTTTAGCGTTTTGTCGGTTCCGTTGCTGTCTGCGTATTCGGCGTAGAGCACCGGATTAATCCAGTGCTCGTGCTTCAGGACGCGAAAGCGGTTTTCCCACTTGAATCCGGAGTACACCGTGCTGTCGTGAAACGTGGTCTGCGCATCAAGGTAGAATTCGGTGGTCCACCAGGCATTCACGCCGTACTCAAACTCGGTCCAGTAGGAGTGGAAATCCTTTCCGGCGCGCTGTGTGCCAAACGTGGAGAAGTATTCGACCTCGAGGTTTCCCGGCTCCTCAAGATTGTGGTCGTATGCGACAAAGTATGGATTCTCCTGAGCTGCCACGGACCCGGAAAAGGCCAGCGAAGGTAGCACGAGTGCCAGGACCAGGGTCAAACGAACGTAGATCAAGCCAATCTCCTTGCAAGTGAGTTGCAGAACACAAATAAGACTAACTTAGTCCTATATCAGTTGCAAGTGACTTGCATATACTTTGCGGCCCGTTTTCTTAGCATTTGACTCTAACCGCCTTGGGGCGCGATTCTGTTCAGCATTGGGAGCTGGGGGGCGGCGATGAACCGGGATGCTGTGATTCTTCAACTGTTTGAAGAGGCGTTCGAGCGGAAAACCTGGCACGGGCCCAATCTGTGGCAATCGTTGAAGGGAGTCACGGCAAAACAGGCGGCTTGGCGACCTGGGCCTGATCGCCACAACATTTGGGAGGAGGCGCTGCACGCCGCTTACTGGAAATACGCCGTCCGGCGTCGCTTACAAGGGGGCAAGCGGGGAGCATTCGCGATCAAGGGGAGCAACTTCTTTCTCCGTCCGCGACCTAACGACTCAACTGAAGCCGCATGGAAGGCCGATAAGGCAATCCTGCGCAAGCAGCACGTAGCGCTGCGCGCAGCCATCAAACACACCTTAGCGAGACCCGTTTCAGGGAAAGTGCTTCGCATGCTCTGGGGAGTGGCTTTCCACGATGTATATCACGCGGGACAAGTCCGGCTTCTACGGCGGCTAACGGAAACGTAAGAAAAAATCTGGTTTCACGAATTACTGCGGCTGCGGGCGCACAAAGCCGTGCAGCCTATGCAAAGTATCAGTAAGTTTCACGGATTCCTGAAACATGCGAATGGCGGCAACGCCTGCGGCTCCGGCCTGAAGACAACTCACGGCATTTTCCGCGGACATGCCCCCAATGGCGATCACCGGAATCGCTACCGCACGGCAAATGGCCGCCAGGCGATCAATTCCCTGCGGGGGCCCGTAATTGGCTTTGGAAGGCGTGTTGAAAATCGGGCTAAAGTAAATATAGTCCGCGCCGGCTCGCGCAGCGCCGAGTGAGGCTCCCAGCGAATGGCAGGAAACTCCGATAAGAAAATCAGGTTTTTCGCTGCCAGAAGAAAAGAATTCATCTCTTAACCGGCAAGCATCAGAAACTGGAATTCCGTTTTCGCTGAGGTGGACTCCCCCGGCACCGCAGGCCAGCGCCACATCCAGCCGGTCATTCACGAAGATCCGACACGAACTTCCGACGAGCGCAATCCGGCGTAGCGACTCAACTACAAGCTCTTCCCATTCCTTGCCGGAAAAGTCCTTTTCGCGCAACTGGATCCAATCGACGCCTGCTGCCGCAGCGCGCTCGACACTGTCGAACAGCAACTGGTGCGCATCGGTAGAGGTAGAAAGCGGCAGGCTGCGGCGGTCCGTTACGTAGCAGAGTATCGGCCGCTCCGATTTAGCGAGGAGTGACACGCGGAGCTTCCGGGCGCGACTGTAACAAACCCAAGGCCACAAAAATATCCAGGACTCCGAGGCCGCTGATCAAGCCCCGAACGGAAGGATGCAACGCGAATGACATAAAGGAGGGAAAGTGTATAAGGAAATAGTTCCGTTCCCAGAAATTCGACCACGGCAGATACAGCAGCAGCGCTCCCATTTCAAAGCACAGCACGATTATCATCGCCCGCAAGACTTTATTCATGAATGCCGGAAGACCTGGAGACGCTCGCGATCAGCGCGTGGTTTTCTGAAGAGCAGCGATGCGATCCGCTACGCCGCGGTAATCGATATTCACCGCGTAGACCTGAGAAAAACTCTTCAGCGCCGCATCCAGGTCGTTTGCCGATTCCTGGGCGACTCCTAAATCATACCGCAAGGCCAATGTACTTTCTGCGTCCACACCTGGAGTACGCAGCGCGCGCTCGTACCAGATTGCGGCGATCGAGGGCTGTCCTTTTTCCATGAAAGCCAAACCCAGCAGGGTGCAGCATTGCATGGCGTAGCGAAATGCTTTGCCCTTTTCGTTGGCCTTGGCGACTTTCTGAAATTCGCTGATGGCCTCTTCCAGCAAACCCATTTCGCGAAACGCGATGCCCAGGTTGTAATGTGTCTCCAGGTCTTCGTCTTCCGCTCCCATTTCGCCGATTTCCGCCCGGAAATCGTCAAATACCTCTTTCAGATGATCCTGTTCAGCGGGTGATGCCGGAGCTTCTGCTTTGGCCGCAGCGATCGGCGCATTTTCCTTTGCCGCTGGCTCCGAGAACGACGGCGTCAATTCCCCAATGCCCAGCTGATCGATTTCGTTTGCCAGGTCGGCAAGGAACTGGTCCGACGCCAAAACTTGCGAACCGCTGGGAGCAGCATGTTTTGGCGGCACTGCACCAGCGGTTGGGGTGGATTCCGGCTGTTCTGGTTCCGGTTCGGGCGAAAGGATGAGTTCGTATTCCTGGTCTAGTTCAATTTCCTCTGGAGCCGCCGCTTGCGGCGTGACGGGCTGAGTCGCTGGAATTTCCGGCTTCGACAGCAATTCTTCCTTGCCGCCTTCCTGCACGGGAATGAGCTCTATCGTTTCTTCGGCTGCGTCTGAGGACGATTCCAGAGCAGGTACCTGGGCCATTTCGGTGGGCGCTTGTTCGGCCACTGGATTCTCGACCGGAATTTGGAACTCGGAAACCGTAAATTCTTCTGGAGCGGCTGACGCCAGCGTCTGGCTTGCCGGCGCAACTTCTTTGACGTTGGTTACTGCAGCAGACGGTATCGGCGGCACAGGAGCAGGCGCGTCGTTAGCCGCAGCTTGTTCGAGAAGGGAAGCCCACTCATCGGACAAATCCACTTCGTGTACCGGCTTGCTTGGTTCTGGCTTGGGTGGCGGCGGCACTCCCGATGAGACTGGCGCTTGCGCCATTTCCTCGACGGGAATGGGAAGCTCGTCCCGAGTCTCTTTGTCGGCTGCGGAAGACGCCGCAACGCTCGCCGCGGGAGCGGAAGGATTCGCGGCTGCAGCTATCTCTTCATCGGAAAGGCCCGCAGCGCGCTGGAACCTGCGGCGCAGTTCGCCGAATCGCTCGGCTCCAGCCGCGTCTCCTCGTTCTTTGTGAATTTCTTCCAGCCGCGCGGCAAGTTCCGCGGTTCGCCGGTCGTCACCTGCTCCCAGCACAAAATCCAGAAGCTTCTCGAGTGTTGGGGTGTGATTCGGCGTACGGCGGAGAATCGCTTCCAACAACCCGATGGCCTTCTGCGTCAGGCCGTAACTTGCGAAAAGATCGACGTCGGTAAGCGATTGCGCAATGAATTTCTGGGTTTCTTCGTCCAGTTGCGCTTCCACGATCGCCGCAGCCGCTACTCGGTCTTCCGGAGCCGTGTCAATTTCCGGCCGCAGTTTAGGTGCTTCCGGCTGCGGGATCTCCGCTTGCAGTGTTTCTTGTACCGGTTCCGGTTCGTCCTCCGGCGCCGGCAAACCCATACGCCGCAAAACGTCATTTAGTTTCCGCTTACTGGAATCGCTTTCCGGCTGGCGATCCACCAATTGTTCGAAGATCTCTTTCGCACGCGCGAGCTGGTTTGCGGTGACCAGCGCATCGCCGAGCTGCGCCAGCGCATCCGGCATGCGGAAGGAATCACTGGTCCGGCCAAAAGAATCCACCAGCCATTCCAGCGGTTCCAGCCGCCCGGGCATTTTGGCGGCGAGTTCGTTCAGGAGCTTGGTGACCGCGTCGTGCTCTCCGGAATCAAGCATAGGGATGCGCAAACGGGACACCAGAGCAAGCGCGCGATCGTTCTGCTCCGATTCCAGCAGAGATTCAGCAACTTTTTGCGCCAGGCCAAAATTCTTCTCATCGCCGTCAAACACCTTCAGAGCCAGCGCCGTGGCCTCATCCCAATTGGAAGACTTGAGGTACAGATCCAGCAAGAATTCGCTTTGTTCGCCACCTTTGTCGAGTCCGGGCAGGTTTTTCAGATATGCCGCGGCATCCGCAAAACGTCCCTGCGAAGAGGCCGAACGCGCTTTCACGGTAAGCGCGGCAGCGTTGGCCGAGTCCAGCTTCAGAGCCTTATCCGATTGTTTATCGGATTCCGCGTGGTCGCCGCGTGCCAGCGCGCGTTGCGCCGCGGAAACGTAGGTCTCCACTGCTTCGTTTGGCTTACCCATGACCTGGTACAGATCTGCCAAACGAATCTGGATACGAAGATTATCGGGTTCCGCGAGCAGTAGCTTTTTCAGCAGCGCGACGGCTTCCGTCTGCCGGTGGTGCTTTAGATGAATTTCCGCAAGTTGCAAAAAGAGCGGGCGGGCCTCGCTCATAACGCCTTGCTGCACATACAGATCGGCGAGCCGCTCGAGCGGCTTGATCTCTTCCGGTGCCAGCTTTGCGATGCGCTTGTAGACCGCGATGGCCTTGGTCAAGAAGCCGTCGCCGACAAAAATTTGCGCCAGCCGTTCAAAGTATTCGATGGCCTGAAATGTCTCGCCTTGACGAATGTACAGCTCGCCGATGGTCATCAAGGTGACCTGATCCTTCGGCTCGTACTTCAAAATGAGCTGGTATTCCGCGATGGCCTGGGGCACTTTGCCCTGGTTCAGCAGCTTTTGCGCGGCTTCGACGTATTTGCTCTTGTTATAGGCCATGCGTGAACCCGGACGACCCTCAATTTAATCTCAATCGCTCGGCGATTGACTCAAACGCAACCGCTAAGCGGTTGCCAGGGCGCTTCCGGGACTTTCTCCTCGGTTCTGATGCCGTTGCGCCGACAACAACCTGCCACCACCGAATGGTCGGCTCAAACACAAATCGGCGAGCGCCGCAAAAAGGCGACAGCACGCTACTCTTGTACGCTACAGGCGGGGGAAAGGAGAGTCAACGCGGGCTCCATGCGGTGTGAGCAGGCAGTTATCCCCGTGGCGGATACGCCATTTTTCGACGTCGTGTTCGGAGGCAATAAAGATCCTCGAAGGCAGGTCGGGAACTCCCGTCGCTGCGGTTAGCCACTGCTGCGTCTTTTCTATAGCGGGAGGGGTGTTTGGGTGGCGCCCGTGGACCAACAACGCGATTCGCGCACCGGCGCAAATGAATTGCGGTGTAGCGGCGTGGGGCCAAGCCTGCGCAAAGCTTCTAGATGTTCCGGCGTTCCGTAACCCTTGTGTTGTGCCAATCCATATCCTGGATAAATCACGTCCCACTCGTTCATGCGTGCGTCGCGATGCGTTTTAGCCAAGATAGAGGCGGCGGCAATGGAGATGCTCTTCGCGTCACCCTTAATCAGCGATTTCTGCTCAATCAGCACGTCCAACTGCATGGCATCTATGAGCAAATAATCCGGGATGATGGAGAGCTGTTGCAACGCGGCGATCATGGCCTGGCGGCTGGCCTGATAAATGTTCCAGGCATCTATGCGGGAAGCATCGATCTCCGCCACGGCCCACGCCAACGCGTGTTCGTGTATGCGGGGAGCCAGTTCGGCGCGTCTTTCAGGCGTCAATTTTTTGGAATCGTCCAGGCCAACGATGCGGCGCTTGGGATTGAGCACTACCGCCGCGGCAACCACCGGACCGAAGAGCGCTCCCCGCCCAGCTTCGTCAATGCCGGCGATGCGCGTCCAGCCAAGTTGCCGCGCGGCTCGTTCGAAACGGGATGAGCACATGCGCGTCACGCGTTGTTCGCGCAAATTCTAGCACGCCGAACACCGGAAGTTTCGTCTTCGAGTTGAGGAAATTGTTTAATACTTCTGCGGACGCGTCGATTATGGCGGCGGAATGAAAGTTTGCGGCCACTCGGACACGATGATTCTGCCGTCGGCAGTCCGTTCCAGGGTTGGCGCGTAAAGTCCACGGAATTCGCGCCGCCACCACTGCCCGGTGGCTCGTTTTGTGGCGCGATCGGTGAACCAGTATTGCCACACCACCGAACGCATCAGTTTCGGCGGTCCCTTGGCAAATGGATCGGAACGAAAAAGCGCCAATACGTCTGGATTGTCGAGCAGGAGTTGCTGCTCGGTTCGAATCACGAACGGATTCTCGCGCCACGTTCCAAGCGATGCGAACCACAAATTCCATTCGAAACGTGGCTGATAGGGCGCGTAGATTCCCGGCGCTTCGTTGAGATTCTGCGGCTTATAACGAAACGGGTAGGCGACCCAGTTGGCTCCGTCATTCGAACCCTGAAATTCAATTTCGTAGCGTGCCCAGGTCATTCTCCCGAAGAGTCCGTAGGAGTTGGCGATTCGAAACGGCTCCAGCGCCGTTACCGGTGTCGCAGGCAATGGCAATCCCGGCGAAATCTGCCGCACCATCAGAAATGCCATCGCGTAGAAAACCCACGCCACAAAGAATGCCTTTGTCCACACCCCAATTGCTTCGAATAAACTACGCAGAGTCCAGCGTGCTTCAGGGTTAGGAACGTTCTCCGCAATAACGCCTTTCGACGCTTCCTCACCGGAGGCAGCCAGCGAAAGAGAAATTGGCTCGCTCGGTCCTTCGAGCGCTGCCAGCAGGCTTGCATACCAAGGTTCGGGGGAAGGCTGCTGCAAGTTCAACTGTAGAGCTCTGCACCAACTTCTCGGAATGAAACGTACCAGGAAAAGATCATCCAAAAGAAAAATGCCCAGCGCCAGCACCAGGTAATTCAAGAAAGCATAATTCGCGGTGAAGATGATTCCTATCTGCAGTATCGTCACGAAGAAGAAACAGACAATTCGGGCCCGCCGCGGCAGCCACAACATCCACGGCACCAATAATTCCAGGAAGAGAGTCACAAACGCGCTGGTTTGGTGACACCAGCGCGGCAGCTGGTGCGCGTACCAGCCAACCCACGTCGGCAGCGGGCCATTCTGGTAATACTCATTCATGGCGCTCAGGTCGCGCCAGGTCGGATCTCCGCCAAAATATTTCGCGACGCCGGATTCGAAGTAAATCGTGAACCACAAGAGCCGCAACAAAAACAGCGGCGCTCGCGCAGGAGGCTCTTGCTCTCCCAAGCCCGGCCTCCAGCCGCGTGGCGCGAGGAAGTAGCAGACAAATCCAGCACAAAGCAGCATTCCGTCCGATTGATAGCCGGAAAAATCCTGCGCAGCCGCGACAAACGAGAGAAAGCAGACAAAACAAACCGCCAGCATGGCTCGCGGCCAGAGATTGCTAATCAGCAGCACCGCAGCGATCAAGCCAATCCAGCACAACAGCATGAGCGCGTGGTCCCCGCTCGCAAACCACAACAGTGTCGGCGCGTACCAATGGCGCGCCCGCCCCATGACCTTGGCAACTTCTTGCAGATAGGAACCGGCCGGCAACAAACCTTGCGGCCCCAGCATCCCGCGGATTTGAAACAACAACGAATAAAATGCCGAGAAGTAAATTATTCCCAACGCGCGCAGGAACAACCAGCGCGGCACCAGATGGCTCGGCGGTCCCGCTGGTCCGGGGCCTACCCACCAGCCAGCCATCCTGGAAGCGAAATTCTCCATCGCCGAAAATGATAACCCGCAGGAGGGTCTCGGATTACGCAGTTATAGATGGGAAGACGACTTCTTCTCGAGGTGTACCTTGCAGGTTCCGTCCTCGCATACCGCGCGGTTCCAGCGGTAGCGATTGCGTGCGATCCACGCGTAAAACTTTCCCGCCACCCAGCGAATTCCCGGAACCAGCAGAATCCATGCCAGGAATTTCCATCCCGGCAGCAACATTCCGATCCGCGCCCAGGCATCGCTGCCACTGAAGACGCTTCCATTCGAATCGATAGCCAGCATCCAGCGCATGGCTTCCTCTCGATCCACCTGCGGAAACCGTTGCTGCGCCGATGGACCGTGCAAGTCCAGAAACTCGATGCGCTGCGCGGTGTCAAAACGCTTTACGCGCTCTGCGCTTCCTCGGCACAAATTGCAACCTCCATCAAAAAGTACGGTGACATCGGGCATTGAAGTTCGCTTGGCGCCACTTGGCAGGTATTGGCCGCCATCTGATTTGAGTGTACTGCCTGCGTCCGTGGTTATTTTTCTTTTCCTGCACAAGTCAAAAAAAGAGGCCCCCTCAAATAGGGGCCTCTGCTGAAGGTTTGGAACCAGTCGACGAACGGCTCTTTATGCCTTCGCGTCGGTGCTGGCAACTGCCGCTTGTTCCTGCACTCGGCTGGCACGCTTGATGCGGGCCGCTTTACCGCGCAGTTCGCGCAGGTAATACAGCCGTGCGCGGCGCACATTACCCTTGCCAGTAACTTCGATGGACGAAATCGTAGGCGAGTGCAGCGGAAAAATGCGCTCCACTCCAGTGCCAAAGCTCACACGACGCACCGTGAAAGTCGCGCTCGAGGCCCGGCCTTTCTTCGAAATCACCACGCCTTCGAACACCTGGATGCGTTCCTTGACCTTTTCGCCTTCGCCTTCTTGTAGGCGCACATTCACCTTGACCGAATCGCCGGGGCGAAATTCTGGCAAATCTTTGCGCAGTTGCGCTTCGTGTAGCTTGCGAATAACCGGATTCATGTTCCTTATTCCCTGCAGACCCACTCAGGCGGGGCCAGCTCTTCCAAGACAAACTAGAATTATACTGAAAATTCGCAGGATTTCCTAGCGTGAATCTCGCAAAATCGCCCTCGTTTTTCGCTTGATCGCGCCAAGCGAAGCGCTGCCTCGCTGGCCTGGACGCTAGGCTGATACCGACCGCGGCGATTCACGCTTAATGATGGTCTTCGCGAACTGATCCATCTCTTCCATTTGCGGGCTGAATTGTAGCAATACCAAATCCACGCCCACCTTCTCAAATTCAGCGAGCCTCTCGGCTACTTGTTCCGCTGTTCCGACCAGGCCTGAACGAAGTCCTCTATTTGAAACGGAGTAATCCTCCAGCGAAACGCGCTGCTCCAACTGTGTTCCTGCCAGCCATTCCTGATAGTTCGCATAGCCCGCAGCCGATTGCTGCACGTCCGTGATCCGCCGCACTTCGTCCCCGGCTTCCCGCTGCGTTTCCCGAACTACGGCATAGCCAGCGACGCCATATTTCAACGGCGGCAAGTTGTGCTTGGCGCGGCGCTCACGCAGGTCCTTGATTTTTTCGCCCACGCGTTCCGGTGGGTCGCCATGCATCAGGTACGCGTCACACTTTTCCGCGATTAACTCCTTCGCCGCCGGCGATTCACCTCCTGCATACAACGTGGGGCGCGGCTGCGAAACCGGTTTTGGCTCCAGGACATTGTCTTCCACGCGATAGTATTTGCCCGAGTATGAAAAATGATCCTGTTTCCAAGTGCCGTCCAGAACCTCCAGCCATTCCCGGGTACGCGCGTAGCGGTCGTCATGTTGCTCGAAGGTCACGCCGTACTTCCGCGCTTCCTCGGCCCACCATGAAGACACCACATTCAGAGTGAGTCGTCCGCCGCTGATGTGATCGATATTCGCCGCCTGCTTCGCCAGCAACGCTGGTAAATGAAACGTCGGACGCACCGCAACCATCAATTCGATCCGCTCGGTTACGGCGGCAAGCGCGGCCGCAGTCGACCAGGCGTCGAGTGACGGCGCTTCCACTCCCTTGATGTCATTCAGATTCAGTTCAGCGATCAGCGTGAGATCAAAACCAACCTGCTCACTCCGCTGCGCCAGCTTCTTCACATACGACCAGCTGGCCTGCATGTTCTCGTTTTCAACGTTGCGCAGCCAACCACCAAAAACGGGAAGCCAATATCCATATCTCATCGCCGCGCCCCGCTTGCGATCGTCTTCTCTTCACCGCTTGCCTCTTGGACCAGGGCTTCATGGCGAATGGCTTCCTGAATCAAGAAATCCGCCAGCCGCGTGTAGGGATCGAATCCGATCACGCGCACCGGATCCGCAACGAAGTTCGATAACGCGTTCACGTCGTAATAGAGTTGCCGCCCGCTGCGGTCGTCGGTCGCATATTCGATCCCGCCCACCTCCACTCCGGCCAGCGCCATAATTCGTTCCGCGTCCTCGATCACTCGTGCCGGAGGCTCATAGCCCTCGACAGTCATCCCGGTTCGCGGCGCATCCGCCGGACAGGCAATGCGTGTCAACTCTTCGCCTTTTGTGCTTTGGCAAATATCCGCGGGGCACAAATTAAAACTCTCACCGGTAGTGTGAATTTTGATCGCGTACAAATATTTTCCGCCAAGAACTTCAACCCGCGTAATCACGCCATCGCGCGGAGTGAACGCCTCCTGCACTAATGCGGTGGAATCGATCCCAAAATACAGGCGATTTTCGTCCACGGCAGCACGCAACGCTTCTGTCGAGGAAAATTTTTCTATCCCCGCCCCGCTCCCGCCGATGTTGGGCTTGATTACCACCGGATAGCCAATCGCCTCCGCCGCGCCCAGTGCCTGCGAAGCGTGATTGATCACCCGCGCCTTGGGGTACGGCAATCCCAACTTTTCCAGGTTCGTAAGCTGTTGCGCTTTCGAAATTTCGTGGGCAAAGCCGCGAAAGCCGTTCACCACGCGCACCCCTTTCGCTTCCAGGTGCGCCAGATAATTCAGCGTATAGAAAATGCAATGGCCCAAACCGCGCTGCCACGCCGACGGACTCATCCGGTTGAACAATAAAGAAAATTCTTCTTCCGTGGACGCGGCATCGTATTGATGATTTCTGGCGTCGATTTTCTTCCATGCAACGCCACTCTCGTCTAATCGCTGAAACAGCGGCCGGAACCAGTCCGGATGTTCGTAGTAAATCGCAATCGGTCTCTGCAATTCGTGCCGTTGTCCTGTCGCGCCGCTGCTCATCAGGCCTCACCCTTGTTATCGCCGTGCATAAACAAAAAAACCGCTCGTTGGGAGCGGCTTCGGGATTCTTCGGTGTTTCAGTTGAACCTAAGACGCTCCGATGTCGCTCTTCGTTGGATGCCAACAAGCACCACAACAGTGACAGCAGCCGAAACACTGTGATTGGTTGCGCGTCTTCACTGTAATCTCACCCCGAGTCTCCCACGGGTATTATGGAATTCGCAAGCGTTTCGCATTCAACTACCGTTCCCAAGGTCCGGCCGGTTGCGTCGTGTTTTCGCAAGCGCCTGTTCGCGCCGCCATTTCGCGACTTCGGCGTGATTGCCGCCGATCAGCACCTCGGGGACCGTCCATCCGCGAAAATCCGCCGGCCGCGTGTAGTGCGGAAAATCCAGCAACAGGTCTGCAGCCGGCTCCCGTAGGGGCGCAGCTTGTTCACCCCGAACGGCCCGGGGCTGCGCCCCAGCTACCGAGGAGTCAGCCTTAACGCGCCCACGTTGCGAAAACGATTCATTCTGGGAAGACGCCTCATTCCCCAGCGCTCCAGGCAGCAGCCGCGTTATCGCATCTAAAATTAACGCCGCTGGCAATTCGCCTCCAGACAAAACGAAATCTCCAATCGAAACTTCTTCCGTCGCCAGATGCTCCGCCACGCGCTCGTCCACTCCTTCGTACCTTCCGCAGATAAATACGATCCGTTCAAGCGGCGCATACCGCCGCGCTGTTTCCTGCGTGAATCGCTTGCCAGCCGCCGAGAGCAGCACGATCGCAGTATTCGAATCGAGCTCGCGTTTCGCCGTCGCGTCGCCCATTGAACTCCCCAACAAAAATTCCACCGCTTCGAACAGCGGTTCCGGCTTCAGCACCATCCCTTCGCCGCCGCCGAACGGCCGGTCATCCACGGTGCGATGCCTGTCCTTTGTGAAGACCCGCAGATCCTGCACATGGATTTCGATCAATCCACCTTCACGCGCTTTGCGCACGATGCCGTGTTCTAGCGGCCCAGTGAAAAACTCCGGGAAAATGCTGATCAGGTCAAAACGCATGGGTTTGAAGTTCAATTCAGTGTAGCCAACTTAGGGATTCAAGTCCCGCAGGCCTTCTGGCAATTTAACTTCGATCCGGCGAGCCGTGATTTCGATCATCGTGCAGATATCTTCGGCGAGGGGCACGAGTACTTCACCGCGCGAAGTATCCACTGCGAGCAGCGGAGTTCCGGGCTGCCCTTCTCCGGGAAAATAAACGTCGCGAACCTTGCCCAGCAGCACAGGAGCCTCCGCCAGCGAACACGGCGAAGAACTCATGGGCGATGCGGTCGCAGCAATCTCAAATACCGAACATCCAATCAAGTCCGTCACGAAAAAACTTCCCGAGGGCACCTCCGCGCGCTGCTCGAAAGGAATTTGTACTTCCAGCCCGCGGAGTTTCTCCGCATCATTAATCGAATCAATGCCTTCGAAATGAAATACCGCTTTCCCGGGATGATTGCGATCCACCCAAAACTCGCGCAACACGACTCCACGTCGCGCGCCAGACTCCGCGCGAAGAAACATCTCTTTTATTTCAGGAAGCCGTTCAGGAAAATCGGTCAACAACTCGGCGGCAACTTCGCCTTTATTGCCCCGCGCGCGCAGAATGCGCGCCACGGCCACAAACTTCTGCTCTGGCGAAACACTCATTCGGCGAAGGCTTACTCTTCCAGAATTTCCAGCGTGAAGCGCTTGTGCAGCTTCATTCCAGATGCACCCAGCAGCGTACGCATGGCCTTGGCCGTGCGTCCTTGCCGCCCGATCACTTTGCCCAAATCCTCGGGATGCACACGCAATTCAACCACCGTTGCCTGCGGCCCGTCGACGGTCTCGACTTTCACGTCGTCCGGGTGATCCACGAGGGCCCTGGCGATCTGCTCCACCAGTTCCTTCATTCCGGCACCTCCTTTTCCAGCGCAGAGTTTGTAACTACAAACCCCGCACCCCGTCCACGTTCGGGGACCAAACGGATTAGCTTCTTAGATGCAGAACCCCCCGATGCCGTCGGGGGGTGGAAAAAATGCCTCAGATACGATGCGCGGGTTGCGCTGGGATTACGCGATTTTCTGCAAACGAATAAAACTGCGCACGGTGTCGCTCGGTTGAGCGCCCGTTCCAAGCCAGTACTTCACGCGTTCGGCATTCAACTTAATCTCTGCCGGCTTCTTGAGCGGGTCATACGTCCCGACCAATTCCACCACACGCCCGTTGCGCGGCTTGCTGCTCTCAATCACCACCACCCGATAAAACGGCTTCTTTTTCTTCCCAATCCTTGCAAGGCGAATCGTCAGCACAAATACACTCCTCCTGAACTCTTAATTCTATCCTGCCAACCTGACTTTGAGCAATGCCAATTCCCGCGACCGTGAACTTGCTATATTTACAAGGCTTGCCTATTTTCCTAGCATGGTCCTATGCTTTTCCTAGGGTTCCCTATGGCTACACTATACGTGGAAAACGTGCCTGACGATCTCTACGAAGCGCTCCGCAATCGCGCCCGCAGCCAGCGCCGCTCCATCGCCGCCGAAGTAATTCAGTTGCTCGAATGGAACATCCCCACCGAAAAGGTGCTGCGTTCCCGACGAAAGGCCTTCGCTGAGTTGACGAAATTGCGCACTTCGCGCACACCTCTACCCGGACCCTTCCCTTCCAGCGAAGAAATGATCCGCGAGGACCGCGAACGGTGAACTTGTACGTCGTAGATGTCAGCGTGGCCGGAAAATGGCTGCTGCCTGGCGCCTCAGAGCCTCTTCAGCAAGAAGCTGTGAATCTGCTTCGGCAGTCCGTTGATGGGCAGGTAAAGCTGATCGTCCCGGATTTTTTCTGGATCGAGGTCACAAACCTTCTTTGGAAAGCGATCCGCACCGGCCGCTGCACACGACCAACGGCCGAAATGGCATTGTCCGCTCTGCGTCGTCATGGGATACCTACTCTTCCGGCCTTACCTCTTCTCGATTCTGCACTCGACAAAGCCATTGTCTATGGACGCAGCGTGTATGACAGCATGTACGTAGCCCTGGCGCTCGAGACCGGGGGAAAACTGGTCACAGCGGATGAAAAACTGGTCAACACGGCAGGCGTTCGCCTGCCCGTCATCTGGCTCGGCGCACTCTAGCCTCCGGCCTAGCGAGACCGGTGGATGCGATCGAGCCGTCAGGCTACTCGCCTTCGGTTCTAATGTATGTAAGGATAGATCTCGTCGGCGATCCAATAGTCGGTCAGCGCGATCGCGAGGATCAGTCCGGCCAGCCAGAGCACCCAGCGCCGCTGTCTCCACGCGTTGCGAAACGACGCAGTCTGCAACACGATGTCGATGAGGTAAGCGACGCTGTACAAAACGTTGGCAATCAACCCAAGCACTGTGAAGATCCCAAGCGAAGTCAGTGTCAGCGCAGGGCGGAAGTGCGGCCAGGTCGCGATCACCCAGATAAAGACAATCGCGATTAACGTGAGGTTATATGGAATTCGGCGCGGCTCCCAATACCGCACCGCATCAACCAGCAGCTCTCGAAGTGGAGCGGAAGGATTTTGGAAATTGTTGGAGGGGTCTGCGTGGGCAGTTTCCATGTGCACCTCGCGAAGTTAGTTCTGCAGGCTGCGTTGCAGGATACGAGATTGCCTTCGTATTGTCAAGTACTTTTTCTTACAAAGCTAGATACCGCGTTCTTCCCGGTCAGTCCACGCTGCCTGATGGCTTTTTAGGGGGGAATTAATTCAGCCGGTTCAACCCGTTAAACGCGGCGGCCTTATAACATTCCGCCAGCGTCGGATAGTTGAATACCGTATTCACGAAGTACGTCACTTTGCCCTTCAGGGAAAAAACCGCTTGCCCGATGTGCAGCAGCTCTGCCGCTTCCTCGCCGTAAATATGGACACCGAGCAGCTCCAGCGTTTCGCGGTGAAAGAGCAGTTTCAGCCGCCCCTCCGTATGTCCGCTAATTTGCCCGCGGGCGATTTCGCGATAATAAGCCACGCCCACTTCATACGGCACGTCTTCCTGCGTCAATTGCTCTTCCGTCTTCCCAATGAACGAAATTTGCGGAATGGTATAAATCCCGTAAGGATACGTCGCCGGATCACTCCGAATTTTAATATTGAACGCGTTTGCGGCCGCGATTCGGCCCTGTTCCATCGAAACCGAAGCCAGGCTGGGAAACCCAATCACATCGCCAACCGCGAAAATATGCGGCTGTGCGGTTCGGTAGTCAGCATCCACATGAATACGTCCTCGTTCATCCGCGGTCACTCCCGCCGCCAGGTTCAGTCCGTCCACATTTCCCTGGCGCCCTACGGCGTACAACAGCGCGTCACCCATTACCCGCTTCTTGCTTACCAGCATTGCGGCAACACGTCCGTCCGCCAATTCCTCGACACTTTCCACTTCTTCATTCAGGCGCATGGTCACGCGCCGGTCGCGCATGTTGTAGGTCAGCGCTTCCACCATTTCCGTATCGGCAAATTCCAGTAGCCGCGGCCGCTTCTCCACAATCGTTACGCGCACGCCCAGCGTCGCAAACATGCAAGCATACTCGACACCGATTACGCCGCCGCCCACCACGATCAGCGTTTTGGGAATTTGCGTCATATGCAAAATCTGATCGCTATCGATAATCGTTCTTCCGTTCACCGGAACTTTCGCGTTTACCGCGGGCTTGGTTCCCGTCGCAATTAAGACGTTCGCGGCCTCCAGCTCATTCCGTCCGTTGCCGTTTTCCACTTGTATGCGGTGCGCGTCCAGAAAACTTCCCACTCCGTGTAGCAGATGCACGCCATTCCGCTGCAACTGAGCTTGAATTACCGAGACTTCACTCTCGATCACTCGTTGTATGCGGTAATTCAAATCCGCCATGGTCACGGTTTCCTTCACGCGATAATTGGCACCATAAAAATTCTGATAATAAAATCCGGAAAGGTGCAGCACCGCTTCACGCATGGTTTTGCTGGGTATCGTGCCGGTGTTCGTGCACACTCCTCCCACTCCCACGCCCTTTTCGATCATCGCCACTCGTTTGCCGGATTTTGCAGCCTGGATAGCGGCGCGCTGGCCGCCGGGCCCGGAACCAATCACAACCAAGTCATACGCTTGCATTTAGGGAATCCTGCGAGGCGGATTCGGCCGTGGGGTCATCGGGGGCGGCGCTGCCTGCCGAATCAGTATAGACCGCCCCATTGATCTTGTGTCTGGTCTTCCCCATGCGCGTGTCGAATGCGGAAGGGGAATGCTGCGCTGCGCGCATCAATTGTTCCTGCACCGAAATTCCGCGGCCGTTACGGCCTGCGCGCGAACGCCTGAAGTTTCCGTCTGCGCCCAACAGTCGCGCCGCACGCGTGTCCGCCAGATACGCCGGCAGAATCTCTTCCGTGATCCGCCGCCGCAATTGCGGGTCTTTCAGCGGAAATAGCACTTCCACACGCTCATACAGATTCCGCTGCATCCAGTCCGCACTGCCCAGATAAATTTCTGGCTCGCCCGCATTGCCAAAATAAAAGATACGGCTGTGCTCCAGGAATCTTCCCACAATGCTGCGCACACGAATCCGACTGCTCACTCCGCGCAGTCCCGGCACCAACGCGCACTGCCCGCGAACGATTAGATCGATTTCCGCGCCAGCTTGCGACGCGCGGTACAAGGCCTGAATCACCGGAGGATCGACTAGCGCATTCATCTTGGCGATGATGCGCGCTGGACGTCCGCGCTTCGCATTGCGTGCTTCGCGATCGATCAACGCGATACAACCCCTGGCAAGATCGCGCGGCGCCACCAGCAGCGGTTTGTAATTCGGCTGCTCCGCATAGGCCGTCAGAAAATTGAACACATCATTCACCGAAGCGGTGATCGCTTCATCGCAAGTCAGCAAGCTGAAGTCCGTGTAGTACCGCGCAGTCGATGGATTGTAATTCCCTGTTCCCAAATGCGCATATCGCCGGATTGTTCCGTCCGGATCCTCGCGCACCACCAGCGCCAGCTTCGCGTGTGTCTTCAACCCAACCAGGCCGTGAAACACTTGCACACCCGCATCTTCAAAGCTGCGCGCCCAGCGAATATTCGAAGCCTCATCGAAGCTCGCTTTCAGCTCCACCACCACTGTCACTTCTTTTTTTGACGCCGCTTCCAGCAGCGCTTGCGCAATCGGCGAATCCGTATTCGTGCGGTACAGCGTCTGCTTCATCGAAAGCACTCGCGGATCGTGCGCCGCGCTCTCTACGAAATTCACAACGGTGTCATAAGACTCGTACGGATGGTGCAGCAGAACATCGTCATGCCGCAACGCCGCGAACATCGAATCTGCATCGTGGCCCACATGTACCTGCCGCGCCGCAAAAGGTCCGTACTTCAGGTCTGGCCGCTGCGTTTCCTCGTACAAATGAAACAGCCGCTGCAGATTCACCATGCCCGGCACACGAAACACTAGCGGCTCATCCAGTTCGAACGTCGTCACCAGCCGTTCCACAATTTCCGCCTGCGCGCCCGCCTCAATCTCCAACCGCACCGCCCAGCCTTTCCGCCGCTGTGCCACCTGCGAGTCGATGGCTTCCATTAGATTGCGCGCTTCTTCCTCTTCCAGATAAAGATTGCTGTTGCGCGTGATGCGAAATGGCGCCGACGCCAGAATCTCGTATCCGCGATAAAGCTTCGGAGCATATTCAGAAATAATTTCCTGCAGCGGTACATAGTGAATCGCATTCCCCACCGCAGGCACGCGCAGCAGCCGAGGCAGTGCGCGCGGCACCGTTACCACTCCGAAATACGGTTTGTCGTTCCCTCCGCGCCGCCGCCGCAACAAAAATGAAATACATAGCGCCTTGTTCAGCACATGCGGAAACGGATGTGAAGGATCGACCGTAACCGGAGTCAGCATCGGCGCCACCCGCCGCTGGTAGAAATTCTTCGCAAATTTCTCTGCCTTGGCATCCAGCTCCGAAAATCGCAGCACGCGAATCGATTCCTTGGCCAGTTGCGGCAGCAATTCTCCGTTCAAGCATTTGTATTGGTCGCGCACCAGGCTGTGCATCACCTGTGTCACCAGCGCCAGCTCTTCTTCGGTCGAGAGCCCGTCCGGACTTCGCTCCGCCGAGCCGTGTTCGATTCGCTGCAGAAAACTCGACACCCGCACTTCCACAAATTCATCGAGGTTGTTCGCGGTGATGGCCAGAAACTTCACGCGCTCCAGCAGCGGATTTCCCGGATCGCACGCCTCTTCGAGCACTCGCCGGTTAAAGTCCAGCCATTGCACATGGCGGTTCAAGTAGTATCGCGGGTCATCCAGAATCGTTCGGCGCATGGTTGTGCTCTCAACAAAAAAACGAGGAAATCCCTACCTGCATTCGTTAATTGGGACTCCTAGTCTGGACGAACTCCTGTTACAACCAGATGAACGATTGCCGCGCGAACAAAACTCAAAATGGTGTAACATCCCCCGCCGCAGCCGCTCGAAGGAATCGAACTCTTGGTAAACGGCAGCGACGCAGCGGTGAATCATGAAACGAATATTATTTACTCTCGTAATGCTCTTCACGGCCGCAACCGCCACCTGCCAGGTCGCGCGATCGCAAACTCCACCGCCTCCTCTCGTTTCTCCCGACCTTCATCCCGACAACACCGTCACCTTCCATTTCCGTGCTCCCAACGCGAAAGAAGTCGCCGTCCAGATCGAAGGCTCTGCCAAGCCCGTGCCCATGCAAAAAGATGATCAAGGCGTATGGAGCGTCACCACCGATCCTCTCACTCCCGATTATTACGGTTACTCCTTCATTGCCGACGGCGTCGGCCTCCTCGATCCTTCCAACTACCGCACCAAGCCAAATTTCCTTTATCGCGCCAATGAAGTGCACGTCCCCGGGCCATCGCTTTCCTGGGAAACCTCCGACGTTCCCCATGGCGAAATTCATCATCATTTCTACAAGTCAGCGATAGTCGGCGATTATCGCGACTTTTTCGTTTACACTCCGCCCGGCTACGACCCTCGCGGCAAACAAACTTATCCCGCCCTGTATCTCCTGCACGGGTACAGCGATGACGCCAGCGGCTGGACCGCCGTCGGTCGCACTAACGTCATCCTCGACAACCTCATCGCCCAAGGCAAAGCCAGGCCCATGCTGGTGGTCATGCCCCTCGGCTACGGCGAACCAAAAGTTCTCGAGCCCCATTCCGGCGTTTTCCACGATCCCGACATCACGCAGCGCAACTTCGATAAATTTCGCGAAGCTCTGCTCACCGAAGTCATCCCTAAAGTGGAATCGGCGTATCTGGTGACGAAGGACCGCAACTCCCGTGCCATTGCTGGCCTCTCCATGGGCGGCTCAGAATCTTTGCTGACCGGCCTCAATACCCTGGATAAATTTTCCTGGATCGGCGCCTTCAGCTCCGGCGGCTTCAGGCCGGAATTCGACAAGGAATTTCCCGCGCTTGACGCGAAAAGCAATCAGCAGCTGCACTTGCTCTGGATTGCCTGCGGCACCGACGACCACTTGATCGAAATCAATCGCAATCTCCGCGCCTGGCTAGCTTCCAAATCCATCAAACACGCAGACATCGAAACCCCCGGCGCTCACACTTGGATGGTCTGGCGCCGCAACCTGACCGAGTTCGCCCCGCTCCTCTTCCGTTGATTCCCTGGCAGCGAAAGAATTCTGAGCTGCGGAATTAAGACTAGTTCTGTTTTAGCCAACTAACCGGCATTTACCCAGACTGTTGTGAGCAAACCCATACGTTTTGGCTTTAATCTCGTCAACAACATGGCAGCCGCTCATTCCGCTTCACCTAAAGAGCAGTCTCAGCGTTCCACATTACGAAAAATCTTTTGTAATCAGCGCGGACTTTGCTCTGGTTGGCGCCTGGCACTTTACATCGGGTTCATCCCGCCGTTGGCAATCGTTACGAGCCGCTTGTTGTCTCTATTTAAGCCCGTGCCTGACACGCTTTTCGCGCCGACGATCTTTCTGATTGTGTTCTTACCCGCACTGGTGATGTCGAAAATCGAAAAGCGAAGCATTGGGGAATATGGGCTCTCTGGGAAGGAAGCCTTTGGGACACTGTTCCTACAAGGCTGCGCCGTGGGCCTGATCGAGGTAACTGCCTTGGTCGGTTTTCTCGCCCTCGTTCACGGCTATTCCTTTGGTCATATCGTTACAGGCGGCGTGTCGCTCGTGAAATAGGCACTCGAGAATGTTAGCGACTCTATTGGAAAGGCTCTCTTCCTCCAGATTTTATTCCGTGGATATACGCAATTCACGCTCGCGGAGGGAATCAGCTTCTGGTCGGCTGCCGTCGTACTGTCCGCGCTCTACAAGGTTATTATTGCCACTAGCGCCAGCCTGAACCTCATAGGCTTAGCAATTGTGTTCATCGTTGGGTTGTTCTGCGGCCTCACTCTGCAACGCACGCATAGTTTATGGTTTGCGATCGGCATGAACGCGGCATTCGATTTCGGTGCCACATTCCTATACTCCATACCCAATCCCGCAATTGGATTGTCCGATCACCATCTCTCTGAAGCGGCCCTTAGTGGCTCCGCCTGGCTCACTGGCGGAACTATGGGTGTCGAAGGCAGTCCGCTACGAATCGTCACCGTGGGAATTCTCATTTTCTTGGTGAACAAATTTTATCCCGCGAAAACTTCTGACAGTATCGCCTAAGAAACGAAAAAACTAGCTCTGCATCGAGACTCCCGCCGCCCAGACCTGTATGGTTTGGCGCGGAAAGCGATCCAGTTTCTGGAATACTTTGAGAGCGTAACCGAATCAGCGTTCCATCTATCTATTTCGAAGAGCATTCACAGGGCCGCAGAACACGGCGCACTCCGGCTCCGCGGTTGGCTATTGATGAGAGGACAGCGATGAGCACAATTCTAGTTACTGGCGGTTCAGGCTTTATCGGCAGCCATTGCATCCTGCAGTTGCTGGCTGCAGGCCATCAGGTGCGCACGATGGTGCGCAGCTTGAAACGCGAAGGCGACGTGCGTGCCATGCTCAAAGAAGGCGGCGCCGAGCCAGGCAATCGCTTGGCGTTCGTGGTTGCGGATCTTGAAAAGGACGCGGGCTGGGCCGAAGCCGTGGCGGGCTGCGAGTACGTACTGCACGTGGCATCGCCATTGCCGCCGGGCGTTCCGAAGCACGAAGACGAGCTGATCATCCCTGCACGCGAAGGAACCCTTCGCGTACTGCGCGCCTCGCGCGATGCCGGGGTCAAGCGCGTAGTGCTGACCTCTTCATTCGCCGCGATCGGCTATGGCCGCAAAGAACAGCAAGCTCCCTTCACTGAGAAGGACTGGACGGATCTCAGCGGCGAAGTTGTGGCTCCCTACCAGAAATCGAAAACTTTGACGGAACGCGCGGCCTGGGATTTCGTGGCCAAGGAAGGCGGCCAGCTGGAACTTTCCGTCGTCAATCCAGTGGGCGTGTTCGGGCCGGTTCTGGGTCCGGACTATTCCACTTCAATCCTCCTGGTGCAGCGCCTGATGGACGGCGCGATGCCCGGGGTCCCGCATCTCTATTTCGGTGTCGTGGATGTGCGCGATGTTGCCGACCTGCACATCCGCGCCATGACCAATCCCGCCGCAAAGGGCGAGCGCTTCCTCGCCGTCGCAGGTGATTTCATGTCCTTTCAGGACATCGCGAAAGTACTCAAAAGTTGCATGGGCGCGTCAGCGAAAAAAGTGCCGACGCGCCAACTGCCCAACTTCCTGGTGCGTCTTGCCGCGCTGCGCGATCCCGCGATAAAGCTGATCCTGCCCGAACTAGGCAAACTGAAAAATGCCACCAACGAAAAAGCCAAGCGCTTGCTCGGCTGGGCGCCGCGTTCGAACCAAGACTCTGTCGTCGCCACCGCCGAAAGCCTGGTACGCCTCGGCCTCCTGAACAGCAGTTCGAACCACGCACGCTAAAAATTGTTCCTCGTAATCTCAATCAACTGCCGCGCGTGATATAAACTTTCGACCCGGTTCATTGCAACTGCGATTTGCAAGCCTTCATGCACCCAGTCATTCACGTTTTCGGAGTTCGCAAAACCTACGGCTCAACTGTAGCCGTGGCCGACGTGTCCTTCGACGTATACCACGGCGAAATTTTCGGTTTAATCGGACCCAACGGCGCCGGCAAGACCACCACCATGGAGTGCATCGAAGGTTTGCGCACGGCTGACCGCGGCAGCATCTCGGTTCTGGGCCTCGATCCCTTTCGTCAGGTGTACAAGCTGCAGGACCGCATCGGCGTTCAATTGCAGCAAGCGCAACTGCAGAAACGGATTAAAGTGTGGGAAGCGGTTGATCTGTGGGCTTCTCTTTACCGCAAGAAAGCCGTTGATGGCGAACGTTTACTCGCCCAGCTCGGCCTTACAGACAAACGCGACGCTTGGTTTATGAATCTCTCCGGAGGTCAGAAGCAGCGGCTATTTATCGCGCTGGCGCTCATCAACGATCCGCAAGTGATCTTTCTTGACGAGCTAACCACTGGCCTTGACCCGCAATCACGCCGGGCCATCTGGGAACTCGTGCGTGGCATTCGCGAGCGCGGTAAAACCGTTTTCTTGACCACTCATCTGATGGAGGAAGCCGAACGCCTGTGCGATCGAGTGGCAATCATCGAGCACGGAAGAATTATCGACATCGACACTCCGGAAAGACTTGTCGCCCGGCATTGCCCGGAGCGAACCGTGGTACTTGCCACCGATGACCCCAGGGTAGAAGAACGCTTTCGCGCGATCCCAGGAGTGCAGTCGGTAGTCCGCGCTGACTTGCGATTCACGATTCGCGGTAGTGGCGACGACTTGGTGACCGAAGTGATTCATTGTCTTTCCGAGAATCGCATCCGGGTCACGGATTTCCGTACCATTCTCCCCAATCTTGAAGACGTTTTTCTCAAACTGACCGGTCATTCGATTCGCGACTAAATTCCATCGAGTAGGTTCGACAATGATGCTCGGAGGACTCTGGAAACTGACCTGGATCGAAATCAAGATTTTCATGCGCGAGCCGCTGGGCGCGTTCGGCACCATCGGCTTTCCTGTCCTGGTTTTTATTGTGGTGGGCCGAATCGCTGGCGGCAGAGTCCCAGCTTCCTCACTGAGCGCCAACAATTTTATTCGCGTAGGTCTGCCGGTTCTTGCGTCGCTTCTCATCACTATCAGCGCGGTGCTCTCGCTGGTTACGATTATCTCCATCTACCGCGAGGGTGGCATCCTGAAGCGGCTCCGCGCGACTCCGCTGCGCCCGCAGACCATCCTCACCGCTCACGTAATCGTCAAACTGATTCTCACGGCCGCTACCTTGAGTCTATTGGTGCTTGCAGGCAAACGATATTACCCGGTCGGGGTTCACGCGCCGTTCTTCTCGTTTGCGATTGCGCTGCTCATTAGCACTTGGAGCATCTTGTCGATCGGCTTTCTCATCGCCAGCATCGTTCCAACGGCACGCTTCGCGCAGCCGATCGGCGCCGTCATCATGTATCCAATGATCGGCCTCTCCGGACTGTTCGTACCCGTTGCTTTGCTGCCGCCGGTGCTGCACACCATGGCGCGAATGCTGCCGCTGACTTACGCTGTGGCACTCCTGCAAGGAATTTGGAACGGTGACGCGTGGTCCGCTCACATCGGCGACGTCGCGGCACTTGTTTTAGTGTTTGTTGCCTGCACAGCACTTTCCGCAAAGATTTTCAGGTGGGAATAACAACTGCAGTTCGAGCCGCAGGCAGGCACGTCACTCTTACCAAGAACTTTTCATCCAACGACCACGGTTAGTGGGTCCAATTGAAGCCGACCCACTAACCGACATTTTCGCCACTTCTACCGTCGCTCAGGACAACGCGACTCTGTCATTGACCTGGAGAACGCGGGATTCCAAATTGCGGTTGGCGTGCCGCGCTGCTGCCCGCTTGTACAATGCAATCAGCGTGAAGAAAACGAGCAAGCAGGCCATCGCCCAGGTTTCCACCGCTGGCCATTGAGAAACGGCTGCTTCCTGGCTCACGATCGGTTTGGCAACGGAAGCTTCGGCGCTCGATGAGCTGGGATTTACCGCAACAGTGTTTGAATTGTTGACTGCTGGCGCGGCCGATGCCTGCACAGTCGTTGTTGCTCCCGGCGCATCGGGCCACTCGGTGTTCGTGATTTCCTGCGCCGGTGCAGAGCTAGCCAGGAACAGAACTCCCGCAAATCCGATAACCACTGCTTGCATCCGAATAATGTTTTGAATTTTCATTTGACCACCCCTTTTTTTCATTTAAGCCGGGTAACGCTTAGGACTAATGCAGGAACGATGCCATAAAGTAAAAGTGCAGCGATGCTGCCGAAAAATTCTTTAAATCGCTGCAATAGAACGACTTGACGAAGAACAGTTCAAATCGCGGTCGGGCACCCACATTAATCAGGCTATCCATCGAGATATGTCGGAGCGCCACCACGTCGCATTGATCGACGGCTCGCTCTGAATTGTGTGCCGAAACAATTTCACAACGTTGATCGCAATCAGAAGAAACCACGCCACTTACCGCCGGTCCGTCGTGCGTGGCCGCTGGTTGTCTGTGCCTTCCGCGACAGCCGCACGCGCTGCAACCGTTCGGATAGGCACTCTATCCGTCCGGATAGCAATCCCGCCTTCCACTGGCGCGACTGTTGGCGCTAGAATAGCCGCCTCAGCGTGGGCTTCCAACCAAGCTGCAAGCCCGAGGCCAGATGTGGCAGCAAAACTCCTGGTGGTCAGCGGTCCGCTACGAAAATCCCAATTCCCGCTCGGCACAGACCTGGTTATAGGACGGGATCTGGAAAGCACCATTCGCCTGGACGACCCCGCAGTTTCCCCACAGCACTGCACCATTGCATCGCAAGATGGCCAGTTGATTTTGTGCGATCTCGATAGTCACGCCGGCACTTTCGTTAACGGAATTCCAGTGAAGCAGCGCACGCTCAAATCGGGCGACGAAATCGCGGTAGGAATTTCCGTTTTCCGTTTCGAAGCGGAAGAGCATCAAAACACGGCAAGTAGTCCCGTGCAGATGTGTGATCGCGCGGCGGTCAATGCAAAAGCACTGGAGTTCCAGGCTCCAGAACTTCTCAGCCTGGCACCGCAATCGCTCGCCGCGCTCCCACAAGCGGCGCGCATGGCCCGCAACCTTAGCGCGCTCCTGCAAATCTGCAAGGCCATTGGCTCCCTGCGCGACGAAGAAGCGCTTCCCTGGGTATTACTCGGCATGATTTTCGATGTGATTCCCGCCGAACGAGGGGCCATTCTGCTGATAGACGAGGACTCGAACGAGATCCGTTCGCAGGTAGCCTGGGATCGCTTGCTTGGACCGGAACATCCCGTCCACATTAGCCGCGAAATTGTGCGCCAGGTCATTGAAGAAGGAATTTCTCTACTGGACGGCGGCTCGGCAGCCGCGGAGTCAGCGGGTTCGGCCGCAGCCGACGAAAAACTGCCACGCGCTTTTCTTTGCGTACCGATGATGTCCGACAAAAAAGCCATCGGCCTCATCTATCTGGAATCCAGCAATATCACAACCTCATTCACCAAGGACGATTTCCAGTTGCTCGCGGCCATTGCCGGCCTTGCGGTAATTGGTATTGAAAACGCTCGTCAATTTGAGCGCCTGGGCAGCGAAAATCAGCGCCTTCGCGCCGAATTCAGCCTGACTCACGATATGGTGGGACGCAGCGCTCGCATGCGCGATGTCTATCAATTCATTGAGCGCGTGGCCCCCACAGATTCAACCGTGCTGATCCACGGCGAAAGCGGCACCGGCAAAGAACTGGTCGCCTGCGCGATCCACAAAAACAGCCCAAGAAAAAACCAGCCCTTTGTCGCGCTGAATTGCGCCGCGTTGACCGAAACTCTCCTCGAGAGTGAATTGTTCGGCCACGAAAAAGGCGCATTCACTAGCGCCGTCAATCAGAAAAAAGGCTTTCTAGAAGTAGCCGAGGGCGGCACCATTTTTCTGGATGAAATTGGCGAACTCTCGCTGATTCTGCAAGCCAAGCTGCTGCGTGTTCTCCAGGAACGCGAATTTGTGCGGGTCGGCGGAACCCGGCCCATCAAGATCAACGTGCGATTTTTGGCCGCAACCAACAAAGACCTGCAAAAGTGCTCACGCGAAGGAACGTTTCGCGCTGACCTATTTCACCGCCTCAATGTAATCTCCATCGCACTGCCGGGTCTGCGCGAACATCCCGAAGACATCCCCGCATTGGCCGAACATTTCGCCGCGCGTCACGCAAAAAATTGCAATCGCAGCGTGCTCGGAATTTCCGATGAAGCCATGGCCTGCCTCACCCAGTACGATTGGCCAGGCAACATTCGCGAACTGGAAAACGCGCTCGAGCGCGCCGTGGTTATTGGCTCCTCCGACAGAATCCTGGCCGAGGATTTGCCGGAAACGCTTCTGGAAAGCGCGAAAAGCGGACCAACGTCACCCGCCAAGTATCACGACGCCATTCGCAACCTCAAAAAACAAATGATCTTGGGCGCACTGGACCAGTCCTCCGGAAACATCACCGAAGCCGCAAAGCTTCTCGGCGTCCACGCGAACTACCTGCATCGCCTCATGCGCAATTTAGAGCTACGTCCACCGATAAAAAAGCAGACCTCAGCCTGAGCTAGTTCCGAACCCAAACGGATGCCGGATCGCTGGAGAATAAGAGCACCACTAGGCCCTGGGCAACGCAAGGAGCAACCATGAATCGCAAAAACTCTTGGTGGGCCATCGCGACCACTGCATTCATCTTGCTCTGGTCGCCGCGAGACGTAGCTCTCGGAATAAACGGAGGCCAGGAACGCCAGGAGATCGCTCGTCTGGCAGAGTTGACACATTGGAAGGCAGGGACAATTGTGGCGGACGTCGGCGCGGGTGACGGAACGTACAGCTTTGCTGCTGCGCAAAAGGTTGGGCCTTCGGGCCGTGTCTATGCCACCGAAATCGACACCGAAAAATTGCAGCACCTGCGAACGGAGGTTACAAAGCGCAAGCTCGACAACGTCATTGTGGTGGAAGGAACCGCGGATGACACCAAGCTTCCCGCAAGTTGCTGCGACACGATTTTTCTGCGCCACGTGTACCACCATCTCACCCAGCCGCAGGAGTTTGATAAAAATTTGCTGCGCTCGCTCAAGCCCGGCGCTTACCTGGCCATCATCGATTTCCCGCCAAGCCCCAATTCTTCTCCGGTCGAAGGAGTTCCACAGAATCGCAGTGGACACGGCATACCAGAAAAAGTGATGGAGCAAGAGCTAACAGCCGCGGGCCTGCAAGTAGAAAAAGTTATCGACGATTGGTCCGGAGACGACTACTGCGTTCTCTTCGTCAAGGGCAGCACACCTAAGTAAAAAACCAAACATAGTAATCGCATTCAACACGCTTGTGTCGGTACTCGGCATTGCCTCACATGCGAGATGCGCGGCGCACTAAACAAGCCGCGGGAAACCTGTTGAATTGCGTTTTCCCAGGAAAGATGACACTCTCTCACGCAATTTGAAGGTGCTTGTGTCCACCACAGCAAGTTCCAGCCAGGTTATTCCGTCGCCAGCAAAAAAGGTGCCGTACTTCGCGGCAAAACTTTTCGGCTCGGCAGCGATTCTAACAATCGCAATCGCGTTTGTTCTTAGATACATCTTCCGCTGCTACCTTAATTACAATCGCGCCGCGTTCACCGATCCCTTCCGCGGCGCAGCCAACTACTGGGCCATGCGAGGCTGGCTCTTGATGCACATGTTGAGCGCTTCTCTCATCGGACCGTGGAACCCGCGATACTGCTACTTGCTGTGTAGCTAACGTATTGGCTCAATTCGTGAACACTGCGCGTGCCTGAATGGGCGCTCTCTCTGCTCTTGTGTTCGTTTTCGCCCAAGCGCAAAATAAATTTGAACGCCACGCCTGCAGTCGCGCGGCGCTTCGAGGACCAATGGCAGGGCCCATCCACACGCAAATCAACGGAAAAAGCCGGATTTTCGTTTCCGGCCCCGACACAACTTTGCTCTTTGCTTTGCGCGAAGAGCTTGGCCTCACCGGAACAAAATACGGTTGCGGCGAAGGCCAATGCGGCGCCTGCACTGTTTTGCTCAATGGCACGCCGCGCCGCTCCTGCCAACTCTCTGTCAGCGACGCCGCCGGAAAATCCATCACCACCGTTGAAGGATTCGAGCAGAACGGCCAACTCCATCCGGTGCAGCAAGCCTTTCTCGATCAAGGCGCATTCCAGTGCGCCTATTGCACTTCCGGAATGATTGTCAGCAGCGTCGCGCTCCTGCAAAAAAATCCCAATCCCAGTGAGCCGGAAATCGTACAAGCCCTGCAGGGAAATATCTGCCGCTGTGGAACCCATCCACGCATCGTCGCCTCCGTTCAGCAGGCCGCCAGAGCCATGCACGGAGCAAAATCATGAGCACCGCTCCCGAGAAATTCCTTCCCGAACCGGAGCGCTACGAGCTTCATTCCGGCGCCATCCATCACTTTAATCTGCAGCGCCGCGACTTCTTCAAAGTAATGGGCGCAGGCATCGCCATTTTCACCGTCGCCGTAGACGCAGTCGCCGCACAGGAATCCGGCGCGCGGCGACACCATGGCGATCAAGACCAGCCAAAAGACATTTCCTCCTGGCTGCATATCAACGACGACGGCATCGTGACCGTCTTCACCGGCAAAGTCGAAGTCGGCCAGAACACTCGCACCACCCTGGCGCAATCCGTCGCTGATGAACTCCGCGTTCCGCTCTCTAGCATTCGTATGGTCATGGGAGACACCGCTCTCACGCCATTTGATATGGGCACCTTCGGCAGCCGCTCCACTCCCTACATGTCGCCGCAGCTTCGCCGTGCCGCATCCGCCGCCCGCGATTTGCTCCTCTCGCAAGCCGCTACAGAATGGAAGACCACGCCGGATAAACTAACCGCCAGCGACGGAAAGATTACCAATCCCGCGTCCGGAGCAACTCTGACCTACGCGCAACTCGCGCAAGGCAAAACCCTCGCGCGCGATATGCCGGACGCCGATCCCATCACTCCGCCCGAGCAATGGACCGTTGCCGGCAAATCAGCGCCCAAAGTGGACGCGCGGGCCTTCGTCACCGGCCAGCATCAGTACACGCCCGATCTGCGCCCAGCAAATGTATTGCATGCAAAGGTTTTGCGGCCGCCTACGTTTGGCGCATCTCTCGCGTCGGCGGATTTATCAGCAGCGCAAGCCATGCCGGGAGTTGTCGTCGTTCGCGACGGAGATTTTGTGGCTGCAGCAGCTCCGACGGAGCAAGCAGCAGAAAAAGCGCTCGCGCTAATTCACGCCGAATGGAAGAACAAGCCACAAAGTTCCAGCAAGGAACTCTATTCGTACCTGAAAAAGAATCTGGACACGGAAGAAAATCAAAAACCACATGAAAAAGGTTCCGTGGCGAATGCGCTGGCCGCTGCATCGCAACACCACGAACAGAGCTACACTGTCGCCTACATCGCGCACGCCCCGCTCGAGCCGCGAGCCGCAGTAGCCGATTGGAAAGAGGGGAAATTAACCGTCTACACCGGCTCGCAGCGTCCGTTCGGCATTCAGGAAGAATTGTCAGCCGCGCTGCACCTTCCCAAGGATCAGGTGCGCGTCATTGTTCCCGATACCGGCTCGGCCTATGGCGGCAAACACACCGGCGACGCAGCGCTCGAAGCCGCTCGCCTCTCGCGTGCCGCAAATCGTCCCGTAAAAATTGTCTGGACCCGCGAAGAAGAATTCACCTGGTCCTATTTCCGTCCCGCTGGGGTGATTGAAATCAAAAGCGCGATCGCCGCCGACGGAAAACTCAGCGCCTGGGAATTTCACAATTACAATTCGGGCGGCTCCGGCATTCAGACTCCCTACGACGTCGCAAATCAACTCATCCAGTTTCATCCGGTGAATTCGCCGTTACGACAAGGTTCCTATCGCGGCCTCGCAGCAACCGCCAATCACTTCGCCCGCGAATCCTTTATGGATGAACTCGCGTATTTAACAAAGAGTGATCCGCTGGAATTTCGCATGAGGAATCTTTCTGACCTGCGTTTGCGCGCGGTGTTCGAAAGCGCAGCCAAAACATTTGGCTGGCCGCATAAGAAGACGCAACCCGGCCAGGGATTCGGCATGGGCGGCGGCGTGGAGAAAGGCGGCTACGTGGCAACTTTCACGGAAATCGCGATCGATGCAAACTCAGGCGATGTCCGCGTGGTTCGCGTCGTCACCGCGTTCGAATGTGGCGCCATCGTCAATCCTGATGGCCTCCGCCAGCAGGTTATCGGCGCAAACATCATGGGATTGGGCGGCGCGCTGTTCGAATCGCTCGAATTTGACAACGGCCGCATTTCGAATCCTCACTTCGCGCAGTATCGCGTCCCGCGCTTCCGCGACATTCCCAAAATCGAAGCCATGCTCCTCGACCGCAAAGATCTTCCTCCAGCCGGTGCCGGCGAAACTCCCATCGTCGGTCTGGCCCCAGCAATCGGCAATGCAATTTTCGACGCGACCGGAATCCGCCTCCGCGCTCTGCCGCTAGCCCCGCGCGGCCTCAATGTGCTGAAGAACAGCGCATGACGTCGCACGATAGTTTCTCCCAATATTTTCATTTCTTTGTACAATCTAAACAATTGCGGCGTTCAATCTGGACTCTTTTCATATTTTGTGTAACTACATATTCGAGCTTCGCACAGTCGTCTTCGAAGGAACTTTCCAACCAAATGGACAGCGCATTTTCTGGAATCGCTTCGCACGATACTCCAGGATTCGCGGTGCTTGTAAAGAAAGATGGCAAGATAGTTTTTGAAAAAGGTTACGGCGTGCGTGATCTACGCGCCAAAACAGGAATCGACGCGCGAACAAATTTCCGGCTGGCATCGTTCACAAAACAATTCACAGCCATGGCGATTATGCTTCTGGTGCACGATGGCAGATTGCGTTACGACGAGACGCTGACGGATATTTTCCCGGAATTTCCCGCGTATGGAAAAACAATCACTGTTCGCAATTTGCTGAATCACACCGGCGGGTTGCCGAATTACGAAAATTTGATGGACGCAGCGAAAAAAACAAAAGGCCCAATTTGGTCGGTGGAAAAACAAATTCACGACGCCGAAGTTTTGCAATTGCTGGAAAAAGAATCGCACGGACAATTCGCGCCGGGAACAAGCTGGGAGTACAGCAATTCCGGCTACGTGGTGCTCGGATTGATCGTGGCAAAAGTTTCAGGCATATCCTTCGGCGAATTCCTGCACGAAAGAATTTTCGCGCCGCGCAAAATGACTCATACACTGGTTTTCGAAAAAGGAAGAAACGAAGTTGTGGGTCGCGCTTACGGCCACGCCAAAAAAGAAAACGGTTTCGTTGAGACCGACCAGAGTTCCACTTCCGCGACGCAAGGCGACGGCGGAATTTATTCCAACCTGGAAGATTTATCCAAGTGGGATGATGCGCTGCGCGAGCACATTCTGCTCAGCGAAAAAGATTTTCTTCCCGCAATCACTCCCGCACAATTGCCGCCCGGAGCGGAAGCAAACCTTGCCGAAGACGTTCCCGAATCTCTGCGCGGCCACGCAACCGCTTACGGCTTCGGCTGGTTTGTGAATTTGCAGGATTCGCATCCACTGATGTGGCACTACGGCGACACCATGGGATTCAAGTCCGCGATTCTTCGCTACACCCGCGACAGCGTAACTGTAATCGTCCTTTGCAATCGCACCGACCTCGATCAAGGGGCGTTGGCCCTCAAAGCCGCGCAGTCCGTTCTTTCATCGCACTGAGAATTCTGCACTCACCCACAAGAAAATTACGCAGGCTGATAGCCTACGCCACCGAAAATCAGGACAAGCCTGCTAATTTCCCTAAGCCTTTCATTTTCGCGCGGGCGGCCATGGTGCCGTATTGCTTCATCATGGTGCGCATCTGCATGTATTGCCTCAGGACTTGGTTGACGTCCTGCACGGTGGTGCCGCTGCCTTTTGCGATCCGTTTGCGGCGCTTGCCGTCGATGACGTTGTGGTCCTGGCGTTCCTGATTGGTCATGGAGTTGATGATGGCTTCGACCTGTTTCAGTTTGCCTTCGTCCACGCTGGCGTCTTTGGGAATATTTTGCAGCGGGCCGACTTTGGGGAGCATGTCCACCAACTGATCGAGCGGGCCCATTTTGCGAATCTGGCGAAGCTGGTCGCGAAAATCTTCCAGCGTAAATCCTTCCGTGCGAAGTTTGCGTTCGAGATCGAGCGCGGCTTTCTTGTCCACGGCTTGCTCGGCGCGTTCGATAAGCGACATGATGTCGCCCATGCCGAGGATTCGAGAGACGATTCTTTCTGGATAGAAACCTTCGAGGGCATCGTATTTTTCGCCGAGTCCGACAAACTTTACCGGCGCACCGCTGACTTTGCTGATGGAGAGCGCTGCTCCGCCGCGTGCGTCGCCATCGAGTTTGGTGAGAATGACGCCGGTGAGTCCGAGGCGCTTGTGAAATTCTCCGGCGGAGCGTACCGCGTCCTGTCCGATCATGGCGTCAGCGATAAAGAGAATTTCGCTGGGCTGCAATTCTTTTTTCAAATAGCCGAGTTCGTTCATCAGGTCGTCGTCAATGTGCAGGCGGCCGGCGGTGTCCACGATAACGACATCACTGGCGGAAAGTTTCGCTTCCTTGATGGCGCCGCGAACAATTTCCAGTGGCTTGTCGGTTCCGGCACCGGGCCAGAGACTTACGCTGATGGCTTTTGCAACTTGCGCGAGTTGTTCCCGCGCGGCGGGACGGTAGACGTCTGTGGAAACGACGATCGGACGGTGGCCATGTTGCGCCAGCCATCTTGCAAGTTTGCCAGTGGTGGTGGTTTTGCCGGAGCCTTGCAGGCCGACAATCATCCACACGGATGGTGGGCGAGAGGCAAAGAGCGGCTTGGCGTGTTTGCCGAGCAGCGTAGTGAGCTCATCGCGAACCAGCTTGATGACTTGCTGGTCGGGAGAGAGTTGCAGCATGACTTCGCTGCCGAGCGCTTTGCTGCGAATGCTGGCGAGAAGTTCGTCGATGACCGGGAGAGCGACGTCGCCTTCGAGCATGGCTTCGCGGATTTCGGCGAGTGCGGCATCGAGGTGCTCTTCGGTGAGTTTGCCCTGGCCACGGAGATTCTTGAATGTGCGTTGCAGCTTTTCTGTGAGGTTTTCAAACATGGGAAAGAGTTCTCAGTGAATAGTGGTCCGTGAACGGTTTCAGAAACTTGTGTTATCGAGCTGGCTGGCTGGTGGCAACTCGCTTTCATTTTAGGCGTGGAGGGATGAGTGGTCAAACGAACGAGCGGTAAGAAACGTTGAGAAAGCACACAGAGTGACAACTGTTGGCGTTCCGACGTGGGAATGTGGCGGCGCCGCCGCGCAATTTTAAAAATGTGTGGCAAGCAAAGGTATGCTTCCCCGCAGTGTCATTTCGTGACCCATTGGTGCAGGCATTCTGCGTCTATGAATAAAGTGAAAGTCGAGATGAGAGAAATTGGAGAACAGTACTATTACTATCAAAATCAAGAAAGATAACTTCGCCACAGCGACGCAGAGTCCACAGACAATAGGAAAAACAGATCGTGGGGAGGGATGGAATGGGCACTGCAAAGGTGCGAGACGAACGGCTGAAGCTGCGTCCGATCGGGAGGATTCGATCGACGATCAAGAATCGAAAAGGAGCGCCGAAACAGGGTTCGGAGGGAGCACCGGACGCGTGGCTTGAAGTGAATTCTTTCGCGGCGCGAGGCTTTGAGGGAATCTGCCAAGGAGACGAACTTTTTGTGCTGACCTGGCTGCACCAAGGGCGGCGGGAGGTTCTCCAAGTCCATCCGCGGTCTGACCCGCAGCGAGCACTGACGGGGGTATTTGCAACGCGATCGCCGGACCGGCCGAATCCGCTGGGGCTTCATCGGGTGATGGTGCGAAAAGTAGGCAAGAAACGGTTGCGGATTGGTCCGATCGAGGTGATCGATGGGACGCCGGTGGTTGATATCAAGCCGGTACTTTCCTGCGAGCCGGTGCGCTGAGCACAGCGCTAGACGTGCACCCCGGGACCAGCGGTCTGTTGGAATGACAGTTTTGCGGCTGGCGATTCAGGTCAGACAGTCTTTCCGACAAGGGGGCCGCCAGGTTGAGGATGGTGCGCGTTCCAGGAAGCCAGGCCGGGCGCGTAGCCGGTGATCAGCAGGTGATTGTGGACGATGTCGAACGTAAGACCGCTGTCTATGTGCAAGGAAGAGCCTTCGTGTTCGTACAAGGCGAGCACCGGGGGAAGATGCGGCACCACGTCCCAAAGGTTGACGATGCGATAACAGATGTTGACGCGAGTATCGAAGAGGCGGACGAAATCGGGGTGGCCGACGCGCGGCTCGGCCCAGGTGTAAACGATGGGCGCGAGATTTGCCGCGACGTCGTTGAGAAGATCGGGAGCGGACAATGCGGCAAGAGCGCCACCGAGACTGTGACCGGTGATCAACAGTTCCTTGCAGCCGGGGGCTTTGGACTGAACCAACTTGCGCAGGTTTTCGCGCACTGCTTCGTACACGACCTGAAAACCTTGATGAACGGTGCCGCGTCCGGGAATGGCGCTGTAAGGAGCAGGAGCGAAATCGAAATCATCAAGCCAGTCCTTGAAGTATTCGGTGCCACGGAAGGCCACGACCAACCTGTTTAGCTTGGCGTCCACACAAAGCCAGCCGAAATGTTGATTCGGCTCGGCGCTGCGCGGCATGGCTTGCACGGTAGCGCTGGTTGCTTTGCTTGCATCGGTGATGCGCGGTTGGCGAGGATGGTCCAGCATGCTTTGCAGGACCTTGCGGTGCTTCGGTTCGGCCTGATCCAGCCTGGTACGAAAAGCCGGCGAGAGGTCGGCTAGGATTTCGAACGCATCGGTTCCCGGCGTGTAGCCTGGTGGAGGCGTTTGAGCGTTATATGCCCCGAGGGCGAACGGATAGACATAGTTCTGAGCGAATTGCCCGTCGAAAGGAATCATGGCCAACCTCGCGCGAAGAAGGTAATGCGGAGATTATATTGTTATGGTGCAACTGGGAACGCCAGCGTTTCGCCTCAGCTTCTGGAAAACTAGACGTGCTGGAGGTGGGTATCTTTGAAGTTGGTGGGATATTTCAGGCCGAAGCCGAGGAGGCGGTCGAAGCCGATGTGAGCGGTCCAGATCAGGGCTAGGGGAAAGAGTTGCTGCTTTACGGCTAAATAGGCGATTGCGAGCAGGATTCCCGGCGTGATGTAAGTGTGCGCGAAATTATAGATAGCTGAACCGATGCGGACGTTGGCGAGATAGCCGAGCATGAAGAGGTCTGGCGCGAGGAAGAGGATGGCGAAGAGGAGCCAACTGGCATGGAGTTGGTGATAGAAGAAAACGCATAGCATGAGAATTGCGGCGCCTTCTACGTGCAGAAGGAGTTTTGGTTTGGTAAGCATTGAAAATCGTAGCATGTGAAAGCGCGTCGACTGCATGCGGCACCGACAGGCGACAGGACGGGGTTACTGCGATGCCGAAATGCCAACCACTACTGCCGCATCCTTTCGTCCTGGAGCCGTAACCTTCGGCCTCTGCAGGGTCTTCTTGTTTAAGTGATCGGATGCAGTGGCTTTGTACTCCAGGGTGTAGGAATTCCGCAGGATTTGCCGTAACTTGTCGAACGCTGATTGCAAGCCGGCGGGTGATTTCGAAGGTTGAGGCCAGCTGCCAGATTCGTCGGCGATTCGGTGGGCCACCTTTAAAAGGTGAGTTTTAGGCCGAGTTGGGCGGCGAAGGGGATGCCTACTGTGGTGCCGGGGCCGAAGAAATCGCCGAGGGCTCCGGCGGGTACGCGAAGTTGGTTAGCGCTGATGACGGGAGTGGTTTGGGTGCAAGCCGGGTTTAAGCAGAAAGCGGTGGCGTTGCTGAGATCGTTGACGCGAGTGGGGAGGGCGGAGATGTCACCTACATAGTTGTTGCCGGGATTTTGGCGGTTGAAGAGATTGAAGAATTCGGCGAAGGGGCGTAGTTGCAGGCGCTCTCGAAGAGTGATATTGCGGCTGACGCGAAGATCAACTTGATAGAACGGCGTGCCGCGGAATTGGTCAAGGGTGGTTTGCACGCCGTTGACTACGGCGCGGTCATTGCCGGAGAAGCCGTCGTTCAAAATGTCGGCGGGCGTGGCGATGGTGAAGGGCCGAGCGCTTTCAAATTGCGAGAGGGTGGAGATTTCGAAGCGCCACGGAAGTTGCAGCGTTCCGATTAAAACGAAGCGGTGGCGAACGTCTTCGCCGGAGGGGCCGTGATCGCCGGGGCCGAACGCATCGAGCGGGTTCGAAACACCGTTGACGTAATCGAAGAGTTCGCCCACTACCGCGCCCCAAGTGGTGGCGTGGGAAAGAACATAATTGGCGGTGAGTTCGAAGCGATTTGAAAAGCGATGCTGGAGCTGAACGGCGAGACCGTTGTAGCTGGAGCGATTGTCGGCGCGGAAAAGGGAAATGTTTGGCGAGTCGGCGGGCAGGGAAAATCCTGAAATGAATTCGTAGCGGCGATATTGATGGACGCCTTGCTGGTGTTCGTAGGTTGCGGTGAGGCGCCAATTTTTTGCCCAGCCACTCGTGAAGTCGTGTTCGAAGGCGGCGCTGGCCTGGAGCGCGTAGGGCGTGTGGTAGTTGGGATCGATAAGAGCACCCTGGCCGCCGTCTGCACCGCTGGGCAGGCATGATGGATTCGCGAGATCGTAAGTGATGCATGGCGTGATGGGTTGATTGACGGCGGTGAAGGCGTCTACCCAACCGTTTTGCGCGAGGTCGTTGTAATAGAGGCCGACGCCCGCACGGAAAACGGTGTGCTGTGATGCGCCCGGCGCGTAAGCGAGGCCGAGCCGCGGCGCGATGGCTTTGCGGTAGTCGTGGGGAATGCCGTTGACCAGCGGGACATTTAGGGCTGGCAAGGTTGAGAATGCAGGATTTTGCGATTGGGCGCGGCCAGAGGCGGTGAAGAGGCCGAAGGTGGTGTCGTAGCGAAGACCGGCGTTGACGGTGAAGGACGGAGTGACGCGCCAAGAATCTTCGGCGTAGAAGCCGAGGCGGCGAAGAGATTGTGCGAAGGTGCCATCGCCTGCGGTGGTGTCCGTGCAGGTGGTGTCGGGAAGGGCGGCGGGAGTGCACTTGAAATCAGCAGTGAATTGCGCGGGATTGTTGAGATAGAAGGATGGATCCTGGGTGAACTGGACGAGATGTTCGGCGGTGGAGGCGAGTGCGCCGCGCAGAACCGGTTCGTGGACGAGATTGACGCCAAAGCGGATGGCGTGACGGCCAGAGCTGCGAAAAACGTCGTAGCGGAATTGATATTTCTGCTGATCGCGTTCGATGGGGAAGGCGGAGACTACGGTGGCGAATTGATTGTCGCCGAAAGTTTCGAATCCGGAAGTGGTATGAAAATTTGCGCTGAAAGGAAACGCCAGTGCCAGGCCGAGATCGGAGTTGCGAGCCTTGGTGTGATGAAAGTTGCTAGCTTCGAGAGTGAGCGCGCCTTGCCAGTTTGGGGAGAAGCGATACTGCTGGCCGAGAAGAATATTGAAGTAATTCGAAGTGGTGGTGGAGCCGGTGGAAGGCAGAGCGGCTTGCTGGACGAGATCGTTCTGGGTGCGATTGCGATCGAGAGAGGCGCGGAGAAACCACTGAGCATTTGTGGATTGCGACCAATCGAGACGCACGTCAAAAAGATTATCGCGAAAGGGAACGGGAACATTTGTGGGGACGGCGATGGAATTGATGCCCGGAATTAGGCCGGCTGCAGCGAGTTGGGCGAGCGCATTAAATTCGGATTGAGAGTTTGCGCTGTAGGCGACGCTGGCGTTTTCGTCAATGTATTCGTAGGAGGTGAAAAACCAGAGTTTGTCGCGGCGCAGCGGTCCGCCGAAAGTGGCGACGCCATTTTGGCGAGAGAAGGGCTGCTTGGGATCGGGCTCTGGATTATCGAGCGAGTTGCGGGCGTTCAAATCCTGGCCGCGATAGTAGTAAGAAGCGCTGCCGTGCCAGTCGTTCGAACCGCGGCGCGTGGAAAGAATAATGCTGCCGCCGTTGGTGCGCGAAGTCTCTGAACCGAACTGCGCGGAACGCACGACAAATTCCTGCATGGCTTCGGAAGAATAATTCTGCAAGAAGCCGCCGATGAAATCGTCGTTGTTGTCTCCGCCGTCCACGGAAAAATCGATGTTGAGGCCGGAGCTGCCGCCGAAAGAGATGGCGGTGATGCGAGCCTTGGTGGGATCGGAGGGTTCGACGGGCGCGGTGAATGGAGCCATGAGGGCAATGTTGGCGAAGCTGCGCGCGGAGAGGGGAACTTCGTCTAGATCGTCGGAGGTGATGACGGTTTGTATGGTGCTGCTGGCGGTGTCAAGCGGATTGCTGGCGAGCGATGGGCCGTGATCGCGGACTTCGACGGACTGGCGGAGAGCTTCCGGAGCGAGGACGAAACGCGTTGCGGACTGCGCGCTAATGGATACGACAATCCGTTGCGTTTGCGACGCAAAACCTTTTGCGGCGACTTCGACGGAATAAGTGGCGGGCGAGAGCGCTGCAAAGTGGGCTTCGCCGTGGGTGTCGGTGGTTTGCTCGCGATGCGCGGCGACTTTTTCTGCTGCGAGCGTAATTTGTGCTGCGGGGATGGCGCCGCCGGAGGAATCCACTACGTTCACGAGAAGAGAACCGCGGAGTTCTTGCGCGGAGAGATGGGAAGGCGTTGCGATCGAAGCAACCAGAGCGATGATAAGAACTACGACGACCTGGGTGAGGTAGGAACGCATAGACCTTTTAATTATAGGATGGCCAACACGGATTGTAGGAATAGACGCACGAAGTTGTCGAACGGTTTCTGGGGGAAGCTGCCGCACTCCAAACGTCTACGGTTGCTGAAGGTGAGCGTCGAACCAGGCTACGGTGCGGCGGATGCGGTCGCGGCGATGTTCGGGCTTCATGAACATGTGGCCTTCGTGTTCGTAAACTACCAATTGCGTTTCTACGCCGAGAGTCTTGAGGGCGTGCCAGAATTCGTAGGATTGCGGTGTAGGGCATTCGCCGTCGCTGTCGCCGACGATCACCAGCGTGGGGGTTTTGGCCTTCTTTATGAATGTCATGGGCGAGCTTTTTGCATAGACCTCGGGATCGTCGTAAACGGATTTTCCGAAAAATGGGATCATCCACTGGTCGATTTTGTTTTCGCCGTAGTAGCTCTGGTAGTTGGCGATGCCTGCGCCGGCCATGGCGGCTTTGAAGCGATTGGTTTGCGTGACCGCCCACATGGTCATGTAGCCGCCGTAACTCCAGCCGGTGATGCCGAGGCGATTCGAATCGATGGGCGCAATTTTAATGGCTTCGTCGACGCCAGAAAGAATGTCGCGCAGGTCGCCGTAGCCGAAGTCTTTTACGTTGGCACGAGTGAAGGCTTCGCCGTTGCCGAAGCTGCCGCGCGGATTGGGTTGCAGAACAAAATAGCCGGAAGCGGCCAGCGCCAGCGCAAAATCGCCGCTGCTGGGCCAACTGGAAAGAACTGCTGCGCTGGGTCCGCCATGGACATCAACAATCAATGGATATTTTCCCCCTGGATCGAAATTCGCAGGGTAGACAAGCCAGCCTTGCACTTCGTAGGAATCCGATTTCCAGTGAATACTTTTGGCTTCGCCCCACGCGGCGGAAACGCCTTTGTTGCGGTGCGTGATTTGCTTCCATGCGCCGTTGGGACCGGCCCAGATTTCCGGAGGAGCGGAAAAAGAACTGCGGATGGCGGCGGAAACTTTTCCATCGTCGGACACCGAAGCGGAAGGACCCCAAGTCCCAAGTGTTACGTGACCTGGGCCGGAATAGAGTGAATCGATCTTTGCCGATGTGGGATCGAGGGAAATGATGGATGACTCGCCTTGCGCGAATTCGCCGGCAATAATTTTTCCGTTGTGGGCCCAAGCAAGCCAGCTTGCGGAAGTTTTGCGGTCGGGCGTGAGATTTTGCGGTTCGCCACCGGCTGCGGCAATTAAAAAGATGTCGCCACCGACGGAGTCTTCGTCGCTCATCAAGCCTTCGATGAAGGCGATGGATTTCCCGTCGGGTGACCACGCGGGATAAGAAATTTGCAGCGATGGTTTGTAGATGGATTTCATCAGGCCGGAGGTGGCATCAAGAACGGAGAGTTCGGCGGTCCACCAATTGTTATCGCCATTGCCGAGAGCGGAGCTGACGACGAAATTTAGGCCGTCGGGCGACCAGTCATATTGATAGACGTACGTGTCGGCGGGAGAGACCTGGCGCAATTTTCCGGTAGCGATGTCGACGACCGCGAGGCGCTGTTCGAAGAAGGCGTCTTTGATTTCGCCGGTTTCGGGAACTTCCGCGACGAGAGGGCCGGCGGCCCGTGGAGCGTTTTCCGTGAAAAGCACAGCAATGGTTTTTCCGTCGGGAGAAAATTTTGCCGAGGCCAGAGTGCCCTTCACGTCGGTTAGCCGCCTTGCAGGCTGGCCGGATGCACCTTCGAGATACAACTGGGATTGGCCGGGCTTAGCAGCATCGGAGATGAAGGCAATGCGGGGGCTGTCCGGGGCCCACGCGATTCCAGATTCAGCGCGCGGCACGCTGGCGGCGGTGATTTTGCGGACGGGGGTTTTGTGGTCGATGGCTGTAGCGAAAATGCCGGAGTAGCCCGAGTCCGCGCCATTTTTGTCGCGGAATTCCTCGACCCAGGCGACTTTTTTACCATCGGGAGAGACCGCGGCTTGATCGAAACCACTGGCGGCGTTGAGTGCGTGGATGGCTTCTTCGATGGCGGGAGAGACTCTTTCCGTTTCCACGGCTTTGAGGCGCTTTTCGACGGCTTGCTTGGAGGTTTTCTTTTCCTGCGATATGGCGGCAATGGGTGCGAGAAGAACGACAGCGGCGAGAAAACAAAATGCGCGACGCATCATCAACAATCTCCTGGGAACGTGTCGCACTGCGGCGACAAACGAATACAGAGCCTCCGTACGATAGTGCCAGTGACCTGCAAGCGCAAGCGACGGCTCGGATGGCCACTGCTATTGTTGCCGACAGAAGAAACGCATAGACTTCCGCGCAACCAAGCATTGTTACAGACGGTGGAGGAAAACTTATGCCTGATCGCCGCGGATTTCTTTCCATTTTTGGCGCTGCCGCAGCTGCCACGGCTTTGCCCCTTGCGAAAATCTACGATGACGCGCATCAGTCACAAACCGCGTTGCCGGATGCGTCCTTGTACGCAAAAGATGAAGAGGCTTACTGGACGGCGCTGCGCAAACAGTTTTTGATTCCCGACGACGAAGTGTATTTGAATAACGGGACGGTTGGTTCTTCGCCGCTACCGGTGCTGAAGGTGATTGTCGATTGTTATCACGAAGCGGAACGCATGGCGCAGAGCGATCCGGAAGATTATCCGATCTGGGGATATGCGGCGTGGAATGAGTTTCGCGATCCGCTGGCGGCATTTATCGGATGCAAGCGCGATGAATTAGCGCTGCTGCGTAATGCAACGGAAGCAAACAGCTATATCGCGAACGGCGTGGACCTGAAAGCCGGCGATGAAGTGTTGATCACCGACCAAGAGCATCCGGGAGGTGAGCATCCGTGGGATTTGCGGGCGAAGCGCTACGGAATCGTGATCAAGAAAATCACTCTACCGAAACCAGTGCCGGATGCGGCAACGGTGTTGCATCTTTTCAGCGAAGCGATTACTCCGCGCACACGGGTGATTTTCTTCAGCCACATTACGACGGTGACGGGCGTGGTGCTTCCGGCGAAGGAAATCTGCGCGCTGGCGCGTTCGAAAGGAATTTTGTCAGCAGTGGATGGCGCGCACGTTCCTGGAATGATGAAGCTGGACGTACATGACCTGGGCTGCGATATGTATTCGGCGAGCCCGCACAAATGGTTGCAAGCGACAAAGGGCACAGGATTTTTGTACCTGCGCGATGAAGTGATCGATCGGGTGTGGAACACGATTGCGACGGAAGGCTGGGACGATACCAAGTTGCGGGCCGAAAGATTTCAGAGGATTGGCAGTTCGAATGTACCGACGCTGTGCGGATTGCGCGCGGCCATTGAATTTGCGAATCAAATCGGAATCGAACGGATCGAAAAGCGCCACCGGCAGATGGCGGATTATATTTTGGGCGAGTTGGTCAAGCAGGGAGCGACTTCATGGACATCGCCGAACCCGGCGCTGCGCTGCGCAATCGTCACGGTAAATGTTCCTCCGGTGAAGCGGATGGAATTGGAAAACTGGCTGTGGAAAGAGAAGAAAATCCGCATTCGCGGCGGAGAGCCATCGAAGCTACGGATTTCCATGCCGTACTTTGTGCTGCGCAAGGATGCGGATCGGTTTCTCGCAGCGTTTGACGAATACAAAAAGAAGCTGGCTTGAAGACATTTCTGCGCATGATTTGCGACCGGCAAGAGTCTGCTCGAAACATACTGCCGCCTATTCCTTCCGCGCCTCACTTTTTTCCATGCAGTACATGCAAAAGATACGTTTGCAGCAAGACCAGCTGCACTCCAAGATGAGCCCACTCGCAACGCCCGCGTTGGAGCAGTGTGTCGCGACGTTGTCTGAAGCCGCCAACGGAGGTGCTTTCTGGACTATGTTCAGCCAATCGAACTGATCAACGATGCAGTGAAGGCCGCATCCAGGAAAGCTTCACTTTCCGTTCGCGATCTCCTGATTCGAAGTTTTCTTGCCGGCGGACTGCTTGCCTACGCCACATCGCTGGTATTCATCGTGCTTTCACAAGGCATTGCGCCCATCGTGGGAGCGATTCTCTTTCCGGTGGGATTCGTAATCCTGGTGTTACTCGGCCTGGAACTGGCGACGGGTAATTTTGCGTTATTGCCCGTGGGATGGGCGGCCGGCGAGGTCTCGGTTTCCGCGATGTTCCGGAATTTAGGTTGGGTCTACCTGGGGAATTTGGCGGGAAGTCTATTTTACGGCCTGCTGTTCTATCTGGCGGTGACGAACTCCGGCACCAGCGGCAGTGGCGCCCTCGGCGAATTGATAAAAACTGCGGCGCAGAAAAAGACGATTGCGTATATGGCGATCGGGATGCGCGGATGGGAAACGGCTTTTATCAAGGGACTCTTGTGCAACTGGATGGTAACTCTGGGCGCGGTGCTGGCGATGGTTTCGCGATCAACGATCGGTAAGGTGGTGGCAATGTGGCTGCCGATCATGACTTTCTTTGCACACGGCTATGAACATTCAATCGTGAACATGTTTCTGATTCCGACCGGCATGCTGTTCGAAGCGCCGGTTTCGCTCAGTCAGTGGTGGATCTGGAACCAGATTCCGGTGACGCTGGGCAATCTGGTTTCCGGTGCTTTGCTCACCGGCCTGGCGTTATACGTAACCAACAAGCCCCAGCGCGCCGCAACTCTGGAAATTCCGCTGCGTCACAACGAGTCCGAGCAGGTCGAGGTTGGAGAAGCGGCCACAGCCAATTAGATCCTGCGAGAAGTCTGTTAATGAGGAATAGATGGAAAAGCTGGTTGTCGTTGGAAACGGAATGGCTGGGATCGGTTGCGTTGAGCAGATCCTGAAATACGGCAATAAGTTTGCGATCACCATTTTTGGCGACGAGACGCACCTTAACTACAACCGCATCCTGCTTTCTTCCGTCCTAGCGGGAGAAAAGTCCGCCGATGAAATTGTCCTGAACAGCCTGGAGTGGTACGAAAAAAACGCCATCAACTTGCGTCTGGGTGTGCGCATCGTTGATGTGGATGCGGAACAAAAGAAGGTTGTGGGCGACGATGGCGGTATCACTCCGTTCGATAAGCTTCTGCTGGCGATGGGGAGCACCCCGTTAATCCCGCGAATGGAAGGCGCCGATAAGAAGGGCGTGTACGTGTTCCGCAATCTGGACGACACACGCGCCTTGTTGGATTGTTCGCGGACTGGCGCGAAGGCGGTGGTGATTGGCGGAGGATTGTTAGGACTGGAGGCGGCGCGCGGATTGCAGGTGCAAGGATGCGACGTAACAGTCGTGCATCTGATGGACCGCTTGATGGAGCGGCAATTGGATTTGATCGGCGGTAGCTACCTGAAAGCAAAAATGGAGTGCATGGGCGTTCAGGTGCTCCTTAACCGGAATACGAAAGCGATTCTCGGAGGGAAAAGCGCCACAGGCATTCGGTTTGAAGATGGCACCGAACTAGAGGCGGATTTTGTGGTAATTGCTGCCGGAATTCAACCCAACGTGGAGCTCGGCCGTAAGGCCGGGTTGACAGTGCAGCGCGGGATCGTAGTGAACGATCAGATGGAAACTTCCAAGCCGAATATCTTCGCGGTTGGGGAATGCGTGGAGCACAACGGCGTTTGCTACGGATTGGTGGCACCCCTGCTTGAACAGGGCAAGGTCGTGGCTGCGACCATTGCAGGCCATGGCGGCCCGGGTTACGAAGGGACCGTTCCCGCGGCGAAACTTAAAATCATGGGAGTCGACGTTTTTTCGGCGGGTGAACTAAGCGAAGCGAAGCCGGGAAATGACATAGTGCGCTTTGAAGATCCAGCGCTGGGAATCTACAAACGGTTGACGCTGCGCGAGAATCAGCTGACCGGCGTGATCCTGGTTGGAGATACGTCGGAGAGCCACCGCTACATGGACTGGCTGGAATCGAAACAAGACTTGACGGAAACGCGAAGAAACCTGCTGTTTCCGCCGCCCGCCGGCGATGCCGGTTTCGATGTGGCTGCTGTGCCGGACAGCAAAGTGATTTGCGGCTGCCACGGCGTTTCCAAGGGAGCGATCATTCGCGCCATCCAAGAAAAAGGGTTGAGCACGCTCGGGCAGGTTAAGGAGTGCACGAGAGCGTCGACAGGTTGCGGCAGTTGCACGGAACTTTGCCAGCAGCTTTTGAAGGCAGTGGTACCGGCGGCGCAGGCTGAGGCAAAGAAAGTGCTATGCCGCTGCGTTCCGCTAAGTGAGGAGCAACTGCGAGAGATTGTGCGTAGCCAAAAGATTCGGTCGGTACAGGAAGTATTAGGTATTTATGGAAACGGGATCGGTTGCGAAGTCTGTAAGCCGGCATTGAGCTACATGATGGACATGGTGTGGTGCGGAGGACATCACGAAGATCGCTCGGCTCGATTTATCAACGATCGCGTTCACGCCAACATTCAGAAAGACGGGACATTCTCGGTAGTACCGCGCATTCGCGGCGGTGTTACTTCACCCGAAGAATTGCGACGCATCGCGGATGTCGCGGAAAAATATAAAGTGCCCATGTTGAAGATTACGGGCAGCCAAAGAATTGATCTTCTCGGAGTGCAGAAGGCAGACCTGCCGAAGATCTGGGCGGAACTCGGCATGCCTTCCGGTCAGGCGTATACCAAGGGCGTACGTATGGTGAAGACTTGCGTGGGGACGGATTTCTGCCGGTTTGGCGTGCAGGATTCCACCTCCGCGGGGATTGAAATGGAGAGGCGCTTCGAAAACCTCTTCACGCCGCACAAGCTAAAAATGGGCGCGGTCGGATGTCCCAGGAATTGCGCGGAAGCCACGGTCAAAGACATCGGGTTAATAGGACAAGAAGGAAGTTGGCAAGTCGTAGTTGGAGGAGCGGCGGGAAAGAAGGTTCGCAAGGCGGATCTGCTGGTGACCGTAGAGTCCACCGAAGAAGCGTTACAAACCGCGGCGCTCTTCTTTCAGTACTATCGCGAAAACGCCAATTATCTTGAACGCACTTATGATTTTGTCGAGCGTGTGGGGATCGAACGAGTGCGCCGCGAAACGATTTACGCACCGTTGGCGGTGCAGCAGGGACTACGAGAGCGGTTGCGCAGGTCGAAAGCAGCATCACGCGACGCGTGGCTCGAAGGTGACGCTCCGCGGCATCCCACACAATTCGTAAAGATAGAAACAATGGAAAGGCTGACGGGATGAGTCAGGAAGAAACATGGGTGCGCGTCACTGCGTGCGAGAACATTCCTGTTCGCGAAGGCAGGATGATTGTGGTGCGCGGCCGGCAGATTGCGGTTTTCAATCTCGGAGACCACTTTTTGGCGGTTGATAATCGGTGCCCGCACCAGGGCGGACCTCTCTCCGAAGGAATCGTTTCTGGAACGACGGTGGTATGTCCGCTTCATGCGTGGAAGATTGACCTGAAGAGCGGTACAGTGGCCAACTCCGCCGGGTCTGCCGCATGTATCGCGACTTTTCGAACGCGTGTTTCTGACGGGATCGTAGAACTACAGGTTGCATCGGGCGCGGCGGATCACGAACCAGGTGGAGGGAACCTTATCCATCGTGATCGGCCTATTCGTTGGGTGCAGCGAAAACCGCGCTCTCCCATTTCTGCTCCTTCCGAGGTATTGTAGCCAGCGGAAGCTGCCAGAATGACTGTCACAAACTTTCAGGGATTGACTGTCCTGACGCTCGAGAGCCGGCGTGGACAGGAAATGAGCCGTCTGATTGAGACATACGGCGGGAAGGCGCTCCACGCGCCAGCAATGCGGGAGATTCCTCTCTCTTCCAATGTTGAAGCTCTGAAGTTTGCGGACGCGTTGTTCGAAGGAAAAATCGATGCGGTGATCTTTCTGACTGGCGCCGGAGCGCGCGTGCTTTCTAATGTGCTGGAAGGCGCGCATCCTGCCGAGAAATTTTATGCGGCGCTGAGGAAGGTTTGCGTAATTGCCCGGGGACCAAAGCCGGTTGCGGTTTTGCGTGAATGGAAAGTGCCAGTGACGCTGGCTGCGCCGGAACCGAATACCTGGCATGAAGTACTGCGAGTGATTGACGAGAGCAAGAGGGACTTGCGCGGCAAGAATGTCGCCTTACAGGAATACGGCGTTTCGAACGCTGAGCTGCTCGAAGGTTTGCGCGAACGAGGAGCCCACGTTGAACCGGTGCCTGTGTACCAGTGGGCTTTGCCGGAGGATACGGCTCCGCTGCGGATGGTGGTGGAAGAAATAATTGCTGGCCGCATCGATGTGGCACTATTTACGACCAGTGTGCAGGTCATTCACCTTTTCCAAATCGCTGAACAGGCAGGAAAGAAAGAGGCCTTGAGCGCGGGACTGAAAGCCGTCGTGAAGGCGTCGATTGGGCCGACGACTTCGGAAAGTTTGCGCGGCCACGGACTCTCGGTCGATCTCGAGGCCTCACACCCGAAAATGGGTTTCTTGGTGAAAGAGGCGGCAGAGCGGTCAGAAGAACTCCATCAACGGAACCGGCTACATCCTGAACCTGGATAATTACTAAAGCCATGCATGAAGAATTCATGAGGAAGCGCGGAAACCGCTTGGAAGCTGCGGATTTCAATAGCGTATTTTGTCCAACGCAAGGATGCGGATAGATTTTTGCCTGCGTTCGACGAATACAAAAGCAAGAAATCTCAACCGGGTTGATTATTCGAAGAAAGGCTTCATTTTGACGCCGGCCTTGCGTCGGCAGCCGCGCGAGACAGGATGTATGCCTGGATCGCAGGTAGTTGGTCGCGTTTAAGTACATCCTTGAAAGCAGGCATGCCGCGCGATTCGCGAGCGCCTCCAAGCACGATGACCTCAAACTGATGATGGGTTTCGGCAGTGGCGTACCGAAGGTCAGGAATGCCAGAGCCGGCGATTGCGCCTACACCGTGGCAATAGAAGCAGTATTTTTCGAAGAGGATGCTGCCCGCTCTCACGGTGGCTGGCGTGGCGTTCATGTGGATCGCGGGCGAAGGAGGTCCTTGATGTCCGAAGCGTGGAACGTCCAGTTGAGCGTTGCCGCCAATGGCGAAGGTGAGAATTCGTCCAAAGCCGGGTTTGGTCGGCCCTTGTCCCGGTGGATTGATGATTCCGGCCGCGCCACCCCATCCCACCATCAACGTCAGGTATTGAACTCCGCCTACGAGATAAGTAATTGGCGGAGCCATGATTCCCGTTCCGGCGTCGAACTGCCAAAGTTTTTTGCCGTCGGTCGCCCGGTAAGCGCAGAATATTCCGTCTGAGCGACCCTGAAAGACAAGGTTCCCGCCTGTTGCGAGCACGCCTCCGCTTATCACAACGGGAAAAGTTACGTTCCACACTTCGCGCTGCGCGACGGGATCCCAAGCGATGAGCTTGCCGGACGCCGCCGGGGCGGTGGCTACCCTGTCGTTGAGCGGGCCTTCGTAACCTGGGACCTCGCCTCTGTTCCAAATCGAGGGATTGTACTTCCAGATTTTTTCCGGAGCGTGCACAGTGACTGACCCGTCCCGAGTGGGCACGTAGACCAGACCGGTGCCGGGATGCATAGCCATTGGATGCCAGTTGTGAGCCCCATCGGGGTCCGGCGAAACGAGCACCGGCTTCAATCCTTCATAAGCGGTTGCTGATTCTACGGGCCGTCCGGTTTTAGGGTCGATTTCGGTGGCCCAGGTAATGCCTTTGACAAAGGGCTTTGCGGAAATAAACTGGCCGGATTGGCGATCGAGCACGTAAAAGAAGCCGTTCTTCGACGCCTGCATGATGACTTTGCGCGTGGCTCCGTCGATCTTCAGATCCGCGAGCATTAAAGGCTGCGTGCCGTCGTAGTCCCAGTTTTCGCCCGGGGTCACCTGATAGTGCCAGACCAGTTCACCGTCGGTGGCGCGGAGTGCAATGATGGAAGCGAGATAGAGATTGTCGCCGCCGCCGGGACTGCGAAGATCGCGGTACCAGGCAGTTCCGTTGCCGGTGCCGGCGTAGACCAAATCAAGTTCGGGGTCGTAGACGATCGAATCCCAGGGAGTGCCGCCTCCGCCGGTAACCCAATACTGGCCATGCCAAGTCTTGGCGGCTTCCTCCAGTGCTTTGGATTCGAATCCGCGCGCAGGATCGCCGGGTACAGTGAAGGTTCGCCAGACTAGTTTTCCTGTTTCGGCATCATAGGCGGAAACGCAGCCGCGAACACCGAACTCCGATCCTGCGTTTCCGATGAGAACCAGTCCCTTTGCAATGCGTGGTGCACCAGTGATGGCGTAGGACTTGGTTTGATCGACGGTGACGACGTCCCAGACAGGCTTACCGGTTTTTGCGTCGAGCGCGATGAGCCGGCCGTCGAGTGTGCCGAGAAAAACTTTGTCGTGGTATAGGGCGACGCCACGATTTACCACGTCGCAGCAGATAAAACGGGCGCGGGCTCGCGGCACCTTGGGATCAAAAGTCCACAGGATTTCGCCTGTTTTAGCGTCGAGCGCGTACGCGACGCTCCACTCGCCCGTGGTGTAGATCACGCCATTCGAAACGAGGGGCGTAGCTTCCAAACCGCGGCTAGTGCCGAGTTCGCGGCTCCACAGCAGTCCAAGCTGGCCGACATTTTGCTCGTTGATCTGGTCTAACGGGCTAAAGCGTTGCTCGTCCTTCGTCCGGCCGTAAGTGGTCCAATCGCCGGCGCCGCTGCTCTTTGCGTTTAAGGGATCGGACTTTTTGCACGCGGCCATGGAGATGGCGAGAGAGCCGAAGAGTAAGAGCGAAATGTAGGGACGCATGTTCACGAAATCTCCCAAAAGGGGCTTTTCTCTGGTCTCAGGTGCAGGCTTAGCCGCAGTGTGCGTGATGGATAGTGAAGGCGATTAGAGTCTGCGAACTCAAAGAAGTCAAGGTAAAGGCGTATTGCCGACGGACTTTGTTTTGCCAGGGATGGACCCACGTTTAGGTCGCGCATACCGACGAAGCGCTGTCGTATCAAGCGAGAGGTAAACGGATGGAAAATAGTCCACATTCATGCTCAAACATCGCCGCGCAAGAGCCGCTGGAGACTCCGGACCATTCTTGACCCTTCTGGCGAAGGGCAAGTACACTTGATGATTCGGAGTTGGCCGCAGACGCGGTCCGTGTGTGTTTTGCGGCGCAACCGAACTGCAACTGTGAGGTAACCGCGATAAGCGCAGCGAATTTGCACGATTGAAGGGGGATTGTTTTGCCAAAGCGCACATATCAACCGCGCAAGAGACGCCGCGCCAAGACGCACGGGTTTCGTTCGCGCATGAAGTCCGCAGGCGGCCGGAAAGTTCTTGCGGCGCAAAGCGGATTTCGACGCTGTTTACCGCGACGGGAAGCGCCGCTCGAGTTCCCACTTCACCGTGTTCTTGAAAGCGAATGACCTGCCGGAGAGCCGCTTTGGCTTCAGCATCAAACGAGCGCTGGGCGGGGCGGTGGCGCGAAACCGCATACGACGGCGTATGCGAGAAGTGGTGCGGCTACATCGCGAGGAGATTTCCGCAGGATGGGATTTCGTAATACATCCGAAACCGAACGTGGAGAGTGCGGCGTTTGCTGCGCTGGAGAGCGATCTGGTGCGGCTGCTGAAAGTGTAAGTGTGAAATTGCCACAGAGCGACGACGCCGGGCTGAAGCCCGGCACTACACTCGGAAGTGATTGCGGCGCGATGGTAGCGACAAGCAAAGGCATTGGAGTAAAGGTCGCGCTGTTCGCGTTGCGCTGTTACAAGGCGTATTTGTCGATGCTGTTTGCGGGGACTTGCCGCTTCGAACCGACGTGTTCGCAATATGCATATCAGGCCATAGAGCGCTTCGGTGTTTTGCGTGGTGTGTGGCTAGGCAGCAAGCGGCTGGTGCGCTGCCATCCTTTCTCTGGAAAATTCGGCTTCGATCCAGTTCCAGATGAGTTCCATGAAAAGATTTCTGATCGCGATCAATACAAAATGAAAACACATTACGCAGCGGCGGAATGCGAAGTTGACCGTTCTGCGGCAATCCAGGGAACTATTAAGGACGGGATACGTTTGTGAGCGAGCCGCAAAAAGAAAAAGGCCTTAGGCCGGAACTGCGCATTTTAGTCGCTTCGTTGCTGTCAATGTTCGTGATTATCGCCTGGGCGAAATTTTTTGCCCCGAAAGCACCGCCTCCTTCCCGGCAAACGAATAATCCTGCTGCGAGCTCACCTGCAACTTCCGGACAAACTGCGCAGCCAACCACCGGAAACCGCGTCCCTAGCGCAACAAGCATGGCGGCCGCTGCAATTCCCCCAGTTGCGGCGAAAAGCGACACACAAGAACGCAACATCGTTGTGGAGAATGACCTTTACCGCGTGGAATTTTCCAATCGCGGCGGCGTGGTAAAAAGCTGGCAGCTGAAAAAATATAAGGATGACGCCAAACCTCAGCGCGTACTGGACGTTGTGCATCCGGATGCTTCTCAGGAAATGAATGCGTGGCCGCTTAGCGTTTCGCTGAGTGATCCGAATCTCGACGAAAGAGCCAATTCCGGTTTATTTCAAGCGACAGTCAGCGGTTCCGAAGCTCCGGCCACGTTATCCGCGCCAGCGAATCTGGAATTTTCCTGGGGCGATGGACATCTGGAAATTACCAAACATTTCAAATTCACCACAAGCTATGTGGTACAGACGGAAGTTAGCGCGAAACTTGACGGCAAGCCCATCACCGCCGGCCTTTCGTGGGTGGGTGGCTTTGGCGATACCACGGTACAAAATCCCATTCCCGTGGAGACGGTCAGCACGTTTTACAGCGAAGGCGGCAAGCTGAACGATTTTGTTCACAAAAAACTGGAAGACCAGGGCAAGTGGGGCTCCGCAGTATGGCTGGGCGGAAAAGATTGGGCAGGAATCGAAGACCGCTATTTCACGGCGGTTTTTCTTGCTCCAGTGGGTGCGCCTCCGGGAACGATCGAAACGCGTTATTGGAAATATTGGCACACGATCAAGGTCACGGACAATCAGGGCAAATCGGAAGACAAGGCTGAGCCGGTGCCACAGGTGGCGGCGGTTAGGTCCGCGCAGCCGACGGCCATGCGCATCTTCGTCGGCCCAAAAGACTACGACGATCTGAAAAAGATGAATCCGCCGCTGCAGTCGCTGGTGAACTTCGGTTGGCTGGAAATCATCGCAGACCCACTATTTCACGCCTTGAAATGGCTGCACAACTACATTCCCAATTGGGGCTGGGCGATAGTTGTGCTCACGGTATTGGCAAATATGCTGCTTTTCCCGTTGCGAATCTCCAGCTACAAATCGACGATGAAGATGCAGCGCGTGGCGCCGGAAATCAAAGCGATTCAGGAAAAATACAAGAAATATAAGATCAATGATCCGCGCAAAGCCGAAATGAATCAGGAAGTAATGGCCGTGTATAAGCGCGAAGGGATCAATCCGGCGGGTGGATGCTTCCAAATGCTGGTGCAGATGCCGATCTGGATTGGCTTGAACCGCGCGTTGGGTTCGGCGATTGAAATGCGGCACGCGCCGTGGTTTGGCTGGATCAAGGATCTTTCGGCGCGCGATCCTTATTACATCTTGCCGGTGATTATGGCCGGCACGATGTATCTGCAGACGAAGATAACGCCCATGACCACTAGCGATCCTCAGCAGCAGATGATGATGAAGTTTATGCCACTTTCGTTTGCGGCTATGTTCTTCATCATCCCTTTTTCGAGCGGACTCGCGGTGTACATTATGACTGGCAGTCTGATCGGCGTAGCACAGCAGTGGTATCTAAACCGGGCGCATCCTGTAACCGTTCCGGCAAAAGTAAAGGGCGGCAAAAAGTCCTGAGCCGCATGTGGCGGCCCGGCCCAAGCTCGCGTAGAATAGCGGGACGCTTCACGTCTCCCGGGTTTCAGGGTTTCTCCTTGGAAACCCTGAGCTAAAGATGACCCAAAATTTGATTGAAAATGGTCGGCTGAATCGCTCCGCGGCAGCGGAGTCGTTACAGAAATTTTTGCAGGAACTTCTAGCGGCTGCAAAACTCGATCTGAAAATCACCGTGAGTACGCTGTCGGCGGGCAATGTTCCCGACGCCGGCGGCGCGGAAGTGTTTGCTGATCTGAGTGGCCGTGACAAGGACTTGTTGCTGGAACGCGGAGCAGAACTGCTGCATGCGATCGAGCATCTGGCGTTGCGGGCCTTGCGCCTCGAACCGCCCTGGCAAGACAAAATCCTCTTGGACAGCGGCGGCTATCGCGCGCTGCGCCTGGAAGAATTGCGCATGACGGCCCGCGTGGCTGCGGAAAGAGTGCAAACTTCGCGCCAGCCATTCAAATTGAATGCGATGAATGCCCGCGAACGCCGCATTGTGCATCTGGCACTGCAGGAATTTCCGGGAGTGCGCACGGAGAGTGTCGGAATGGGCGAGCAACGACAGGTAGTGATTCACCCGGCGGGTTCGAAAGCGGCGTGTTGAGTTTGCGGGCGAAACACTGCAACTAGTTCTTTTCCCAGCCCTGCGAAATTACGCCCCCGGACGCATCGAATCGTACCCGGTAGGTGAATGCCGCCGGGCGATCGGGCCTGACCTGCGGAAACCGCAACTCCAGAATTTCCACCACCGAGTCGGCTCCCTCTTTGTGGAATCGCGTAACCGGGAAACGATCAAACCACAAAACTTTTTGTACTTCAGACAATTGGCGCGCGCGCTCGATGAAATTGTTCGCGGGTGCATCCGGAAAGTACTTGTAAGTAAAAGCCGCCTGCGAGGCGCCGGCGGAATCGGCGCCATCGGGAATTCCAGAAGGCTGAGATAAATCGGTACGAAGTTCGTAAACACCGCGCTGGGTGCGAATCAAACCGTCCCAATTTAAGATCGAAGGGGGAAGCGGGAGCGCGGCGATCGAGTCAACGTGGACGCCTTGGAAGGCCGCGAACTTGGTGGTGCGCTCGAATGCTTTGTGATGCGCGATCACCGTCAGCGCCAAATAAAAGCAAGCGGCGATGAAACCGGCGCGATTCCAGGTCGCGACGCGAATATGAGTTCCCCATCCGCGCATGGCCGGGAGCAGAATCAGCAGCGACAAAATCATGATGATCACTCCGACAGCCGTGAGGGAAATTGGCGCGCCCACAATCCGCGCCAGGGCAGCCGCGGAAAATGTGAGTAGAACGAACACCAGCCACACCAGAAGTGCGCGCAGCCTGGCCAGTTTGGCATCGCGATAAACCCACGCAACAAACTGCGGAACCAGCAGGATGCCCGTAAAAGTAAAATCCACGATGAAAATTAAGTCCCAGGCGGGCCGCGACCACGCCAGTGGCGACCAGATCATGGTGCCAAATGTCGTGATCAGGTCCAGCAAAATATGACTGAAGATTCCGATCGCGTAGATGAGCGCTAAAACTGCGCAAGAAGCGGCATCCCATTTGAATTTACGCGCAATCCACAGCGTAAGCGCTGCTAGCAGCAAAGCAAAAATCGGCAACAGCAGCAAAGAATGGGTAATGCTGCGATGCCAGGTGATCATCAGCAGATCGTCGTGCGAAAAAATGTCGCGCAATACGTCGATGTCCGGAAAAATCGCGCCAAGCATTGCCGACCAGGTCATGATGCGGGCGCGGTTCATGGGCTTCGCGGGAAACATATCGTCGCCGCCGCAGAATGCCTTGCCTATCAGCGCGCCTGCGATGCCGTGGGTGATGGTGTCCATGCTTATGTGACGTAAATCAGCGGCGATTTCTTTCGCACAACCTCGCCAACTTGATTGCCACTCACGCCGTGGCGTTGTAGAGCGGCGAGTGCTTCAGTGGCAGCTTCTTCGGCAATGGAAATGAGCAGGCCGCCGGAAGTTTGCGGGTCAAAAAGAAGGTCGCGATATTCCTGCCTCACAGAAGGAGCGAATTCTGCGCAATCTCCAACAAATTCGCGATTATTTTTCAGACCACCAGGTGAGTGCCCGTCCTTGGCAGCCTGCAACGCGCCCGGCAAATAAGTGAACCGCGCGTGATCGAATGCGAACGATACCTTTTCAATTCCCTTTTCCGGATTTCCCAGCGCCATTTCGCGCGCGTGCCCGAGCAGACCAAATCCCGTGACGTCAGTGACCGCATGAATAGCGTTCTCAAATTTCGTTTGCGATTCAATGTCGTGAAGCGCTTCGGCCGCGGCGCGATTCAGAGTCCTCATCGAGTGGATCGCGGCGGAGACGGCATCCGCGGGAGCTTTGTCGTTTTTCAGAGCCGTAGAGATTACGCCAGTTCCAAGTAGCTTAGTATATAACAGCGTGTCGCCAGTGCGCGCGCCGACATTTTTCCAAACCCGTTTCGGATCAATGAGGCCGGTGACCGCGTAGCCGAACAAAACGTCTTCATTGCGCACCGAATGACCACCGATGACGGTGCACTTCGCCTCCATCATTTTTGCCAGACCGCCTTGCAGAATCTGCGCGAGAATTTGTGAGTCGCCCTTTTCCGGAAAGCCAACGATTGAGAGCGCGGAAATCGGACGTCCGCCCATCGCATAGACATCGCTCAACGAATTCGACGCAGCAATTTCGCCAAAGGTGCGTGGGTCGTCCACGATGGGTGTGAAAAAATCCACGGTTTGCACCAGCGCCGTACCCTCATCGAGCAGATACACCCCGGCGTCGTCGCTGGTTTCAAAACCAACGAGAACGTTCGGATCAGTTTGCCGCGGCAGTTGCCGCAAAACAGAGTCCAGCGTCCCGGGACTCAGCTTCGCTGCTCAACCGGCAGCTCTGGCCATCGACGTCAACCTCACGCGATCGATCATGAAGCCTCCTGTTAATCTTCCTCAGCATTATAGAGAGGATGCGGGGACTTTGCGCGGCTCGTATCGTGCGTCGCGTGTTGGCGCGAGTTGCGCTTTGTTTGTTGGGCGTGGTTACATCAGCAAATGTTTTGCGCGATGCCGTGGGACTTCTGGCTTATTTTCTTATTTCTAAGCATCGTTCTGCCCTGGCGGGGACGGGAGCGGATGCGGCATTTCATGGCCCAGCCACAGGTCTTGCACCGCGAGCGCATCCGCCTGTACGCGTCGACTATTCTTTTTCAGTGGATGCTGGCGGCGATTGTGGCCTGGCGTGCGTTCGCGCGCGGTTTGACGCTCCCTCAACTCGGCCTGGCGAGCGGGCGGCTCCCGTCAATCTTTTTGCTCACTGTTATAGGAGCAACGCTGATCGCTGTGGGGCACTGGATGAATCTCAGGCGGATGGCGGGTTCGAATCATCCTGCGGCTGAAAAACTTCGCGCGATGGCGGAGCGGCTTTTCCCTCAGTCGGCAACAGAAACAATATTCTTCACTTTATTGGCTTTGACCGCGGGAATATGCGAAGAGTTTATCTTTCGCGGATTCGCAATTGCAGCACTCTTAAGCACAGGGCTTTCCAGTTGGACGGCAGTCATTGTATCTTCGCTGATGTTCGGCGTCGCGCATCTCTACCAGGGAAAAGGCGGCAGTGTCGGGACCGGAATTCTAGGAGTGCTTTTTGCGTCAGTTCGAATTGCATACCGGAGCATTTTCCCCGTGGTAATCTGGCATGCAGTTCTTGACGTCGTGGCGGGAATTGCTGGCGCCCGGTACTTTGGCAAGCAGGCTACACCGGAAGCCGACCTGCACGGCGGTCAGCAATGATTTACTACTATGACAACTAGCGCGGCCGACGTACCCTCCAAAGCGGCGATCAAAAGAGCGGCCAATGAGTTCCAACTCACCCTTAGCGACATTCAAGTCCAACAAATTCAACAATATACAAAGCTCTTAGGGACATGGAATGACAAAGTAAATCTCACCGCGATCCGTGATCCGCTGGAAATACTATATCGTCATTTCTGCGAGTCTATGTTTGGCGCTGCTCTACTGCCTGTGGAAAACTGTCGGCTCGCCGACGTAGGCTCTGGAGGCGGGTTTCCGGGCATTCCGCTAAAGATTGTGCGGCCCGATCTTCACGTTTTCCTAGTGGAATCGAACTTCAAAAAGGCCACATTTTTGGCGGAAGTTGTTAGGGAGCTTGGACTTACGGACACAAGAGTGCTCGTCAGCCGGTTTGAGGAGTTGGGTGAAGAAGTCGCTCCGCTGGACATAGTCTGCTCGCGCGCCTTAGGAGACTTTGCACGCTTCCTGGGATGGGCTGCGTCGCCCGGTATTGCCGCCAAGCAAGTGCTGCTGTGGCTGGGAGGTCGGGATCTCGAGGAAGTACGTACCCAACCATCGTGGACTTGGTCCGAGCCGGTAGCTGTTCCCAAGTCACTGCAACGGTTCTTATTGCTCGGTAATCGTATCGACTAGCCGTTTTCACCCCAAGACGCGCCCACCGTGGTTAGCAATCCCCAAGAGAATCGCGGTATTTTTTCGTTCCTTTCCCGCGACATCCCCTCTCGAGAGGATCACTCGCACCCACGTTGAGTCGAAAGCCAGGTGTTTGTGTTCCACGTGGAACGAATCTCTCAACTTTGATCGGGACGGCTTCGAGCCTCCAAACTAAAATTGCCGATCCCTTGGCCTCCTTGTCGGCTGACCGACAAAACCTGTGCCAAAGCTGGCGATTGTTCCACATGGAACAATTGAGCAATCATGCCGGAGTCTCTCGAATTCTTCCACAGCCTGGTCAATCGTTCCACGTGAAACAACTTGCATGTGAATTTATACTTTGCTAGATTTTCGCCACACTGAAATTCGGGGGAGATTTGGCAAGAATTATCGCGGTCGCTAATCAGAAGGGTGGAGTCGGTAAAACTACGACTGCGGTTAACCTCGCCGCCTGCCTCGCTGCCGCTGACCAGCCTACACTTCTTGTCGATTGTGACTCTCAGGCAAATGCCACTGCGGCGATCGGCTTTCCGAAAGATCCCTCGCGCCGGACTCTCTACCACGCCCTGATCCTGAACGAGCCAGCCCAAAAAATCATTCAAAAGTCGCAAGTCGAGGGACTGGATGTCGTCCCTGCGGACAAGAACCTTGCAGGAGCCGCAGTTGAGCTGGTAACTGCGGATAATCGTGAATATCGGCTTCAGGCTTTCCTAGGCCCACTCTTGGTTAACTATCGATTCGTTATTCTAGATTGCCCCCCGGCGCTCGACCTCCTGACGCTAAACGGTCTGGTAAGCGCGAACGCTGTGTTGGTTCCAATTCAATGCGAATACCTCGCTCTTGAGGGCGTTTCAGAATTACTGGATACGCTCATGCGAATCCGGCGAACTCTGAATCCGACCCTCGAAATCGAAGGCATTTTGCTGACAATGTTCGATGAGCGAACGACATTATCGCGGCAAGTAGCGACCGATCTCCGGAGTTTTTTTGGCGCGCAAGTATTCCAGAGCGTAATACCGCGTAATGTGCGCTTGGCCGAAGCTCCGAGTTTCGGTAAACCTATTATTTTCTATGACATACACAGTAAGGGGGCCGAGGGCTATACACAACTCGCCCAGGAGGTAATTGCCAATGCCGAGAAACGCCTTGGGACGGGGGCTCGGAGCGCTCATTCGGGAGCCTGAACCGACCGCGGTTGCCGATTCGCAAACTCCGGCGTCGCTCGCCACAGTCGGTGGTGCTGCCGCTGCTCCCGCTCGCGAGCCAGCTCATCAAGGACCGCAGGAAATCGATATTGACCTGGTCGAACCAAGTCCTTATCAGCCAAGAACGCGATTTCGGGAAGAGGCCCTCGATGAACTCGCTCGATCGATCAAAGCCAGCGGCATCATTCAGCCGATCGTAGTCCGCCCAATCGGCAATCGTTTTCAACTGATCGCTGGCGAACGCCGTTGGCGTGCCGCACAGCGGGCCGGACTGACGAAAGCTTCCGCGATCGTGCGGCAAGTTTCGGATGAACTTGCGCTGGAAATGACGCTGGTAGAAAACATTCAGCGCGAGGATCTGAATCCGATCGAGGCAGCTCGCGCCTTCGAACGTTTGATGGCCGAATTTCAACTGACGCAAGAATCGGTCGCTGAACGTACCGGCAAGGACCGCGCAACCGTGGCCAACGCGGTTCGCTTGCTGAAGCTGGAGCCGATAATGCAGGATTGGATCGAAGAAGGGAAGTTGAGCGCCGGGCACGGGCGTGCGTTGCTGGCGGTGGGCGATCCTCAATTACGCATGCGTTATGCGCAGCGAGCTGCGCGCGGCGGCTTAACGGTGCGCCAGATCGAACGTCTGGCTTCACGCCACGCCCGCGGCCGGAAAGAAAAAACTGAAATCCACGTCGACCCAAATATTCGCGAAGCGCTGGATGAATTGCAACGCCATCTTGGCACTAAAATTTTGCTGCGTCAGCGCACCAAATTACGGCCCGGCCAACTGGTATTGGAATATTATGAAGACGCGCAATTGATGGGGCTCTACGACCGGTTGATGAAATAATAGAGCCAGCGCAAATCTTTTTTACGAAAAAGTATACTGCCCATTCGTTCAGTGGGTGCATAGGACAACTCGCCGCAGCAGACGCGTTGACTTGCGCGCGCATCCCGCTAAAGTGACACTACCGGCGGAAGCGAAGCCGGACGGATTTGGGAGTGTGGGAATTTTATGGCGTGGAAATGGCCTGGCAGTTCAACCAGCGGCAGCAGCGAAGAGTGGACTGGATTTATTGATCAGGGCGTGACGATGGAAGGCACGTTGCAGGTGACGGGAACTTTCCGCGTTGACGGCAACGTTAAGGGGAATATTATTTCCGAGCAGACTTTGATCCTTGGCGAGAATGCCAAAGTCGAAGGCCAGATCGAAGGCAACCGCGTGGTGATTGCTGGCCGCTATGACGGAGTTATTTTTGCTAAAGGCCGCGTGGAAATTCAGGCCAAGGGCGTGGTCACCGGCGAGGTGCACTCGCCGTGCCTGGTGATCGACCCGGGCGGAATTTTCGACGGCCGCTGCCACATGCTGGCCTCCTCCGACACCTCTACCGGGGCGAGCGTGACCATTCCCATTCGCGCGCTAAGCCACGTCTAACCACTCCGATTGTTTAGCCGGTTAAAACATTAAGTTTACTGAGTAATACTATATAACTGCAGGTATCTTCTCTTGTTGCGCCCTAGTGACCGCTATCGCGCCGCATTGACACTCGCCAATAGCGCGACTATCGTCAATGTTGGCAATTCCGAAAGGGACGCAACCAAAAACTGTGAAAGTCCTGGTGATCGGTGGCGGCGGACGCGAGCACGCGCTGGTGTGGAAACTGCGCGAGCTTGGTGGCGATCGCGCAAAAACTGCACCCGGATTTGACCGTAATTGGACCGGAATTGCCACTGGTAGGCGGCTTAAGCGATGCTCTGCGCGCGCGAAATCTTGCGGTAGTCGGTCCATCGCAGATTGCGGCACAGCTGGAAGGCAGCAAGATATTTTCAAAGCAATTTCTTGCCCGGCATGCGATCCCTACGGCCAAACTTTATGGCGAGTTCGCTACGCCGGATGCGGCTTACGCCGCGCTGGCTGACGTTCCCTATCCCGTGGTCGTGAAGGCAGATGGCCTGTGCGCCGGCAAAGGTGTGCTGTTGGCGCAGTCAGAGAGCGAAGCGCGGGACTTCGTGACACGAGCGATGCTCATTCAGGAATTCGGCGTGGGCGGCAAACGAGTGATGCTCGAGGAGACGCTCGAGGGCGATGAACTTTCTTTTATTATCGTCACCGACGGCGATAAGTATGCAGTTCTACCTCCCACGCGCGACCATAAGCGCGCGTTCGACGGCAATCGTGGTCCCAATACTGGCGGCATGGGAGCGTATTCCGCGGACGATTTGCTGTCACCGGAGTTGCAGGAGACTATCGAGAAGACCATCGTCGAGCCTTCTTTGCGGGGGCTGGCTGCGGATGGCATTCGTTATCAAGGATTTCTTTTTATCGGTGTCATGCTTACGTCCGCAGGGCCAAAAGTATTGGAGTTCAATTGCCGGTTAGGCGACCCGGAAACGCAGGCGATTCTGGCGCGTGCGGATTTTGATCTGGCGGAAGCGCTGGCGAATCTGGCGACGCGGCGTTTCGATCGCATTGAATGGAAATGGAAATCTGGCGCAAGTGCTTGTATTGTCATCGCTTCCGGAGGCTATCCCGGGAGATTTGAGGCTAAACAAGTCATTCGCGGACTAACCACTATTAAGGAAATTTCTGGTGTGAAAGTCTTGCATGCCGGCACGAGGCAGCAAGGAGATATGCTCGTTACCAGCGGGGGCAGGGTCCTCGGTGTGACCACTTTCGGGCCCACGCTTGAGGCCGCGCTATCCAGCGCCTACGCGGCAGCGTCGAAAATTCACTTCGAGGGAATGCACTATCGCACCGATATTGGCGGTGGCGTGGGTCGGGCCCGCTCGGCCAGGGATTGAAACGCAATGGCTTCGGTGGTCCATCTGTTTCGCGCGCCTAAGCGGCGGCTGTCTATGGAAGAAGTTGAGACGGCAGACGCGGTCACAGATTTTGGTTTTGCCGGTTGTGCCCACGCCAAGAAGAGCAGCATGCGCCAGGTGCTGTTGGTGGACAAAGAAACCCTGGACGCGATGGACCTCCGACCGGGGATTATCCGCGAAAACATCACCACAGAAGGCATCAACGTGAATGGCCTGGGATTGGGCGAACAATTGCGCGTTGGTCCGGTACTTCTGCAAGTGAGTGCCGTCTGTACACCATGCGATCAATTGGAAAAGGTACGGCCGGGCTTGCGCCGAGAAATATATGGCAGGCGCGGGATGTTGTGCCAAGTCTTGCAAGGTGGAACAATTCGCGCCGGCGACGCGATCGCGCGCGTGGCAGCGGCTTCCTCGTAAGTCCTTAGAGAATTTCCCGAAGCTACTGCGGCGGGTCGGTCCTGCGACGCAGAGAAGGCGCTTCCGTCGGATGATTCTTGTCGTCTTTCGCATCTTTGATGGCTTTCGCTCTTTCCATCGGCTCATTCGGCGGCACGATCCATTGGAATCCGTGCTCTTCTTCGAAGTTTCCCATCACAAAATGCTGATCTGGATAGATGACAGGCACTGCGGCGCGTAGAAAAGTGTCGGCGTCTTGTCTGACAGCTTTTTGCGCTTGTCCATTGCTGATCGCCGCCGCTGCTTTCGCAACTTTGCTGTCAGACTTGGCGAGTTTCTCAAGTCCCGGCTCATTGCCTTCGAGGAGTTGTTGGAGGGTTGGCCCCTTACACAATCCGGGATAACAAGTTTCCACAAGCTTGCGCGGATTGTGTTTTTCCGGTGGATAGATTTGTACGAAGCGGGGACGCAGCACCCGGGTCTGCCAGAAATCTCCGCGTGTAGTCACGTTGCTCTGGGTCATGCGATATTCCACTGTCCAGACTTCAGGCCCGTAGTCACGCGGTCCAAATCCAATAACCACCAATTCAAAAAGCGGCTGGTCGGCCGGAAAGTCCAGTTTGTGGTGAAGGCGTGCCGCGAGCGGCGTCAACTTCTCCAGAAACGCGACTCCCATTTGTTCCAGGTCTGCTTCCGCTTCGCCACTGTAACTGCTCTGGTAGCGGGGATCTGGCCCTCCGGTCCGCGTATAACCCTGGTCCATCCGAATTGGGTTGGGATCGGCCGGCATTCTCCATTCCGAGGAGCCGAGCAGAATTGCCACGTGGCGGCTATCGAGAGACATCACGCGCGGCGGCACCGAGCCTGCTTCGATCGGTTCGTCCAGCGCGATAAAAGTGATACTTTCTTGCGTGGCGTGAATGATCACGCGGCCGCCAGTTAACGTCGCAACGATTTCATCATCTTTGTCTTGCGCAAATGTAGGCGCAGCGACAACCCAGTTGAGTATAGAAAATACCAGCAGCGCAAAAACGCTGCTCAAGAATTTGCTGTGGGCAATTCGCCGGCGGGTTCTTTGGCACATCTCATACAGTCTACTCCCGCTCATCCGTAGCTGAAGGAGAATCGCGTGACGAAAATTAGCCGCGGCGCACCAGTGTGCAAGCATCCCTGCGCGAGAGGTATCGCTGCGGGTAGGCTTTCGCTAAAATAGAAGGACAATAATCGACGAGGGAAACTACGATTTATGTCACTTAAAAAGACCAAGAGCATAACTCACGGCGGCAAGCGCGTAAGCGAGATTCTGGAAGCGCACCAGTTGTTCTTCTCTGGCAAGGATGGCGGCGTGCGCGCGGACTTGAATGGGGCAGACTTAGGCCGCGCCGATTTGAGCGGCGTAAATTTAAGCGGCGCGCTCCTGCAAAACGCAAACCTGCAAGGCGCGGACCTTCGCAAAGCTAAGCTGGCTCACGCGGACCTTAGCGGCGCCAATCTGCGTAAAGCTGATCTGCGCAATACCGATTTGACGGAAGCCAACTTGCCCGGTGCCAACCTGGAAGAAGCGCAGGCCAGCGGCGTGGAGTTTTTCCGCTGCGATCTTTCCAACACTAATTTCCAGCGCGCGCTTCTTCGCAACACAAATTTCCGGCTTGCCAACGTAAACGGCGCAAAGTTTTCCGGCGCAGACATGGGCGTCGCTATTTTGCGCGAAACCGATTTGACCGGCGCGGACCTGTCCGGAGTGGACCTGTCCACAACGCTGATGCCGCGCAACTTTCCAGTGGCAAAGTCGGCATCAGCGAAGGCTGACACCAAGTCCGCCTGAGCTTCTTCTCATTTTCAACACGTAGAAATCGAAGCGACTGCGTGGTAGCCTCTCGCTGAGTTTCTCTTCCGGAGTTTGGTGGCCACAGCCAGCACACAACTCGATCGCCCTGCCGTGCGCGAACGCGTTGTTGAAGTCTTGCGCTCGCTCTTGGCCGAACTTGGCAGCGAAGGCGCTCTGCCGATGCTCAGTCCGTCTTCGCGCTTCGATCGCGATCTGGGTTTGGGCAGCCTGGAGCGCGTGGAATTGCTGGCGCGACTGGAAACCGAATTTGACGTTCGTCTGCCAGATCGTGTCGCAGCTGAAATCAACACACCGGAAGAACTCGCCGAAGCGATCCTGGCGGCGCCCCGAAAGGATCAAGCGTGTGACGCTGCGCCGCCAGCTCTGCGCGCCTCGATTGCCGCGGAGCAATTGCATCGCGCTGCACCGGTTGAAGGCATTTTCGCCGCGCAAACACTGCTCGACGTTTTACGCTATCGCGCGATGCATGACGCCGACCGCACACATCTGCACATAGCAGAAGATTCCGATACTGGTGACAAAACCCTTACTCTGACATTTGCCGAGCTCTACTCGGCGGCGCAAAGTTGCGCAGCAGAGTTGGCGAGGCTTGGAGTTCCGCCCGGCGGGCGCGTTTCCTTGATGTTGCCTACGTCGCGCGCATTTTTTGTTTGCTACGCGGGCATTCTGTTGGCCGGAGCGATTCCGGTGCCAATTTATCCGCCCTTTCGCGCCGACCGCATCGAAGAATACGCCGAGCGCCAGTCAGCCATCCTCAACAACGCGGAAGTGTGTTTGTTGTTGACTTTCCGGCGCGCGGAAGCCGTGGCGAAATTGTTGAAGCCGCGTGTCCATTCGCTCGAATCGGTCGCCGACGCGGAAAAGCTTCTTGCCGCTGCGGACAAAGCTCCGCCACCCGCTCCCGGCGCGTTGCCGACGCATCTTTCCGGCAGCCGCGTACGCAAAGCCAGCGATATCGCGCTGTTGCAATATACCTCGGGCTCAACCGGCGATCCCAAGGGCGTTGTGCTGACGCACACGAATCTGCTTGCGAATATTCGCGCCATCGGCGAAGCCGCGCAGTTGACTTCGGACGATGTCGGCGTCAGTTGGCTTCCGCTCTATCACGACATGGGTTTGATCGGCTCGTGGCTCACGTTGCTGCACTACGGCACGCCACTATGCGTCATGTCGCCGCTCTCGTTTCTCACGCGCCCGGAACGCTGGCTGCACGCCTTTCACAAGCATCGCGGAACCATCGCCGCGGCTCCCAATTTTGCTTATGAAATGTGCGTAAGAAAAATCGCTGACAAAGACATCGAGGGCCTCGACTTAAGTTCTTGGCGCGCCGCTTTGAATGGCGCAGAGCCCGTCAATCCGGAAACGCTTGAGCGCTTCGAACAGCGCTTCGCAAAATACGGGTTCCGCCGCGAAGCACAGCTTCCTGTCTACGGACTTGCCGAAGCCTCGCTTGCCGTAACATTTCCACCGCTCCATCGCGGCCCGCGCGTCGATCTGATTGACCGGGAAATTTTCACCGCGCAAGGCCGCGCGGTTTCCGCTGCAAAGAATTCCAACACGATCGCTTTCGTTTCTTCCGGCCAAGCGGTTCCAAATCACGAAGTGCGTATTGTGGATGACACTAACTGCGAAGTTGCCGACCGTACCGAAGGCTTTTTGTGGTTTCGCGGACCGTCCGCCACCAGCGGCTACTACAACAATCCGCAGGCAACGGAAAGACTTTTTCCTCTTGGCCCAGCCAGCGAACAGGAATTCGCGTGGGTAAATACTGGCGACCGCGCATACCGCGCCGACAAGGAAATTTTCGTCACCGGACGCGTCAAGGACATCATCATCAAAGGCGGCCGCAATCTTTATCCGCACGAAGTCGAAGAACTCGCCGGGCGCGCCGCAGGAATACGCAAAGGCTGCATCGTGGCATTTGGTCTGAAGGATCTTGGCGCTGGCACGGAAAAATTGGTGATCGTCGCGGAATCGCGGGAAACCGATCCGTCGCGCCGGTCACTGATCGTCGCAGCAGTCACCCAGGAAGTGTCGCAAGGGCTGGGACTTCCGCCCGATCGTGTAGAACTAATTGCTCCCGGCAGCATCCCCAAAACTTCCAGCGGAAAATTGCGCCGCGAAGAAACCCGGGACCTGTACGTGGCTGGAACGCTCAGCGCGAAGAAAACCCCGGCATGGCTGCAGATTGCGCGCCTCGGAACGTCGGGCACTCTGAAGAATATATTTCAAGTCACGCTGGCAGGCGTGCGCCGCAGTCTGGAGGTTCTCTACGGCTTGTATTTTGCCGTTCTCTTCAGCGTCTGGATAGTTCCGGCGTGGATCGGAGTGTTGTTCTTCCGCGATCACCGTGCTGCCGGACGATACACATCGGCGGCGGTGAAGCTACTCTTTTTCCTATCGGGCACTCGTGTTCGCGTCGTTGGCAAGGAATTCATAAGCGCGCCTGGTGCGAAGATTTACGTTTCGAACCATACCAGCTATTGCGACGTGCTCCCATTGATGATCGGCCTCGGCGTACCTTACCGCTTCGTTGCCAAAGAAGAAGTCCACAAGATGCCGTTTATCGGCACGTTCCTCCGCAAAATGGGCCATCTCTCTTTCATACGCGCCGATGCCAACGCTCGCCGCGACGCCGCGCAACAAATCGAATCCAGCGTGCGCGCTGGCGATTCCGTTTTTGTTTTTCCCGAAGGCACATTCCTTCCACAAGAAGGCGTCCGCCCATTTCAGCTCGGCGCATTCAATGCCGCCGTCGTTACCGGAGTGCAGATTGTTCCGGTTTCGCTCGCCGGCACACGACGTTTTCTTCGCGATGGAACGTATCTCCCACGGCCGGCGTCAGTGACCATCACGGTTTCGCCGCCTCTCTCACCGAAAACTGCGGAGCCCGACTCATCCGACTGGCATGAAGTGGTTCGTCTACGCGATGCCGCCCGCGAACAGATCGCGCGCCATTGCGGAGAGCCGCTGCTCTAAAAAAGTTCCATGTCGAACGCATATATATCTTTGTAAAGAAAAGATTTACACTCTCTGGTCCTTGCAACTTTCGCAGCTCGCCTCGCATCTCTTTAGACAACACAAATTAGAACTTGCGTATCGCCGCTTCCCTGCCTGAAGCGCGCCGCGCACGTGATGCCGCGCATTCTGGCGCGCGCTCACGCAATAAAACACCCATTTGGAGGAACTATGAAATTGCCGGTCGTAGTGTGTCTATTGGCTCTTGTTTCGCTCTTCGGCGCGGCAGCACAAGCGCAGGACGTGCCGAAATTTGATGTGTTCGCGGGATATTCCTACGTGCGCGAAAATCCTGCCGCCTCTGGAATCGATAGTTTCAGCATGAATGGCGGCAGCGCATCAATCGCCTACAACGCGAATCACTGGTTCAGCGCAGTCGCAGACTTTGCTGGCTATCACACGAATAATATTCTTGGCACTGGAGTTGACGGGACACTCTCTACGTATCTTTTCGGCCCTCGCATTTCCTATCACCACGATTCACGCATCACTCCGTTCGGCCAGGTGCTTTTTGGCGTCGCGCACATTGGTGGCGATAACGGATTGGCGTTTTCCACTTCGAATAATTCTTTCGCCATGGCGATCGGCGGTGGCGTGGACTTCAAAGTCTCTCACCATTTCTCAATTCGTCCGGTGCAGGTGGATTACCTCATGACGCATTTCAACGAATTGGGCACAGGCGCGCAAAATCAAAACAACTTGCGCGTCTCCACGGGCGTCGTTTTCCACTTCTAATTTGCAGCAATTATTTTGCAGCAATTACTTGCTTTCGGCGTGCCGTATCTTTACGCCGTCATTCCGAGCGAAGCGAGGAATCTCTCTTTTCTTCGCTCGGCTTCAACTTCGGTTGCCCGGTGCAGGCAGAAGGGGCCCATGCGGCAGGCGTGGGCCCGTTGCACCTTCTGTTCCTCAAGCGGCTTGGCTGGGCAAAAAACAATTCACTGTTGTAGTGTATAAATCACAGTAATGTAGGTATCGACCTCAACCGCATTTCCGTTCAGATATGTTGGCCGGTAATGCCACTGCCTCACAGCATCCAGTGCAGAACTGACGAACAGTGGATCGCCACTCACTACATCGAGTGCCTGTATGCTGCCATCCGTGCCGATCAATGCGTGGAGTTCGACTTTTCCGCTTCGACGAATTTGACGCGCCAATGCGGGAAATACAGGCTCAATCCGGCGAGTCAATAACGCCGGATCGATGTGCGATTCGTGAATCCGCTTTTTCTCGCGCGGAACGTCCTCGACCTGCGGCCTCTGAGGCCGGGAGTCTACGATTCCGATCAAGCCGTGCGGGTCTCCGTTGCCGGTCGTGTTGGTAATGGATCCGGGAATCTCTGGCGGACCAGGCGGATCATCCCGCTGGAGCGTAGGAACTCTCGACGGAATGCTTGTCGGCGGGCAATAAACGCAACGAACAATGGTTCTCCCGGTTGACGGCTGAGTCGACTGCCGAGGGGCCGGACTATTCCGATACGGCGGAATCGGCACTACGATTTTTCCCGTCAATTCCGCAGGCTTCGCAAACAACGGCGCAATCACAAAAACTGCCAACGCCGCGCTTTGCACCACAACGGAAATTCCTACCGCGCGCCGCTTGATTTTTCTTTCCCGGGCGTTTTCTTCCGCATCGCCTTCTACCAGGCACCCGCTGAAACTGCCTGCGCACAGCTCCGCCTTCACTCGCTCTTCGCTGGACATCACACACCTCCGTAACAAGATCAAGATTTCTGCGAGCCTTCAAATTTGCCGCGCCAGCTCCCGCTCAGCTAAAAAAATGCCTTGCGGTCTCTGGCGCGGCGCTCGCAGGGATGTGAGGTGCGCGCGTCCTCGTGTTCTTGGACACCGCGTAAGTAGTTCGGTTCCCCGAATTGTTTACCTGGTTTTTTCAACCTTTTGGCCAGCTGATAACTCCCGCAGACTTCCGGAGGGGACGTTCGCGTTGCCGGGGATGCACCAGAAGTATCGTCTTTTCTATGTAATACAGGATTTCTGTAACGTTTTCGCCCTTCGCTGCATCTTTGTACCAAGGACGTGGATCCAATTCACGGATGGCCGCATGGCGGTCATCGGAGGGCTTTCCATGGAACGGCATAATCCCGAAACGATCGGGGTGCGCCGCACCGGCTGGGCAGCTCTGGACCGCGATCCGCAGCTGGACACAGTAGAATTTCATTGTCCGCACTGCGGCCACCGCGATCAGAAAAATGCTCGCCGCGAGCGCACTCAGTATCACTTTACAGACGGCTTCCTGCAGGATTTACAAGGCGAAGTCACGCAGTGCCACTCTTGCAAACGCTATCTTCGCGTAGTTCCCATTGTCTTGCTGCACGATCAGGACGAGACGCGGCGCTTCGCTGCGGTATTTGCAGACGAGACGCTGGCTGTCGCGGGCTAACCTCGCAGAAAACAATTCGGAAAAGGTAAAGCGCCCCGGTTGCTCGGGGCGCTTTTGTTTTTCACATTAAATTTTCATCCAGCTAGCCTTGCATTTAGCGCCAGCAACGCAGCCGTGCATCCCAGTAGCGATGCCGTGGCCCGTAGTAGTAACCGTACCGATATCGCGGACCGACGTACGCGGGGTGCCAGTAGGGCGCGGGAGCATAGTAGCCGCGTGCAACGACGGGCCCGCCAAGTCCAAATCCCACAACCACTCGCGGCCTCGCCGACGCTGTGCCCGCTCCCAGGAAGGCCAAGCTTCCGATCAGCGCAGTTCCCAATATTACTTTCCGTACAACCCCACTTGCAATTTTCTCTAATAGTTTCATGTTCTCCTCCCAACCTGCCTATGAAGCCCGCGTTTGCAGAAAAGGTAGCGATGCTTTTTGGCGTGGATGACGACGGCCGTGCTAATGCATACAGCAAAACATTTCTCGGCATTTAAAACGAAAAGCGCTCCGTCCGCTCGGAGCGCTTTCGCCTTCATCGTTGGGCTGAACCGCTATTACTTACTGATGATCGCGGTCATAGTCGCGATCATGATCATGATGTTCGTGATCGTGATCGTCCCAGTCTCGATCACTGTGCCAGCGGTTGCCTTCCACGTCCCACCACCTATGCGAGTGCGCCCAGCAGTACTTCCGCGCGTTGTGTAATTCCATCCGCGCGTGTTCCGCCTGTCTGCTCTCATAACCGTGGTGCTCGATTGCTTCGTGCAGATGGTGATCCGCTCTGACGATGCGCTCCTGGCATTCTTCGTTGGCCTTTGTAGTTCCCGCTCCAACAAATAGTGTCAAAGCGGCAGCCAACGCCGTCGTTCCGATGATGGATTTCCAGTTTCCCAGGTCGATTCGATGTCGCATATTCTTCTCTCCCGATAGAATCTGATTGCTGGTTCGAACGTTCGTTTGAACATACCTCCACGAATGTTTCGCCGCTATACAGCGTAACGGGTAACACCAGCTGCGAATCTTCTGTAAGCTTGTTGCTGTGATAACGGCGGCGTTTAATACGCCTGCAAAACCGGATCCACTTCCATGTGGTATTTCTCCAATCCCGAACGGATCACTTCGAACGCGTCGTCCACATTGTCGGCAAATTGCAGCAGTTTATATTCGGCTTCATTGATCGTGCCCCAGCGCACCATGGCTTTCCAGTTCAACACTTCATCCCAATATTTTTTCCCGTAGATCAAAATCAAATTATTCTTTGGCAATTTTCCGGTTTGCAAAAGCGTCATCATTTCCCACAGTTCGTCCATGGTTCCGAAACCGCCGGGAAACACGATCAATGCCTTCGCAATCTGTGCAAACCACAACTTGCGCATAAAAAAATAATGAAAATTAAAGCTCAGCTCCGGGCTGATGTAGGGATTCGCAAACTGCTCGTGCGGCAGCTCGATCGAAAGTCCGATGGACTTTCCTCCCGCTTCGTAGGCGCCGCGGTTCGCTGCCTCCATGATTCCCGGGCCGCCTCCCGAACAAACCACGAATCGCCGCGGCCTGGGGCCCAGCGACATGGCCCAGGTCGTCAGCCGGTGCGAAAGTTGCCGCGCCTCTTCGTAATACCGTGACATTTCCAGCGCATTCTTTGCCGCGGTTAACGCTTGCTTGTGCCGCGACTTGGCTTCCGCGCCCTTGCCCGCCTTTACTTTTTTCAGACGATCCAGCCGCGACAGCGTATCCTCTCGCGAGTGAATTCGTGCCGAGCCAAACATCACAATGGTGTCGCCGATTCCTTCGCGTTTCAATTGCGCCAGCGGATTGATGTATTCCGCCAAAATGCGCAGCGGCCTGGCCGGAGTGCTTTCCAGAAATTTTGGGTCTTCGTGCGGCGCTTTCGGCGCATGTTGCGGCTTCGGCTTCACTGGCTTCGCGGACATTCCTGCCTCCCAATGTAATTGGACGAACCTTCATTGTAAGTAGCCCTGCTCATCGCGGCAACGCCACGACGCTAAACCGCGTCGAATTGGGTACACTCCGTAGCACAACCAATCTTTGGTTGCGCGCGGTGCTGGCATCATTACGGCTTAAGCGAGCGGCAATGACTTACAAAGATCGCCGATCAACTGTTCAAGCGTTCCTTCTTCTGTTGTTCTCGTTCTATGCCCCCTGTCTTCTGGCCCAAGTTCCTGAAGGCCCGCTTCCGCCTCCTCCTCCCGGCACGCAGATTCAACCCACTCCGCCCGAGGCCCTCACAAAAATCAGTGCACGAGTTACGCTAGTCAACACGCCGGTCACCGTGCGCGATTCGAATGGCGGCATGATTCACGATCTCGATGAACAGGATTTTGTCGTCACCGACAACGGTATCCCGCAGAAGATCACCCACTTTGATGTCGGCGGCGATCCAATTTCGCTGGTGGTGCTCGTCGAAACCAGTTCCCGCGTGGACCCATTTCTCCCGCAGCTCCGCAAGACCGGAATTCTCTTTAGCGAACAGGTAATGGGTCCAGACGCCGAAGCGGCGGTCGTCGGATTCGATTCCTCGCTGAAGACACTACAGGGTTTTACGCGCAGTCACGATGCGATCCAAGCCGTGTTTTCTGGACTCAAAACCGGCGAATCCGGCATTTGCCTTTTTGACGCCATGTCCGCCGGCGTCGAGATGCTCTCCGATCGCCGCAAGCCTACTAAAGACACGCCAGTGCCCGGCCGCCGAGTTCTTCTGATTCTTTCCGAGGCCCTCGACACGGGCAGCGATTCGCCACTCGGCGAAGTGCTGCGTCGCGCTCAACTCGAAAACGTAACGATTTTCAGCGTTGGACTCTCCACCACGCGTGCTGAACTGCAGGCCAAGCCGCGCGACAATGCCCCGGTTCCTATCACGCCGCCCGGAACCTACGGCATGCCTGGCCCTCCTGGAACGGTTCCCAGGCCAGGCGCCGGCAACAACTCCGGCCTCGATCTGATCGCACTTGCGCAAGTGCTTGTCGAGCACACAAAGAGCGCCGCTACGCAGCGTTCCCTGGAAGTCGGTGCCGCTGCCACTGGCGGCGGCTATTACTCAACCTATAAAGGCCGCTCCATCGAAAACGCCATCGACGAAATCGGCGGCGAACTCCACTCTCAATACATGATCAGCTATGTGCCAAGATCCCGCTACGACCAACCTGCCGGCTTTGGCTACCACCAAATTTCCGTATCCTTGGTCGCAGACAAATCCCAAGGCAAAAAAGTCACCACCCGCCCCGGCTACTACATTCCTCCTCCCGCCTCGTAGTCATCTGGTTTGTGCCATCGTCTCCGCGTTTTTGTAGCGGCCACCTTCAGGTGGCCATCTTCTTTCGTTTCTTTCAACTGCAAAATCTTTGCTACGATTTCACGTTCGCAGTTTCGCGGAAATCGGCGATGGAAAATTTGACAAACCTGATTTCGCTGCGGCCAGCGATACCCGCCGACGAACCAAGGCTCCACGCGCTGATCGAAGCCTCCGTCCGCAGCCTGCAGAAAAACGATTACAGCCCCGAACAAATCAACGGCGCACTGGGCACGCTGCTCGGCCTGGATACGCAACTCGTCGCCGACGGCACCTATTTTGTCGCCGAGGCCAAAGCCGCTTGCGCCAGGATCATCGTCGGCTGCGGCGGCTGGAGCCATCGCAAGACTCTTTTCGGCAGCGACCATGCCCCCGTCCGTGAAAACGATTTTCTCGATCCCGCAACCGACGCCGCAAAAATCCGCGCCTTCTTCATTCATCCGGACTGGGCACGCCGCGGCATCGGCACCAGAATTCTCGAAGCTTGCGAATCCGCTGCCCGCGCCGCCGGCTTCTCTCGCTTCGAAATGGGAGCCACCCTCACCGGCGTTCCACTCTACCTCGCCCGCGGCTACCACATCCTCGAACGCATCGAAGTCCCGTTGTATAACGGCGCCGCCTTGCCCATCGTCCGCATGGCAAAGTCCGACGCCCCGTCAGTCCCAAAATAGAGCGCTACCAGAGAGATTCCTCGCTTCGCTCGGAATGACGGCCTTTGGGACCTGGCTAGTTAGTGCCTGTGGCCTTCCACAGACCAGGCTTCCGCCCAGACCCGGTTTGCTACCGCGCGGCAAGCAGCGTCTTCGCCTGCGCAAGCTCCGCTCGATCAGAATTCACTCCATCGCAGTTTTTCAAAAGCTGCGCATAATACCCCGCTGCCTTTTCCTTTTGCTGCGCCTCGCTGGCAGCTCGAGCAGCCCCGTAAAGACCGTTGAACCTGTTCGGGTCTGTCTGTAACGAGATTTCGTATTCGGCCAGCGCTGCCTCGGGTCGCTTCAAATCCAGAAGCATATCCGCAAGCATTTCTCGTGCCGGCAAAGCGGTTTCCCCCTTACCCAATTTGTCTTGGCTATCGGCAACCGAGCGCAGCAGGCGAACAGCGTCATCTGAATTCCCCGACGCGTAATGGGTCCAGGCTTGTACAACGTCGCGGTCGTCCTTCAAACCGCCGGCGATGTAAGGCTTCGGCCCCTTACGGGTGGCTTCCAGAAGTTCGTCGAAATGCTTCAGCGAATCCTGCGCCGCAGTAGCATCGTGCAGGTGTCCCGCAGCGATCGCCCGCCCCCAGTAGGTGGTGATTTGCGCATAAGACGGCACCTCGCTGTTGGGTTGCAGCTTTAGCGCGTCGTTCCACTGCCGGCGCTCGATCGCATAGACCACAGGAAACCGTACTTGCTCCTCTTCCACAAAGTCGGCAAATTCTGGATCGGCATCGGCTTTCCGAATTGCCTCTATAGCATCCATCTGCTTTTTGGCATTCGCGTCGTCGCCAATCTGCAAATACGCGTACTCCAGAAAATCCATGGAATGTACTTTATGGTGCACCACATGTAACTGCATGTCCGCCATGCCGTCCGCAACACGAATTGCTGCAACGTTGGAGTTGATGTCGTCCTGCCAAAGCCCCAATCGTGCAAAAATATGTGACGGCATGTGCACCGCATGCGCCGAAGACGGAGCAATGCTGGCGTACTTGCGCGCCGCGGGAAGCGCCAGGCTGGCCATCTGCGGATTGTCGCAGCTATGAATGATGTAGTGCGCGATTCCCGGATGCGTCGGCTGCTCTTCAAAAAGTTTGTTGAGAATGGCCACTGCGGCCTTGGCGTTGGTCAGATTGAGATCCCGATCCGGCGCGGAACCAAGCAATGACAGTGCATAAAAAACGCCGGCCTCACGGTCCTGCGGATTGCGTTCGAAAACGCCATGCATGGCCTTGGCGTACGCCTCGGCACGTTGGTTGTGATCTAGTTTGTCCGTATGCGCGTAAAACACAGACAAAGCCTGGAGGTAATCGCGTTCGCGCGCCGTCGGCGCCTTCAGCTTACGCGCCTTCGCCAACAATTCCGCGCCTCGTTGCAGATTCGCTTTGGAAGGCTGATCCCAGAGCTGGTGATACAGGGTCATCGCCTGGCCCCAATAGGCCATGGCGCATTTCGCATCCACTCGACTGGCATTTGCAAATTCCCGGTCGGCTTCCTCGTATTCAAAGGAGTACAGCAGGGCCACACCTTGTAAGAAAGATTCTTGCGCTGCGGGCGAGCAGGACACCGGAAACGAGACGCTTCCCGTTTTTTCCGCGCGGTCATGATGATGCTGGTCGTCAGCGAGGACCGCGGAACCACACAGCGCCGCTGCCAGGATAACTACAGGAAAAATGATTTTCATTTTTGAGGCTCCAAGTCATCTAGAGAGTAGGCACTCGAGGATACTGTGTCAACGCGGAGGAATTTCTCGACTGACCGCCCTGTCTATACAATCTGCCGCCAAAATCCCACTTCGCGCGAAGCCAGCAATCCATCCTTCCGCGCATTCCACCGCAGAAAATGATCCGTCTTTGTATGCGCGGTGTGGTGCTCGCGCGTCTCCCAGATTTCATGCAGCAGAAACGCGCCAGGCCCCTCAACAGAACGATGCAGATCGTAGCGCAGGCAGCCTTCTTCTTTGCGGGTCGGCGCAATCAGTGCTCGCAGTTCGGCTTCCAGCATCAAGTCTTGGCCATCGCGCGGCCGTAAAATTACCGCAAGCGTCACGGCCTCTTTTGGCAGCTTTCCGCCATTTCGCGTTTTCCCGCGGCGCAGTGCTGTTTTCTTCCGGCTACTTGCCCTTTTCTTTTTCTTCTTGGCCATGATGGCGGGGATTGTACTCCAACTGCCCCGATTGGCAAGTGAAACCCCAAGTGGACAGAGCCAGTCGCTCGCCGACACTCCGGCTACTTCTCGTCGTTCTTTCGCCCGGCATTCAGACTGTCGAAATTCATCACCGTGTTCAACACCAGCGAGTACGTTCCCTGTGTCTCGCCGCGCCACACCGGATTAATGGAAAACATCACTACGTGTCCCTTGCCGAACGATGCATCCACCACCGCTGGATGTTGCGCAATCTCGCCGCCGCCTTCCACCAATCCGGAAATCAGCAAGTCTTTGGCATCCGCATAGCGCAACACCACGCGCGCACGCATCGCCGGCGGAATTACCCGCGAATTGTTGTAGCGCTGCTCATCGGTGACGTTGGGATTTTCCCAACTTTCCGCTTCCGGCTCCTGCGGAGCTTCCCTCCCCAAGCGGCCGACCGCGAAATCGGGATCGTCTTTCGAGCCACGTCCTGTCGGGCGCTCGCTCATTTCTGGACCCAACTTTCTTCTGCGCCGGGATCCCGCGATACTGCTGAGGGAAAATACTGGCCCGTTATCGCAATACGCAGGGACTTTTTCACTGTAGCCGTAGGCGATCGGACTGGCGCCGTCCACTACTCGCGTCCCTACCACCGCTCCGACGATTTTCATTTTCTCCGCGTTGCTGGTGCTCACGCCAGTGGTGATGCCGATCCCAGCGGCGAATTGCGAAGTATCCATCACCGTCAAAAATACGCCGCCATTATTTACAAATTTTTGCAACTGCGCTACGCCTTCCCAGCCTAGCCCAGGCCGCAGGTCCGCTGTTGCATCATTTTTTCCAACCAGGTTCGGAGTCTCCGGAGTGTTCTGCCAGGGCAGAGGATTTCCCCACTCGGTTGGAAGTCCATTGATGATACTGTTCAGTGAACCACCCCAGCCGACCGGCGGAAAAAGTATTACGTCATATTTCTCACGTAGATTCTCGGTCCCGGCAATGGTTTGCGTGCTCGCGTAATCGTAGGGTATTTGCAGTTTGTCCAACGCCAGGCGCCACCAGCCCTCGGTTTGCGTGCCCAGCCACGAATGCAGCAACAAAATCCGCGCCGCTCGCAGGGGATGCGATTTTACGTTCGGGGCCGTGCCAAGCGCAACGCTCTGCAAGCCAAACTCCTTAATTGCGCCATCGAGTTGGCTTCGATCTGCGGCCTTCAGCAAAACCGTTCCCGCATCAAACTTTTTTCCGCCTGCTTCAAACGACTCCTCCGCAACTTGCATGTCGGTATCTTTCAGCCGGTAACGCAGCGAAGCCAGCACCGGCTCGGCGTGATTTTCGATCGCGAACATGTTTCCTTCGCCCTTTGCTCCACCGGGCGCACGCAATTCCGTGATGCGCTCCATGGGATCCTGCAGAATTTTCGCATCCAGGATGCGGGAGACTTGCACGCCGTAGAGTTCGCCAAACGTCCAGCCAGTGTCGTCGTACGGAGTTTTCTGTGGATCTTCCGGGCTCCAATATTGGTGATCCAGCAAAGCGTCCGCAATGCGCGAGTACGGCTGGTCCATGCGAATCACGTAACTACCGGCCGGAAACGTTTTGGACGTCGGCTCCGGTTTCTCGTCTTTCTTGGTTTCCTTTTTGTCTGCCGTCTTGCTGCTTTTCTTTTCCTTTTTCACCGGCAGCGCAACCGTTACCGGCGACGTCAGTCGTGAAATTTCCACATACTGCTTCTGCATCACGCGCAATAGTTCCATCTGCAGCGTCGGCCGCACTTCGTCTGCTGGTAGCACATAAGCAGTGGGGCCTTCGCTGCTGGGCTTTTCGATCGAGCGTTTTGCCTTCAGATAGAAATTCTTCAGAAACGTGCGTTTGTTTTCGTTGAAGTAATGCAACGACACCAGCAATCCGGTCTCTTCGTAGTTGTTGTTGTCGCGCTGCGACCACAGCACTTTCGGCAACGGAGGGTTCTGCCGGTACCAGGTCCGCGCGTATTCCTCCGGCTCCAGCGTCCGCTCGAGCGTATCCGCGCCGCCGTTGCCAAATGTTTCGTACAACCTGCTAATGCCGTTATGCAGCGCCGCGATGAACATTAAATATCCCGGCGACCAGGTATCGAAATTGCCATGCGCGAAAACTCCCGGCATGCCGAACTTGGTCATGTCCGCAACGTTGCGCGCCCCGATCATCTGCCATTCATCCGCCAGGATTGGGTCGATCCACGCGTTGTACGGCCCATCGCCGATTGTATTGTCGTAAAGATACGGCACCGATTCGTGCAAATCGTGCAGCACTTGCGCATTCCACTTTACGTACGTATTCATCACGTTTTCGGTGAGCTTCAGCGTCACGCCCATGGCGTCGCGATTGTTATCGTGTGCCACGTACTTTCCCCAATAGACCAGCGGCGGATAAAGGTCCTTCGGGTGCGCCAGATGCCATCTGTAGATGTCCACCATGCGGTCGCGCCCGTCCACTTCCACCACCGGAGTGATGAGCGTGATCATCCCGTCGCGAATTTCTTTGACGTACGCGCTATCGTCCACCGCCAGCCGGTACGCCAACTCCATCAACGCGGTGGGAGCGCCCGTTTCTGTCGAATGAATTGTTCCAGTGATGTAATAAACCGGAACGGCCTGCGCAACAATCTTGTCCGCTTCGGCGTCGTTCATCTGCAACGTGCGTGGATCGGCAAGCTTGGCAAGTTTTGCGCGGTTTTCCTCGAGCTTCTTCAAGTTTTCTTCGGAGGAAACCGCCACCGCAATCATCTCGCGGCCCTCTTCCGTCGTTCCGATCGAGAATACCTTCACGCGCGGGCTGGCTTTCTCCAGCATGCGCATGTATTTGTATACATCTTCCGCATACGGCAGAATTCCCGGTGCCCCGGCCACATCGCCCAGCACCGCTTCCGGCGTCGGCACGTTTTTCGAAGCAGGCAAATAGTTCACCAGCGGCGAGGTGAAAAATGGCTCAGTGGTGTACTTCTTCATTTTCGCCGTATACGCGTCGTCCACCGCCTGCTTGGAATCACGGCCTGGCTGCGTCTCGCCATCGGCTTTTATCCGTGATGCCGAGAACATGAAGAGAATGGCGATCAGTGCCGGCTTCCACGCGTGCGGACGATTCATGATGTCTCCCGGTAAATGCAAAGAATGCGAATTGTAAATCAGTTGGACGCACCAAAAGAAGCTTTGCGATACAACGCTTGCACATTTATTGAATGGAAAGAAAAGCGATGCAGACCGGAGAAGGAACCGAAAGCGTTTCGCCGGTGGGCGTCAGTTTTCCGCTTGCAGAATCGATGCGGAACTCCGCAATTGTATCGGACAGCTGGTTCTCCGCAAGTAGAAAATTCCCAGTAGGATCGATGGCAAAGTGCCGCGGCTCCTTCCCACCGGTCGGCACATCCGCGACTGGCGTGAGCATTCCAGTCCTGGCGTCGATGGAATATTCGATGATCGAATCGTGACCACGATTGGAGGCGTAAAGAAATTTTCCGCTAGGATGAATTTCGATCTCCGCAGCATCATTGCGGCCGGAAAATCCGTTCGGCAACATGGGCAGGGTCTGTATCGCCCGAAACGTTTCTTGATTCTCGTTTGCAAAGACGGTTACTGCGGAGGCCATTTCGCTAACCACATACATGAACCGCCCACTGTCGGAGAACACCACGTGCCTGGGGCCGGCGCCGGATTTCAATTCCGCCGAAGCGGACCCTCCTGTGGGCTCCAGCGTGCCTTTCGCGGAATCGAATTTATAAACCAGCACATGATCCAGCCCCAGGTCGGCCACGTACGCAAAGCGATTATGAGTCGAAGGAGCAATGAAGTGCGCGTGCGGGCCCTCTTGCCGCTCCTTGTTGAGGCCAAGCGTGCCGCTATCTTGCTGCAGCGCGGTGTGTTCACCGAGTTTGCCATCGGCAAGGAGCGGGAACACTGCCACGTTCCCGCTCGTATAGTTTGCGACAAACAAAAATTTTCCGGTGCGATCGAATGACAGAAAGCATGGATCTTCGCCAAGCGAAGGAAGCTGATTCAGCAGTGTGAGCTTGCCGTTTTTCGGGTCAATGGCAAACGCACTGATGGCGCTGGCTTTGCCCATTTCATTCACCGAGTACAAATATTTTCCATTCGGATGCACAACCACCCACGAAGGGTCTTTGGTTTCGCCCGCAACTTGCACCGCCGACATTTTCCCCGTCGCCGGATCGAAATCGAATTCGTAAATCCCTTTGCTATTTGTTTTTGCGGTGTAAGTTCCGACGTAAGCGCGGTAGGACTTCGCGGGAGATGGAGTGACTTTTCCGCCTACGCCGAGGAGCGCAAGCGGAGCGGTTAGCAATACGAAAACAGAACAAAAACGGCGCAGTATATTCATGGCGCCGATAGTCTAACACCTGTCACGCTTACTTCTTTTCTTCTTCGTCTTCTTCCTGCAGCACGGCGGCGGCGGCGATGGAGTCATCGTCATCGAGCCGGAGCAGCCGTACACCCTGTGTCGAGCGGCCTGCTTCGCGAATCTCGTTTGCGTGCACGCGTATCACCTTGCCGTGTTCGGTGATGATCATCACGTCCGATTCTTCCGTCACCTGCAGTGTCGAAACCACGTAACCGTTGCGATCAGTGGTTTTCATATTTGTTACGCCCTTGCCGCCGCGCGAAGTGATGCGGTATTCCGCCAGCGCGGTTCGCTTGCCATAGCCTTTTTCCGCCACGGTAAGCATCAGCGTGGTCAGCGAGTCCTTGATGTCCTCGTTCTCGAGCTCCTCGAGGTTCTGCGTGGTCTTTTTGCGTTCCTTGGCAATGATTTCAAAGTCCGGCTGCACGGCGTCCATCGACACCACGTAATCCTCTTTGTCCAGGTCCATGCCGTTCACGCCGCCGGCGCTGCGGCCCATGGCGCGAACGTCGGTTTCACGGAACAGAATCGCCTGACCTTCGTGGCTGGCCAGGAAAATCATCTGCTTGCCGTCGGTCAATTTCGCGCCGATCAATTCATCGTCAGCATCCAGGTTGATGGCGATGATTCCCGTCGACCGCGGATTGGAAAATTCCGTCAGCGTGGATTTTTTCACCGTGCCATTTTTGGTAGCCATGAAAACGAACTTATCCGCTGCTTCCAGGTCGCGCGCGGCAACCAGTGCAGTCAGTTTTTCGTCTTCCTGCAATTTCACCAGGCTATTGATGGCTTTTCCGCGCGTCGCGGCTGCCGCTTCCGGCAGTTCATACACTTTCAGCCAGTACACACGGCCCTTCGAAGTGAACAGCAGGATGTAGCTGTGCGTCGAAGCGATAAAAAGATGTTCGACGAAATCTTCCTCGCGGGTTTTCGCGCCGATGCGGCCTTTCCCGCCGCGGCCCTGGTGGCGATAGGTATCCGTCGCGGTGCGCTTGATGTAGCCGGCATGGCTCACCGTGATCAGCATTTCGGTGTCCGCGATCAAATCTTCCAGCTTGATCTCTTCCACCTTGTCCACAATCTGCGTGCGGCGATCGTCGCCGTACGCTTTGTGAACTTCCTTAAGCTCGGCGGTGATCACTTGTTTCAATTTTTTGTCACTGGAAAGAATTTCGCGCAACTCCGCAATCAAATCACGGATGGACTTCAGTTCCTTCAAAATGTCGTCAATGGAAAGTTGCGTCAGGCGGTGCAATTGCAATTCAAGAATGGCGTCGATCTGCGCGTAGCTGAGGCCCAGGGCGTTGGCGCCGGCAATCGCTTCGATTTCCGGAGCGCCCAGGAAACGGTATTTCCGGCCGTCGAGCTTTACGCCTTCAAGTTTGCGCGACTTCCCGTTTTCGGTGATGGTCACATCCTGCTCGGTGAAATACTTGAACAGGTTTTCCTTGGCTTCCGCGCGGCTCGCCGATCCGCGAATTACGCGAATCACGCTGTCCAGATGATCCAGAGCGACCTGGTAGCCGACCAAAATGTGTTCGCGTTCTTCGGCCTTGCGAAGTTCGAACATCGTGCGGCGGCGCACCACTTCCACGCGATGCTCGATGAACAGCTTGATCATCTGGATCAAACCGAGTTCGCGCGGCTGCCCGCCAACGATGGACAGCAGGATCATGTGGAACGATTCCTGCATCTGCGTGAACTTGTACAAATTGTTCAGAATGAATTGCGATTCTTCGCCGCGCTTCAATTCGATGACGATGCGCATACCTTCACGCGAGGATTCATCGCGCACGTCGGCGATACCTTCGATTTTCTTCGTCTGCACCAGTTCCGCGATGCGTTCGATCAGCCGTGATTTGTTCACCTGGTAGGGAATTTCCGTGATTACGATGTTGTCGCGGTCCTTGGAAGCCGCTTCAATGGCGGCTTTGGCGCGCATGGTGAAGCTGCCGCGGCCGGTGCGGTACGCGGACTCAATGCCTTCGCGTCCGGCGATGTACGCGCCGGTCGGAAAATCGGGGCCGGGAACAATTTTCAGGATTTCCTTCAGCGGCGTGTCTGGTTTTTCCACCAGCAGAATCGCGGCGTTCACGATTTCCCGTAAATTGTGCGGCGGAATGTTGGTGGCCATGCCGACTGCGATGCCGCTCGCGCCATTGACCAGAAGATTTGGAATGCGCGAAGGAAGAACGACAGGCTCTTCGCGGGTCTGATCGAAATTGGGAATGAAATCGACAGTCTCTTTTTCCAGGTCGGCAAGAATGTCTTCGCTGATTTTTGCCAGGCGCGCTTCCGTGTACCGCATCGCCGCCGGTGGATCGCCATCGACGGATCCGAAATTCCCCTGGCCGTCAATCAGCGGGTAGCGCATGTTGAAGTCTTGCGCCTGCCGAACCAGCGCCGGATAAATCACCGCCTCGCCATGCGGATGGTAGTTGCCGGAAGTGTCTCCGCAAATTTTGGCGCACTTGCGGTAGCCGCGATTGGAAGCGAGGCCGAGATCGTTCATGGCCACCAGGATGCGGCGCTGTACCGGCTTCAATCCGTCGCGCACATCAGGCAGAGCGCGCGCGATGATCACGCTCATCGCATAGTCGAGATACGATTTGCGCATTTCCGCTTCAATATCGATTGGAAGCAGTATGGATGTGTTCTTTTCGTCCGCCATTATTCCTCGCTGTGCAGCCCTTCTCGGGGCGAAACTTAAAATCTGTGTTTCTTGCCTACGTAGCGCCGGGCTTTAGCCTGGCTGAACCAACTTAACAGCGAGTTGCGTGCTCCAAGACGTACGCTCTAACCGTGTCGAACGCATCGGCAGCGTTGCTGAATCGCCGCGATGCAAATTCCGCCTCAGCCAACTTCAGAAAGTCGCTGCAACTCGCATCGTCCGGGAATTCCGCTGCAACGCCGCTTTGCGTATCAGGATTTTCCGTCGGCACGGCGCAGAAATCGCTCACGCTCAAGCCGCGCAGACCGGGCAGCGTTGTCCAACCCATTTGATACAGCACAGTTCCCTTCAGCACTTGCTAAATATCCAGATTGACCACTTCGAGAGCATTGTCCTCGATGAATTTTCTGCGCGCTTCCACGTTTTCGCCCATCAGCGTGGTGAAAATATCCTCGGCAGCGACCGCGTCTTCCAGCTTTACCTGCAGCAGCGTGCGAGTATCCGCGTTCATCGTGGTATCCCAAAGCTGCTCGGCGTTCATTTCGCCCAAGCCTTTGAATCGCGTAATAGTGAAATCTTTCTTGGCGTCGTCCATCACGTAGTTGAGAACGTCAGTGACCTTTTCTTTCGAAACTTTGGCGCCGTTACGAGCCACCGTAAACGGTGGATGATTGAATTCTTCAATCTGCTTGGCCAGCCCGCGCAGCCGCTTGTATTCTGCCGTCGAGGCAACCGCCCAGTTGATTTTCTGGTTGTGCGGCGCGCCAAATTGAATTTCGTACAGGCTGTGCTCTTCGTCGAAAATAATTTTGCCTTCCAGTTTGATTTTTGCTTTGTCGATTTCTTTCAGAAGTTTTTCCAGATCTTTTTTGTCTTCAAAATCGGTTTTCTTTTCCAGGCCACTCTCGGCTAGCAGTTCCACCAGCGCAGGCTCACGCAAACGCCGGCCCAGCTTGGCGGCAGCGGCTTCGTATTCCTGAACATTCAACAAAAAAGTTGTCAGCTTCGCGCCGTCGAGATTGACGCCTTCTTTCGCTTTGACCACGTGATCTTCCGTCGCGCGCTTCATCAATTCGCGCGCGAAGTCCTGTTCGTCGCGGATGTAGCGTTCGGTCTTGCCGCGCTTCACGCGATACAGAGGCGGCTGCGCAATATAAATATGTCCGCGCTCGATCAGTTCTTTCATGTGGCGGAAGAAAAATGTCAGTAGCAGTGTGCGGATGTGTGATCCGTCCACGTCCGCGTCGGTCATCAAAATAATTTTGTGATAGCGCAGTTTGCCGGCATCGAAATCGTCCTTGCCGATGCCGGTGCCCAGCGCGGTGATGATGCAGCGGATTTCCTCGTGCCCCAGCATTTTGTCGTAGCGCGCTTTTTCCACGTTGAGGATTTTGCCTTTGAGCGGGAGAATCGCCTGGAACTTGCGATCGCGGCCCATTTTCGCGGAACCGCCTGCCGACTCCCCCTCAACCACAAACAGTTCGCAGCGTGCAGGATCGCGTTCCTGGCAGTCGGCGAGTTTTCCCGGCAGTCCGCTCGAATCCATGGCGGACTTGCGCCGCGTCAATTCACGCGCCTTGCGGGCAGCTTCACGCGCGCGCGCAGCGTCAATACATTTGCCAATAATGCGGCGTGCGACGGTCGAGTGTTTGTCAAACCAGTCGCCGAGTTTTTCGTTCACCAACTGCTCGACATCGCCCTTGATGTCGCTATTCAACTTTCCTTTGGTTTGCCCCTCAAACTGCGGTTGCGGCAGGCGCACGCTGACAACTGCAACCAGACCTTCGCGCACGTCATCGCCAGAAATGCTGACCTCGTCTTTTTGCTCCTTCAGCATGCCTGCATTGGACGCAAAATTATTAATGGTCCGCGTCAGCGCTGAGCGAAAACCGGAAAGGTGCGTGCCGCCGTCAACCGTGTTGATGGTATTCGCGAACGCAAAAACATTTTCGCCATAGGTATCGTTATACTGCAGGGCAATTTCGATCTCGACGCTGCCTTTTTTGCCTTCCATGTAAATGGGCGAATCGTGCAGGGTTGTCTTGCCGCGATTGATGTGCTTCACGAATTCCGCGATACCGCCGGTGAAGCGAAATTCCGCGCTCTTTTCACTACGCTCGTCGGTCAGTGTGATTTTTAATCCCTTGTTGAGGAACGCATATTCGCGCAGCCGTGTGGCCAGCGTGTCATAGCTGTAAACCGCTTTGTCAAAGATGGATGGGTCCGCATGAAACGTGACTTTCGTTCCAGTCTTGCGCGTCTTGCCGGTTTGTTTCAGTTTGTTGGTTGGCTTGCCTTTTTCGTACGACTGTTCCCATACCGCGCCATCGCGCTGAATCTCTAGTTCCAGGTGATCGGAGAGCGCGTTCACCACCGAAACACCGACGCCATGCAACCCGCCGGAAACTTTGTACGTGTCGCTGTCGAATTTACCGCCAGCGTGCAGCACCGTCAGCACCACTTCCGCCGCGGGACGCTTTTCTGTCGCGTGCATGTCCACAGGAATGCCGCGACCGTTATCGACAACTGTGACGGAGTTGTCTTCGTGTACCGTCACGTTCACTTCGTCGGCGTAACCGGCCATGGCTTCGTCCACCGAGTTGTCAACCACTTCCCACACCAGGTGATGCAAACCCATTTCGCCGGTCGAACCGATGTACATCGCGGGACGCAAACGCACCGCTTCCAGGCCGCCCAAAACTTTGATCGATTTTGCGTCGTACTGATGGCCGGGCACAGCTTTGCCCGCCACCATTTCTTTTTCTTTATCGCCCATGAACCCTCGTCTCTAAAAATCTCAGCGAACAAAAAGGCCAAACAAAAGTTTGCAAACTCAGCGCGCACTATTCGCACATCGCGGCAGTCGCATAGCGAAGGCCGGAAATCGGTTCGAAGCCTGAAGCAAGATTGGCGCGAGAGCGGAAGGATGCGAATATCGTCCCGTGCGGCCGGAAAAATCAAATTGGCCGACGCCTTACTCTTTGATCCCGGTGAAAAACCGGGACTCGTAGAGTTCCTGCTCCATCCCGTCCCGCACTGCGAGACGTGGCGAAGACTATTCCCCTGCGGCGAAAATTTCGCAGGTTCGTTTCTCCCAGGCTTGCAGCACTCTGGCTCCTGGCGCGGAGCACAATGCGAGTTCTGTATGGCCTGGTGGACGTGTCGATTTGTAGGAGTTTTCTGCGAATCGACAACGTAAATATTATACCCGATTAGCAGCAAAATCCCAAGGCCGAATATCTCTTCTGTGCACGATAACTGGTCTGTTTACAGGAGTTTAGCACGGCCCCAAACTACGTGCTGGCTGCCGTTTTTTTGCGCAGCGGCTGTCCGCGCGAGCCAGGGAATGCCCGGTTTCATATGGAAGCGCGCGTTATCGCGCTGCAGCAACTCAAGGGAGAAAAGCAAAGTGAGCTCGGCGAAGGGATAGCCGCCGAAGTACAAGTGGCTCGCGTACATGTTGTCGATGATTTTATATTGCCGGACAAGTACATCGACCGGGCGAAATGGTCGCCGCTGATTTACGACTTTCGACACTACTTCCGGCTGGCTGATCAGGAATTAGGAAAAACATTTCGCGCGGAAGCATAGAAGAGGAAACTGGAATTGGAGCCCGTAGCGGCGCACAATTATTATCAACAAACGTCAGATGCGCATCGGCATGATGATGTAGCGGTAGCGATAAGATTCATCGGCAAGCGGGCGCATCTGCCCCGCGCTTTGTTCGTCTTTTAATTCGATGCTGATGGGACCTTCGGCCGCAGCGGCGAGAAAATCCAGAACATAGCTGGAGTTGAATCCGATCGAAATTGGATCGCCCTTGTAATCCTTCTCGATGATCTCTTTTGCTTCGCCGTATTCCGGACTCGATGCGGAAATCTCGATGCCTTCTTTCGACACCGCCATTTTGACGGCATGCGAACGTTGATCGGCAAGCTGCGAAACGCGGCGCACGGCATCGCTCAGTTCCGCGCGCTCGAGCACTACGGACTTGTTGTTATCGCGCGGCAGCACTGCTTCGTAGTTCGGGAATTGTCCAGTCAGAATGCGCGAAATCAACAAGCGATGATCCACCTGGAAAAACAGATGGCTTTCGTCTTTGGCAAAATCCATCTGCGCTTCGGCGCCAGCTAAGCTCGACAGTTTTTCCACTTCGTCCATGGCTTTCTTGGGAATCAGTACTTTCACTTCGCCATTGAGGCCGGTAAGTTTGTGATCCGTTTCTGCCAGCGCCAACCGATGACCGTCCGTAGCCACCATAGCCAGCGTATCCGGCTTTAAGATCAACAAACCGCCATTCAGCGTGTAGCGTGATTCTTCCATTGAAATTGCGAATTTGGTTTTCGAAATCAGCCCTTCGAGTAAGGCCGCCGGAATCTTTACCAGTACATGGGGCATTGCCGGAAGCGCTGGGAAATTCTCTTTTGCCATTCCGACCAGTTTGTACTTTTTCTTTTCACTGACAATTTCCACCCAGTGATTATCAAGAAGCTTGAATTTGATTTCGCCTTCAGGCAGCAAGCGCACCAGTTCCAGTAGTTTTTTGGCAGGGATCGTGCCGGCGCCCTCTTTCTTAACCTTTGCCTCGCACGACGTGCGCACACTTAACTCCAGGTCCGTGGCCGTGATGGTGACCCGGCCTTCACGCGCTTCAACCAGTAGGTTCGACAGGATTGGAATGGTGGTCTTGCGCTCCACAACTCCCTGCGTCGTCGTCAGTTCGTTCAACAGAGCCGATTTGCTTACGCTGAATTCCATCGCTTGGCTTTCCTCACGCACCGTGCCGGTTGCAGACATTTACACCTTCCTTCAGGAGCCTGATCCGCTGCTGCGTACTTTACTCGTTTTTCGCTCCGGGCGAAAGCCTTACGAACGCGATTCGGTTGTCGGAAGTGTGGAAAATGGTGGGAAACTTCTCACTCGCAAGATTTGCCAGTATTCCAAGGAACCCGCGCAAGGCACAAAATCCACAGTTACAACTTCAACAACAAAGGATTTCTCCCGATCTTCTTATTGGCTCTTCAAAAATAAATTTACCTCTTGTTGTGATGATGAGCGCTGTGAATCCGTGGAAAACCTCCACAACCTCCGCGCCGTCAACCGGTTGTGACAAAAGTATTTTGTGCACTCCATGTGGGTATCTCGAATATTTCCTGCAAATCAGCAGGCGAGCAGACTGGCGGCGATTTTCATCCTCGAGATCCAACAGAATATCCGCGCCATTTCCAAAGCTTCCGCACAGTAGTCGGTTAACAAGTTTATTCTTGTATATTTGACCCATCATCTTTATTATTTGACTGAGTCAACTAATAATTAGAACACTTGCTTATAGCGATGGCGAAGCAGGATGATGTAGACTTACAGCAACAAGGCGACGCACTCCGCCGTTTCAACCGTTTCCATACCCGCGCCATCGGTACGTTGCACGCACACCTTCTTGGCAGCGTGTTTACCCTGGCTGAAGCGCGTGTGCTCTACGAGATCTCCCGCAATGAACGTTCCACGGCAACCCAAATTGCCGGCAATTTAAGCCTGGACGGGGGCTATCTCAGCCGCATCCTCGCAGGCTTTGCCAAGAAACGGTTAATTACGCGCGAGGCCTCTTCGAAAGACGCCAGAGAATCCTTTCTTTCACTTACGAGTCGCGGCAAGAAAGAGTTCAGCTCAATAGATGAAAAGGCGGCAGCCCAGGCAATCACACTGCTCAAACCGCTTGCCGCTGCAGACCGGCAAAAAATTGTCAGCGCGATGAGCACGATAGAAAGCATCTTGAGCGTCGAGCAGACCAAATCAGCAAGCACCCCACTGTTTATTTTGCGTCCCCACCGGCCAGGAGACATCGGTTGGGTAGTACAGCGGCACGGCACTCTCTATGCGCAGGAATACGGCTGGGATGAACGATTCGAGGCGTTAGTGGCTCGCATCGTGGCCGATTTCGTGGATCATTTTGACGCGCGCCGCGAGCGTTGCTGGATTGCCGAACGGAATGACGAAACGGTCGGCTGTGTTTTTTTAGTGAAACATCCTGACTCGCCGGAGACCATGGCTAAGCTGCGCTTGTTGCTGGTCGAGCCGAGCGCGCGCGGTTTTGGAATTGGCAAACGCCTGGTGAGGGAATGCACGCTTTTTGCGTGCGCGGCCGGTTACCGAAAAATCGATCTATGGACCAACAGCGTGCTCGATGCAGCACGCCACCTGTACCAGGAAGAGGGGTACAAGTTAATTAAACAGGAAGCGCACCAAAGTTTCGGCAAGAGCTTGGTTGGCGAGACTTGGGAACTGGCGCTTTAAGGCAGGCCAGCAAAGTTTACTGCAAGGCGTCCATCAAACGAGTGATGGTGCGGTTCAGCTCTTTGTCGGAGCGGCGCATCTCTTCAATCTTATGGATGGAGTGCAGCACGGTAGTGTGATGTTTGCCGCCAAACTGACGGCCAATCTCCGGCAGCGAAGCCGTGGTCAGCTGTTTCACGATGTACATCGCCACCTGGCGCGGGAAGGCGATGGCGCGCGTATTACTCCGCACTTTCAGATCCTGTTCGCGCAAATTGAAGTGCTCGCTGACACGCTTCTGGATTACTTCGATAGTGACGCGTTTTTCCTGCGACGCGATGATATTGCGCAAAACTTGTTGTGCGGTCGCCAGCGATACCGCAGCTCCGGTCAGCGAAGCGTAAGCCATCAGCCGCGTCAAAGCGCCTTCGAGCTCGCGCACGTTAGATTTAATCGCCCGCGCGATGTATTCCGCCACGTCATCGGGCAGCACAAAGCGGTCGTTTTCCGCTTTCTTCTGGAGAATCGCGATCTTGGTTTCCAGGTCGGGAGGCTGGATGTCCGCAATCAGTCCCCATTCGAAACGCGAACGCAGCCGCTCTTCAATCGAATTGATATCTTTCGGCAGGCAGTCCGATGAAATCACAATTTGCTTGTGCTGCTCATACAGGGCGTTGAAAGTGTGAAAAAATTCTTCCTGGGTGCGCTCTTTTCCAGCGATGAACTGGATATCATCCACCAGCAGCACATCCACGGTGTGGAAACGTTCCCGGAAGCTGAACATTTTGTCGAAGCGCAGCGAGTTGATCACTTCAATCGTAAATTTTTCCGCGCTAACGTAGCTCAGCCGGGCGGCTGGATTTCTCTGCTTGATCGTATGCCCGATGGCATGCATCAAGTGCGTCTTGCCCATGCCCACTCCGCCGTAGAGAAACAACGGGTTGTAGGCCTTCGATGGTTGTTCCGCAACCGCTCGCGAAGCGGCGTGCGCAAACTCATTCGATTTGCCGACCACAAACGAGTCAAACGTGTAGCGGGTGTTCAACTGGTGGTCGCTGCTCTCAAAATCCAGCTTGGATTGCTTTGTGGATGTCGTTGCGGCAACCGGCGCAGCCGCCACAGGCTCTTCCTCGGTGCAGACATATTGCACCCGCATCGCCGGCACGCCCAGTTCGTGGAACACTGCTTTCACGATTTCGCCGTAAGTGCGCGTGAGCACCTGGCGAAACACTGTTGTGGGAATCTGCACGTAAATAATATCGCTATCGGCGCGGTTCAGCCGGGTTGGCTGGAACCAGGTGTTAAAGGTATTGATGCTGACCCGCGATTTTACGCGTTCCAGAAACTTGTCCCACAGGTTTGCCGCTTCACGTTCTTTGCTGAGTTGGATAGCTGTCGTCATTTGAACGGAAAACCAAATCCTCGCTATTTCCACAGATGTGCATAACCTGTGGAAAGACTTTAATTGTCTTGAAGTAAGGCCCTCGTGATTACTTTTTGCTGCGGGAAGGCTGTCCGAGCGCGAATATCTGCGTGCCCCTGATTTCCGCGCGCGTCCCTTTCAATCTCTCGACCGCCGAACCGCCTCGGTGTGTCAGCGCGGGATTCTCTCCGATTGACGCGAAGGGGGCAAGTGAAAAGTATGGCAGGGCACGTGCCCACGTTCACACAGCATACACAACTTTTCCACAGGCGGCAAAACTGGCGCTCCGAAGGCAAGCCTTCTCGCAACTCCCTGCATTCGCTGAGGAAAAATCAATTGCACTCTCATCGCGCCGGCAGGTATCGGCAAAAATATTTAAAAAACTCGTTGCGCACGCTGTGGAAAAATGGCCAACTGCGAAAATATATTTTCGCGGGCGTCTTTTTCTCTTGCTCACTTACAATATTTGGTGCGTCGAATCTTCGGTACGCTAACGAGCGCAGAAATTTTTTCTACTTTTTGTCCGGTTTATCCAGCCGTTCGAATTCATAAATGCCGATGGGATCGCCGCCAATGATCAGACGGTTTTTCTCGACGACGATTGCAACTGCTTCCAGCCGCGCATTTTGTGGCGTGTACAGCCGGAACGTCGCTCGCCGGTTGCCTTCCTTATCGAAGCGCAGCAGCATGTTCCCAATGGCGATCCACACCTCGCCGGTTTGCTTTTCCACGCCCATCGCGGTCATCACTTGTCTGAATCGCGGCGTATCACCGCGGCTTTCCTGCCGTGCAATCTCTCTGCGCATGGCCGCCGCCTCCGGCATGGCGTCAATCGCCGTGTACCGCACATCTTCTGCGGCGTACCCGAAACGATCGAATTGCCTTACCGTGGGCTCGGGGAAGAATTTAAATCCGTAATACAAATGGCCCATCGCGTCCGTAGCCATCGTGCCAAGGTTTAAGAAGCGGTTCAGATCCTTGCGCGCCGTCAGCGGCTCTGGATCGCCAAAATCACGCACCAGGCGGCCAGTTTTGTCGAACACCGTCAGCAAATTTTCCTGCTGCATCGTTGCGACTGCAATTTCGCCCTCCGGCATTGCCGCCACGGCCACTGGCGCCTTCACGGCGATGGTCTTCAGGTGGCGCCCTTCTTTGGAATAAATTTGCACGGTATTTCCCGCGCGATCGGCAACATAAATCGTCCCCTCGGCGTCGATGTCGAAATCTTCGCCGAACTCTACCAGCACGTCCCCGGAAGCTTGCGCTTCTGCTAACGCTGCTGGGGACAATCCTGCAGCTTCCCGCATGGTCAGCAAGCGCCGGGCTTCGGGTGAGTACACCACCAGGCCGGGCGATGGCGACGCCAGTACATAAATTTTCCCGTCCGCGCCTTCCCGGATCTGCTTTAGTCCGGGTCCCATCGGCGCAAACAGCCGCCGCTTTGCCACCAGGTCCGCGTCAATCTGCGCTCGCGCAGCCCCTGCCGCGCTCAACAACAGACACATCGCCGCAAGAAGTTTCAAGGCCGGGTACACTCCAGTTTTATATGCGCAAGTCCTGATGCGTGTGGTGAGACTGCCCCATAAGGCGTTTGGTTGCTTGTTCTTGCCACGATTGTGTCGAGAAGAATAATCAGTCGTTCTGCTATCGCCGCGCTCGGCGCGACTTCAGTCAATGCGCAGGCGCAATCGTTCGATGCTGCGCGCCTTCAGGCGGCCAGCGTTATTCCGCGGTCCCTCGTCGTCCGTATCGATCAACACGGCGTTCAGCTGCACGTCGCCCTCGGCCACTTCGAACCGCGCCGGCAGCCCATCGAGAAATTTTTTGATGATCGCGGTTCTGTCCATGCCGATCACGCCGGCGTGCGGCCCGGTCATGCCAACGTCCGTTATATAGGCCGTGCCTTCCGGCAGCACGCGTTCATCGGCCGTTGCCACGTGGGTGTGTGTGCCCACAACCGCCGTCGCACGCCCGTCCATATACCATCCCATGGCTATCTTTTCGCTCGTGGTTTCTGCGTGCATATCCACCAGGACAAACGCCACGTCGGCGAATAAGCTGGCCAGCAACTCGTCCGCTTTGCGGAACGGATCGTCAATCGCAGGTAGAAAAACCCTGCCCTGCAGGTTGATCACTGCGTACTTCACACCGTTTTTCGCGGAGCCCACATACATCCCGCCTCCCGGAGCGCCATCAGGAAAATTTGCCGGACGCAGCAGCCGCGTTTCATGCGGCATAAACTCCAGGATTTCCCGCCGGTCCCAGCTGTGATTGCCTCCGCTGATCACCGCAATGCCACACCTCAACAACTCGTCCACAATTTTTGCCGTAATCCCGAATCCCGACGCGGAGTTTTCCCCGTTCGCAATCACCAAATCAATCTTTTTTTGCGACACCACATCAGCCAGCCGCTCGCGCACAATCTCGCGGCCCGGCGATCCCACAATGTCTCCGATGAAAAGTACTCGCATAAAGGAAGTCTTAAGTCTTCAGTACCAAGTTTACAGAAAAACTTTCGCACCGTTCTTGATTGGCGCTTCGCAAAGGCATGCAAGGCGGGTTCTACTTATAACTACCAGCTAAAACTAACAAAAAGGAGCGGACTGCTAGGCCGTGGAGAGCTAGGCCGTGAACCTCCGAATTAGGTGGGCACCACGAGCCAACCATTAGGCTTTCCTGCCCCGTTCGCGCGCCACTTACAGCGCGCCAGCGGGACAGGCCGTGCACACAGGCTGTCTGTCCGCAGCACCCCAGAGATTCATTACGGTTCAAACGGCTTTCGCACTCTCACCTGCTTCGAAGTACCGCTCCAGCTCAATTGTATTCTTTCCCGACCTCGCCGCCAAACCCCGTTCCTGCCGCACCGCGCAGTTCATCACTTATTTCAGCGCTGTTCTCGGGAGTTCAACCTAATCGACAAAGTCGATGACAGCACCTTCGCGCCGGTCCAGAAAGCCGGCGAACTGCCCGAAGTTTGGCGCGGTCACGTTGTTGTACACGGCGTTGAAATTGCCATGATTCGTCACGTTCAGCGAATAAAAACCTAGCCGCACGTGATGGCCCTTGCCTTTTCCATGGTCAGAGCCAAAAAAAGGAACCCGGAATTGCCGGTAGACCTTGATGTCCAATGTGAAAAATGTCGCAAACCGCTCCCCGTTCGGCGTGCCCACATAATTCTGCAATGTATCAATGTTCGAATACGCCTGGCCGGAGTGCAAATCCGCGATAGGGCTGAACTTGAGCTTTTTGGGCAGAGAAAAAATCCCCCAGGCAACCACCCGGTTCGGCACGTCATAAGGCAGGATGCCGTAAACATTGGGCCGGATCACTGGCTGTAGAAAAGGAATCTGCACCGCGGAAAGATTGTTCAAATCGCCGCGTGTGCGGCTCCAGATGTACGACACGTTCGCTTCATCCGTGTGATGAAACGCGAAATGCAAACCGGTTTCCACCTCGTGATAATGCGATGACCCCGTGTTCGCCAGAGCCAAAAACGATTGCCCACCCGCCGGCGCAGTGAACGGATTCTCCGTGAAAAGATATGTCGTATGGCTATCCAAATAACCGACCCGCAAAATCCAGTTTTTCTTCAGCTCGTGCTCGATTCCAACATTCCACGTAAAGTTCCGTGGCGTCGTGTCTGGCCCGCTCGGCAAAGCGCTGCCTGTCAGCGGATTTTGCCCTGCCGCGTACACGTTCGTGTAAGCCACGGGCGGTGCAATCGGCAAGCCTGCATTGAATGGCGTAATCACTTGCGTTGGATTGGCCGCAAAGTCTCCCGCCAGAAGTGGCAGCAAACTATAGAACAATCCCGCGCCCGCCCGAATCACGGTTTTCCCGCTTTCGCCTGGCGAGTAAGCCAAACCAACCCGCGGAGCCACTGCCGCCGACCATCCATTCGTCTCACTAGACAGCCGCGCTCCCAAATCCGCCGCCCAGTGCGAACTCAAGACCCAATGATCCTGAACAAACTCGGCCACCGCCGAATCCGAAGTCTTTTGCATCGTCCCGGGCACAAAACTAATCTGCTCCGCCAACGTACCGTCCTGATTCAAAATCTGCACCGGATTCGAATTGCTGTTGCCAGTGTACGACCGGTGATCGAAATCCACGCCGGCATGTATTTCGTGGTGGCCGTGCCACTGCTTCCCCGCAAATTGATACGCGGAAACCAGTTGAAATTCCTTGCCCTTGCGCGACCACCGATTGAAGTAATTCCCGCCATAGCCTTCCGGCGTGATCAGCATGTCCGCAAGCCCCTGCCCATGCGCATTGCTGTCGAACCGCGTGTATTGCGCGATGGTGCTGAAGATTGCCCCTGAACTAAATTGGTAGCGGTCCGTCAATCCATAGGTTTCGCCGGTCTGATTCAAGTCGTTCGAAGCCGGTTGAGGAACCAGCGCATTGATGTCCGCATGCTGTGTCCGCAGTGGATACGCGTTCACCGTCAGCGTCAGCACATGCCTCTCAGACAGAATCGCTTCGACCGTCGAAAACGTGCTGAATCCCTGTTTCTTGCTGATGTCAAACGGCCACGGCAAGCCGCGCACCGTGCGTTTCTTCATGTCGTACTGAAAAATTTCCGAAAACAGCAGTTTGTGTTTGATGATCGGTACGTTGAAGTCGATTCCCGGCGTCGCTTCCTGCAGCCCGATCATGCTTCCGTTCTTGCCAAGCACCGAGGGGATAAAACTCTTCAGCCGGTAGGTAAATCCGTCGTCAGGTGGTTTGGTTTCTACCTCCACCAATCCGCCGGTAAAACTTCCCAGGCCAGCGTTATACGGCGTCTTGTAAATATTGAACGACTGCACCGCATCCGTCGGTACCGGCACCGCGAAGCTTCCCGTCACCGGATCGGTCGTCCGCGCGGAGTTCACCAGCAATAGGCTTTGGTTCTCGTCCGATCCCTTGAAGTCCAGTTTGCCGTCTATCGTTTTCACTACGCCAGGCGTCACTGGCAGGACTTCGCGAATCTTTTCCTGCGCCGTCGGAAGCGAAATCAGTTGCCGCTGCGTAAGCTCCACGCTCGGAGTCGTCGCGTCCTCGGTCGCAATCGTCTGAGTCGCTTCGGTGACCTCAATTTGTTCCGAAACGGTCAGCAGCTCCAGACGGATATCAACAACGGCCGCCTCTCCGGATTTTATTTCCAGCGTCTTGGTAAACGGCGCAAATCCCGACTGGCTAATCGAAATCGTATAGGACCCGGGCTTGAGATCCTTGAATTCGTAATGTCCGGCATCATCTGTGTCGGCGCTCATCGGGCCGCCATCGGAGGGCTTTGCGGTTAACTGGACGGAAATCCCTGCCAGTCCGCCCGAACCGTCCGCTTGCGTGGTCGTAAGCGTCCCGTGAATGGAGCCAACCCGCACTTTCTCGTCGCTGGTTGGGGCTGTCTGCCCAAAAACCGGCATCGTTGCCAACAGCAACACCCATGCGACCACAGCGTGCCGCAACCAGCCAACCGCCCACGGGTGATAAGGAATGGTTACGCGTTCAAACGGGAAGGCTTGCCGTATTGCTAATCGAGATGGGAACACAGTTCTCCTGGCTGATGACTACTTCCCAATTGTCTCGCGAGTTGTTCCGCCTCATTCACCACTATTGCAGGCACCCTTGTCCAGCCAGTGAACATGTTCGTGTTTGTCAATTTTGTGAAGTGTTGTGAGGACGGGCGCCCTGCCAAGACAGGACATGCTCCCGCCATCGATCAATACGAAATCTTTGAACCTTCTGGTTCGACTAAAGTTGGATGCGGCTTACCTTGATCCCGGTACTATTACCAGTGAAATGGAAGGGCAACTCTTCGCAGAGACACACATCCCGATAGGCTTCAGCTGTCCGAAACTGTTTCGTTACCGCCGACCAATGGTTCTGCTGATGAATTCCCGCGAGGTTCTTCTCGGCACCCTTCTGATCGAAGAATCCTCGCGGGAGTTTCTCGTGCCCCCTGCTGCCTTAGAAGTGGAAACCCAGCTCTGCCGTGTACGCCCTCGGCGTGACGAAGTGCGTTCCGCTGAACGTCGATAGGAAGTTGTAAGGAGCCGTCTTGTTGGTCATATTGATCACCGTAAAGCGCAGGCTCCACTTGTACTTGTCGCCCTGGAACAGGTTGTCGTCGCCTACGCTGGCGTCAAACAGATTTCGCGGTTTGACGCGGGTCGGATTGTGATCCACATCAAACGTTGCGCCTGCGATGTTAAGCAGCTTTGCTCCAGTCGTGGTGGGATTCGCTCCGCAGATTGTTCCTGGGCCCACCGCAAGAGCCGTGGTCAAGGATGCGTTGTGCATGACTCCTCCGGCATCAACGCAGAACAGTCCGATGGCCGTCTGTTGATCGGCGTCAAGGAAACTTGATGCATCCGAGAAATTGTCTAGATTGGGATTGCTGGCCACCAGGCCGCTGTCGTAGCGCCAGTTGAATCCGACCCACGGCAGACTCTTGAACGGCTGATATTGGAAATGCGTTGTCTGGTTGAAAGCTTGATCGTGGTCAATACGAAAGACCTCGCCGCCGGTGATGGTGGCGCCCAGTCCGGCGATCTGCGGCGGGAAATAACGCGCTCGTACGTGAGCCAGTACCGCCAACGCCGTGAGGCCATGGAAATTCGGCAAGCTCACGCGAACGGACGGTCCGTCGATCTTGGAACTTTTCCATGAGATCGGGAAGAAGATCGGGGTGTTGCCGAATGTTGAGAAGTCGAACGCGTTGTGCGTATATTTCCACAAGTAATCGGCGTCCACCACCACGTACTTTCCAAACGCCTGCTGAAAGCCGGCATTGAACTGATTACGTTGCCCAGAGCGAATCGGCGCCTGTAGGCTGCTGCCGCCGATGACGTCTGTAATAACTGGGTTAGAGGCTCCGGTGCTGGCCAGGATTAAGTTCTCATTGAACGGCGTCTCCAGCACCCGCGAGTAGGAAACCCGCAGAACCGAGTTGGTCTTTTTGAGGTTATAAGCGACGCCCAGGCGGGGCTCGGGCTGCCAATCGTGGACGATTCCGCGGTAAACATCGAAGCGAATGCCAACATTGAACGCCCAATTGCCTTCGTTGATTGTGTCTTGTGCATATAGCGCCAATTCCTTCACGTCCGTGTGGCCGTGAAAAGGAAACAGGCTTCCTGCTTGCGTCAGGTCAAACGGCAGCAGGTCGGTGCATGGAGAGTCCAAAGCCACGCCGCCAACAAAGCACGGGTTGCCTGCCGAGTCCACTTGTGAACTCAGGAAGTTTGGATCGGTAATTCCAAATTTGAAATCTTCTGTCAGGAACGTGTGCTGAAATGTGCCGCCAACTTTGATGTTGTGCGCGCCCTTTACGTACGACAAATCGGCGCGAAGACCTGTATTGGTCAATTTGCGGTCCTGATTCAGGGTGGCCGAGGAACCTCCAGGAATGACTCCCGTTCCGTCGGCAAAAACATTTGTGCTGGGGTAGTAGTTAAAATGATCGCGCCGCACAAAAGCGCCGACCGTGAGAAGAGTGGTGGGACTGATTAAGCGAGTCCATACTGGGGCGATGTTAAAAGTTGCGATTTGCGCGCGTTGATCCTGCGCTGGCAGTGGAGCCCCGGTTACCGGGTCAGTCAATCCGATGTTCAGATTGTCGATGGTATTCGGAGTTTGGAACCAGGAACGCGTGTATTGGAAGTTGACCTGAACCGAGTCTTTCCCGGTAATCGCGTAGTCGAAGCGATCGAACAGATTCTCCTCGTTGCCTTTGTCATGGATGGCGTGCAGCTCGGGCGGGTCCAGGAACCGGCTGGTGTTCAATCCATTCGCAGCGATGAAATTTCCGAACTTTTCGTTTCCCATCGCGACTCGGAACCCGGCGGTTACCGAACCAAAACTGCCGTAAGAACTGTAAACGCTGCCAGTCGGCTTGCCTGCTCCAAGGCCGGATTTCGTGGTGACTTTGATCACCAGGCTGGTCTTGTCCCCGTATTCTGCCGGCGGTCCTCCCGACACCGCTTCCAGCGATTGAATCGAGTCCAGCGGAATCTGGTTCGAGAACACTTTGCTCTGCTGGTCGGTGATGGGCTGGCCGTCAACGGAAAACGAATTTTCCGCATGGTCGCCCAGTCCGTGAAAGAGTCCGTTCGAATCCGCCACAACACCCGGCGACACCAGTGTGACCAATGAACTCACCGACGAGGATTGGCTCTCCAGTGGCAGCCTTTCCGTCAGGCTGGTGTCCACATCGGTATGGAAAGTGGGATCTTTTTCGACTAGATCTGCACCCTCCGCTTGCACCGTGATGCTCGTCGCCGCTGCCGAGCCAACCCTCAGGCTCACTTGCGCCGTTGTAGGAACTGTCGAGCGCACATCCACGTCTTGCGTGTACGACGAGAACCCGGCCGCACTCGCCACCATGTGGTAAGGATTAAAGGGCACGTTTGCGAAACGAAAACTCCCGTCGCTTCCCGTAACTGTCTCGCGGCGATAGCCCGTAACTGGATTCGAGATCTCAACCTTGGCGCCGGCGACTACTCCCCCAGTCTCGTCCTTTACGACACCCTCAATAGATCCCGAATTCCCCAACTGCGCTCGCGCCGGAATCGCGCCAATGCACAAACCTAAAATGAATGCCAGGAATGCAATACTTCGCAGACTTTTCAACATGATTTCTCCGTGCCTCTATGGGCATTTCTATTGGGTGGATCAAGGCCGCTGAATGAAGCGGCGCGTCTTCCGCGGCGTACACGCCGGGCGGAGGACTCTAACGACAGGGCAGGGATCAGACGGATTGTTCTAAGCGGACGGAGGAGCGCGGCCAGAGCGGAGAACTGAAAATTCATCGAGGGCCGCTATAACAACGGGCCGCGAATCGTGCCAACCAGAAATTTGTGGAGCGGAGGCGATACCGGCAAAAGTGACCGTCAGTACCGGAGCATGCAGCGACTGGCAAACGTGACAATCCGTATCGGGAGCGCCATGGTGTTGGTGCAGAAAGCTGCCGCCGCCGGCGAAATACAGCAGCGCCAGGCAAATCAACGCCGCGCTGGCCCGCCGCCAAGGCGTTTTGCAGGAGTTTTTGCGGAAGCTCGCCATACGATTTAGTCTACACCCCAGACGCCCACTTAGACGCGCCAGCAAACCATTCGGTTGTGTTTTTTAGCAATGTTTATCCTGCCCGATGTTGACCCCACACATATTTTTCCTTAACCTTGTAGGTGTATTTCCATGCACTGGAATAGCCCTGCCATTCGCCTGCTAACTCTGTGCCTTGCCCTCCTTCTATTGGGCGCGCAGTTCCATTTTTGCGGCGATTTTGCCTCCGCGAATTCCAGCTCTCACGTTTGCCAGGTTTGTGCCACTGCAGGTCACGCCGTAATCGCGCAAGCCCTGCTGACCGAACTTACGCCCGCTGTTTACCGACTCGAAATCTCTTGCCCCCAAGTCGCTGCTCCATCGCTTTCCTTTTCCACCACCGCTCCCCGCGCTCCTCCGTCTCTCTGAAGTTCACTCCCCGGTTCCCGTATTCTCGCTTAACGAATCATCCGTCGCTTCGGCACGGACCTAAGAGGTATCTTCACAATGAGGATCGTTGTCGCTTTCGCCGCCGGGCTGTTGGCCCTGGCGTCGTCCGCTTCCGCGCAGGAAGCGCCGCTCGCCAGCCCGACGCCCGCGCCCACATCTGTTTCTCCCGCGCAAAACACGAATACCTCCGCACACATAACTCTTGAAGACGCTTTGCGTCTCGCTGTGCAGCACAACCACGCGCTCCTGGCACTGCGCTCCACGATCCTGCAAAATCAGGCCCAGGAAATCACCGCCAACCTCCGTCCCAATCCCAATCTGGCCTGGGACGCCCAATTCATCCCGCTCTTCAATCCCAGCAACTTCAATAGCGATTATTTCGACAACAACGCCCAATTCGACATCGGAGCGAGCTATCTTTTCGAACGCGGCAAAAAACGCCAGCATCGTCTGCAGGCCGCAAAAGACGCCACTTCCGTCACTCGCTCGCAAGTTTCCGATTCGGAACGCACGCTGATTTTCAACGTCGCACAACAATTTATTAACGTCATACTCGCCGAGTCCACTTTGCAGTTCGCCCAGCAGGATCTGGACGGCTTTCAGAACACCGTCAGCATCAGCGACGCCCGCTTCAAAGCCGGGGCCATGAGCGAAGGCGACTTCCTCAAAATCAAGTTGCAGCTCCTGCAATTTCAAACCGACGTATCAACCGCCAAGCTCAATCGCATCCAGGCTCTCGCCAGCCTCCGCCAATTTCTCGGCTTCGAATCCGTTCCCGACGATTACGAAATCACCGGCGACCTGGACTACCAGCCGGAGAACGCCTCTTTGACTGATTTAAGAGTTTTGGCCTCGCGCTCCCGTCCCGATTTGCTCGCCGCACAGCAAGGTGTCACCGCCGCGCGCAGCCAGGAAGCGCTCGCACGAGCCAATGGCAAGCAGGACCTCACCGCAGGCTTGAGCTACTCGCACACCGGCGGCGTCAACAGTTCGACCGTCTCGTTCAGCATTCCTCTCGCCATCTTCGATCGCAATCAAGGCGAAATCGCCCGCACCGGTTACGCCATTACCCAGGCCCAGGAAACCGCCAGCGAAACCACGCAACAGGTTTCTACTGACGTGCTCGACGCTTACGAAAATCTGCACACCAGCGATCAGATTGTTCAGCTCTATCGTGGTGGCTACGTTGACCAAGCCAAACAATCGCGCGACATCAGCGAATACGCCTACCGCCGCGGCGCGGCCAGCCTGCTCGATTTCCTGGATGCAGAGCGCACCTATCGCGCTAACCAGCTTGCTTATCGCCAGGCTCTCGCCAATTACATGCTCGCCCTTGAACAGTTGCGCCAGGCCGTTGGCACAAGGAATCTTCCATGACAGGAAATTTGCCGCAAAATCACATGCACTTATCCAACTCTCGTATCTGCTGGGTCGCGATTCCGCTGCTGGCGGCGGCCTGCGCTGGTTGCGGCGGTGGCTCCGGGGAATCCAAAATGACCTCTTACACCGCCAGCGAATCCAAAGCCGACAGCGCGCACACCTTTCAGATCACGCAGGATCAGTTGGCCCACATCCAAGTCGCGCCAGTCCTGAAAGAAAATCTTCCCCGCACCCTGCGCCTCACCGGAGCAGTTGCCTACAACGCTTTTGAAACCGCTCCGGTCTTTTCTCCCATCGGAGGACCGGTGCAACAAATTCTCGCCACTCCAGGCCAGGTAGTTCACCGCGGCCAGCCTCTGCTTTTCGTGACCAGTCCCGATTTTTCCGTTTCCCGTTCCGCTTACCTCAAGGCGCGCGATGCCTCTGCCCTCGCGGACAAGTTGTACGCCCGCGCAAAAGATCTTTTCGCTCACGGCGCCATCGCCGAAGCCGATCTCGAGCAGGCCGCCCTGACGCAAGCGCAGGCTCACGCCGATCTGGCATCGTCCACGGACGCTCTGCGCGCGCTTGGCCTCAAAGATCCGGACGCCGTCGCTAGAAATTCCGTCACTTCCACCGCGGAAATTCCCGTCATCGCTCCGATTGCTGGCGAAGTTGTCGAGCGTCTCGTCGGTCCCGGCCAGCTTCTGCAAGCTGCCACCACGCAATGCTTCACCATTTCCAATACCGACACTGTCTGGGTTCTCGTCAACGTCTATCAAAGCGATTTGGCCTCGGTTCACGCTGGCGAGGACGTCGAAATCTCGACAGACACTTACCCCGACACCTTCCACGGAAAAATTTCCTACATCGCGCCCGCTCTCGACGCCACCACCCGCACTCTGCAGGCCCGCATCGTCACGCAAAACCCCAGAAAGAAATTGAAGAAAGATATGTACGTCACTGCCACCGTTCGCGCCGCGGCCGTGCAGAACGTGCTCACCGTTCCCGATGACGCCGTTCTCCGTGACACCGAAAACGAGCCTTTCGTTTACGTTCAGTCCGGACCGACTGAATTCTCGCGTCGCCAGGTCACACTCGGCGAATCGGGTCACGGCCGCGTTCAGCTCAAAACCGGCGTCAAGGAAGGCGAACGCGTGGCCGGCAACGGCAGTCTGTTCCTGCAGTTCATGAATTCGTTGCAGCACTAAACGCCATGGGAGCTCACGGTATCCAGCGATGATCCATCGCATCGTACATTTCGCGCTGCGCCAGCGTTTTCTTGTGCTGATGGTCACCGCTCTAATGGTGATTGCTGGTATTTGGTCCTTCCGGCAAATGCCGGTCGATGCTTATCCAGACTTATCTCCGCCTATGGTCGAGCTCGTTACCCAGTGGCCCGGTCACGCTGCTGAAGAAGTCGAACGCCTCACCACGCTGCCGCTCGAACTCGCCATGAACGGCACCCCGCATCTTCAGGTGATGCGTTCCATCTCGCTCTACGGACTCTCCGACGTCCGCCTCACCTTCGATGAAGGCGTCGATCCCTACTTCGCCCGGCAACTCGTTTTCCAACGCCTTAGCGACGCCACTCTTCCCCAGGGCGTCACCGCCAGCATGTCGCCGCTCTTCAGTCCCAGCGGCCTCGTCTATCGTTACGTCATCGAAAGTCCAGACCGCTCTCCGCAGGAACTGCACACCATGGAGGACTGGATCATCAAACGCGCTTATCGCAGTGTGCCCGGCGTCGCCGACGATTCCGGTTTCGGCGGCCCCACCATGGAGTATCACGTTCTTCTCGATCCCAGCCGCCTGTACAGCTATCACATTCCTGTCGTGCAGGTGGTCACCGCGCTGCAAAACAACAACGCCAATACCGGCGGCGGTTTTTATTCGCAGGGCGGCCAGTTTTATTATGTGCGCGGTCTCGGACTCGTAAAATCCACCGACGATATTGGCGAAATCGTAGTCGCCAGTAATAACGGCGCTCCTGTCCGCATCCAAGACATCGGCCACGTGGAAATCGGCCACGCGCCCCGTCTCGGCATTTTCGGCTTTCAGGACAAGACCAAAAACAATGACGATGCCGTCGAAGGCGTCATTTTGATGCGCCGTGGCGAGCAAACCCAAAACGTTCTCGAAGGTGTGGAGCGGAAGACCGAGGAAATCAACAAGAATCTGCTTCCGCGGGACGTTCGCGTCCGGCCCTACTACGATCGTAGCGACCTGGTTCGCGTGACCACTGATACCGTTGAAGGCAATCTGCTTCGCGGAATGATTTTGGTTTTGCTTGTCTTGATCTTTTTTCTGGTTAGCGTGCGTGCCGCCGTCATCACCGCCCTCACCATCCCGCTCGCTTTGCTGTTTGCTTTTATTTTTCTGCACCTTACCGGCGAAGCCGCAAATCTTCTCTCTATCGGCGCCATCGATTTCGGCATCATCATTGACGGCACCATCGTCATGGTGGAAAACATTTATCGCGAACTTGGCGAACGGCACGGCCAGGATTACAAACTGCAGGAAGTCCTGCTGCACGCAGCGCGCGACGTGGACCGCCCTATTTTTTATTCCGTCGCGGTCATCATCGCCGGATACATTCCCATCTACGCGCTTTCCGGTCCTTCCGGGAAACTTTTCCATCCCATGGCCGACACCATGGCCTTTGCGCTGGTCGGCGCTCTCATCATTACTCTCACGCTGGTACCTGTTCTCGCCTCCTACTGGTTCCGTAACGGCGTTAAGGAAAAAGACAATAAGATCTTCAACTGGATTCGCGATTGGTATGCCAGCCGCCTCGAATGGTGTTTGAATCACCCGAAATCCACCATTCTCATCACCGTTCTGATTTTTGCTTCCTCTTTGCTTCTCATTCCTTATATCGGCGGCGAATTTCTTCCGCACCTCGATGAGGGTGCGCTTTGGGTTCGTGCCACCATGCCTTACACGATATCGTTTGAAGAGGCTGCCAAGTTCGCTCCCGAGGTCCGCAAAATTCTCAATCAATACCCGATGGTTACCGTTGTTGGCTCCGAACTTGGCCGCCCCGATGACGGCACCGATCCCACTGGCTTTTTCAATTGCGAATTTTATGTGGGACTCAAGCCTTACGACGATAAGTCATGGAATCAAAGTACTGTCCACAACAAGAAGCAACTCGAGGAAGACATTCAGAAAAAACTGGATTCCTATCCCGGGGTAATTTTTAATTACACTCAGCCTGCGGAAGACGCTGTCGACGAAGCACTCACCGGACTGAAGTCCGCTCTCGCCGTAAAGATTTTCGGCCCAGACCTGGACGTACTCGAAAAAAAAGCCGTCGAAATCCGCAACGTCCTCGATCACACTCGCGGCTTCAAGGAATTAACCGTTGTTCGTGAACTGGGCCAGCCCAGCCTGATTATTGATGCCGACCGCCAGAAAATCGCGCGCTACGGAATTAACGTCTCCGACGTCGAAGCCGTCATTCAGGCAGCGGTCGGCGGGCAGACCGCCACCCAGATTATTCAAGGCGAAAAGCTATTCGATATGGTTGTTCGCATGGAACCGCAATTCCGTTCGAACGCCCGAGACATCAGTAACTTGCTCGTGCCCGCTCCCGGCGGCCAGCAAATTCCGCTTTCCGAACTGGCAACCATTCGCCAGGCTTCCGGCGCTTCGTTCATTTATCGCGAAAATAATTCCCGTTACATTGGTATCCAATTTTCCATCGAAGGCCGCGAAATCGAAGGCACGGTAAAACGCGGCCAGCGCAACGTCGCCCAAAATGTTCATCTCCCTGAAGGCTATCGAATGGAATGGGGTGGCGAGTACAGTGAACTGGTCGAAGCCAAATCGCAGCTTTATATTATTGGTCCGCTCGCCGTCTTCCTGATTTTCATGATTCTGTTTGGTTTGTACGGCAACCTTAAATTCCCCATCGCTATTGCCGTCGGCGTGGTTCTCACTCAACCCGTCGGCGCGTTAATCGCTCTCAAACTCACGCACACTCCGCTCAGCGTCTCCAGTTTCCTCGGACTTCTCGCGCTCCTCGGCGTTTCCGTGCAGACCGCCGTTATTCTCGTCAGCTACATCAACAAACTGCGCCTGGAAGGCCGCACTATTCGCCAGGCAACACGCGAAG
>WNEZ01000062.1_pt1 | contig 110320 bp, 100 predicted proteins | sample 5400521 | NCBI WGS metagenome assembly WNEZ01 (sample SAMN13153339, study PRJNA577476) | soil metagenome | isolation source: 120 cm saprolite under Douglas fir tree site 2 hole 1 replicate 1 | place: USA:California | collected 2015-04-18
TGAACGCGGACCCGTCCGCGCGCAACGGCCTGTTCCTCAGCCGGCGGCTGGACATCATGGCCGACATCTTCGTGGCCAACGACTTCGTCATCCTCGAGTCCAGGGCCAAGCAGAAGCTCAACCTGCTCCGTCTCTCCGACCTGGACTTCGACCCCGTCGGCTACGTCTTGATCGTCCACCGCCCGGTGGCGGAGCGCGACCCCGACCTGGTCAAGCGGTTCACCCGGGCCACGCAGAGGGGCTTCCAATACCTGCTCGATTCGCCCAAGGAATCGATCGCCCTGATGACGAAGCTCTACGGAGACCGCCTCGGTCCGGAGATCATCGAAGGGCAGGTGACGCGGCTGCTCACGCTCGTCAACCGCGAGCCCGGCCTCGGCGTCTCGAGCGACGGCGCATGGCAGCGGTCGCTGGACCTGTTGCACGAGGCGGGGGTGATCGACAAGAAGCTGCCCTTGCCCGAGTACTTCACGAACGACTTCGTCCAATCTTGAGCCAATCCGGAACGCGGCCACACCGTCCGCTCCGAAGAGCATAGCGCCGCCGAATACGGCGGCGACTAGTCCGGATCGTCTTCCGTGTCCTCGGAATCGTCCGGCTCCGACAGCGCGGCCGGCTTGAGCTTCGCGTCAGCCTCGTCGGTGCGGCTCACCTTGAGCTTGTGGTCCTCCTGCCGCGCAGACACGCTGAGCCCGCCCTGCGCGTCCACCTCGAAGGTGACGAAGATGCGCGGCTCGCCGGCCCGGCCCGGCTGGACGCCGTCGACCACCCACCAGCCATCGCTTTGCATCTTGGAGGCGGTACGGCCGGAGCCGCGGAGCACGTGGATGGCGAGGCGCTTCTCGTCGTCGCGCGAGGTGGTGAAGCTCTCGGTGGCGCTGGTGGGGATTTCGCTGCCCTGCGCGATCAGCTGGGTCGCCAGGCCTCCGGGCTGCTCGACGGCCAGCGCGTCGCCCAAGGCGGGCGGCCGCGAGCTCTTCTTGCAGCCGGCGAGCGCCACGAGCGCCGCGAGCAGGAGCCGCCGCTTCATTTCCGCAGCGCCTCCGCCAGCGCCTCGCCCAGGATGCGCAGGGCGTCGTCCACCTGGCCGCGGGTGACGACCAGCGGCGGAGCGATGCGAAAGGCGTTGCCGTAGGTCCCGCCTTTGCCCACCAAGAGGCCGCGCTTGCGCGTCGCTTCCAGCGCCCGATTCGCCGCTTGCGGATCGGGTTCCTTGGTGCCGCGGTCCTTCACCAGCTCGATGGCTTGCATGAGGCCCATGCCGCGCACGTCGCCGATGGCGGGGAAGCGCTCCTTCAAGCCCTCGAGCCCGTCGCGCAGCGCCTGCCCCATCATCTGGGCGTTGAAGAGCAGCTTCTCCTCCTCGATGACGTCCAGGGTCGCCATCGAGGCGGCCATCGAGATGGGCGAGCCGCCGAAGGTGGAGATCTGCGCGAACCGCGCGTGATCGGCGACCTCCGTGCGCGCCATGGTGAGCCCGATCGGCTGCCCGTTCGCCATCCCCTTTGCGCTGGTGAGGATGTCCGGCTCCACCCCGAACTGCTGGATGCCCCACCACTTGCCGCCGGTGCGGCCCCAGGCGGTCTGCACCTCGTCGGCGATGAGCAGGCCGCCGGCGGCCTTCACGATCGGCAGCGCGGTCTGGAAGTACTCCTTGGGCGGAACGATGAACCCGCCCACGCCCATGATCGTCTCCGCCATGAAAGCGGCGATCTCGCCGTGGGTGGTGGTCTCGATCAGCCCCTTGAGGTCCTTGGCGCAAGCGATGCCGCAGTCCGGGTACTTGAGATCGAAGTCGCAGCGGTAGCAGTACGGAGCGTGCGCGAAGCGGATGCCGCTGATCTCGCTCTGGACCCGCGGCCGGTATTGCTTGACGCCCATGGCGCTCAGCGCCAGGGTCCCGCGGCCGCCGTAGTTGTGGCGCAGCACGACCAGCTCGGTCCGGCCGGTGGCCTCCTTGGCCACGGTGACCGCGGTGTCGTTCGCTTCCGTGCCCGAGTTCGAGAAGAACACCTTGGCCGGCTTCATCGGCCCGATCTGCACCAGCTTCTCGGCCAGCTGCACCTGCGGCACGGTCTGGTACAGCGTCGAGACGTGCACCAGCTTCCGCTGTTGCTCGACCACCGCCTCGGTCACCCGCGGATGGCAATGCCCCACCGAGACGGTCAGGATTCCCGCGAAGAAGTCGAGGTACTCGCGCCCCTCGACGTCACGCACGAACATGCCCTTCGCCGAGTCCACCACCAGCGGCTCCTGGTAGTAGGTCGAGACGTTGGGGAAGAGCAGCTCTTTCTGCCTGCGGCGTACAGATTCTTCTGTCCACTCCATGCGTCGGACTCCCGGCAAGGGACCGCACTCCGTGTAACACGATCCGCCCGCCTGGGTAGATGCTTGAAGAGTGTTGACGGGCGAGGCGACCGACTGTATTCGCCTAGGCGAATGCAGTATGCCACCCAGCGAGCCGGCCTGCTGTTTCGCGCCTTGTCTGAACCGATGCGCCTGCGCATCCTGCACCTTCTCCGGGGCGGCGAGCTCTGCGTCGGCGACCTGGTGAAGGCGCTGGACGTCCCGCAGCCCACGGCCTCGCGGCACCTTGCGTACCTGCGGCGCGCGCGCTTGGTGTCGGCCGTCAAGCGCGGGCTGTGGTCCTTCTACGCGCTGGCGCCGGCCTCGACGGCGCTGCACGGACACCTTCTCCAAGCGGTGGGAATCTGCCGCCGCTCGATGCCGGTGCTGGGCGAGGACGCGAATCGCTTGCGTGCCCTCAAGAGGTCCGGCGGCTGCTGCCCGGCGGCGAAGGCGTAGCCGTGGACGGCGCGACCATCTCGAGGCGGGCCGCATCGGAGTTCACGGGCACCGCACTGCTCCTCGCCACCGTGGTGGGCTCCGGCATCATGGGCGAGCGGCTGGCCGGTGGGAACGTGGCCATCGCGCTCCTGGCGAACACCATGGCGACCGGCGCCGGGCTGGTGGCGCTGATCCTCACCTTCGGTCCGATTTCCGGGGCGCACTTCAACCCGGCGGTCACGCTCGCCGATGCTTCTCGGGGCGGGCTGCGCTGGGGCGAGGTCCCGGTGTACGTCGCCGCGCAGATCCTCGGCGCGTACGCCGGCGTCGCAGTCGGTGACGCAATGTTTGGCGAACCGATCTTCTCTGCGTCGAGGCATGTGCGCGCAGGCGCGCCGCAGCTGCTCAGCGAGTTCGTCGCCACGTTCGGGCTGTTGGCGGTGATCTGGGGCTGCGCCCGGCGGCGCTCGGGCGCGGTCCCGTTCGCCGTCGGGGCGTACATCACTGCGGCGTATTGGTTCACCGCCTCCACCAGCTTCGCCAACCCCGCGGTGACCCTTGCCCGCGCGGCGACGGACACGTTCGCCGGTATCCGGCCGCAGGACGCGCCCGGGTTCATCGTCGTCCAGCTACTGGGAGCGGGCGCGGCGACCGCGCTGTTCCGGTGGCTGGCGCCTGCGCTGCCCGACGTCGCACCCGAGGTGGTGGTACCGCACGCTGCGCACCCGGAGGATCCATGACCGGCAAGACGAGTCCCTACCGTGTCCTGTTCCTCTGCACCGGCAACTCCGCCCGCAGCGTGTTCGCGGAGCGCTTCCTCCGGCGCCTGGGCGAAGGACGGTTCGAGGTGCATAGCGCGGGCGCGAACCCGTCGGGCGTCGTGAATCCGCTCACCCTGAAGGTGCTCCGCGACCGGTTCCGCATCGATGCGAGCGAGGCACGCAGCAAGTCGTGGGAGGAGTTCAAAGGGATCCAGTTCGACTTCGTGATCACGGTCTGCGACAACGCCCGCGAGACCTGCCCGATCTGGCCGGGCCAGCCGATCGTCGCGCACTGGGGCGTGGACGATCCGGCGGCGTTCGACGGGAACGCGGCCGCGAAGGAACGCTTCTTCTACGAAGTTGCGATGCGCCTCTACCGGCGCGTGCAGCTGCTAGTCTCGCTCCCCATCGAGAAGCTGAGCCGACTGAAGCTCGAGAATCTGACCCGCGACATCGGCGAGGACAAGAACTGACTCTCCACCAGGGGTGACGCATGGCACTGAAGCTGACCGTGAAGCAGGTGAAGCTGTGGGTGTTCCACGGTGGCGACCGGAAGGGAATGCTCGCCGACGCGCTGGAGCCGCTGGCCGCGGCGGGGGTCCACTTCCAGATCGTGATGGCCTATCGGTTCCCGACAGAGCTGGACCGGTGCGCGATCGAGGTCTTCCCGATCGACGGGCCGACCGCCGAGGCGCAGGCGCGCCGGATCGGTTTCGCCGTGTCCGACACGCCTTGTCTCCTCGTGGAAGGGGACGACCGCCGCGGACTGGGAGCGCGCATCTCCCGGGCGATCTCCGACGCAAAGGTGAGCATGGCCTTCTTGATGGCGCAGGTGGTGGGCAAGAAGTTCTCGGCTGCGATCGGCTTCGCCAGCGACGAGGACGCGGCCGCCGCGACCAAGGCCATCCAGGCGCTGGCGCGCGCCAAGGAGTGACGAAAGTCACCCCGCTTCCGTCACCGCCTTCCCGGCGGCCGGGCGCGCGGCCAGATGATCGCCAGCGCGACCCACACGCCGGCCGCGACTCCGAGCCAGATGCCGACGGAAATGGGGCCGGGTAGCTCCATGAAAGGGCGCCGTCTTACGCGTCGTGCGACGATGCGTTCGCACCGTCGCTCCCGAGGCGGTCCGTCGTCAAGCCGACAGCCCAGCGGCTACGGCCGCCTGCGTCTTGCCATTCGACCCCATTTTGCGGGAGGCTTCGTGCATAGCATCCGCTGCGCGGCCCCTTCCGGGCCGCCGTCGCTGCACTACAGCAAGGAGGGCCGCATGGCCCGCTCGTCGCGAGAATCCGCGGTGAAGCCTCGCCCTGCCGCGGGCGGAAGCGCCAACGGCAAATCGCTGCGCAACGGAAAGTCCGCAGCCGATGCGCGCAAGGACCTGCTCGAACGCGCCGGCCGCAACCGCGACGGCGCGTCCCAGTGGCGATCCGATCCGCTGGCCGACGCCCAGGCCGGGCGCCGGGTGGCCGACCTGGCCCAGGCGCATGCCGCCGAGCTGTCCCGACGCGGGCTGACCACCGGGTACACCGAGGCGGCGCGGCAGCTCGCCGACGAGATCGAAGACCACCTGCAGGCGCTGCCCGCGGCCGCGGTCACCGCGCGCGGCCGCTCGGCCGAGGAGGCGGAGCTCCTTGCCGACGCCGCCAGCACCGCGCAGACGGCGCGCGAAGCCGTGCAGCGGATCACCCGCGGCGCCGACGACCGGCGCGCTGCGCACGCGTTCGGGATCGGCCAGCCGTTCTCCGCCCGCCAGCCGCAGCACGTGCTCCGCGCCCTGCGGCTGATCCTCGAGGCCGCGAAGACGCATCCGGAGGTGGCTTCCGACGCGGGTCTGATCCCGGAGGACCTGCAGACCATGCGCGATCTGGCGCAGGACCTGGAGAAGATCCCCGGGGCGGGCGCACCGCTGACCGACGAGGCGCAGGCGCTCGTGGAGGCGCAGGGGGCCTTGCGCGCGTACTTCGATCTGCTGGCGGCGAAGGCCACTCTCGCGTTCGCCGCCGATCCGGAGGAACGCGCCCGGCTGCTTTCGCTCTTGCCCAGGGCAGACGAGCGCCGACACCTTCGCAGATCCGCCGACCAGGTTCCCGCCGCCTAGATAGACCCACAATGCCCGCGCCCTGAAAGGCGCAGCGCAGCCCGAATACGGCTGCGACTGAAGTCTTTTACCGCCGCGCCGCCGGCCGGTTCCGAATCGTGATCCCTTCTTGGGGGGGACGGGCCGGAGGGCCGCCGGCGACCACCGCGGCGGCCCTTCGTTTGCCGGCGCGCGAAATGGGACCGGATCTGGTACGTTCACCGGTGCCGTGAACTCCGAGATGATCCAGTCGTTCATCCCCATCGTCAGCGTACTGGCGGTGTTCGGGTTTCCCGTCGCTATCGTCTTCGTCATCAAGTACTTCAAGCTGAAGGATCGCGAGCTGGCGCTGGAGGCCGAGACCCGGGAGCACTCGCAACGGCAGCAGCTCGCCATCGAGCAGCGCGTCGAGCGGCTCGAGGAAGTGCTCATCAGCCTCGATCACGACGTTCGCGCGCGGCTGGGGATCGAGCACCCGACCAATCCGCTGCCGGCCCGCCCGGATCTCCTGGAAGCTCCCGCGGGAGCAGCGAGCCAGCAGGGCGGCGAAGCTGGTCCCCAACGCACCAAGGTGCGGTAGCCGCCGCAGAGCCCGCTCCCCAGGTTTCTCCGGACGGATTTGACGCCCTGAAAAAAAGGGCGAGGCGCCGGGATGTGGCGCCTCGCCCACAGAGAAGGACCCGAAGGGGGGAAACGGGCCCTACTTCTGCTCCTCGAATTCCGCGTCGACGACGTCGTCCTTCTTCCCGCCGCCCGGCTGCTGGTCGCCGCCCGGCTGCTGCGCTCCGGGGGCTTCCCCGCCTCCCGCCGCGCTGCCCGCCGCCTTGTAGGCCTCCTCGGCCATCTTGTGCGACGCCTGCATCAGCGCGTCGGTGGCGCGCTTGACCGCCTGGACGTCCGTGCCGGCGAGCGCGTCCCTCACCGCCTTGAGCTTCTCCTCCAGCTCCGACTTCATCGCGGCCGGCACCTTGTCGCCCAGGTCCTTGAGGCTCTTCTCGGTGGCGTACGCGAGGCTGTCCGCCTTGTTGCGGACCTCGATCTCCTCGCGGCGCTCCTTGTCCTCCGCCTCGTGCGACTGGGCGTCCTTGACCGCCTTCTCGATGTCGTCCTTGGAAAGGCCCGAGCTGGCGGTGATGGTGATCTTGTTCTCCTTGCCGGTCGCGCGGTCCTTGGCGGCGACGTGCACGATGCCGTTCGCGTCGATGTCGAAGGTCACCTCGATCTGAGGGACGCCGCGGGGCGCCGGCGGGATGCCGTCCAGATGGAAGCGGCCCAGCGTCTTGTTGTCGCGCGCCATGGGACGCTCGCCCTGCAGCACGTGCACCTCGACGCTGGTCTGCCCGTCGGCAGCGGTGGAGAACACCTCGCTCTTCCGCGTCGGGATGGTGGTGTTGCGCGGGATGAGCGCCGTCGCCACGCCTCCCAGCGTCTCGATGCTGAGGGTCAGCGGGGTCACGTCGAGAAGCAGGATGTCCTTCACCTCGCCGGAGAGGACGCCCGCCTGCACCGCCGCGCCGACGGCCACCACTTCGTCGGGGTTGACCGACCGGTTGGGCTCCTTGCCGAAGAAGTCCTTCACGATCTGCTGGATCTTCGGCACGCGGGTGGACCCGCCGACCAGCACCACCTCGTCGATCTCCTTGGGGTCCTTCTTCGCGTCGGCCAGGCACTTCTTGGTCGGCTCGATCGCCCGCTGGAACAGGTCCTCGCACATCTGCTCGAACTTCGCCCGCGACAGCTTCTTCACCAAGTGCTTGGGCCCGGTCTGATCGGCGGTGAGGAAGGGCAGGTTGATCTCCGTCTCCATGGTGGCCGACAGCTCGATCTTCGCCTTCTCCGCCGCCTCCTTCAGGCGCTGCAGCACCATCTTGTCCCTGGAAACGTCCAGGCCGGTGTCCTTCTTGAACTCCTGGATCAGCCACTCCATGATCCGCTGGTCCTGGTCGTCGCCTCCCAGGTGGGTGTCGCCATTGGTGGCCACCACCTCGACCACGTTCTCGCCCACCTCCAGGACGGAGATGTCGAAGGTGCCGCCGCCGTAGTCGAACACGGCGATCACCTCGTCCTTCTTCTTGTCGAGTCCGTAGGCGAGCGCGGCCGCGGTGGGCTCGTTGACGATGCGCTTCACTTCCAGGCCCGCGATGCGGCCCGCGTCCTTGGTGGCCTGGCGCTGGGCGTCGTTGAAGTACGCCGGCACGGTGATGACCGCCTCCGTGACCGTGTCGCCCAGGTAGTTCTCGGCGGCCCTCTTCAGCTTCTGCAGGATCTTCGCGCTGACCTCGGGCGGGCTGTAGAGCTTGCCCTGGATCTCCACCGCGGCGTCCCCGTTGGGGGCCTTCACCACCTTGTAAGGGACGCGGCGGCGCTCGTCGGCCGTCTCGTCGAACTTGCGCCCCATGAACCGCTTGATCGAATAGACCGTGTTTTCGGGGTTGGTGATGGCCTGCCGGCGCGCCACCTGGCCCACCACGATCTCGCCCTCCTTGGTGAACCCGACGACGGACGGCGTGATGCGGCTGCCCTCCTCGTTCTCGATCACCTTGGGGTCGCGGCCCTCCATGATGGCGACCACGGAGTTGGTCGTTCCCAGGTCGATGCCGATGGTCTTCTTCACGTGTGTTTCCTCTCCCGGCGCCCCTTGGGGCGCAGAACCTTTGCGGCTTTGCCGCGCTGCGGCGGCTACAGTAAGTACGCAGCAGGGCGTGTCAACGCCCGGAGGCGCCGTGAGCGAGCTCCGGCAAGGCGACCGGATCGGCGGGCGCTACGTGCTCCTGGAGCGGCTCGGGCTGGGCGGCATGGGGGAGGTCTGGCTGGCCGAGCTGGAAGGGGCCGGGGCCTTCCGCCGCCGGGTGGTCATCAAGATGTTGGCCCCGGAGCGGCGGGGGGACAAGCGGATCGCCTGCATGCTGGCCGACGAGGCGCGCCTGGTGGGGCTCTTGCACCACCCCGGGATTGTAGCGGCCATCGACTACCTCGAGTCCGAGGCGCATGGCCCGATCTTCGTGCTGGAGTTCGTCGACGGGTGCTCGTTGCGGAGCGCTCTCAAGATCTCGCGCCGGCGCAACGATCTGCTGCCCGAGGCGCTGACGGCGCACGTCGGCGCGCAGGTGGCGCGCGCGCTGCACGCGGCGCACTTGGCTTGCGACCGCGACGGCCACTCGCTGCACCTGGTCCATCGGGACATCTCGCCCGACAACGTGCTGCTGTCGCGGAGCGGGGCCGTGTACCTGGGCGACTTCGGCGTCGCCCGCGCGCGCGGCAGCGAGCAGCTGTCCGACCCGGAGGAGGGCCCGAAAGGAAAGCCGGGCTACATGGCACCGGAGCAGGCCAGCGGCGATCCGGTCGGTCCGCAGGCGGACATCTTCTCCCTCGGCCGGGTCGTGGCCCAGGCCGCCGACGTCCGCTGCGGAAGCGCCCTGCGAAAGGTCCTGGACAAAGCGACCGCGCCGAAGGCCCACCACCGCTTCCAGACCGCGGCCGAGCTGGCCGCGGCGCTGGTGCATGCCTGCCCGCCGCCGCCCGATCCGGACGGTGCCCTCGCCGAGTGGCTGCACCGGGCCGCGCCGGAAGCGCTGCAGCACCGGCACGCGGCGACCGGCGCCGCGGTCGTGCGCAGCGAGGCGCCCCCGGCAGGCCTGCCTGCGGAGGCGGCGGCGACTTCGCGCGGGAGAGCGGCAGGGCAGCCGCTCTTCGCCAAAGTGGCCCCGCCTCGGCGGCGCGCGCTGAAGATCGCGGCTGCCCTGGGAGCACTGCTGGCGATCGCGCTCCCCGCCGTCTGGCTGGTGCACCTTTCGCGCGCGGCGCTCTCCTCGGGGAGCCGTCCGGCGGGGTTCCAGGCTGAAGCCGGCGATCTGCGCGTCTCCAGCCGTCCGGCGGGGTTCCAGGCTGAAGCCGGCGATCTGCGCGTCTCCAGCCGTCCGGCGGGTGGGGAGGTGTACGTCGACGGCGCATTGCGGGGGACCACCCCGACGACGCTCCGGCTGGCGGCGGGGCAGCACAGCGTGCGCGTCGGCAACCCGCGGCTCGGCCGGTGGCGGAACGCGGACGTGACGATGTACCCCGGCTCTTCCGGCCGGCTCGATTTCGATCTCACCGAGTAAAAGATCAAAAGGATCACCGCGGAGGCGCGGAGGGCGCGGAGATTCTTTTTTGAAAAACCAAACCTCCGCGCTCTCCGCGCCTCCGCGGTGATCCGTTTTTCCAAGGCGGCTGAATCGTGCGCGGGGGTGGGTCGGGCTCGGGGTTTGGGAGTGACCGCAGCCTCCGATGCGCGCGCAGCGCGTGCGCCGCGCGGCCCACAGGACCCCTGTTTCCCTCACGATCCAGAGGGAGCAGGGCTGTTGACACGCTACTCAAGATACGATACTTGCGTGAGTGCATTCACGCGACGCCACTGATTGGTGTCGCTTCGATCCACCGGGAGGGGCCCGAGTGGCGCAGCGGGAAGTCGACGAGTTCGACCGGCTGGAGGCGACCCACCCGCACGGAGTGTCGGCGGCTCAGATCGTCGACTTCTTCGCGCCTCGCGGGGTGAAGCTGGCCCAGGCCACTTTCCGCAAGTACGTGCAGCTGGGGCTGCTTCCCCGCAGCCGCCGGGTGGGCGAGAAGGGCAAGCACCGCGGATCGCGCGGCCTCTACCCGGCCACCGCCTTCCGGCGCATCAGCCTGATCAAGTCGCTGATGGACGACGGCCTGACCCTCGAGGACATCCGCCACTCCTTCGTCTTCTTCCGCGGCCAGCTCGACGCGGTGGAGAGCGCGCTCGACGATCTCTTCGCCGCGTTGGACAAGACCATCGCCGAGAAGAGCGACATCAAGGCTTCCCGCCGCCGCGAGTTGGAGCGGCTGGTGAACGACGGCAGGCACAAGGCGCACCAGTTCGTCAAGGACATGGAACGCGCGATTTCCCAGATCACCGCACGCCAAGAGACCGGAAAGGGCGACCGATGAGCGAGCCGAAGCGCACTGTCACCCCCGATCTACAAGCGCCTCTCGAGGCCGAGCGGCCGCGGCAGCGCGCCCGCACCATGAGCCGCAAGGAGATGGCGCGGCAATTCCGCCAGCAGATGGCAGCCGGGGGCATCGACCCCGAGCTGCAGGCGTTGATGGCGGAGATGGAGGCCAGCCGCCCCAGGTCGCGCGCCGATTGCGCGACCGGGCCCCGGCCGTGTCCCTACGTCTCCTGCAAGTTCAACCTCTACGTCGACGTCAACCCCCGCACCGGGTCGGTGAAGATGAACTTCCCCGACAAGGAGCTGTGGGAGCTGGCCGACACCTGCGCGCTCGACGTCGCCGACCGCGGCGGAATCACGCTCGAGGAGGTGGGGGTGATCATGAACCTCACCCGCGAGCGCGTGCGCCAGCTGGAGACGCGCGGGCTCACCAAGCTGCGGGTGATCGCGGACGACGGCCCGCGCAAGAACCAGCCGGACGAGCACGACGAGTAAGTCCAGTCCGGCTGTCGATCGGCGGCTGGCGTCAGCGCGCGAGCAGCGCTCGCAGCGCCGCCGGATCGCCGATCTGGAGCGCGAGCGCGTCCGCGTCTTTTCGCGCCCTTCCAAACAGTCAACGCACTGCGTTGGGCCGAAAGGCGCCGGGCCGTTCGTCCTGCGACCATCGTCCTGCGGCAATGGTCCGTTGACGTTTGCTCCCGCCGGATGTCTACACCGTTCTCCGGGGGCGGAAAGCGTTCGAGCAGGTCTCCGTTCGTATCGTCAAAAAAAGAATAAAAGAGGAGGGTGCGATCATGATGCGCAGGTGCTGGCTCGCGCTTTCAACGATCGTTGCGGCGGTTGCAATCGTCGCCGGATCCGCGCGCGCCCACGAGGGACGCCGCGGAGCGGTCAGGCTCCTCACCACGATCCCCCTTCCGAACACGGCGGACAATCCCAACAAACCGCTGGCCTCGTTCGACATCAGCTTCCTCGACGCGCGCACGCAGCTCTATTACCTCGCCGATCGGGCGAACAAGGCGATCGACGTCATCGACGCGGCGAAGCGGAACGTCTTCGTCAAGCAGATCCAGAAGGGCAACTTCGCCGGGCCCTCCACGAGCAATGACACGGCCGGGCCCAACGGCGTCGTGGTCTCGGGCCACTTCCTGTTCGTGACCGATGCGCCCAGCCGCGTCGTCACCATCGACCTGCGGACGGACAAGATCGTCTCCGACGTGAAAACCGGAGACACCAAGTTCCGCGCCGACGAGCTCGCCTACGATCCTGAAGACGGGCTCTTGCTCCCGGTGAACAACGCCGACGATCCGCCGTTCGCTACCTTGATCAAGGTGGACAAGGAGACCGGGAAGCTGACGGTGCTCAAGCGAGTCACGTTCGACAAGGCGCATGGTGTCGATGCGACCAACGGAGCGGAACAACCGGTCTGGGACCCGGGGACGGGGAAGTTCTACATCTCGATCCCGGAGATCGGCGGCGACGGCGGCAGCGGCCCCGACGGAGCGGTGGCGGTGATCAGCACGAGCGGTACGGTGGAGAATCTGTTCCCGGTGAAACTCTGCCAGCCGGCCGGGCTAAGCCTCGGGCCGCGGCAGGACCTGCTGCTCGGCTGCAGCGTGGTCTTCGACACGAAGGGCAAGGCGTGGAGCGCCACGGACACGAATTCCGCTGCGCCCTCACAGGTCATCATGGACACGAGGAACGGCTCGATCGATCGCGTGGTGGCGGGCGTGGGCGGCTCCGACGAGGTCTGGTTCAACGAGGGGGATGGACGCTGGTACACGGCCTCGCGCAACAACCCGGGCGGCCCGGTTCTCGGGGTGATCGATGCGGAAGACCAGACGCTGGTGCAGGTGGTGCCCACGGTCAACGTGGGGAGCCGGACGGCGCACTCGGTCGCCGCGAATCCGCACAACAACCACGTGTTCGTCCCCCTGCCGGCCAACAACGTCTTCCCCGACTGCCTGAACGGGTGCTTCGCGGTCTTCGGCGTTCCGCGCGACGACGACTGACGCACCGCCGCCGGATCGGGCGGCGGCTGTGGTATGGAGCCGCGCATGGCCGTGGCGCGCGCGCTGCTCTCCGTGTCCGACAAATCCGGGATCGTCGAGTTCGCTCGCGGTCTCTCGGCGCTGGGCATCGAGCTGCTCTCCACCGGCGGAACGGCCGCCCTGCTCGCGCGCGAGGGGGTGAAGGTCACCCAGGTCCAGGACTTCACCGGCGCTCCCGAGATGTTGGGCGGCCGCGTCAAGACCCTGCATCCGAAGGTGCACGGCGGGATCCTGGCCAGGCGCGAGCTGGCCTCCGACCAGGCCGACATGAAGGCCCAGGGCATCCTGCCCATCGATCTAGTGGTGGTGAACCTGTACCCGTTCCGCGAGGCGGTCGCGAAGGGGCTGCCCTTCGACGAAGTGATCGAGAACATCGACATCGGCGGGCCCTCGATGCTGCGCTCCGCTGCGAAGAACGCCGCCCACGTGGCCGTGGTGGTGGATCCCGCCGACTACCCGACCGTGCTCGCCGAGCTGCAGCAGAAGCGCGAGGTGCACGTCAGCACGCGCAGGCGGCTGCAGGCCCGCGCCTTCGCGCACACCGCCGCGTACGATGCCGCCATCGGCGGCTGGCTCTCGGAGCAGCTGGCGGCGCAGAACAAGGAGGAGGCCAGCGGGTTCGGCGAGTCGCCGGCGCTCCCGGAATACCGGCTCAAGCAGGCGCTCCGGTACGGCGAGAACCCGCACCAGAGGGCGGCCTTCTACGCGGCCGTGCCTCCGCCCGCGGAACCCACGCTGGCAATGGCGCGGCAGATCCAGGGCAAGGAGCTCTCCTACAACAACCTGCTCGACGGCGCGGCGGCGCTGGAGGCGGTGAAGGAGCACGCCCACGGTCGGGGGGGGCAAGCCACGGCGGTGGTGGTGAAGCACACCAATCCTTGCGGGGTGGCCCGAGCGAGTACGGTGCTGGACGCGTACCGCGGAGCCCGCGACGCCGATCCGGTCAGCGCGTTCGGCGGCATCGTGGCGCTGACGCACCCGGTGGACGCGCCGACCGGCGCCGCTCTGGCCGAGACGTTCCTGGAAGCGGTGATCGCGCCTTCGTTCGAGCCAGGCGCCCTCGAGGCGCTGAGGGGAAAGAAGGCGCTGCGCCTGCTCGAGCTGCCGTCGCTGAGCGAGGGGCGCGAGTCCTGGCGGCCCGAGCTCCGCGAGATGCGCAGCATCCCGGGGGGCCTTCTGGTGCAGTCGCGAGATCTGCAAGGCGCCGACGCCCGCGGCTGGAAGGTGGTCACCCGGCGCTCTCCGACCGCCGAGGAGCTCGAGGCGCTGCAGTTCGCCTGGCTAGTGGTGAAGCACGTCAAATCGAACGCCATCGTGCTTGCCCACCGCGACGTCACGGTCGGCATCGGGATGGGCCAGACGAACCGGGTCGACTCGGTCCGCATCGCCGCCGAGCGGGCCGGGCCACGGGCGCAGGGTTCCGTCCTCGCCTCCGACGCGTTCTTTCCCTTCCCCGACGGGGTGGAGGCCGCGGCCGAAGCGGGGGTCGCCAGCATCGCCCAGCCGGGCGGCTCGGTGCGCGACCAGGAAGTCATCGCCGCGGCGGACAAGCGCGGCATCGCGATGGTCTTCACCGGTGATAGACATTTCAGGCATTGACCATCGCCGCCGGGGCGGCGCTGCGCTCTGTGGATCGCGGACATCGTAGATGCCGTTCAAAGTGGCCGTCATCGGATCGGGTGCTCGCGAGCACGCCCTGGTGCGCGCGCTCCTGCGCGGGGCGCGGGACGGCGAGCCTCGCGAGGTAGTGGCCATCCCCGGGAACGCCGGCATCGCTCAAGAGGCGCGCTGCGTTCCCGCCGCCGGCTTCGCCGAAGCGCTGGCCGCGGCCGCGCTGTGGGAGAGGCCGAACCTGGTGGTGGTCGGGCCCGAGGCGCCGCTCGCCGAGGGGCTCGCCGATCGGCTGGCGCAGGAACACATCACCTGCTTCGGGCCTACTGCCGCCGCCGCCCGCATCGAGTCGTCGAAGGCGTTCGCCAAGGAGGTCATGGCGCGCGCGGGAGTGCCGACCGCGCAGGCCACCGTGTTCGACGATCCGGAGCAGGCCAAGTCGAGTGTCAGCGGTCCGTGCGTGGTGAAGCTCGACGGTCTGGCGGCGGGGAAGGGCGTGGTCGTCTGCGACGATGCCGCCGCGGCCAGGCGCGCGATCGACGAGCTGTGGACGGCCGGCTCGCAGGGCGCGGGCCCGGTGCGCCTGCTGATCGAGGAGCGGCTGGAGGGCCCGGAGCTCTCCGTGATCGCGCTCACGGACGGCTCCGCGGTGCTGCCGCTCGCCCCCGCCCGCGACCACAAACGCCTCGAGGACGGTGACCGCGGTCCGAACACCGGCGGCATGGGCGCGGTGAGCCCGCCCCGCGACGCGACACCGGCGCTCCTCGACCAGGTCGTCCGCACCGTCCTGCAACCGACCGTGCGCGAGCTGGCCGCGCAGGGGACGCCGTTCCGCGGCGCTCTCTACGCCGGGCTGATGCTCACGGCGCGTGGACCCCGCGTGCTGGAATTCAACTGCCGCCTGGGCGACCCCGAGGCGCAGGCCATCCTCCTGCGGCTGCGCAGCGATCCCCTCCCGCTGTTCCTGGCCAGCGCGCGTGGAGGGCTCGCCGGGCAGGAGTTGTCGTGGGATCCGCGCACGGCGGTGGCGGTGGTGATCGCCGCCTCCGGGTATCCAGGAAAGACGCGGGCCGGGGACGAGGTATCGGGTCTGCGCCAGGTGCGGCAGTCCGACCATCTCTGGGTCCTCCACGCGGGAACCAAGGCGAGGGAGGGCAAGATCGTCACGTCGGGCGGGCGGCTCCTCACCATCGCGGCCCTGGGCGCCGGAGCGGACGAGGCGCGGGAGCGCGCCTATCGGGCTGCCGGGCGGATCCACATCGACGGAGCGCAGATGCGCCGCGACATCGCCGCCGGGGAGGTGGCGTGAGCGAAGCGCGCGCGGAATTGCCCGTCCTGCAGCCGGAGCGCGTGGCGGCGCGGCGGCGAGCGCCGGGCGGAGCTCGGGTATTCGGCCAGCTCGACAGGCTCCTCTCGCTGAAGTTCCTCCAGTTGTTCGGAGGCACGCTCGGCGGCGTGGTGCTGCTCTATCTCACGGTCGATTTCGCGGATCGGGCGGGCAGCTTCTGGGGGCGCGCCTGGGGAAAGGCGGCGCTCGAGCTGTACTGGAACAAGGCGGCGGTCGTCGCCTACCAGCTCGCGCCGGCGGCGCTGATCATCGCCGCGGCCCTGCTGGCCACCTTGCTCGCCCGGCGGGGAGAGCTGACCGCGTTCTTCGCCCTGGGAGTGCGGCCCTGGCGGCTGGCCGCCCCGATCGCCGCCGTGACCGTCGTGCTGGCAGCCCTCCTCTTCCTTCTCGGCGAGAGGGTGGTGGTGTACGCCGACGCCCGCGCGGAGGAGATCCAGGTGAAGCGCTTCAACCGCTGGGGCGACTGGGCCACCTACCACGCCGGAGCGAGCTGGCTGCGGGGCGAGAACGGGCGCATCTACCACCTGGGATCGCGGCGCGACGGTGGATGGGAGCCCGCCACGGTCCTGGAGATTGCGCCTCCCTTCCGGCTCTCGCGCCGCATCGATGCCCGCCGCCTCGAGCCTGCCGGGCCGGGGCGCTGGCGCTTCCTCGACGCGGTCGAGACCCGATACGCGCTCTCGGCCGAGCCGGGCGGAATCGTGGGCGAGGTCCGCGCCGACGTGCTCGAGGAGAGCTTCCCCGAGTCGGCCGCCGCCCTCGAGCTGCGCAGCGGACGCCCGCGGCAGCTCTCCTGGAAGCAGCTGCGCGAGCAGGCCGCGCGCCGGGTCCGGCTGGGGCAGCCGGTCCGGGAGTGGGAGCTGGCCCTGTGGGAGCGCGCGGCCCATCCGGTGACGGCGGTGCCGGCGGCGCTGGCGGGACTGGGCCTCATCCTCTGGCGGGCGCGGCGGCGGCGCAGGCTGCCGCTCGCGGGCGCAGTCGCGCTGGCGATCGGCCTCTCCATGGCGCTGTGGGCGGTGTCGGTGATCGTCCACGCGGCCTCTCTGTCGGGTGGTCTGCCCACCTGGACCGCCGGGCTTGCGCCGCCCGTGTTCGCTTGCGCGGTCGCGGGACTCACGTTCTGGCGAGCGTGAGGCGCACGGTTGGCGCGTTGGCGCCACCTCGGCTTTCCGGTAAAAGCGCCGCGCGGCGTATCGCCGGCGAAAGGACCGTATGAAGGGCGTCATCCTCGCGGGAGGCACCGGCTCGCGCTTGTTCCCGCTCACGAAGGTGACCAACAAGCACCTGCTCCCCGTCGGGCGGGAACCGATGATCTTCCACCCGGTCCACAAGCTCACCGAGGCAGGAATCGACGAGATCCTGGTCGTCACCGGCGTGGAGCACATGGGCGACGTCGTCACGCTGCTCGGCTCCGGCAAGGACTTCGGTTGCCGCTTCACCTACAAGGTACAGGACGAGGCGGGCGGCATCGCCCAGGCCCTGGGTCTGGCGGAGAACTTCGCCGGCCGGGACCAGATGTGCGTGATCCTGGGCGACAACATCTTCGAGGATCCGGTCGATCCCTTCGTGCGCGCCTTCCGCGAGCAGGGCAGGGGGGCGCGCTTGCTGCTCAAGCAGGTGCGCGATCCGCAGCGCTACGGCGTGGCGGAGGTGGAGGGCTCGCGGGTGCTCCGAATCGTCGAGAAGCCCAAGAAGCCGAAGAGCGATCTGGCGGTGGTGGGCGTCTACTTCTACGATTCCGGCGTGTTCGACATGATCCGCAGCTTGAAGCCCTCCGCTCGCGGCGAGCTGGAGATCACCGACGTGAACAACCACTACCTGCGCGCGGGCACGCTGCAATGCGACCGTCTGACGGGCTGGTGGACCGACGCCGGCACCTTCGACTCGTTGTACGCCGCCACCGAGCTGGTGACCGGTCGCTCGACGTCCGCGGCGGACGCGGGGCGGAAATAGGGTGACGGCCGTCCTCGTCACCGGCGGCGCCGGGTTCATCGGATCCAACCTGGTGCGGTACCTGCGCCGCGAGCGGCCGGAGTGGACCGTCGTCAACCTCGACAAGCTCACCTACGCCGGCAACCTCGAATCGGTCGCCGACCTGCGGCACGACCCCGGCCATCTCTTCGTGCGCGGGGACATCGCCAACCCCGAATTGGTCGAGCATCTGTGCGAGCAGCACGGGGTGGAGGCCATCCTGAACCTCGCCGCGGAGAGCCACGTCGACCGCAGCATCCTGGGGCCCGGCATCTTCGTAGAGACCAACGTCTCCGGCACGCAAGTGCTGCTCGAGGCCGCCCGGCGCGCCGGGGTCCGGCGGTTCGTCCAGGTCAGCACCGACGAAGTGTACGGCTCGCTCGGTGCGCAGGGCCGGTTCAGCGAGTCTTCCCCGCTGCAGGCGTCCTCGCCGTATTCGGCGTCCAAAGCCGCGGCCGATTTGCTGGCGCTCGCCTACCACCGCACCTTCGGGCTCGACGTGATCGTCACGCGTTGCTCCAACAACTACGGCCCCTGCCAGTTCCCCGAGAAGCTCATCCCCCTGATGATCGCCAACGCGCTCGACGGCAGGAAGCTGCCCGTCTACGGGGACGGGATGCACGTGCGCGATTGGATCCACGTCGAGGATCATTGCGCGGCGCTGCTCGCCGCCCTGGAGCGCGGCAAGGCCGGCGAGGTCTACAACGTCGGGTCCGACAACGAGTGGCCGAATCTGCACATCGTGCAAGAGCTCCTGCGCATCCTGCGGAAACCCGAATCGCTGATCGAGCATGTCAAGGACCGGCCCGGGCACGATCGCAGGTATGCCATCGACGCGCGCAAAGCTCGTGCCGAGCTGGGCTGGGCGCCGCGGATGGCCTTCGGCGAAGGGCTCGAGCGCACGGTGGGCTGGTACGTGGACAACCGGCCCTGGTGCGATCGGGTGCGCACCGGCGAATACCGCGCCTACTACGAGAAGAACTACGGGACCCGCAGATGAGCGTGCTGGTGACGGGCGCGAACGGTCTTTTGGGGAGCCGCGTGGTGGCGCGGCTCGCCGCGGCCGGCGAGAAGGTGGTGGCCGCCGGGCGTGGACCCCGCCGGGGCGGGCCTGCCGAGGCGGAGTACGTCGAGATCGACCTGCTCCGGCCCGAGGCGCTGCGGGCGCTGATCGATTCCACCCGCGCCGGGGCGGTGATCCATTGCGCTGCCATCACCGACGTCGACGGCTGCGAGACCGAACCCGCGCGGGCCTGGACGGTGAACGTGCGCGGCACCGAAGCCGCGGCGATCGGCTGCCGGGAAGCCGGGGCGCGGCTGGTCGCGATTTCCACCGACTACGTGTTCGACGGCGAGCGCGGCCCCTACTCGGAGGACGACGCGCCCAATCCCCGCAGCGTCTACGCCCGTACCAAGCGGGCCGGGGAAGAAGCCGCACTGCTGCTGGCGCCGGACTGCGCCGTGGCCCGGGTCGCGGTCGTCTATAGCGGCCGCCCGGGCGCGAAGCGCACCTTCGCCACGGGCGCCGCGGAGCAGCTCCTGGCCGGCAAGGAGGTCCGCGCCTTTCACGACCAGGTGATCTCTCCTACGCTGGCCGACAATGCGGCCGAGATGGTCATCGGACTGTGGCGCAGCGGCCAGCGCGGGATCTGGCACTGCGCGGGTGCCTCGATCGTCTCTCGGGTCGAGTTCTGCCGCGCCTTGGCGCGCAAGCTGGGCGCCGACGAGGGGCTGGTGCGGCCTGTCGCCATGTCGGCCGTGAAGCTCCCAGCGCCCCGGCCCGCCCACTGCGGGCTCGATGTGAGCCGCATCCGCCGTCTGCTCGGGCCGCAGGTCCCGCTGGAGCTGGACGCGGCGCTGGATCGATTCCTGGCGGAGCGGGCGGCGTGATCGGGGCCGCGGAGCAGACCCGGTCGGACGCGGCCCCCCCGCCCCTCCCCGGGCTTCCCGACGTGGCGCGCCGGCCCTCGCGCGTCGTCGAGGTATGGCGCTTCCGGCAGCTGGTTGCGCTGCTCGTCGTCCGCGAGCTCAAGGTCCGCTACAAGCGCAGCGCCCTGGGGCTCCTCTGGACGATGCTCAATCCGCTGCTCTTGATGGTGGTGTACGCGGTGGTGTTCACCACCATCCTGCCGGCCGCGCAGCCGAACTTCGCCCTCTTCCTGCTGGCCGGGCTCCTCCCCTGGCTCTTCTTCTCCACCGCGCTGATGCAGGGCCTGATGAGCGTGCTGGTCAACCAGGAGCTGGTGCGCAAGATCCGCCTGCCGCAGGCAGTGTTCCCCCTCTCGGTGGTGGGGTCGAACCTGGTGAACTTCACGCTCTCGCTGGTGCCCCTGTTCGCCATGATGGCGGCGTTGCGGCAACCGTTCACGCCCGCGCTCCTCTTCCTTCCCGCCGCGGCGCTCGTCCTCACGCTCTTCTGCGCCGGCGTCACGCTGCTCTTCGCCACGTTCACCGTCTTCTTCCGCGACGTCCGGCACCTCACCGAAGTGTTGCTGCAGATGCTCCTCTACCTGTCGCCCGTGCTCTACGACCTGAAGCAGCTGGGCGAGCACAAGCAGTGGTGGTTCCAGCTGTTCCGCCTCGAGCTCCGCTTGAATCCGCTCAGCTACCTGATCCCGCTGGTGCGCGACCCGGTCTACTACGGCCGGCTGCCGTCCCTGGCCACGGCAGGCGTGGCCCTCCTGTGGGCAGTAGGAGCGCTCGTGGTCGGCTTCGTGGTGTTCACCCGGCTCGAGCCGCGCCACATCCACCACCTGTGACCATGCGCGACGGGCAGATCATCCTGCGGGACGTCGGGATCGGGTACCGCATCTACCGGGAGAAGGTCTCCACGCTGAAGGAGGCGGTGGCCAATCGCTTCCGCCACCTGCGCACCGCGGAGAGGTTCTGGGCGCTGCGCCACGTCTCCCTGCAGATCGCCCCCGGCGAGGCGATCGCGCTGGTCGGTCACAACGGCTCCGGCAAGAGCACCTTGCTGAAGACGATCGCCGGCGTGTTGGAACCGAGCGAAGGCGCGGCGGTGACCCACGGACGGATCAGCCCCATGATCGAGCTGGGGGCGGGCTTCGACGCGGAGCTGTCCGGCCGGGACAACATCTACCTGAACGGCGCGCTGCTGGGTTTCTCGCGCAAGCAGATGGCCGCCAAGTTCCAGCGCATCGTCGACTTCAGCGAGCTGGGCGACTTCATCGACCTGCCGGTGAAGAACTACTCCTCCGGCATGTACGCCCGGCTGGGCTTCGCCATCGCGCAGGACGTCGAGCCGGACATCCTCATCGTCGACGAAGTCCTGGCGGTGGGTGACGAGCGGTTCCAGGAGAAGTGCAAGCGCCGGATCCAGGACTTCCGCGCCGCGGGCGTCACCTTCGTGTTCGTGTCGCACTCGCTGCCCACCGCGCGCGAGCTGTGCCCCCGGGCGGCCGTGCTGCATCACGGGCGACTCGCCTTCGACGGGGCGACGGACGCGGCCTGGGAGCGCTACCGCGAGCTGGAGCGCGGCCCCGCACCCGGTCCGGTCCTGCAGGCGTAGGATCGGGGCGTGGCGACTCCGGCGGCGGCCATCTCGCGGCGGACGGGGGCGGCGGCGCTGGCCGAGGCGATCCGGCCGCGCCAGTGGACCAAGAACGTCTTCGTCTTCGCCGGCCTGGTGTTCGGCGGCCGGCTGTTCGACGGCGCCTCCGTCCTGCGCGAGCTGGGCGCCTTCGCGGTCTTCTGCGCGGCGGCCAGCGCGGTGTATCTGGCGAACGACGCCGCCGACCGCGAGCAGGACGCGCAGCACCCGGAGAAGAGCGCGCGTCCGATCGCCTCGGGCAGGCTGCCGGTCGCCGCCGCGTTGGCCGTCTCGGCAGTCCTGGCGGCCGCTGCGCTTCTGGCGAGCGCGGCGCTCTCCCGCGGGTTGTTCTGGATCGTGCTGGCCTATCTCTTGATGAGCTTCGCCTACAGCGCGGGGCTCAAGCGCGTCTTCCTGGTGGACGTGCTGATCGTCGCCTTCGGCTTCGTCCTGCGCGCGGCCGCGGGGGCGGCGGTCCTCGGCGTGGAGATCTCGCCCTGGCTCCTGTGCTGCTCGTTCCTCCTGGCCCTCTTCCTTGCCCTGGCCAAGCGGCGCGCCGAGCTCGCGCTGCTCGGAGACGGCGCCGCCGGCCACCGCGCCGCCCTGCAGCAGTACACGGTGACGCTGGTCGACCGCTGGCTCACGGCGCTGGTCGGCGCGACCATCGTCAGCTACGCGCTCTACACGCAGTCGCCGCGGACCGTGGAGCATTTCGGCACCACCCGTCTCCTCTACACGCTTCCCTTCGTCGTCTACGCGCTCTTCCGCTACCAGCAGCTCGTCACGCGCGACGGGTCCGGCGGCGACCCGGCGCTCCTGCTGTCGCGCCATCCAGGCCTCCTCCTCGCGTTGCTCGGCTGGGTTCTGACCGCGGCTTTCATCATTTACCGCTGACGTTCAGCGATCCCGTCAGGGATTGCTTTCCGTGGGGAGTCGACGTGAGGCGGCAGTGGAAGCCCAACTCGTATAGCTAGTGAGACGGGCAGCGAGGCTTCAGTGGTTTCGCGGTCTTGACGCACTGCGGCCCGTCCCGGAACTCATCATCAATCACTTCTCGTCTCACGCGAGACGTGTCTGGTTCGAAGATGATCGGTGCGCATTCGGCGTCGGAGCACGAACGGCCATTGAGTGCCACGGCGGCTCTGCAGCAAGCGACCGCGCAGTTGGCGGCTACTCTGTTGACGCGCCGCGTCCCGTCCCGGGACGGGACGCGCTGCGTTACATCTCGCGTGCTGCTCGAACGACCGCGCGGCATTCGAAGAAGCACCGCTCGCGCGCGAGTCGAGTTCCGCGCCCGCTGCTGCGCCCGACCCTTCCCCTGAAAAGAAAAAAAAATTAATTTGTTTTTCGGTCCGTCCGACAGCAACCTCCGCGCGAGCCGCATCATCAGTCATCTGACCGATGCCACGATCGTTACGTTTCGCGACTTGTTCTGGGGCTGAAAAGCAACGGAGACCCACGGTGAGCGCACTCGGACGCCGGGAACACCTCAGGGGTCCGCGCCGGGAGGGATCTTGCGCAGGCGCACGGGCAGCGCCAAGAGCGCCGCGGCGGTGCCCGAGACGGCGGCGCGCAACTCGGCCAGCGCGAGGCCGGGGCGGCCGCGCAAAAGCTCGAGCGGTATCTTCACGGCCACCCGGTACGCGGCGGTGAGCGGGACCAGCGCGACGGCCCGCAGTGCCGGCTGGTGCAAAGCGAGGGTCCGGAGGTGTCCGCGGCCGAGGAGGAACCGCTGCCGAGGGGAGCCGGACCCGACCGTGGCCCCGAATCGGTGGCGGGCGATGGCCCCTTTCGCGTACCAGCAGATGAAACCGTCGCGCGCCGCGCGCAAGGAGAGATCGACGTCCTCGTAGTAGGCGAAATAGCCCGGATCGAAGAGCCCGGTCCGGCGCAGGAGCGCGCAGCGGATCAGCGCCGCGCCTCCGGTGACGCCCGGCACCGGGCCGTCCTCGCGATGGACTTCGGCGCGCGGCAGGCCGAAGTCGCGGTCGCGCGCCCGCCCGAATGCATCCAGCACGACGCCGGTGGAGTTGACCCGTTCCTCTCCGCGGAAGAGAAGGGTCCCGCAGAGCAGCCCCGCATCGGGATGCGCGGCGGCCGCGTCGAGCAGCGCCTGCAGCCAGGAAGGCTCGACCTCCACGTCGTCGTTCACCAGGGCTGCGAAGTCCGCTCCAGCGGCCAGCGCGCGCCGCAGCGCGGCGTTGTTTCCTCGCGCGTAACCCTGGTTCTCCGCCAGGCGCACGACGGCCACGGACGGGAACTCCGTCCGGAGCAGGGGGGACGTGCCGTCTGACGATCCGTTGTCCACCACGACGATCTCGAGCCGCGCGCGCGCCTCCTGGGCGGCGAGGGCGCGCAGGCAGTCGGGAAGCCAGGCGGCGCCGGCGTGGGTGACGACGATGGCGTGAACGAGGGGCAGCCGATCCTGTGCTAGATCGCCGCTCTTGCTTTCCGTCGGGATCAACGCATCTCCCCTCGCCGCCCCGCGCACCGGGGTCGGCCGTTACATCGCCGGCCTGCTCGCCGAGTTCGAACAGCAGCCAGACCCCGGCGTCCGCGTCCGCCCCCTGTTCGCCCCGGGCGCCGCCATCCGCAGCCCGGGAGGTCTCGCCGCGCGCGCCTTTGCGACCGTCCGGGCCGCCGTGAAGCGGCTGCCCGCCGCGTACGCGCTCGCCGACACCGCCCGCGCCGCCGCGCTCGCCGCCGAGCAACGGCGCGGGCTCACCGTGTACCACGAGACCAACCACGCCGCCCCGCCGTTCACGGGTCCCGTGGTGCTCACCGTGCACGACCTGTCTACGCTGATCGTGCCTCAGACCGAGGAGCCGGCCCGGGTGCGCCACTTCGCACCCGCGCTGCGGATGCGCGCCCGCGAGGCCGCCCGGGTGGTCACGCCCACGGAGGCGATCGCGCGGCAGGTGATCGAGAGGCTGGGCGTGGCGCCGGACCGCGTGCGCGCCATTCCCCACGGGGTCGACCCGCGTTTCCGGCCGGAGGGACCGATGGCGAGTCCCGTCCCGGGCCGGTACGTGCTCTACGTCGGCGCGCTGGGGCCGCGGAAGGGAGTCGACACCCTGCTCGCCGCCTGGCGCGCGCTGCCCGAGCCGTTGCGCCGCGAGCACGCGCTGGTGCTCGCCGGTCCCTTGCAACGGCTGGACCCCACCGGCCTGGAGGACGCGGTTCTCCTCGGGTACGTCCGCGACGACGAGCTGCCGCCGCTGCTGCGCGGGGCGGCCGCGTTCTGCTACCCCTCGCGCTACGAAGGATTCGGCCTGCCGCTGCTGGAGGCGCTGGCCTGCGGCGTTCCCAGCGTGGCCAGCGACGATCCCGCGCTGGTCGAAGTGGCCGGCGGCTGCGCTTTGCACGCGCCGCGCGGCGACGCCGAGGCTCTCGCGGAGGCCTTGCGGCGCGCGCTGGAGGACCGTGACCTCCGCGCCGAGTTGGCCCGGAAGGGACCCGCGCGCGCCGCGGGCTTCACCTGGAAGCGCAGCGCCCGCGCGCACCTCGCGGCCTACCGCGAGGCCGCGCCTTGAAGCGCGTCGCGCTCGTCCACGACTGGCTGACCGGCCTGCGCGGCGGCGAGCGGGTCCTGCAGGGCCTCTGCGAGCTGTACCCCGAGGCCGACCTGTTCACGCTGGTGCATGTGCCGGGCAGCTGCGGCCCGGTCATCGAGTCCCGCCGGATCACCACCAGCTTCCTGCAGCGGCTCCCCGCCGCGCGGACCCGCTACCGCCACTACCTTCCGCTGTTCCCGCTCGCCATCGAGAGCCTCGACCTGCGGGGCTACGACCTGGTGATCTCGACCAGCCACGCGGTGGCCAAGGGCTGCCGCCCCGCCCGGGGAGCGCGCCACGTCGCGTACGTGCACACTCCCATGCGTTACGTCTGGGACCAGTTCGACGCCTACTTCGGCCCCGGCCGCGCCGGCGCGCTCACCCGCGCGGCGGCCCATCTCGCGGCGCCCTGGTTGCGCCGCTGGGACGTCCGCTCCACCGCTCGCGCTCACGGCCTGATCGCGAACAGCCGCTTCATCTCGCAGCGCATGCAGCGCTTCTGGGGCCGGGGGGCGGACGCGGTGGTGTACCCGCCGGTCGAGACGTCGCGCTTCCGTCCCGCCGGCGATCTCCCCGCCGCGGAGCGCGGACCGGGCGGCTACGCGCTGATCGTCTCCGCCCTGGTGCCGTACAAACTGATCGAAATCGCCGTGCAGGCGTTCACCAGGCTGGGCCGGAAGCTGGTGGTCGCGGGGGACGGCCCGGAGCTGCCGCGCCTTTGCACCCTGGCCGGTCCCACGGTGCGCTTCCTGGGCGCGATTCCGCACCAGGACCTTCCCCAGCTCTACGCCCGGTCGTCGTTCTTCGTGCTGCCCGGGGAAGAGGACTTCGGGATCGCGCCGGTCGAGTCCCAATCCGCCGGCCGCCCGGTGCTCGCGCTGGGCCGCGGCGGGGCGCTGGAGACCGTCGTTCCGGGGAAGACAGGCTTGTTCTTCGAGGAGCCGAACGTCGAGTCGCTCCTCGCCGGCATCTCCGCGATGGATCGATTCGCGCCCGAAGCCGACGGTGATTTGATCCACGAGAACGCGGAACGATTCGCCGCGCCTCGCTTCCTCCGCGAGCTGCGCGAGGCGGTGGACCGCTTCGGTTGACAAGCTCTTCCCGGTGCGCACCTTGGCCCGTCATGTCCACGGTGCAGAAGGTGATCCAGCTCGTCGACACCCCCGTTGGAATGGCTCCCGGAGCGAGCCCGGCGCCGGAACCGGCGGAGAGCGACGTCGAGCTGCTCGACGCGTATTCGAAGGCAGTGGTGCACGTGGTGGAGCGGGTCGGCCCCGCGGTCGTCGGGGTGGCGGTTCGCGCCGGGCGTGGGCGGGCGGGCGGCGGCTCGGGCGTCCTGTTCACTCCCGACGGCTACATGCTGACCAACGCGCACGTGGTGGCCGGCGCCCGGGAGATGCGCGTCACGCTCACGGACGGCTCGGAGCAGATGGCCAGCCTGGTCGGCAGCGACCCCGCGACCGACCTGGCGGTCATCCGCATCGAGGGGACCCATCTGCCCCACGCCGAGCTGGGCACCTCCGCATCGCTGCGGGTCGGCCAGCTGGTGGTGGCCATCGGAAACCCGCTGGGGTTCAGCAACACCGTCTCGGCGGGCGTGGTCAGCGCGCTGGCGCGGAGCATGCGCGCGCAGGACGGCCGTCTCATCGACCCCATCCTGCAGACCGACGTCGCGCTCAATCCCGGCAACTCCGGCGGGCCGCTGGTGGACAGCCGCGCCCGCGTGGTCGGGATCAACACCATGATCATCCTCGGCGCGCAGGGGCTCTCCTTCGCGGTTCCGGTGGACACGGCGCGCTGGGTGATCGGCCAGCTCATGACGGTGGGGCGCGTGCGGCGCGGCTTCCTCGGCCTCGCCGCCCAGGTGCGGCCCCTGCCGAAGCGGCTCGCGCGCCGGCTGGAGCTCGCCGCGGATACCGGCGTGGAGGTGATGCAGGCCGAGTCCGGCAAGCCCGCGGCCCGGGGCGGCTTGCTGCCCGGCGACGTGATCGTCGCCATGGACGGCAAGGTGGTCCGCAACGTGGACGAGGTGCACCGGCTGCTCGACGCCGCGTCCATCGGCCGCAAGCTTCCCGTCAAGGTGGTGCGCGGCAACGACCTGGTCGACCTGGAAGTGACCCCCGCCGAGGGATAGTCCCGTCGCGCGCCGAGCGGATGGGGTGGCCGTTCCCTTGCGCCGGCCGTCCTTTCCCGGTACTTCCGCGCGCGATGTTCAAGCGGTACCATCAGGTCTTCACCGCGCTCCGGATCCTCTTGGACGTGGCCATGGTCGTGGCCGCGTTCGCCGGGGCCTACGCCATCCGCTTCGGATCGCCGCGCACCTTTCCGTACCCGGAGCTGCCCCCGCTCCGCGAGACGCTCACGGTGGGCGCGCTGGCAGTGGTGCTCTGGCCGCTGGTCCTGCGCAGCGTGGGGCTGTATCGCCCGCAGCGGCACAAGTCGGCGCTGGACGAAGTGTTCGGGGTGTTCAAGGCCACCGTCCTGGCCGGCCTGCTGCTGGTCGCCGTCACCTACTTCGTCCGCGAGGACCGCTACTCGCGCGGCGCGCTGCTCATCTTCACCGCCCTCGCGTTCGTGGGGGTGGGCGCCATGCGCTTCCTCTTCAAGGAGGTCATGCAGACGCTGCGCCGCCGCGGGTACAACCTGCGCTACGTGCTGGTGCTCGGCGCCGGCCGCCTGGCGCGGCAGGCCCTGGAGCAGATCGAGGTGCATCGCGAGCTCGGATTCCGTCCGGTCGGCTGCTTGTCGCTCTCGCGCGCGCGGGTGGGACAGTCTGTGGACGGCACTTTGGTGATCGGCACCGTGCGCGACCTGCGCGAGGTGCTGAGGCGGCAGCAGATCGACCAGGTGCTGGTCGCGCTTCCTTCGCGCTCGTTCCACCATCTTCCGCGCATCATGGAGATCTGCGCGGACACGACCGTCGACGTGAAGCTCGTGCCTGACGTCTACCAGTACGCCACGCTCTTCGGCGGCCTGGAGGAGTTCGGCGGACTGCCGATCGTGAATCTGCAGTCCGTCGGTGTCCTGGGGATCAATGCCCTGGCGAAGCGATCGTTCGACGTGATCCTCTCCGCACTGTTCCTGGCGGTGCTCGCTCCGCTGATGCTGCTCGTCGCGCTGCTCGTCAGGCTGACCTCCCGCGGTCCGGCGCTGTACCCCCAGGAGCGGGTCGGGCTCGACGGGAAGCCTTTCCGGATGCTCAAGTTCCGCACCATGCTCGACGGGGCGGAGGACGGCGGCCCCCGATTCGCCGAGCCGGGCGACACGCGCGTGACCCGGCTCGGATCGCTCCTCCGCCGCACCAGCATCGACGAGCTGCCCCAGCTGCTCAACGTGCTGGCCGGCGACATGAGCCTGGTCGGCCCGCGGCCCGAGCGGCCGGTCTTCATCGACAAGTTCCGCCGCCACATCCCGCGATATCAGTTGCGGCACATGGTCAAGGCCGGGATGACGGGGTGGGCGCAGATCCACGGTCTGCGCGGGCTGACCAGCATCGAGAAGCGCGTCGAGTACGACCTCTATTACATCGAGCACTGGTCGCTCCTCCTGGACCTGCGCATCCTCGCCCGCACGCTCGCGGGCGGGTTTCTCTCCCGGAACGCCTACTGATGGTGAAGCTGGGCGTCACGCGGCTGCTCGAATCGCGGCTGCTGCGGGGACTGCGGGTGGGAGCGATCTTGAACCCCACCAGCGTCGACCCCGAGCTGCGCCACCTCGCCGATCTTCTGCACCAGGCCGACGGAGTGACGCTCGCCGCGCTGTTCGGCCCGGAGCACGGCGTGCGCGGCGACGTGCAGTACCTGGAGGAGATCGGCGCCGCAACCGACCCGCGCACGGGCGTCCCCGAGCATTCGCTGTACGGGAAGGACTTCGCCTCGCTCACCCCGAGGGACGAGCACCTGGGCGGCCTCGACGCGCTCGTCTTCGACATCCAGGACGTCGGAAGCCGCTACTACACTTACCTGGCCACCATGGGCCTCGCGATGCAGGCCGCCGCCCGGCGCAAGCTCCGCTTCGTGGTGCTCGACCGCCCGAATCCGATCTGCGGGTCCGCGGTGGAGGGGGGCGTCGTGCATCCGGGGTTCGAGTCGTTCGTCGGCCTGTGGGCCATCGCCGCGCGCCACGGCCTCACCGCCGGCGAGTGCGCGCGCCTGCTCAACGCGCCGGCCGAGCAGGGCGGATTCGGGCTGGGCTGCGACCTGCAAGTCGTGGAGATGGAGGGCTGGCGCCGCAAGATGCTCTACCCCGACACCGGCCTGCCCTGGGTGATGCCTTCCCCCAACATGCCCACCGTCGACACGGCGCTGGTCTACCCGGGCATGTGCCTCCTGGAGGGCACGAATCTCTCCGAAGGACGGGGGACGACCCGCCCGTTCGAGCTGTGGGGCGCTCCGTGGCTGGACGGCCAGCGCCTGGCGCGGTCGCTCGCGGCGGAACGGCTGCCCGGCGTCCGATTCCGCCCCGCTGCGTTCACTCCTACCTGGGACAAGCATCGGGGAGCGCGCTGCCAGGGAGTGCAGATCCACGTGGTCGACTGGCGCGCGCTGACACCCGTGCGGCTGGGCGCCGCCTGCATCGTCCACGCGCGCGCCCAGGACCCGTCCCGGTTCCGCTGGCGAACCGAGAAGTACGAATTCGTGGAGAACATCCCAGCCATCGACCTGCTCACCGGGAGCGCCGCCTTCCGCGCCGGCGTGGAAGCAGGCCGGTCGGTCGCCGATCTGTGCGCTCCCTGGGACCGGGAGCGGGACGCTTTCCTCAAGCGGCGCGCGCCCTTCCTGCTGTATTGAGTCGAGGTACTCTGGGGTGATGGAGATCGCGCTCTTCGGCGGCAGCTTCGATCCCCCGCACGTCGGCCACCTGCTCGCGGCGGCCTACGTGCTGGCGACCGAGCCAGTCGAGGAGCTGTGGTTCGTTCCTGTCTTCGGGCATCCGCTGGGGAAGCCGCTGCACGCGCCCTTCGAGCACCGGGCAGCGCTCACCGAACTGGCCGTCGCCGAGTTGGGTCTCAAGCGCGCGCGGGTGTCGCGGGTCGAGTCGGAGCTGGGCGGCGAAGGGCGGACGGTGGACCTGATCGAGCATCTCCACCGCAAGCACCCGGATTGGAAGTGGGCCTTGGTGCTCGGCTCGGACCTGGCGGCGGAGCGGCCGCAGTGGAAGTGCTTCGATCGGATCGAGCAGCTGGCGCGCATCATTCCACTCGAGCGCGCGGGCTTCCCCGTGCCGGGAGGCGCCGGCCCGGTAGTGCCGGAGGTGTCCTCGACCGAAGTGCGCCGGCTCCTCGCTTCGGGTGGCGACGCCTCCCACCTCGTGCCCCAACCGGTGCTGCGCGCCATCCAGGCGGCGGGGACCTACCGCATGACCGCGCCCCCATGAACGGGTATGGTCTTTTGGTGCGAGCGATCCTGGCCGCCCTCCTCCTCGGCGCAGCGCCTGGCTTCGCCCAGTCGGGGACGAGCGAGGCCGTTCCACCGCTCGAGGCCCAAGGCGTTCCGATCGAAGTTCCGGATCCGGCGCCGACAGGCCTGCTCCTGGCCTGGAAACCGGCCCTGCTCTCGGTGCGCGTCGACTCGGGCAACGGGTCCAAGTTCGGAGACGACTCGCTGCAGCCTTGGCGAGGGCTGGCCCGATACACGCTTCGGATCCAACGGGACAAACCCTTCTTCGGGCGTTTCGAGGTCGAAGGCGGCTATTTCGAGACCCAGAACCAGGGGCTGGGCTCGAATGGAGTGGACTGGACGCTCCGGGTACTCGGCGGGGCAGCGACCCGCATCAGCCCAGGCGTGATCCTCATCGCCAGCGCAGGCCTGATCACCCGCTACGAGGTGGGCCGCTCCGCGACGGGGGCGCCCACCATCGGCGTGTTCGGGATCAATTCCAACATCGAGCTCGACGTTCGGGTCGCCCCCAGCATCACGGTCTCCGGGTACCTGGAGGGGGCGATCACGCCGTGGCCCTATCTGGCGCAGAGCAACCTGGGGGACCTGTCGGACGCGTCCGAGGTGCGGTTCCGGCTGCAGCTCTCCATCGACGTGACCCGCTTGGCCTCCATGGATTTCGGTTACGACTTCACCCGCTGGCACGCGTCGTTCACCAACTCGACCATCCTCGGTGTCCCCGACCACGCCTTGCTGGTCGAGACCCGCGAGCACGCCGCCACCTTCGGGTTGCGCTACCGGATGTGATCCGGGCGTTGCGCAGCATGGCTTCGCGGCGTTACGGTTCACCCGATGGCCTTTCCCGCCGACCGCCCCCGCCGCTTGCGCCGCACCGCGGCGCTTCGCTCGATGGTGCGCGAGACGCGCATCCAGCCGTCGGACCTCATCCTTCCGCTGTTCGCGGTGAGCGGGCGGGGGGTGCGCAAGCCGATCGGTTCCATGCCGGGCGTCGCGCAGCTCTCGGTGGATCTGATCGTGGAGGAGACCAAGGCAGCCCGCGCCGCCGGCGTGCGGTCGGTCATCCTGTTCGGCATTCCCGACCACAAGGACGCACAAGGCAGCGCCGCCTGGGACCCGAACGGTCCGGTCTGCACCGCCTTCCGGGCCGTCAAGGACGCGGCGCCCGACGTGGTGGCCATCGCCGACGTGTGCCTCTGCGAGTACACCGACCACGGCCACTGCGGTCCGGTGGCGCGCGACGCGCGCGGGCAGCTCGCCGTGGCCAATGACCAGACCCTGCCGCTCCTGGCCCGCGCCGCGGTGGCCTACGCGCAGTCGGGCGCCGACGTGGTCGCCCCAAGCGACATGATGGACGGGCGCGTGTCCGCGATCCGCAAGGCGCTGGACGAGCACGGCCTCTCCGAGACGGCCATCCTGAGCTACGCGGTGAAGTATGCCAGCGCCTTCTACGGCCCTTTCCGCGAGGCGGCGGAGAGCGCGCCGAAGGAAGGCGACAGGCGCGGCTACCAGATGGACCCCGCCAACGTGCGCGAGGCCCGGCGGGAGGCCCTTCTCGACATCCAGGAAGGCGCCGACATGCTGATGGTCAAACCGGCGCTGCCCTACCTGGACGTGATCGCCGAGGTGCGCCGGCTGAGCGAGCTCCCGCTGGCCGCCTACAACGTCAGCGGCGAGTACGCGATGCTCAAGGCCGCCGGACAGAACGGATGGATCGACGAGCGGCGCGCGCTCTTGGAGATCCTCACCGGCATCAAGCGCGCCGGCGCCGACCTGATCCTCACCTACAGCGCCGTCGACGCCGCGCGGACGCTGTCGGATCTCGCTTGATCGTCCCGCCACGAGGGCCCAGAGTGCTGCGCTGGAAAGTGGTGGAGACCAGCTCGGTCACGGACGACAGCCTCGAGGCCATCGTCAACGAGTGGACGGCCCAGGGCTGGACCTTCGAAGGGATGCAGTTTGCGATGCGGGAGTCGTCCAAGCGGCCGGCCATGGCATTCGTCCTCTTCACGCGCGGCGAACCCGGGAGAAACGGTGGGGAAGGCTGAGCCTCCGAGTTACCCCCCGGCCGACGTCCGGCGGCGCGCGCTGGCCAGGGCGGTCGACCTCTGCGTGGCGCTCGCCCCGCTCCTGCTCATGCGCGAGCATGCGCGCGCCGGCGAGCTCTTGTCGCTGGCGCTGCTCCTCTGCGCGGACGCCCTGTTCGGCACCGGCCGCTCGCTGGGAAAGCGCGCCGCCGGACTGCGGGTGGTGCAGCTCGCCACCCGGCGTCCGGCGGGCATCGCCGCCTGCCTGCGCCGCAACGCCATCTTCGCCATCTCGCTCTTGCCGGCGCTGTTCGGCGCGTCCCACCCGGTGGCGGTCACGCTGGCGGTCCTGGCGGTGCTGCTCGCCGTGGAGACGGGCGCCGCCTTCCAGCCGCTGACGCGCGACCTGGGCGCGCGGCGCATCGGCGACCTGATCGCCGGCACCCAAGTGATCGATGCCTCGCTCGCGCTGGGGCTCAAGGAGCCGGTGGCGAAGAATGCGGCGCGCACCGCGGCGGGGCTCGCCGCCTCGCGCGCCGCGCGGGAAAAGCTCGACCAGGAGCCGCCTGAGGCCCGGGCCCGGCTCCGCGCGAACTGAGGGCCAGCCGAGGAAGCATGCGCATCGCCTTGACGCACAACCTGCGCCTCACGGATTCCGAGGAGGAAGCCGAGTTCGACTCCCGCGAGACCATCGACGCCCTGACGGCCGCCGTCGAGCGGCTCGGGCACCGCGTGGAGCGCATCGAAGTGAGCGGGCCCGCCAGCCGCACCGCCGCACGCCTGGAGGCGTTCGCGCCCGATCTCATCTTCAACACCGCCGAGGGCCGCCGGGGCCGCTTCCGCGAAGCCTTCTACCCGGCGCTCTTCGACGAGCTGGGGTTCCCGTACACGGGGTCGGACGCCTGGGTGCTGGCGGTGACCCTGGACAAGGCGCTCACCAAGCTGATGCTCGGCGAGCACGGCGTGATCTCTCCCCGGGGGCAGTTCGTGGAGGAGATCGGCCAGCTCAAGCTCGACGGCTGGCGCTGGCCGGTGATCGTCAAGCCGAACTTCGAGGGCTCGTCGAAGGGGATCACGCAGGAATCGGTGATCGAGGAGCGCTCCCGGCTGCGCGCCTTCGTGGAGAAGCAGCTGGCCCGCTTTCCCGCCGGCGTGCTGGTGGAGGAGTTCATCCCCGGCAAGGACCTCACGGTGGCCTTCCTGGAACGGACTGCGCCGGATCGGGGAGGGGTGCTCACGCCGGTCGAGTACATCATCGACGAGGCGGAGCTGTCCAAGCGGCGGTACCGCATCTACGACTACGATCTGAAGGCGGTCCACTACGACGCGGTGAGCGTGCGGTGCCCGGCGCATTTCCCGGGGCACGTGCTGGAGCGGGCCCAGGACATGGCCCGCAAGGCTTACAAAGCGCTCGGTTGCCGCGACCTGGGCCGCATCGACTTCCGGGTTGCCGAGGACGGGCAGGTCTACTTCATCGAGCTGAACGCGCTGCCCAGCCTGGAGCCCGGCGCGGGCATCTACGCGGCCGCGGCCCTGGAGGGGCTGCACACCGACGCCGTGCTGGGCAAGGTGATCGAGAGCGCGGTGGCGCGCTGGGGCATCCTGGATCCGCGGCGGCGGCAGGGCCGTCCCCCGCGCAAGAGCGGCCCGCTGCGGGTCGGGTTCACCTACAACGTGAAGCGCATCAAGCCCGAGATCGACGGGCGCAAGGACGAGGAGGCCGAGTACGACGCGCCTTCCACCATCCAGGCGGTGCGCGAGGCCATCGCGGCCTCCGGGCACGAGGTGATCGACCTGGAGGCCACCAGCGAGCTTCCCAACGTGCTCGCCGCCACGCCGGTCGACCTGGTCTTCAACATGGCGGAAGGGATCAAGGGCCGCAACCGCGAGGCGGTGGTGCCGGCGCTGCTCGAGCTGCTCGACATCCCGTACTCCGGATCGGATCCGGCCGCGCTCTCCATCGCGCTCGACAAAGCGCTCGCCAAGCGGATCGTCCGCCAGCACGGCATCCTGACGCCCAACTTCGTCACCCTGCAGACCGGGAAGGAGCGCCTGCCCCGCGAGCTGATGAGGTTCCCGTTGATCGTGAAGCCGATCGCGGAAGGGTCGTCGAAGGGCGTGCACCACACCAGCGTGGTGGAGACCGAGGCCGAGCTGCGGGAGGCGGCCCGGGAGATGATCGCCAAGTACGACCAGCCCGCCCTGGTGGAGAGCTACGTGGCCGGCCGCGAGTTCACGGTAGGGCTCCTGGGCGAGCGCCGCCCCAAGGTGCTCCCTCCCATGGAGGTGGTGTTCCTCGCCGCCGAGAAGCACCCGGTCTATTCGTTCGAGTACAAGCAGGACTGGTCGAGCAAGATCCGCTACGACGTGCCGGCCAACCTGGAACCCGCCCAGCTCCGCGCGCTGGAGCGGTCGGCCCGCGAGTGCTTCATCGCGCTCGGCTGCCGCGACGTGGCGCGGGTCGACTTCCGGATGGACGAGCAGGGGAAGGTCTACTTCCTCGAGTGCAACCCGCTGCCGGGGCTCACCCCCGGGTGGAGCGACCTGGTGCTGATCGCGAAGGCGGCGGGCATCGAGTACCACGCGCTGATCGCCGAGATCCTGTCCGGAGCCATCCGCCGGTACAAGGAGCGCGAGCGCGAGCGCCGCGAGTCCGCCCGGATCGTCGTCGAAGGTCCGGTGGCGGTCGCGCAGAGCTTGCCTCCGCCGGTCGCCACGCCGCTTCCACCGAACGGCCACGGAGAGCCAGCCGAACGGGATGCGGAGCCCGCGCCCCAGCTGCAGAGCTAGCTGCCCGCCGGGCGCCCGCCCGCGACAGTCGGACCTCCGGCCCGCACAGAGCTAGCGGCCCTCTCGAAGGTCGGATACTGCTAGAGCGTGAAGGCGCCGCAGGACCACACTTCCCTACCCCGGCCCGAGCAGCGCTACCGCGCCCGGGAGCTGGGCGTCCCGCTGGGTCGCTTCCGGACCGGGAAGTGGAACGGCATCACCGACGTGGAAGGCGTGCGCGTCGGGCATTCCACCATCATCCGCGGGGCCGGTCCGCTGCGGCGGGGGAAGGGCCCGGTGCGCACCGGGGTGACCGCGATCCTCCCCAAGGAGCAGAACGCCTTCGAGGAACGCCTCATCGGTGGAGGGTTCGTCCTCAACGGCGCCGGCGAGGTGAGCGGCATGACCCAGCTCATCGAGTGGGGGCTGGTGGAGACGCCGATCTTCCTCACCAACACCCTGAGCGTCGGGCAGGTGAGCGACGCCGCGGTGCAGTGGATGGTGGATGAGTTCCCCGGGATCGGCGACGAGCACGACGTGCTCATCCCGCTGGTCGGCGAGTGCGACGATTCCTGGCTCAACGACGTCGCCGGCAGGCACGTGCTGGCCGAGAACGTCCTCGAGGCGCTGCACACCGCCAGCTCCGGTCCGGTGGCCGAAGGGTCGGTGGGCGGCGGCACCGGGATGATCTGCTGCGACTTCAAGGCTGGCATCGGCACCTCGAGCCGCAAGCTCCCGCCGGCGCTGGGCGGCTACACGGTCGGGGTGCTGGTGATGAGCAACTTCGGCCACATGCGGGACCTGCGCATCGCGGGCTTCCCGGTGGGGCCGGTGCTCGAGGAGCACTACCGCGAGATTCCGAAGCGCGAGGCCAGCGCCGGCAGCATCATCGCCGTGCTGGCCACCGACGCGCCGCTCAACTCCCACCAGCTGGGGCGCGTCTCGAAGCGAGTGGCGCTCGGGATCGGGCGCGCGGGCAGCATCGCGGCGCACGGCTCGGGCGAGATCATCCTGGCGTTCTCGACCGCCAACAAGATCCCGCGCACGACGAGGAAGATGATCTACCACATGAAGGTGCTGCTCGATCAGCGGCTGAACCCCGTCTACGAGGCGGCGATCGAGGCCACCGAAGAGGCGATCCTCAACTCGCTGTGCATGGCGCGGGACATGGACGGCGCCAACGGGAACTTCGTTCCGGCGCTGCCGCTGGCCGTGACGAAAGAGCTGCTCGAGCGCTGGCGGCTGAAGCCGCGCGAGAAGCCGCCGGTGTCCAAGCCGCCTCCGCCCGCGCCGCTGGACGAGCCCGCCGATCCGCCCACCGTGGCGGAGGCGGCGCCCAGCGCGGTGCGTGGGGCGGAGGGCATGCCGGTTCCGCTCCAGCCGCCCCATCGCGACGACTGAAACGCCGGGTTGCGCGGCGCGCTTGGCTCCGTCTAGAGTGCGCGCCCTCCGAAGGAGAGCGAATGGCCCGATCGAAGAGCAAGCACAGGCGGCTCATCATGCGCCGGCGCAAGCAGCACAACCAGCGGATGAAGCGGCGCAAGGCCGAAGCGAAGGCGCAAGGGGCGGCGGCGCCCGTGAAGAAGGCGCCGGCGCGCAAGGCTCCCGCGCCCGCGGCTGCGCCGCCGGCCGCTCCGGCTTCTGCGGTGCCCGCAGAGGCGCCTGCGCCCGCGGCCGGGCCCGGTGGGGGTGAGACACCTCCCGTAGCCACGTAAGGGGTCGAGGTCGAGGGAGAGGGAGAGGTCGAGGGGAAGGTTGAGGTCGAGGGAGAGGGAGAGGTCGAGGGAGAGGTCGAGGGGAAGGTTGAGGTCGAGGTCGAGGGCGAGCGGTTGCTTCCTCCTGGCAGGTGAGCAGCCAGGCGCTGCGCGGCGTAGGGCGGGCGGCGATGCCTATCTTGGCCCCATGCTGGCCGAGGCGAGGGTGGGGACGAGCGGATTCTCGTACCGGGAATGGGTGGGCACCATCTATCCGGCCGGCTTGTCGCAGTCCCAGACGCTCGCGCTGTACGCCTCGCAGCTGGGGGCGGTGGAGATCCAGTCGCGGCTGCCCGACGAGGCCACCCTGGCCAGCTGGGCGGAGGTGGTCCCCCCGGGGTTCGAGTTCGCGCTGAAGCTGCCCGGCCGGGTGGACGTGCGGGCGGGCAGGGGGGCGGCGCGCGCGATCGGTACCCTGCTCGAGGTGGCCGCGCCGCTGCGGCCGCGGCTGGGGCCGATCCTGATCCAGCTGCCCCACACCCTCACCGCGGATCGCCGGGCGCTGAACGACTTCCTTCGCGCGGTGCCGGAGGGCACGCGCGTCGCGTTCGAGATGCGGCATCCGTCCTGGCACACCGAGGCGGTGCTGCGGGTGCTCTCCGCCCACAACGCGGCGCTGGTGCTTGCGGACTACGGCGCCGGCCCGCCGCGGCTGGAGCTGACGGCGGACTTCGCTTACGTGCGCATTCGCCGCGAAGACGACTCGACCGAGGTGTGGAGCCAATGGACGGAGCGGCTTGCCGCGCTCACCCGCCGCGCGATCGACGTGTATGCGTTCCTCAAGCACGACCGGAGGGGCTTCTCCTTGGAACGGTCGCGCAGGCTCGCCATGCTGCTGCGCGCGGAAGACGCCCAATCGGCGCAGCAATTGCTTACGTGAGCGAACGTGCCGTTTGAATTGACGGCTCTGCCAGCGTCAGCACGCTCTTCGATCCGGCGCCTTCGGCGCCTCTACGAGGGGGAGCTCGCTCCCCCCTCGACCCCCCAAGAGATCGCGGTCAATTCAGTTGACCGCTCTGCTAAAGCGGGATCAATCCTTCTTGGCAGGAGCGGCCGGGGCGGGCGTGGAGGATGGGGCCGCCGTCTCGGTCTTGGTTTCCTTCGTCTCCTTCGCCGCGGGCTTGCCGTCGGCGCCGGAGGTCTTGCCCGGGCTGCTCGAGCCGTAGAGATCGCGGTACCAGCCGCCGCCCTTCAGCTGGAAGGAATTGCGGCTCATGATCTTGGCCATCTTCCCGCCGCATTCCGGGCACTCATCGGGGGGAGGATCGCTCACCTTCTGCAAGCGCTCGACGATGCGGCCGCACGACTCGCAGACGAATTCGTAGATCGGCATCGAGGGAAATGTAACACGCGCCTGCTCGCCGCGCGGCCCATTCCCGGGGTAGGCCGCCGCCGGACAGCGGCGCCTGGCTACGGGCGGCGGGCGAGCAGGGTTTGCAGCGCCCGGGCGTCGGACTCGGAGAGGCGCAGCTCGCGCCGGAGCCGGGCCGCCGAGCCCCCGGAGCGTTCCCAGGCCGGGCGCGCGCGGGAGAGCACCTCGCGCTCCTGCTCGGCGGCGATGCCCAGGTCCTCGAGCCATTCGCGCCTCCGGAGGAGCTGCTCGATCTGCTCGCGCGGCCAGCGGCGGCCGCGCGCCTCGGATCGGAACCGATCGCGCAGGGTCTCGATCTCCCTGGCCAGGCCGCGTTCTCGCAGGAGACGCTGGAGATCTTCCGGCGGAAGGCCCAGCTCGGCGGCGACCGCGCCCGCGGCGCCCCGGTGGCGGGCGAACAGGCCGCGGAGCAAATCGCGTTCCCGCTGTCCGAGCTCGCGCTCCAGGCCGGCCGTGCGGAACCGGGCCAGCAGGACCCGCTCGGGCAGCGGATGCCCGGGAGGGCCGAGCCTGGCGGCGAGCGGGCCGCGGCGCGGGCCCACCTTGGCGAGCAGCGCGAGCAGCTCGTCCGCCTGCTCCGGAATGGCGCTCTCCGGCGCGGCCCTGGGCGGAGCGGCGGGACCCGCATCGGGCACCTTCTCCGGCGCCGGCTGGGCTTCGGCCTTGGGAGCAGCTTCGGTCCCCGTGGAGCGCGAGCGCCGCCGCACCGGCGGGCCGCTGGGCGCTCCAGGCACTGCCCGGGCGATGGGCAGATCGAACTCGCTGCCGCGGACCAGCCGGTACGCCTTGCGCCGCAGTTTCAGCTCGTCCAGCTGGGCGTGCAATTCGTCGAGCGAGAGCCCCAGCGAGCGCGCGACCAGCGGCCCGTCGCGGTGCCAGGTGAACAGCGCCAGCAGCTGCTCCGCGCGCGCGCGGCGATCCTGCGCCGAGGCGCGGGAGCCGCGGGGACGGCGCGTCGGTGGCGAGGCGGCGGCCATGGAGGGTGCGCACCCTAAGGAAGCGACCGGCGATGTCAAGCCGTTGTGGACGCGGCGCGTGGCTCGGGGTAGGAGAGCGCGCGTGAGCGATGCCGTAGACGGGATGCGCGACCCACGCAAGCTGCGCGTTCGCGTAGGCCTCACCTTCGTCCGCACGCTCCGGCCGGCGCTGTACGTGCTGCTGGTGGCGAGCGCGCTGTTGACCTTCTGGGCGGGCGGCGGGATCGGCGGGCGCGAGCTGCCGCGTTGGGCCGCTTCGGCCGCCCCGGTCCTCTTCGCCGTGTTCCTGGTGGTGTTCGCCGTCTACCGCCTCGCGCTGGTCCGGGCGAAGAAATATCCGGCCGCGATGGGACTCTTCCAGATCGGCCTGGGCGCCCTGGTCTGGGTGCTGCTCCTGCCGGGGACGCGCCAGGGAATCGGGCGCGAGCAGGGGGACGACGTGCAGGTGCTCTTGCGCTCTTCCGATCCCCGGGTGCGCGCGCTGGCAGCCGAAGTGGCCGGCTACCGGGCCGCCGCGCAGTACGCCGCCGACCTGGTGGATCGGCTCGACGACAGCGAGCCGGCCGTGCGATCCGCGGCGCACGCTGCGCTGGTCCGCATCGTCGGGCAGGACGCCACGCCCGGCGGGGAGGGCCCCGCCGCGCAGCGGAGATGGCGCGAAGTGCTGCGGGCGCGCGGCCTTTTGCGCTGAGGCTTGACTGCGCCGGGCGTCGCGGTATCTTCGCCCTTGCGAGATTGAGAATCAATTTCATTTTCGACCATGACCCAGCGCGTTTCCAGCCAGGGCAGCCGCGGACGTAAAGGGGAGCCGCCCGCTTCCCCCACCAGCGCCGCGCGCGAGCGGCTCTCGCGCTGGATCGCAGAGCGGGGGCTCAAGGCCACCCGGCAGCGGGACCTGATCGTCGACACCTTCTTCTCCTCCAGCGGGCACCTCAGCGTGGACGAGCTGCTCGGCAAGGTGCAGGCGCGCGACGAGAACATCGGCGCGGCCACGGTCTACCGGACCATGAAGATCCTCACCGACTCGGGCCTGGCCAGCGCGCGCCACTTCGACGACGGGCAGACGCGCTACGAGGCCGCCATCGGCCGGCATCACCACGACCACCTGATCTGCACCAGCTGCCACCAGATCATCGAGTTCGAGAACGAGCGCATCGAGGAGCTGCAGGACATGGTCGCCCGCCACCACGGCTTCCAGGTGACGAGGCACAAGCTGGAGCTGTACGGCCTCTGCAAGGACTGCCAGGGCCGGCGCTGACAACCTTACACTGCGGAGGAGGGACGAGATGGGGACGCGGCACGGTCGGCAACTGAGAATGAGAATCACAATCGGTATCACAGCGGCGCTGCTCGCCGCGGCGGCGGAGCAGGCGCGCGCCGACCGGCGCACGATGATCCGCGCGTACGAGTTCCAGACCCAGCCGAAGGGGAATCTGGAATTGGAGCTGTGGAACGACATCCAAGCCCCGCGCAGCGCCTTCGCCGATTCGATCGTCGTCACCAGGGTGGAGCTCGAGTACGGCATCACCGACCGGTTGGACACGGCGCTCTACCACGTGTTCGAGCAGGGCGGTCCGTCCGCCGAAGCGCAGCCCTTCCATTTCGAGTCCTGGCGGCTGGAGTCGCGCTACCGGCTGGCGGAGAAGGGCGAGTGGCCCGTGGACGTGATGATCTACGGCGAGATCGAACGGCCGGCGGACTTCAACCAGCCGTTCGAAGTCGAGGAAAAGCTGATCCTGGAGAAGGACTTCGGCCGCTTCGCCCTGGTGGCCAACCTGGTGGGGGAGCAGCACCTCTTCCGCGCGGACCTGGGCCGTACTTGGGAGGTGGACTTCGGCGCGCGCTACGAGTTCATCCCCCAGGTCCGGGTGGCCGCGGAGTTCTGGACCACGCATGAGTTCGTCGGACCGGACGTGTCGCGGAACTACTACCTGGGTCCCTCCATCAGCGTCGCGACCCAGAAGCTGTGGCTGCAGATCGGAGCGGGCTTCGGCCTCGACTCCGCCCAGGACCAGCACGTGCAGATCCGGTCCGTGCTGGGGTTCAACCTGTGATGCGGGCGGCGGCGGCGCTCTTGTTGCTCTGCGCTGCCGCCTGCGGCGGCTCGCAGACGCGGGGACCCATGTCCGACGGCCGCCGCATGTACCTGTCGAAATGCACGGCCTGCCACTCGGAGTACGCCCCGTCGACGTACACGCCGGAACAGTGGCAGACCGCGCTCGACGAGATGGAGAAGATGAAGCGCATCCACCTGAGCCCCGAGGAGCGCGCGCTCATCCTCTCCTACCTCAGCGGCGGCCGCTGACGCTGGACCATCACGAGCGTGGTGTCCGATACCCCTTGCCAGGTTGCCCTTCGTTCAGGTATTCTAATCTGGCCTGCGGCCTGAGGGGGCGCCCTTGTCGAACCAGCCGACGAGCCGGCCGGAGCCGGAGGCGCTGCATCGATCGATGATGCAGGCGTCTCGAGAGGCCGCCGCGCTCGACGCCAAGGTGGAGGAGGAGCGCCGCCGGGTCGGGCTTGCGCCGTTCCTGCAGCCGTGGCGCGACGCGTCAGCCCGCCTGCGGGCCATGTTCGGGACGGGGCGAGCCGATCTGGAGCGCCACGGAACCGCGCCCGAGCGCCTGCAGCGGATCGACCGGCGGCTTCAGGACCTGCATCGCCGCCTCGCGGCATTCGACCTCGGGGCCGACCTCGACGAGTGCGCCGGCTCCTGGGGCCACCTGGCCCAGGAGATCGCGGCGCTCTCCGGTCCCCGCCGCCAGGAGCTGCTGAGCTTGCTGTCCAGCCGCAAAGACGGCATCGACCGCGCCACCGCCGAGCTCTCCAAGGCCCGCAACGCCGGGGGCGTGCATCCCGATCAGCGCGCACGGCTCCGGGCGGCGGAGGAGGAGCGCGATCGCGCCCGCGAACGCCAGGCGCGCCTCCGCGACGACTACCTGCGCGCCGTGCACGGACGCGCGACACCCCACCCGTCCGGGGCGGTCGCCCCGATCGTGGTGACGCTGCCCGAGCTGCTCGCGCCCCGGCGCCTGCTGCGCTCGGGGTCCCCCCGCCTGGATGCGGTAATCGAGCGCGATCGCCACCTGCGCGTCGGGGTGGTCCAGCGGTTCGAGAAGACGCTCGGCAACCTCGCCACCGCCGGACATCGCACGCTGACGGATCCGCGCGCCGGCGAGCTGCGCGGTCACCTGGCGCGCATGGACGGGATCCTGGCCCGTCTCAAGGGGAAGCGGAGCGCCTCGGAGCTGTCGGACGGGGTGCGCGAAGTCGGCGGGCTGCTCGCGCAGATGGGAGATCTGGCGGCGGCCGGCGGGAGCGCCGCCTCGCTCCGGCCTTTCCCGGCGCTGCTCGAGGAGCGCCGAGCGGCGCTGGCGCGCCTGGCGGGCGAGGCGCAGAAGGCAGCCGGTGCCCGGGCGCTGCACCAGCGCGGCGCGCTTCCCCAGCCCTCGGCCGTCGCGCTGGGCGAGAAGCAGCTCCAAACCCTGCGGAAGTTGCACCCCGGGATCGAAAGGCTGCTCCGCGACGCTTCGGCGAGCCAGCTCGCCGGCGAGCTGCACCGTGCGGAAGGGCGTTCCCCCCTGGAGCTCGCCCACGGCCTCGGCTCGCAGGCGATCGCGGCAGTCCGTCCGGGGATCGCGGGCCCCCACCTGGGCGGCTTCGGCGCCGCGCACCGCGGAGGACTCGGGGCGCTGGGCGAGCACGGCGCGATCGGCCGCGCGCTGGCTGGTCGGTCCGCCGCGGATCGGGTGGGGGCGCCGGCCAGCGAGCTGCACGAGCTGCTCGGCTCCCTGAAGAGGGCGCCCCGCGGCTCGCCGCTCCATCAGATCGCGGTCCACGAGGAGGATCGCCGGAGGCAGATCGCGGACCGGGCCAAGGCGCGGCTCCACGGGCGCGGGCACGCGCATGGCGCCGCACAGGCCCTCGGCGAGGTGTTCCACTCGCACGGCCGCGGAGACTTCGCCGCCCACGTCGCGCCGGGTGGGGCGCTCTATCACCTTCTGCAGGGAGCGCAGCGGTCGCAAGGGCTTCCGGTTCCGCACCTCGCCTCGCACTTCCTGCAATCGCGGGGCGCGCAGCCGCTCGCGGGGACGATGCAGCTCTTCGGCCGGCTGCGTGCGGAGGGATCCCGCCCGCACTTCGGCCTCTTCAGCCGGCTGAAGAACGCGGCGGGCGACGCGTTCCACAAGGCGACCAGCGCGGTCGCGCACACGGCCGCCGACGTTGCGCGCACGGCGGGGGGGCTGGGGCAAGCGGCCGGCGGGGCCGTGCGGAGCGGAATCAGCGACCTCGGGCACCAGGCGTGGAATGCCGGCCAGCGCGTCTCCACCGCAGTGCACGCGGCGGCGGCCGGCGTCGGCCATGGTGTATCGCGCGCGGTCGCCGGAGCGCGGCGCCTGTCGAGCGCTGTCGAGCAGGGAGCGCAATGGGCCGGCGACAAGGCAGTCGGGCTGGCCCGGGCCGCGCGCGGCGCCGCCTCCCGGGTCACGCACACCGTCGGAGACCTCGCGCAAGCAGGCTTCCATCGGGCGACGGAGCTGGGCGCCGCCGTCTTGCACGGGACCGGGGACGCGGCGAAACGGGCGTTCGGGTTCGCCAGGGGCGCGGTCCACACCGGTCTCGATGCCCTGCACCGCACCGGGGTCGCCGGCGGCATCGGCAAGGGCCTGCGCTTCGGACTCTCGATGTTGAAGACCGCGGCCAGCTACTCGCCGGTCGGCCTCGCCGTGCAGGGATTCCGCAAGGCGGGCGGGCTGCAGGGAATCTGGGAGAAGACGAAACACACCGCCGGCGCGGCCTGGCAAGGCGTGCAGAAGGCCTACCAGGCGACGGCGGGGTTCCTGCAGAGCCCCGCCGGGCAGCTGCTGGTCACAGGCCTGTCGCTGGCGGCGACCTTCATCCCCGGCGGCGTGGTGGTGAAGAGCATTGTCGGCGGCGTGATCGGCGGCATCCAGGCGATCAGCGAGGGCAAGGATTTCAAGCACGTGCTGCTCGCGGCCGGCACGGGCGCGCTGACGGGTGCGCTTCCGTTCCTCAAGCTCGGGCCTCTCGCGGGAGTGGGCATCGGCGCATTGACCGGCGCGGCCAGCGCGCTGGCGAGCGGGGGCAGCCTCAAGGACGCGCTGAAGGGCGCGGCGGGCGGCGGTCTCGACTCGTTCGACCCGGGTGCCCTGAAGGCGCTGGGGCGGATCAAGGGGCTCAAAGCCGCGCAGAAGATCCTGCAGGGCAAGCAGCTCTCCAAGATGGAGAAGCTGGCGGTCGAGCGCAGCCACCTGAAGGGGCCGCTGGGTGGGCTGGAGAAGCTCTATTCGAAGGGAGTGAAGGGCGGCATCCTCCTCTCCGGCAAGGCGGCCAAGGCGCAGGGCTACCTCGACAAGGCGCTGGCGACGGGCGACCGGCTGGAGGGCGGGCTGTCCCTGATCCACCAGCTCGCGCCGGAAGTCGCGGACGCGGCGGGAGACAACGCGCTCGGTCGTCTGATCGCCCAGGCGGGCGGCTACGCAGGCGAAGGCGACCAGAGGCTGAAGAAGGCGCTCGACATGGGGCACGGTGCCAGCGGCGCGCTGCAGCGTTACCGCGGCCACGTGGACAAGGGACTGGGCTATGCCGGGGTGAAGGACCCGCAGAAAGCCTACGGCAGGATGATGGCCCGGAAGGATGCGCGCGCGGGCAAGCGGGAGGGGATCGAGGCGGTTGCCCGGGACAAGCTGGAGCGGCACCGGCTGCGCCACCCGGAGCTGCACGAGGACGTCGGGGCGCATCGGCCGGTCCTGCTCGAAGAGCTCGGGCGCAAGCCGCGCCACCACGAGCCGCGCACTCCGCTGGAGAAAGCGCTCGCGCGCGGCAAGGCGCTCGAGAGGCAGGGCCGGGAGGTCGTCCAGGGCGTCCACGACGGCCTGCAGAAGGTGCAAGGCACGGTCGGCAAAGGGCTCGAGTACGCCGGCCGCATGCAAGGCGGTCTGGAGAAAGCCGCCGCGCTCGCCCGCCAGGGCGCGGGGGTGGTCGGCGAGCACAGCGAGCTGGGAGCGTACCTGTCGCACCTGGCCGATCGAGCCGACCAGGCGCACGGATACCTCGAGCAGGGCACCGGGTTCGCCCGAGATTTCAACGAACGGGTAGGAAAGGTCGGGGGCGGCCTCGAGCTCATCCCCAGCGTGCGTCCCGAGGGCGCCCGCAAGAAGAAGCGCAAGAGGATCGGTGACGCGCCCCAAGCCGAGCACCTCCAGCGCGCCGCCCAGGCGGAGCACGCCGAGGCCCATCCGGAATCCGACGAGGAACGCTCCAGGCGGCACAAGCAAGCCTGGGACGCCATCGCCTCCGTCTCTTCGCGGGTGCAACGATTCGAGCTCGAGTCCTCCCGGCGTCTGCGCGCGGCGCACGAGCTGGGCGCCAAGGAGCAGACCGGTCAGGCGCTCCAGGAGTTGATGGCCCTGGGCGGCCAGGTGGACGAGATCAAGAGACGCATCGAGGAGGCCAAGCGGCTCGCCCGGGGCAACGAGAAGTACGAGAAGGAGATCGCCTTCTACGAAGAGTGGCAGCAGAAGGCGCGCGCGAAGGTGCACGCGGCCATCGCCGGCGGGAAGGACCTCGGCAAGCACGTCGCCGACCGCGGAGCGCGCGAGTTCCTCGGCGACGGGACGCAGGATCGGCTGATCGACGAGAGCATCGCCAAGCTGGAGAAGGCGCTGCACCCGGCCCCGGCACCCAGGCCGTCGCAAAAGGACAAGGGGCACGACAAGCTGCACGGCGCGCTGCAGCTGGAGGAGCGGGGCAAGAAAGGGCTGCACCAGGGGCGGCAGCTGCTGGAGGAGGCGCTGCACCTGGGCGCGCAGCGCCACGTGGAGAAGGGCCACCAGGAGCACGCCCGCGGCGACGGGCGCGAACATGCGCACGAGCTGTCCCGCGCCCCGATCGATGCGGGTCCCGACGGAGCGCAGGCCGCGCCGCAGTCGGAACCACAGGCGGCGGTGGAGGCGGCGGCGCAAGCCGTGGCGCACTTCGGCGGCGCGGTGGACGGCGCGATCAAGGCGGTGCAGAGGCTGCTCGAGCGCGGCCGGAGCGCCGAGGCGGAAGAGCGCATCCGGTCCGTGCAGGAGTTGGGCGATCACGCGGCGGCGGCGGTGAAGGACGCGGCGCAAGCCGCCTTTAAGGATCCTGCACTCACCGCCAGGGCGGCGAAGCTGCGCGACCATCTTCAAGACTTGCGGGCGCACTTCCGCCAGCTCGTCTCCGGCTTGAAAGGCCTCGATTCGAAGCACGCCGACCTCGAGGGCGCTGAGCCAGGCCGGCGGGACGGCCAACCGCGCCGCCAGCCCGCCGGGCGCGGCGGCCGGCGGCCGCAGGGAGACATGGTCGACGAGGTGCTCCGCGGAATCGACGACGGGCGCATCTTCGTCGATCGCGGCGCGCACCGGGGCGAGCGCCCGGATCGCGATCACCAGGAAGTCGACTCCGCGGCGATCGACACCTGGATCGGGTCGGGCGAGGGCGTGAAGCTATTCTCGGAGGTGTTCGGAGCGTTCTTGCCGGTCGAGGAAGATGGCCGGCGCGGGGGAAGTCAGAAGCGGCGCGGCGGGCGTGGCGCGCGCGACGGGCACAAAGGCCACGGCGGCCACAAAGGGGACGGCGGACACCCGGCGGACGACCAGCGCGAGCACCCGGAGCCAGGGCGGGGCAAGGGTGGGTTCTTCGCCAGCATGTTCGAGAAGGCGGAGGACTTCGCCGAGAGCGTCGCGCACGCGGCGCACGCCGGCGCGGGCGTGCTCGGGAAGGCGATGCACCACGCCGAAATGGGCCTGCACGGCCTGAACGTGGTCGAGCACGCCGCCGAGAAGGTGCATGGCCTCGCCGGGAAGGCCGAGGCGTTCCTCTACCGCATGCATCTCGGCTCGGCGGCGGGGTTCGCGCACCAGGTGGGCGAGGCGGCGGGCTGGGTGGACGCGCGGGCGGAGGAGGCGCACGGCGGGGTGAAGACGGCGGACGAATACCTCGGGGAAGGCAAGCACGACCTGGAGGTGGTCGAGTCGGCCGGCCAGCGGACGGCGAACGTCGCGCGCCGGGCGCGCAAGGGTCGTTTCGGCGATGTGCTGAACGTATTCCGCGCGGCGGCCGGCGGCGACGGGATCGACGGCAAGCTGCGACCCGAGCAGGTCCGGCTCGGCTCCGGCTTCGACGAGCCGCGCCGCCTCGACGCGCTCACCCAAGCGCGGATGGAGCAGTTCCTCGGGGGCGACTTCACCGGGGTGCGCCTGCACGTCGGGCCGGGCGCGGCGCAGATCACCAACCGCTACGCGGCCGAGGCCGTGACCGTCAAGGACCACATCTTCTTCGCCCCCGGCAAGTTCAACCCGGACACCGTGGAAGGGCAGAAGCTGCTCGCCCACGAGCTGACGCACGTCCTGCAGAAGGGCCGCAAGAACCTGGACGTGCGCACGGCGGAGACCGAGGCGCTGCACGCGGAGCACAGCTACGGGACGGCGCCGGCGATGGAGCCGCTCAACCTGAGCCGCCCGGCGCCCGACTTCAGGTTGCCCGACGGCGAGGGCGCGCCGGGCTCCGACGGCATCCACACCGCCAAGCGCACCCGCAGCCGTGGCCAGGACGCCGGCTCCCGCGACGAAGTTCCCGACGGCGAGGAATTCCTCGAGAAGGTCTCCGGCCGCGTCTACGAGCTCCTCATGGACGAGCTGGAACAATCCTTCGAATCCCGCTAACCCCCCCTCTCACGCCCAGTCGTGAACTAGAGCGTTTCACGCAGAGGGCGCAGAGGAAGGGGAGGGCGCGGAGTTGGTTTTTCAGAAAAACCGAATCTCTGCGCTCTCCTTATCCTCCGCGCCCTCTGCGTGAAACGTTTGTAGTCGCGATCGCGGCGGGTGGGTCGGTGTGGGGTGGTGGTTTTCTTGCTGGGTAGGGACGTGCGTGGAACGCTCCGCGCCGATGGACTTCTGGGCGCGCAGCAACAGGCCGCGGGTGGTGGTGGCGGGGGCCGCGGCGGCGTCGCTGGTCATCGCGGCGGCGGCCCTGGCCGACCCGCACGGCGTGCCTTTGTTGAGGCGCCTCGGCCAGGACATCGCCCGGCAAGAGGCGGCGAACCAGGCTTTGCGCGAGGAGAACTCCCGCCTGCATCGGCGGGTCCGGGCGCTCTCCGTTCCGATGGACCCGCGCGTCCTGGAGAAGGAAGCGCGGGAGCAGCTCGGCTTCGTCCGTCCCGACGAGGTGCTGGTCAAGTTCGAGTGAGGGGCGCGCATGGCGGAGCACTGGACCAGGCGGGCGCGACGTTGGGCAGGCAAGGCTGCCATGCCCGCCGCGATCCTGGGGCTCGCCGTCCTGCTGATGCGCGGCGCGTTCGCGCAGTTCGCCTGGCCGGGTCCGGCGCAGGTCGCCCCCTGGGCGCTGCTGGTGGCCGCCGGCGTACGGGCGGCGCTGCGCCAGGCGAGGCGGAAGCTGAGCGGCGTTCGGGCACCCGCGCAGTGGACCGTGGAATCCTGCGCGCTGTCCGCAGTCGGCGCGCTGGCGCTGGCGCAGCTGGGTGGGGGGCTGACCAGCCCGTTGTACCCGCTGGTGTACCTGCTGGCCGCCGGCTACGCGCTCGCGCTCCCGCTGCGCTTCGCGCTGCCCGCGCTGGGCTGGCTCCTGGGGCTCGACGCCGGTCTCTTCTTCGCCGAGGGTGCGCTCCCCGCGAGGTGGCCGCTCCTCGCCATGCACGCCGCTTTCACCGCGGTCTTCGCCACGCTCTACCACGGCGTCCTCGCGACGCGCCTGCGAGCCGCCCGGACCGCCGAGGAGGAAGCCGTCCGGCGTCGCGTGGCGGACGCCGAGCGCAGCGCGCGAGAGTTCCGCCTCATCGCCACGGCCGAGGCCGACCCGGAGCGGCAGCTCCTGGCCGCCGTGTCGGAGATCGAGGAGTCCGTCCGGGGCGCGCTCTCGGTCGCGGCGGCCGCGCTGCAGCCGCACACGGTCGCCGTCTTCCTGCTCTCCCCCGACGGCGGCACGGTGCGGCTCCACGACTCGATCTCCCGCGGCGACCGGCTCTTCCGCGGGCCGCTGCCCATCCGCGAGGGCGCCCTGGGCGCGGTGCTCGCGGCAGGCAGGCCGGTCCTGTTGCAGGGCGACGGCCCCGCGCTGTCGCACTACGACGGCCCGGCGCCGGCGCACTCCTTCTGCGGGGTGCCGCTGCGCGACCGGCACGAGCACGTCCTCGGCGCGCTGGTGGCCGACCGGGAATCGCCCTTCGGCCCTGCCGACGAGCAGGTGCTGACGTCGCTCGCCGGCGAGGTGGTGCGCGCGATGGAAGGGGAGCGCCTTCTCGCCGCGGTGCGCGGCGAGAAGGAGGAGAAGGCCCGCTTCTTCCGCGCCCTGGAGGAGCTGAACCGCACCACCACCCTGGCGCAGGCGGCGGAGTGCGCCGTGGCGCAGGCGCGGGAGATGGGCGGGCTCGACCTGTGCGCGGTCACGCTGGTGGAGGAGCCGGCCCGCGCCGGAGCGCGGCCGCGCCACCGCGTGCAGGCGGTCGCTGGAGACGGATCGGGTCCGCTCTCGGGCCTGACTTTCGCCGACAACGCCGGCCTGGTCGCCAACGTGGTCCGGCTGGGAGCTCCGCTTCCTGGACGCGAGCTGCAGGCCATGGAGCGCCTGGTGATCTTCGACTCGTCCACCGCGGTCCGCGGGCTCGGGGCGCTGAAGATCTTCCCCTTGCGCGCCGGCGAGTCCACCGTAGGTGCGATGGTGTGCGGCACCCGGCGCCGCGACGGGCTGCCCGATCCGGCGCAGGCGGCCCTCTCGATGTTGTCCCTGCAGGCCGCGGCGGCGCTGGTGCGCACCCGCCTGTACGAGGAGGCCGAGCGGCTCGCCACCACCGACGGGCTCACGGGCCTGCTCAACCGCCGCACCCTGGCCACCCAGCTGGTCGCGCGCGTCCGCGAGGCGCAGCGCTACCGCCGCCCGCTCTCGCTGCTCCTCATCGACGTCGATCATTTCAAGAAGGTCAACGACACCCACGGACACCCGGCGGGCGACGCCGTGCTCCGCGGGGTGGCTGCGGTGGCGCGCGCGCAGGCGCGCGAGACCGACCTGGTGGCGCGTTACGGCGGCGAGGAGCTGGCCGTGGTCCTGCCGGAGACGGACGCGGCGGGCGCGCGGGCCATCGCGGAGCGGCTCCGGGCGGCGGTGGAAAGCACGGCGCACGCCAGCGACCAGGGCGCGCTGCGGGTCACCGTCAGCGTGGGCGTCGCCACCTGGCCGGGCGGTGGACAGAACGGGGACGAGCTGCTCACCACCGCCGACCGGGCGCTGTACCGGGCCAAGCAGACCGGGCGGAATCGGGTCGAGTCCGGCCCCGGAAAGGCAGCGGCTTGAGGACGATTTCGGGCTTCGTTTCCGGACCCTCCCGATCTACGCTCCGTGGCAAGGGTCGAGCCGCCCGGGAGTCCTCGTTGCGAAAGAACTACGTCCTCGACACCAACGTCCTGCTCCACGACCCCAGCGCCCTGTACAAGTTCAAGGACAACAACGTCATCGTCCCCATCTACGTGGTGGAGGAGATCGACAAGTTCAAGCGCGACCTCTCCGAGCTGGGGCGCAACGCGCGGCAGGTCTCCCGCGACCTCGATGCCTTCCGGTCCGAAGGCGGCTCCCTCACCGAGGGCGTCCCGCTCGAGGGCGGCGGCACCCTGAGAGTGCTCTTCACCCAGAAGGAGCTGCCCCGCGAGCTGATGAACGGCCACCTGGCCGACAACCGCATCCTGGCGCTGGCCTCGGACATCAAGGAGCGCGAGCCCAATCTACGTTGCGTGTTCGTCAGCAAGGACGTGAACCTCCGCATCCGCGCCGACGCGCTGGGGCTTCCCAGCGAGGATTATCGAAACGACAAAATCGAAAATCCTGAAGTCTACATGGGTGTCCGGGAAGTGGAGACCTCGCGCGCCGAGATCGATTCCTTCTACGCCCACGGCGAGCTGCCGGTGCCGGAGCCGATCGCCGGCACCGTCTGCCCCAACGAGTTCGCGCTGCTCAAGGACCGCGACGCCGTCAGCCACACCGCGCTGGCCAAGTACCACGCGGGGAAGGGGAAGTTCGTTCCGCTGCTGAAGTCCCTCAAGGAGGGCGCTTGGGGACTGCGGCCGCGCAACAAGGAGCAGAGCTTCGCCCTGGACCTCCTCCTGAACGACGAGATCAAGCTGGTCACCATGGTGGGCAAGGCGGGCACCGGCAAGACCCTGCTCGCCATCGCCGCCGGGCTGCAGAAGACGATGGAGGAGCAGGTCTTCCAGAAGATGCTGGTGTCCCGCCCGGTGTTTCCCCTGGGCAAGGACATCGGCTACCTGCCCGGCAGCGTGGAGGAGAAGCTCAACCCCTGGATGCAGCCCATCTACGACAACGTCGAGTTCCTGATGGGGCTGTCGCGCGCCGACAAGAAGGCCGGCCGCAGCTACAAGGAGCTGCTCGACCTGGGGCTCATTGCCATCGAGCCGCTGACCTACATCCGGGGCCGCAGCATCCCGAACCAGTACATCGTCGTGGACGAGGCGCAGAACCTCACGCCGCACGAGGTGAAGACCATCATCACCCGGGTGGGCGACAACACCAAGATCGTGCTGACCGGCGATCCCTACCAGATCGACAATCCCTACGTGGACTCCACCAACAACGGGCTCATCCACGTGGTCAACAAGTTCCGCAGCGAGCGCCTGGCGGGGCACATCACCCTGACCAAGGGCGAACGCAGCGCCCTCGCCGAGCTCGCCTCCAACGTCTTGTGAGGTGCGTGCTGCGGAGCCTCTGGCTCGTCGCGTCCCTTTTCCCTGCAGCTGTTCAGCGTCGGAATGACGCGGGGGAACGAGTACGCGCCCTGGATCCTCAGCGTTTCGCTCCCGCTCGGCGCGCTGCTCTTCTTCGGTCTACGGCGGAACCTGATGCAGCAGCAGCCGGCCCCGCCCCCTCCGGGCCAACCACCGGTATAGAGTCCGCGTGTGCGTCTCCGTTTGCTTTTCGGCGGACGCAAAGCGCAGCTGGTCGCTGTGCTGGACGGCACGAGGCTGCTTTGTTCGAGGCACCGCTTCGGGGAGCGATATCCCCCCGAAAGTGAAATGTACGAGCTGTACAGAGCTGAGAGCATGTGGCTGCGCCTCGCTCCGGCTTCCGATCGGTCGGGGTGAGTTTCGTCAGTAGGCGCCTCATGCGACAGGCGTTGCGAGAATCCCAGGTGGGTCGGCGTCTGATTCATGGTCAACAGTTGGTTCAGCAAGCTGAACTGCCGACTTCGTGCGCGCCAAGGAGATGCTTCCGGTGCTGCACGCCGTCGCCGACAGGCGTAGCGCGTCCGAATGAAGCGCTGGCTTCAGGCGCGGGCCGGGCGGGTGAAGTCGATCAGCTCGAGCGGCTCGCCGGCCATGCCGACCACCAACTGCTTGCGAGAGCCCTCGGCGTCGCCTCCCACCTGCAGCGGCATGTCGCGGTCGAAGGTGATCTGGACCTTGTCGCAGTGGAAATCGAGCAGTCCGCTGCGCGGGGTGTGTCCGCGCCAGATCCGGGGGAACTGGGCGAGCATCTTCGGAAGGCTCATCGCCGAGAGTCGCAGCTGGAACCGGCCGGGCCATTTGCGGGCGTGAGGGAACATCCGGAAGCCGAACCCGTAGCACGGCACGCTACCGGCGGCGGCGATGCGGCACGGCCCGCGGTAGATGACTTCGCCGCGGGGGATGTCGCGGCCCAGCGGCTTCCCGTCGGGGCCGATCTGCCGGGCGGGCGCGCCCAGGTTCACCACCTCCACCTGGGGAACGCCGCGCTGGAGCGCATAGCCGGGGATGGTGCGCCCGACGATCGAGAGCAGGTAGCCGAGCCCGCCGGCAGCGGCGAACTGGAGCTTGCCGCCGGCCAGGCCGTTCTTGAAGCGCATGTAGTCGTTCAGCACGGCGGCGTCGACGCCCAGGCCGGCGAAGGGCGCCAGCTTGCCCTCGCAGTCGAGCAGGTGCACCTCGCGAGCCTGCGAAATCTCCCCGGAGCGGGCCCGAAGGATGTCCTCGACCACGCCGACTCGCCGGGCGGACGAGCCGCAGAACTCCGCCACCGCGTTGCCGGTGCCGAGCTTCAGGACGCCCACGCGCGGGACGCGGAAGCGGTGCCTGGCGAGCTGCACCGCCGCGGCGCCGTGCACCACCACCTCAGTGCGGGACGCCTCTTCGAACAGGCAGTTCACGTAACCAACGAAGGTGCCGTCCCCGCCGCCGGTGAGGACGGTCGAGTACCCGCGCTCCAGAACGGTGCGGGCGATGGCGCGCGCATCCTCCAGGGTCCGCGAGTAGAAGACGTCCTCGGGCGGGACGAAGTTCTCCAGCTCGCGGCGGAGGGCCTCCGACACGGCGCCGGCATTGGCATTGAGGAGAACGGCGACGCGCTCGTGATGCCGGACTGGAAGTCGCTCGACGCTCATTCGGTTGTCGCTCCCGCGCGAACCCCGGGGAGGTCAGTAGCAAACGTGAGGCCGGAAGGTGACACGGCGCGTGACGTCACGAACCCGAAACATTCCGGGCACATGCCCGCATTCGATGTGGGTGTCAAGCACACACCGGCGGCGGTTACGCTGCGCATTGGCGGTGACGGTGCGTAGGCAACTATACAGTCGCTCAGACGGTCGTCTTGGGGCCTGGGGGGCCGCCCGTCCTGCACTTCGCGCTTGGCGGCGGGCGCGGTCGAGCGTAGAGAGACGCGGCCACCCCACGGAGGGCTCGATGAAGGTGTTCGTCACCGGCGGGACCGGCTACATCGGCAGCGTCGTCTCCCTGCAGCTGAAGAAGGCCGGGCACGACGTGCAGGCGCTCGTTCGCAACAAGGACAAGGCGTCCGCGCTCCAGGGCGCCGGCGTCAAGCTGGTGCAAGGCGATCTGGGGAACCCCGCGGGATACGCCGCGGCCGCCTACGGCGTGCAGGCGATCGTCCATTGCGCGAGCGACCCCGGCCCACAGCACGTCGAGCTGGACCGCAAGTCCATCCAGAACGCCCGCGAGCTGCTGCACGGCCGCGTCGGCGCGACCTTCATCTACACGAGCGGTGTCTGGGTGCTCGGCGACACGGCGGGCGCCGTGGCGGACGAGTCGACGTCGACGAACCCTGCGCAGATCGCCGCCTGGCGCCCGGCGCACGAGCAGCTCACCCTGGAATTGTCGAAGGAAGGGATCCGCGCAGTGGTCGTCCGGCCGGGGATCGTCTACGGCGGCGCCCGGGGCGGAATCCCCGCGTCGATGTTCGGCTCAGCGCTGAAGCAGGGCGCCGCTCAGATGATCGGAGAGGGCGCGAACCACTGGCCTCTGGTGCACGTCGAGGATCTGGCCGAGCTGTACGTCCGGCTGGTCGAGCGCGCGCCGGCCGGCTCCATCTTCCATGCAGCGGACGCATCGACCCATACGCTGCGCGAGATCGCCGAGGCCGCCAGCCGCGCCGCGGGCAAGGGTGGGAAGGTGAGCGCACTGCCACTGGACAAGGCGAGGCAGTCCATGGGGCCGTTCGCCGACGCGCTCGCGCTCGACCAGAAGCTCTCCAGCGAGAAGGCGCGCACGGAGCTGGACTGGCGGCCGCGGCACGAGGACTTCGTCGCGGAAGCCCCGCAGCTCTTCGCCCAGTGGCACTCCGCGCAGTAGCGCGCTACGGCGGCTGCTTCTCCGCAGCGGGGGCGATGGCGTCGAGCAGGGCGCGGTCGCCCTGCAAGGCCACGCGCTGCGAGTAGAGCTGCAGCCCGCGCAGGCCGCCCAGCTCCTCGCCTCCGCCGGCGTGGCCCGGACCGCCGTGCACGAGCTGGGGGAGCACGGTCCCGGGGCCCAGCGTCTGACCGGCGACCTTCTCGCTGCCGAGGTAGATGCGCCCGTGCCAGGGCGCCACCGCGAGCACGAACGCGCGGAGGAACTCGCGATCGTCGCTGTAGACGGAGCACACCAGGCCGCCTCCACCCCGCTGCACCAGGCCCGCGGCCAGACGGGCGGCCGCGGAGGCGGAGTCCCCGGGAATGGCGCAGAGCGTGGCGACCGGTCCGAAGACCTCGTCGTGATGGATCGCGGTCGCCGCCGCCGGGTCCTTCGCCAGAAGGAGCGTGGGAGCGACGAAGTATCCCTTCGGCTCGACCTGACTGGCGCCGCCCGACAGAATCTGCGCCTCGCGGGCGAGCCTGGCGATCCCTGCGCGCACGTCGCGGAGCTGGTCCGCGGTGGACAGGGGGCCCATGCCCACTTCCGGCCGGGCGGGGTCCCCGACCTTGACCGAGGAAAGGCGCTCGACCAGGGCCTCGCGGAACGCTTCGAGCTGCCGGCCGACGAAGATCCGCCGCACTGCGGTGCATTTCTGGCCGGCCTTCTGGGTGACGTCGCGGACCACGTCCGCGACGAAGAGGTCCCAGGTGGCGCTGCCGGGCTCGACGTCCGGCCCGAGCACGGCGGCGTTCAGGCTGTCGGCCTCCACGTTGAGGCGGGCACCGCGCCTCGCCAGCTGCTCGCGCAGCTTCGCCGCCGTGCTCGACGAGCCGGTGAACGCGACCACGTCCTGCGGTCCCAGCCGGTCGAGCAAGTCGCCGGTGCTCCCGGCGAGGAGGCTGAACGAACCGGGAGGCAGCGCGCCGGACCCGACGCCCAGCTCCGCCAGGCGGAACGCGACCAGCGCCGTGCTGGTCGCCGGCTTGGAGACAACGGGCATCCCGGCGAGGATCGACGCGGCCGCTTTCTCCGCGGTGCCCCAGGCGGGGAAGTTGAAGGCGTTGACGTGGACGGCGACCCCGTCGCGCGGGACCCACAGATGTACGCCCGCGTACCGCGCGGTGCGCCCGAGCTGCACGGCGTCGCCGTCGCGCAGCGCGCGCAGAGGCCCGAGCTGCGCGCCCAGGTCGGCGTAGTGGGCGAGCGTGCCGATCGCGCCGTCCACGTCGAACTTCGCGTCGCCCCGGGTGTTCCCGCCGTTGGCCACCGCGAGCGAGAGCAGCTCGTCGCGGTGCGCGTACAGCGCTTTCGACCAGGCCCTGAGGATCTCGCCTCTCTGCGCGAAGGTCATCTCCCGCAGCGGGCCGGCTCCGGCGCGGGCGTGCTCCAGCGCTGCCGCGAAATCGATCCCGCCCGTCCCGGCGCGCGCCAGGGGCTCCTCGGTGGCCGGGTTCACCAGCGTCGCGAGAGTCCCTTGTCCCTCGACCCAGCGTCCCTGGACGTAGCTGCGCAGGACGGCCGTCATTTCTGTCCCCCTGCCGCGCGGCTGGCGGGCGCGGCGGGTCGCGGGAGCGCCTGGGGCATCTCCGCCAGCGCATACGCGACCCAGGCCACGGCGGCCGCCGTCTGGGCGAGGTCTTCGGGACGGATCTTGTCGAGCGTGTCCGCTGCGCTGTGGTGGTAGTCGAAGTAGCGGCTCACGTCCTGCTGCACGCCCACGAACGGCACCCGGAACGCGGCCAGGGGCCCGATGTCCGCGCCTCCCGACTCTCCGCCGAAGTCGGCCGCTCCCAGCGCTTCCAGCGGAACGAGCCAGGGCGCGAGCAGCGCCTGCGCGCCTTCGCCCGCGCGCAGCCCGATCGAGATCGGACGGCCGGCGCCGGCGTCCGACTCGAGCGCGGCCACGTGCCTCTCTGCTTCGGCCGCGTGCGCCTGGGCGTAGGCCTTTCCGCCGGCCAGGCCGTTCTCCTCGTTCATGAACAGGACCGCGCGGACGGTGCGGCGCGGGCGCTGCGGGAGCTGGGCGACGAGCCGCGCCGCCTCCATCACCACGGCGACACCGGCGGCGTCGTCCACCGCGCCCTGGGCGAGGTCCCAGGAATCCAGGTGCGCGCCGAGCAGCACCACCTCGTCCGGTTTCTCGCGGCCCCGCGCGTCGGCGACCACGTTGGCCGATTCGGCGTCCGGAAGCGTGCGGCAGCCCAGCTCCAGGTGGACCTGCACCGGGCCTCGCTGCAGGAAGCGATGCAGGAGCTCGGCGTCTTCCACCGAGATCGCCGCTGCCGGCACCTTGGGAGCGCCTTCCTCGAACGTGGTCGCGCCCGTGTGCGGGTCGCGCAGCGAAGCGGTGGCGAGCGAGCGCACCAGCGCTCCCGCGGCGCCGAGCTTCGCCGCCTCGGCTGGGCCGCGGTTGCGCAGCGGCGATGCCTCCCCGTAGCCGGTTTTGCCGCCCGGGGTGGACATGGAGTGGTTGAAGAAGATCATCTTGCCGCGCGCCTTCTCTCCCAGCGCCTGCAGCTCCGCGATCGAGCGCACCTCGACCACCTCGGCCGTCACACCACCCGCGGCGGTGCTTGGGCTGCCACCCAGAGCGGTCACCGCGAGCGGGTGACCGGCCCGTCCACGGGCCGGAAGGACCTCGGCGCGCTCTTCGCCCCGGACCCAGTGAGGCACCTTGACCGGCTCGGCGCGGACCACGAGGCCGTCTTCACGGAACCGTTGCAGCGCCCACCGGACCGCGGCTTCTGCGCCGGGCGAGCCGGACAGGCGGGGGCCGATCCCGTCGGTCAGCTCCGCTGCCCGCGTGTACGCAACCCCGTCGGTGAGCGCGCCTCCGACCAGCCGGGCGGCGATCTCCGGCGAGTACGGCGGCGCGGCGAGAAGGGTGATGAGACCGAGCACGTGGCCTCCTTGAGAGCCGCGCACTCTCTCACAGCCCGGGCTTCGGCGGCGCCCGAAATCCCACTCGTGTCGGTTGACCGATCGCCTCGGGTAGTTCAACATGAAGCGGGACGCGGCGCGGGAGGGGGCCCCGTGAACGAGAACCTGTTCGGGCAACTGCACGGGGCAACCAAGGTCGCCTCGACCGGGTCGGCGACCATCTTTGGCGTCGAGGTCGGGCTCGTCACCAACGTGCAGGATCCGCAGAAGCTCGGCCGGGTCAAGGTCGCGTTTCCGCGGCTTTCCGGGCTTCCCGAGGGAGATTGGGCGCGCGTGGTGCAGCCGGCCGGCGGACCGGGGCGCGGGTTCTACTGGCTGCCGGAAGTGAACGACGAGGTCCTGGTCGCCTTCGAGATGGGCCAGCCGAATCGTCCGTACGTGATCCGCGCCCTGTGGAACGCCAAAGACAAGCCGATGAAGGACGCATACGCGGACGACAACACCACCCGGATGATCCAGACGAAGTCCGGGCACCAGATCGCCCTGTCGGACAAGGATGGCGAGGAGAAGATCACCATCTGCGACGGAACGGGGAAGCGCGTCCTCACCTTCGACGTCAAGGCGAAGAAGCTGCTGATCGAGGCGAAGGAAGGCTCGGTCGAGCTGAAGGCGCAGAAGAAGATCCGCATGCTGTGCGAGGACCTGGAGGTCCACACCAGCAAGGACGCCAAGCTCGACGTGTCGAAGACCTTCGACCTCAAGGTCGCGAGCGACGTGGCGATGAAGGCGGGTGGAACGTTCACGCTCAAAGGCAGCAAGGTTCAGATCAACCCGTCGTCGCTCAGCGTCGCGGCGCTGGCCGGGGCGGTGGCCGGAGCGGTGGCGGGGGCGATCACGGGCGGCGCGAAGGGAGCCGTCGCAGGGGCCGCCGCCGGAGCAGAGGCGGGGGCGGGGGCAGGCGGAGCCGCTGCGGGCGCCGCGGCTGGAGCCGCCGCCGGAGCAGCGGCCGGCGCGGCGACGGTGCCCACGCAGGATGTGGTCGAACAGCCGCCGGCTGCTCGGGCCGCGGCGCCTGGCGGAGCGGCGCCCGCTGCTTCCCCGGCGCCGGGGGCTCCGGCTCCGGCACCCGCGAGCGCCGCCGGGGAGCCGCCACCCGCGAGCGCCTCCGCGGAACCGGTCCCTGCGAGCTCCGCCGACGAGCCACCGCCCGCGAGCGAGTCGGAGAAGCCGGCGCAGAAGGACGCTTCTCCGGCGGAGAAGCCGAAGGAAGAGGCGGAGGCGCAGCCCGCAGCCGCGGACGACGGGCGCGAGCTGAGCGGTTCGAAGTGGGTCAAGCGGTTCCCCACCAGCCGCTCGCTGGACGATCTCGAGTCCGACTTCCAGGAGAAGGCGAAGGCGTTCGTGGACGCGCTCCAGGCAGCCGGAGCCACCGTCGACATCAATGCCACCCTGCGGCCCAAGGAACGCGCGTTCCTGATGCATTGGTGCTACTACGTCGCGAAGAACAAGGTGAGCCCGAAGAAAGCGCCGACGATGGAGGGCGTGAACATCAACTGGGACCACGGCGACGACGCGAAGTCCCGCCAGGCCGCCCAGGAAATGATGGACGCGTACCACATCGCTTACGAACCAGCCCTCGGCAGCCGGCACACCGAGGGGAAGGCCGTCGACATGGACATCTCCTGGAGCGGCACCCTGAAGATCAAGAAGGCCGACGGGACCGAAGTGTCGATCGGCGCTCCTCGCAACGGCGCGGACAACGAGACGCTGCACGGAGTGGGCAAGTCCTACGGCGTGATCAAGCTGAAGAAGGACGCCCCTCACTGGTCGAGCGACGGGCACTGACGGCCGATGCTCTTCCTCCTCTTCCTCCTCGCCGCCGCGACCCCGCCGGACGCGCGGCTCGTGTGCAGCGCGGACGAGCAGCTGGTGGTGGTATCGCCCGAGACTGGCGCCCGGAAGCCGGTCGAGCCCCAGCCGCCCGCGCCCGCCGTCGCGCTGGGCACGGCGGGAGACACGCTGGTCGCGGCGAGCGCCTCGGGATCGATCATGCAACTGCGCGACGGGCAGTGGGGGGAGGTGACCCGGATCGGCGGCAGCGGAGTGCAGAAGAGGCCGCTGCGGATCGATTCCAGGTACCCGCAGTGGGCCACCATCTGGCTTCGCGGCGACGATCCGGGGACCATCCCAGGCGCGGTGGGTGTGTCGGTGAAGGGGGAAGTGCGCCGGTACAACTCCGCCGATGCCCGCAAGATGGGCCCTCCGTTTCGCACCGCGCCGCGCGCGCTCGGGGAAGCCGACCAGACAATCCCGAAGGGTCTGGCGAAGGCGCAAGAGGGAGGGTCCCCGCCGGAGTTGGTCTTCAACGAACCGTCCCCCTGGGGCGGCCGGCTCGTCGCTCTCTCGCAGCCGGGCGAGGGAGACCTGCCCTCGGGGCCCCTGGTGCACGTGGGGAAGGACGGGACCCTGCACGGGCTCTCGTCCGAAGGGCACAAGCTCGAGTTCACGGGCCTGGTCGGGTACGGCCCCGGCCAGGTGCTGCTGATCGACGGCGCAGCCGCGGGCGCGGGCCGGCGCGTGCTGCTGGCGTCTCCCGACGGCCGGGTCCGCGCCGTGCCCGGAGTGGAGCCGCCCTGCGCCTGGTGGCCGGCGGCAGCGGCTCGCTGACGGTCTATTGCGAGATCGCCCGGCGCTGCGCGCCGCCCGCGGCCGGTTCGACGGCCCGGGGAGCGTAACGAGCCCGGATCCGCGCCGTGAAGCGGTCGGCTACGACCGCGCAGATGGCGGCCGCCGCGACGGGGAACCAGAACCGCACGGCTTCGAACGTGTCGGGGGCGACCACCCAGCGCTGCCCGTGGGCGCTTGCCCAGAAGCGAAGCGTTTCGACGAGATCCGAGTCGATGACCCTGCCCCCCGCCCACCAGCCCGCCGCGAGGCCTGCCAGGGCAGGGAGGCGGGGAACGAGTTGGTTCCGCAGCAAGCGGACGAATCCGGACCCCAGCCCGGAGATCCCCTGGACGGTCCCGTCCATCCAATCCGGCCAGGCCGATCCTCCGAAGGGAGCGACGAGCGCGGTGTGCCGGGCGACCAGCGCCGACAGCCGGGCGCGCGCCTCGCGGGCGCGCACGAGCGCGTCAGCCACGAAGGGCTCGCGCGAGACGTTCACCGCCCCGTCCAGGGCCGCCTTGCCGAGGCGCTCGCGGGTCTCCTCGCGGGCGCGGCGCGCCGCGCGCAACCGGTCGCGCAGCACGGCGCGCGCCGCTACCCCGCGCAGCACCACGAACGGGCGCGCCCGAAGAGAAGCGCCGGCATAGTCTGCCCGGTCCTCCTCGAGCGAGGCGCGCATCGCCGTTCGCAAGTGATCTTCCGCGTGGCCGCTTCTGCGGACCTCGTCGACCAGCCTGCCGACGGCGGCGGACCCGGCCAGCGCGCCGCCCAGGACCCGCAGCGCGCTCCGCTCCGCGCGGCGCGCGCCGCCGATCTTCCACGCCAGCTTCGCCGCGGCGATCCGATCGAAGAATCCGCCGCTGCCGGCGTCCATGCGCATTGCTCCAGAAGCCACGTCACGACCGTAGGCTGCGAGGCTGTGGGACATCAACCGGCGGATGTGCGGAATCGTACCCCTCGCGCGAACCTGGTGGCCGCAGCTACCCTGCTGGCACTCCCCCTGCAAATCGGGACCCGACGATGCGACGCTCGCGCCATCAGAATCCATGCCGGATCCTTGCCTCGGGGCTGCTGGCGCTCGCGGCCGGCTGCGCATCGTCGCGTTCTGGACAACGGGAGGCGCCGCCTCCTGACCCTGCCGTCATTCCTGTCGCGGAGACGACGGTTGCGGCTCCCCCGGGGCAGGAGCGGCCGCCTGCCCGCCCGCCTGCGGAGCCGGAGCAGCCGGATCCCGTCCAGCGGACCCTGTCCGCCGCGAGGGCAGACTTGGGGAAGCGCGGTGGCCGCGAAGGCGTCGACTGTTCCACGTTCGTCTACGCCGCCTATGCCGCCGGCGGCGTCGATCTCTATCGGGAGGCATTGCCCCGGGACAGTGGAGTGCAAGCGATCCGGCGGTACGTCCGGCGCCACGGCCGCCTGCATCGAAGGTGGCTGCCCGCTCCAGGAGACCTGGTCTTCTTCGACAACTCGTACGACCGGAACCGCAACGGGTTGCTCGACGATCGCCTGACCCACGTCGGCATCGTCGAGGACGTCCTCTACGACGGGACCGTCCTGGTGCTGCATTCGACGAACCACGGCGTCGTGCGCGAGCCCATGAACTTGCGGCGCCCGCACGCGCTGAAGGGCCCGGGCGGGGAACTGATCAACGCCGCGCTGCGGCGGCGGACCTCGCGCGATTCTCCCCGCACGCCGCATTTCATGTCGGAGCTGTTCGCCGGCTTCGGCACCGTGTTCGGCGCGGAGGCGCTCGCGCGGCCTGCCGCGCGGCGTGCCGCGCGCGCCTCGCGTCGCCGCTGAGCTCCGCCGCTCGAGGACCTCCCCTCCGCCCGCGGTTTTTCCAATCAGACGGCGGCTTTGGCCTGACCGCCATTTTCCGTGCGTGCGCGAACGGACGCGCGGTGCCGCGCTCCGGAACAACGATCGGCGCATCCAAGTCGCGCCACGCGGGAGACCTGCGATGAGGCGGCCGAGCATCTTAGACGTGTTGCGCGCCGTGAAGGAAGTCGGCTCGACCCATCCCGAGGTACGTGGTTGGTGGTATGCGCCTGACCGGCGGATGCGCTTGCACGGGGCCCTGCCAGGTAGCGAAAGCGGCGATGGGCTGGAGGTCGTCGTCGAGGGTGACACGGATACCATAGACCTTTCGGTCATCGGCCGCGAGCTCGCAGATCGCTTGAGAAAGGTTCCGGTCTCGGTGCGTCCCCACCGGGGCAGCGGAGAAGAACGTCAGCTCTACCGCCTGCTGAGCCGGGGCGACGTGGTGGCCTTTTCATAGTCCGCGCTGGTCGTACGGCGTGGACGAGGTTGATCGATGACCGGGTCTACAGAACGAGCAGGGGACCGAGGTGAGGAGGGGGCAGCCACCTGGGCCCGGTTGTTCCTCGCGGCGATGCGCAAGCACGACCGCGCTGCCGTCTTGCTGCACCACGGCCAGGAGAAGTGGCAGGAGACGCCCGATTGGCGGCTCGAGCGGCAGGTGATCCGGCTGGCGCTGTTCCTCCGCGATCGCGGCGGCATCCTCCCGGGGGATCGCGTGGCCATCGTGTCCCGCCTGCGTCCCGAGGCGGTGGCCGCAGAGCTGGCCGCCCTGGCACAGGGCGCCGCGGCCCTGGCGATCGATCCGGATCTGTCGCCCGCCGAGCTGCGCGTGGTGTTCGAGCAAACGGCGCCGGCGGCCGTCTTCGTGCCGGATGCTGCAGCGCGCGGGTCCTTGCCCTCCGGAGCGCGCGCGGTGCTTTGCTTCGACGGAAGCGCGGACGGGGCCTGGGCGTGGAGCGAGGCACTCGATCTGGGTGGCACGCTGGACACGCCCGAGCGCGCCCAGCTCTTCCGCGCGCTGGCGCGCGAGGTGAAAGCGGACGCGCCAGCCTTGGGGCACCTGGTCGGATGGGACGGCTCGCTGCGCGCGCAGTTCCTCACGCAGGCGGAGACGGCCGCCCGCCTGGTGGCGCTTCGGGCGGGATCGCCCGCCCGCAAGGGTGCCGTCGGATACGTGGCGGGCCCGCCGACCGCGGCGGCCCGACTCGCGCTCTTGTCGTTCATCGCCGACGGATCGACGACTTGCGCACTGGGGACGCCGGGCCGGGAGGCAGCGGAAGTCGCCGAGCTGCAGCCCGACTGGCTGGTGGGACCCGATGGCGCGCTGGAGAGCCGGCGCTCCGCGGCCCCGCCCCCGCACGCACCGCGCCGAGGGATTCTGGATCGCGTCTTCGCAACTTTCCGAAGCAACCGACGGGAGACTTGATTCGACAGGCAAGGAGGCAACGAAATGCCCGAACTGATCGATGCAGTGGTGAAGGAGCTCGCCAACCTCGGCTGGCGCGGATTCCAGGCAGTGAACACGCGCGTGCCGGAGACGCCCTCGCTGGCGCCGGTCTGGGCCCCCGGACCGCTCCTCAAGAGCCACGAGCGCACGCGGCCGCCGCTCGGCTGGCCGCGCGACACCGACTCCCTCTGCCCGCGCTGCGTGGTGGAGACGCGGCAGGCCATCCTGCGCGGCGACCGTGACCTGGCTGACCTGGTGGATGGGCGGGTGGGCGAGATCAAGGCGCAGATCGCCGAGGAGAACGGCCGGATCGTGATCCGCAAGACGTGTCCCGAGCACGGGACCTTCGAGGACCTTCTCTCCGTCGATCCGGAGTTCAGCCGGGTGATCGAGTCGCGCTATCCCGGGCGCGATTTCCGCACGCTCGGCGACGAGCTGATCCATCGCCACGGCACCTCGACCATCAAGTACGGCCGCGGCGCGGTGCTCACCATCGACCTGACCAACCGTTGCAACATGATGTGCAACCCCTGCTTCATGGACGCCAACCAGGTCGGGTACGTGCACGAGCTGACCCTCGACGAGATCAAGCAGATCCTCGACGACTCCATCTCGTTCAAGCCGCGCCGGCAGATGTCGGTCCAGTTCTCCGGCGGCGAGCCCACCATGTCGCCGCATTTCCTCGAGGCCTGCAGGTACGCCAAGCAGCTCGGGTACTACTCGGTGCAGGCGGCGACCAACGGGCTGCGCTTCGCGCTCGAGCCCGAGTTCGCCTACGCCGCCAAGGAGGCGGGGTTCGACATCGCGTACTTCCAGTTCGACGGCGTGTCCAACGACGGCAACAAGCACCGGCACATCACCAACCTGTTCGACGTGAAGCTCAAGTCGATCGAGGTGCTGTACGACGCCGGAATCGACATCGTGCCGGTGACGACGGTGGTCAACGGGGTGAACGACACGCAGGTGGGGCCGCTGATCGATTTCATCATCTCCAACTGCGACAAGATGGGCGGGATCAGCTTCCAGCCGGTGTCCTTCACCGGACGCGACGAGGACATCACGGACGAGGACCGCCATCGCCAGCGCTACACCATCTCCCACCTGGCGCACGAGATGCAGCGCTACTACGGCGGGAAGATCGACCCGTACCGTGACTGGTTCCCGCTCGGCGCGATGGGCGGCTTCACCGTCCTGGCCGATCACTTGCGCGCGCTGAACGGGCCCGACCAGCCGAGCTTCGGCGGGCTGTGCTGCTCCTGCCATCCCAACTGCGGGTCGAGCGTCCTTCTGGCCGCGAATCGCAAGACCAAGTCGTGGTCGACCATCACGCAGTTCTTCGACATGGAACGCTTCATGAAGGACATCGCGGTCATCTGCGACACGGCGCGCGGCAAGAAGATGACGCTGACGCAGGTGGCGCTCTCCTTCCTGCGGAACTTCGACGGGCGGAAGGCGCCGGCCGGGCTCACGCTCGTGGAGTTTCTCAAGATGTTCAACGGGAAGATGGGCGGCGGCCTGGCGGGGAAGAAGGAGAGGGAGAAGGATTGGACCATGCTCTGGGTCGGCGGGATGTGGTTCCAGGACCTGTGGACCTACGACTTCCGCCGAACCGAAATGTGCGTGATCCCCTACGCCACGCAGGAGGGAGAGATCTCCTTCTGCGCATACAACACCGGCGTGGGCTGGCGGCAGATCGTCGAGAACATGCACATGGTGGCGCGAACCAAGGACTGGTTCGAGACGCGCGGGCGGCACAAGATCTACGCCGGCGATCGGCCGATGGAGGTGCCCGGCGTGCGCAAGCTGCCGGTGGTGAGCGACGCGCCGAAGCCGACGCCAGGCGCGCACATCACTTCCTGCAGCTGAAGCTGCGGTGAGGCCGGCGGGGGCGCGCCGTCGCGCTCCTGCCGGCCGGATTCCAAATCCACGCGGCGCAGCGAAATTGACGGAGCGCGATCGCGGCGGATTTCCGATGACGGTGTAGAGATAAAGTACCGTTCCCCTTGGAAAACCGGCCGCGGCGTTGGTCCGGGGTACGCCGGGGTGGGAACGCCACCGATAATGGCTTCATTAACCGTATCGGCACTCCGTTTTGAACAGGTTTGAATTGTTGATCAACGATTTCGAACCCTCGTAAGGTGGCGGGCAACCGAGCGAACGCACGGTCGCATCTCGCGCCCGGCCCGCTCCGAGGGACGAATGAACAAGGTCATCACGACTGCAGCAGTCATTCTCTGTCTGGCGGGCGCCGCCAACGCGGGCGACGCGAAGACTTCGCACAGCCGTTCCAACCTGGCCGGCAGCACTCACCAGATCCTGGTCGGCGTGGACGTGGACGCGGCCCTTCCGCTGGGCACGTACTCCGACGTGAACGGCATCGGCGGCGGCGCGCTCCTGACCATCGAGTATCCCCTGATGGAGCAGCTCAGCCTGACCGGCCGCGCCGGGTTCCAGTTCCACACCGACAAGACCGAGACGATCTTCGGCGCGAACGTGGACTCGCACTTCCACTCGATCCCGGTGCTGTTCGGCGCCAAGTACTACGTCATGCAGCAGGACCGCCAGGGCCTGTTCGCCGCCGCTGAGATCGGCATGTTCGATCTGATGGGCAGCGCGTCGAGCGGCGCCACCTCGGTGAGCAGCAACGATGTGAAGTTCGGCATCGGTGCCGGCGTCGGGTACGCGTGGAACCAGTGGAGCGCCCGTGTGAACATCCACAGCCACGACATGGGGAACTTCGGCGACGCCGTGATGGTGACGGGCGGAATCGGCTACCAGTTCGCCGCGTTCTAGGCCGCGTTCGCAGTTCGAAGGGGAGGGGGGCACGCCCAGGCGGCGTGCCCCTTCTTTTTTTGGCCACCCCATTCGGTTGCTTGCCCGACTTGACGCGGCGCGGGGTGGGCTGTTGTAGTCGAGCGGGGGGGATCATGGCGGCGGACCGCCAGCGCATCGGTGTCCAGCCATCGCAGCAGCGGCAGCCGCGCCCGCTCCGGACCGGGGCAGGGTTCACCATCGTGCTTCCCATCCTGCGCGTCGTGGCGCGGCATTGGGAGAAGCCCAGCTACCAGGCCGGCGACGAGGGCAAGATGATCGTTTCGGGGGTGGGCCTGGGGAAGGAAGCGCTCTTGCTCACCGTGGAGGCCGAGGACGAGCGGGGCGGCTGGAGCGCGGTGGCGAAGGTCCGCGCCGACGTCGATGCGGAAGGCAAGAAAGCCGTGGCCACCTGGACGTTTCCAAAGGCCCCGGTCGTTCCAGGCGCTGCCACGGTGCGCGAAGCCGACGGATCCATGTTGAGCAACGCCCGGTTCGAGGATCGGCGCGATCTGGAGGAGGAAGGGGGGACCGCGTGGCTCCTGGCGCGGGCGGAAGGATTCGAAGGCCGCGGCCTCCAGGTGGTGCTCGAGCGGGAAGAGGAGCCCGGCAAGTGGGTCGTCGCCGGGCAAGCGGTGGCGACGGTGAAATCGGGCGAGCTGCGCGCGGCAGTCACGCCTGAGTCCGGCAAGAAACCGGGAGCTTGATTCGAGGGGGAAACGACGATGGCGTACGAGTTCTACGTGTCGATCGAAGGGGCGAAGCAGGGCAAGTTCAAGGGAGAAAGCCCGAAGAAGGAGCAGGCCCAGAAGATCCCGGGCCTCGGCTTCCAGTACGAGGTGATCTCGCCCCGGGATCCCGCCAGCGGCCAGCATTCGGGCAAGCGCCAGCACCGTCCCATCAGCTTCGTGAAGGAGTGGGGCGCAGCCACGCCGCAGCTGTTCCAGGCGCTCGTCGAGAACGAGGTGCTGAAAACGGTCAAGTTCGAGTTCCTCCAGACCGACCAGACCGGCAAGCAAGGGGTCTACTTCACCATCGACCTGACGAACGCGTCCGTCTGCGACATCAAGCAGTCCAGCGGCACGGCTGACGGCGCGGACTCGGCGAAGCACACGTCGTCCCAGGGGAGCAAGGAGCTCGAAACGATCTCCCTCACTTTCCAGAAGATCACGCTGACGTACCTCAAGGACAAGACCGCCGCGATGGACGACTGGGTGTCGTCGCAGTGACCGACACGAACAGCCCCGCGCCTGCGGTGGGCGAGCGCATCCAGCGCTTCCGCTTCCGCGTGGTGGCGCCGGACGGCCGCGAGCTGGTGAGCGACGTGGTCGCGGTGAGCTTTCCGCTTCCACCCGCGGCGCCAGCGTCGCAGACGCAGTCCGGGGCAGCGGCCGCCAAGGGTCCCGACACCGCCCCCGAAGCGGGAAAGGATTTGGAGTTCCCGGTGAGCGCGATCTACGTGGCCGTCCGGGGCCAGACGCAGGGGAATCTGCACTCCGAGATCGAGCGCCACGGCACCAAGTACTCTTTCGCCGCGCAATCGCTGGAGTACCAGATGGTCGTGCCGATCGATCCGGCTGCCGGGCAGCGGTCCGGGAAGAGGCAGCACCGTCCAGTCTCGCTGACCAAGGCCTGGGGCGCGGCGTCGCCGCAGTTGTTCCAGGCGCTCGTCACGAACGAGGTGCTCGACAGCGTCGAGATCGATTGCTACGGGAGGTCGAAGGAGGGGAAGGAAGAGCTGGTCCACAAGCTGAAGCTGACGAACGCCAGCGTCGCATCCTTCAGGCAATTCACGGCGCCCGCAGCGGGTACGGCTGGGCGCGCCACTGGCAACGATCTGGAGACCGTCGGGTTCGCATTCGAGAAGATCGAGCATCAGTCGCCGAAAGGCGACGTGGTCGCGTCCGACACCGCGGGGGGCGGTTGACTCAGCGCGCCCGTAGCTGGGCGCGCAGGTGCGCCTCCAAGGTGTCGATGAGCCGCTCCAGCCGTTGATGGAGCGCGCCGACCCGCCAGGAGAAGACCCAACGCGCCAATCCGTAGGCGCCAGCCAGCACCCCGCCCAGGCCAAGGACGCCGGCGAACGGGGGCAGATGCAGCGCGAAGGGAAGGATCCAGGCGACGTTGGCGCCGAGCCCGCCGCCCACGCCTCCGATGATGCCTCCGAACAGGCCTCCGGCGATCGCCGTGGAATTGGTATCGATTCGAATGGACGTCTGCCTGTCTCTCGGGGTGACCTGGATCTCCACCACTCCGCCGCTGGTCCACGCGCTCCAGCTGATGCTGCGGCCGATGGTCGAGACCTGCGCGGGCATCGCGGAGATGCCCATCATGGCCTCCCGGATGTCGGCCGCCAGCTGCTCGTGGTCCTGGGAAGAGATCTCCCCGTCGACGGCTCGCTCGAGAGTGCGACGGACCGGAGCTCCCGCGAGCCGCGTTCCTAGCGCGGTCTGGCGCGCGTTTTCCAGGTCGCGGGCCGCCTGGCGCACGAGCGAAGGGTCGATGCCCGATTCGCGGGCGATGGCCTCGACTTCGGCCAGGGAGAGGGCAGGGCTGTCGAGCTGGCGCTTGCGCTCGAGGCCCGCGGCCCGCTGGAGGATCCGGGCGACCTCCTCCTCTCGGTAGGTCCGCTCGGCGGGCCGCGTCGCAGGCGAAGACTGCTGAGCGTCCTCGTCGCGATGCGCCGGCGCCCGTGTCCGTTCAGCGGCCATCTCGACGGGTACTCTACTGCCGCTCCTTCTTCTTCTCCGCTTTCTTGCGTTCCCCGGCGATGTAGGTGACCGCGTCCCAGGCGTTGTGGATCCCGATGAACAGAAGGAGGAGCGCCGCCGCGGCGATGGCGAACAGGACTGCGGTGGGGTGCCGGACGAGGACCAGAGCGGCCGCCAGCAGCGTCGCGTAGGCGATGAAGGGGAGCGCTGTGTGCCACACCCAATCCTCGAGGACCGGTCGATACTCGTTCTGGCGCCGCGCCCGCTGGGTGACGATGCCGGAATAGACGATCCCCGCCGCGCCGGAAACGCCCAGGATGAGGGCCGCGCCCCAGAGCCCCTGCCACGGTGCGCTCAGCACCGAGGCCACCAGCAGCGCGGCGCAGAAATGTACGACGGTCGGCGTCGAGAATGCGTCGACCGTCGCCTGCGAGCCCTTCCCGCGCCAGTCCGCCACGAGCGCGATCACGACGAACTGGAGCCCCGTCAACGCGGCCCCCGAGCTGCCTACGATGACGTAGAAGTTGTCCCACTGCTGGAGCGGTCCAGCTACGGCCTCTTCCATGAATCCCCCTCGCGGCGCTGCCGCTTCAATCCACGCGGGCAGTCCGAGTGATCTCGCCCATCCGCCCGCTCTCGAAGTCGCGGAATGCCTGCACCAGCTCGTCGTAGGTATTCATCACGAACGGTCCGTAGTGCTCAACCCGCTCGCCCAGCGGCTCGCCCGCGAGCAGCAGCAGCCGCGCCTTCCCGCCCCGCAGCCGTACCGCGTCGCCGGGCCCGAGCACGGCGAGCTGCCCCTCCGCGACCTCGCGATCGCCTACCCGCGCCGATCCCTCGAAGACGTAGGCGACCGCATTCTGGTTGTCTGCGACCGGGACCGTCACGTCCGCCCCCTCCTCGAGGGACCAGTCCTGGTACACGATCGGCGTGTGGGTGTCGATCACGGCCCTCGCCCCGAGCGCCTCGCCGGCGATGACTCGCACCCGCGCCTTCCCGTCCGGGCTGGCCGCCTGCGGGATTTTCCCGGCAGGCACTTCCTGGTACCGGGGACGCGTCATCTTCAGTCGAGCGGGCAGGTTGACCCAGATCTGGAAGCCGTGCAGGCGGCCGCCCTGGTCGCGGACGCGGCGCGACGGCATCTCCGAATGCACGATGCCGCCTCCGGCGGTCATCCACTGCACGTCCCCGGCGCGGATCAGGCCGCGATGACCGGCTGAATCCTCGTGCTCGAACTCGCCCTCGAGGATGTACGTGACGGTCTCGAACCCGCGATGGGGATGATCCGGCGCACCGACAGCCTCCCCCGGGCCGTATTCGACCGGGCCCATCTCGTCGATGAGCAGGAAAGGATCGACCAGCTCGAGATCCTGGGAGGGCAGCGGCCGCCGGACCACGAAGCCCGCTCCTTCGAGCTGCTGGTGGGCGGTGACGACGCTGCTGGGCTGCCGGATGGTCATGTGTCGTAGATGCCTCGCGGCATGCCTTGATTCGGTCTTCGGTGCCCCTCTCGTGACGGTTCTCTCGAGGCTGAGTTCCGGCCAGGCAGGCCGCCCGCTCTCTCGTCTGTAGAGCAGAAATACTTGGGCTCCCAACCACCTCTCGACATCCCGAATCCGTCGTACTAGGTTCGCGGGTCGCTCGAGTCGGCAATCGCAGACGGAGGTCTTGGTCCAGTCCATCGGCAGTCGCAATCGCTCGGAGGCCCCATGAAGCGGCGGACCTTTCTGAAGGGCGCAGCACTCGGTGGCGCAGCGGTCGGCATCGGCTTCGACATGTCCCGCGCGCGCGCGGAGATGCGCCAGTTCAAGATTGCTCGCACGACGGAGACGCGCAGCATCTGTCCATATTGCGCGGTCTCCTGCGGCGTGATCATCCACACGCTGGGAGACAAGGCAAAGAACGTCACGCCTTCGGTCGTCCACGTGGAAGGCGATCCGGACAGCCCCATCAACCGCGGGACACTCTGCCCGAAGGGCGCGACGCTCAAGGACGACATCGACAATCCCAACCGGATACGCACGCCCAAGGTGCGGCGGCCCGGGTCGGATCACTGGGAAGACATCTCCTGGGACGACGCCATCCAGCAGATCGCGCGACACATCAAGACGACGCGCGACCGCACATTCGTGGCCAAGAACGCCAGGGGGCAAGTGGTGAACCGCACGCCGGGCATGGCGATGATCGGCGGTTGCACCGACACCAACGAGTTCAACTTCCTGCAGTGGAAGTTCATCACCGCGCTGGGGGTACCGTACCGGGACAGCCAGGCCAGGGTTTGACACGGCCCCACGGTGGCCAGTTTGGCCGCCACGTTCGGACGAGGGGCGATGACGAACGGCTGGGTCGACATCAAGAATGCCGACGTCATCCTGTCGATGGGCGCGAACCCCGCCGAGAACCACCCGTGCGGGTTCAAGTGGACCATCGAGGCGAAGAAGACCCGCAACGCGAAGCTGGTGGTGGTGGACCCGCGCTTCACGCGGACCGCCGCGGTCGCCGACGTCTACGCGCAGCTCCGGCCGGGAACCGACATCGTGTTCCTGAACGCGCTCATCCGGCATGCGCTCAACACCGGCCGCTACCACGAGGAGTACGTCAAGATCCACACCAACGCGCCGTACATCATCTCGGAGAAGTACGGGTTCAAGGACGGCCTCTTCTCCGGATTCGACGACGCCAAGGCCGAGTACGACAAGACCGCGTGGGGATACGAGCCGGATCCGAAGACCCAAGGATACCAGGTCGATCCCACCCTGAAGCACCCTCGCTGCGTCTTCCAGCTGCTCAAGAAGCACGTCGAGCGGTACACGCCGGAAATGGTGGAGAGGGTCTGCGGCACGCCCAAGGACCAGTTCCTCAAGGTGGCCGACGTGGTCACCTCGACCGGCAACGCGCAGCGGGTGGGCACCATCACCTATGCGCTGGGATGGACCCAGCACTCCGTGGGCGTGCAGATCATCCGCGCCGCGGCGACGCTTCAGCTGGTGCTCGGGAACATCGGACGACCGGGCGGCGGCGTGAACGCGATGCGCGGCCACTCCAACATCCAGGGCGCCACCGACCTGGCAGGGACGTTCGAAATCCTGCCCGGATACCTGGCCACGCCGCGCGGCGAGCTCACCGACCTGAAGACGTACCTGGAGAAGGTGACCCCGACGACGCTGAACAAGGAGTCGTGGTCCACCATGAACTACTGGCAGAACTATCCCAAGTTCATGGTCAGCCTGCTCAAGGCCACCTACGGCAAGTCGTCCAACAAGGAGAACGACTGGGGCTACGAGTGGCTGCCCAAGACGGACGGCAACTACTCCTGGATGTACATCTTCGACGACATGTATCGCGGCAGCTCGCAGCGCGTCGGCGGCAACGAGCCGGGACCGGAAGGGTTCATCACGTTCGGCATGAACCCGGTCGGCATCGGGCCCAACTCGTCGAAGATGATCAATGCCCTCTCGAAGCTGAAGTGGATGGTGGTGGGCGAGAACTACCAGATCGAGACGGCCACCTTCTGGAAGGCGCCCAAGCAGTACGGCGGGCCGGATTCGTCGCAGATCCAGACCGAAGTGTTCCAGCTGCCTTGCTCGGGGTTCGCCGAGAAGGACGGCAGCTTCATCAACTCGGCGCGCTGGATCCAGTGGAAGTGGAAGGCGATCGATCCGCCCGGCGACGCGAAGACCGACCAGGAAATCCTCTCCCGCATCCTGCTGGCGGTCCGCGAGCTCTACAAGAAGGAGGGCGGCGCGCTTCCGGAGCAGGTGCTGAACGTCACCTGGAACTACACCAACCCGGTGAACCCGGACCTGGCCGAGGTGCTCAAGGAGATCAACGGCAAGGCGGTGGCGGACCTGAAGGACAAGGACGGGAAGATCGTCAGGGCGGCCGGCCAGCAGCTCGACGGGTTCGCGCAGCTGCAGGACGACGGCTCGACCATGTGCGGGAACTGGCTGCACTCGGGCGTCTACACCGAGGCGGGCAACAACGCCGCGCGCAGGAACAACGCCGATCCGACGGGGCTCGGCATGTTCCACGACTGGGCATTCTCCTGGCCGGCGAATCGCCGCATCATGTACAACCGCGCCTCTGCCGACGCGCAAGGCAGGCCGTGGGACCCGACCCGCCCCGGCATCGTCTGGAACGGCGAGAAGTGGGTGGGCGACGTACCGGACATCAAGCCCGATTCGCCTCCCGGTCAGTACGGCGCCTTCATCATGCTGCCCGAGGGCGTCGGGCGACTCTACTCACCGGTGCTGAACGACGGCCCCTTCGCCGAACATTACGAGGCGGTCGAGGCGGCCATCGAGAATCCGCTGCACCCGAAGGTGACCTCGAACCCGGTGACGAAGAGGTTCAAGTCCAACAAGGACGTGTACGGGAACCGCGGCGAGTTCCCTGTGGTGTGCACTACTTACCGGCTCACCGAGCACTACCACTACTGGACCCATCACACGAACATCCTCAACCAGCTGCAGCCCGGGTTCTTCATCGAGATCCCCGAGGAGCTGGCGAAGGAGAAGGGCATCACCAACGGCTCGCGGGCCCGGGTCACCTCCGCGCGCGGCGCGATCGAAGGCGTCGCGATGGTGAGCAAACGGCTGAGAAAGCAGATGGTGGACGGCAAGGTCGTCTGGCACATCGGCTTCCCGCTGCACTGGGGCTACGAGGGCGATCCCAATCACCTCGGGCCGCTGGCGAACTTCCTCACGCCTTCGGCCATGGATCCCAATACCTGGACACCCGAGTTCAAGACCTTCCTCGTCAAGCTCGAGAAGGCCGAGGAGAAGGTGTCATGAACGCGCCCGGTCTGGAGATCCGGCAGTCTTCTGCCGGGGTGTGGGGCACGGCCACTGGGCAGCGCAAGGTGCCGGTGGTGTCCAAGTACATCGATACTTCCACCTGCATCGGCTGCAAGGCGTGCGAGGTGGCATGCCAGGAGTGGAACGATCTGCACCTCGTGCCCACCGTGCAGGTGGGCACGTACCAGACGATGCCCACCCTGAACGCCAACTACTGGAACCTGATCCAGTTCCGGGAGGTCGAGGCGAACGTCCCGAGCGGCGACTTCGCCTGGCTGCTCCGCAAGGACCAGTGCATGCACTGCGCCGACCCGGGCTGCCTCAAGGCGTGCCCGGCGCCGGGCGCCATCGTGCAGTACGAGAACGGCATCGTGGACGTGAATCCCGATGCCTGCATCGGCTGCAAGATGTGCGAGACCGGCTGCCCCTTCGACGTGCCTCGCTACGCCGCGCGCACCGACAAGATGGCGAAGTGCACGCTCTGCGTGGACCGCGTCCAGGTCGGGCTCGAGCCGGCCTGCGTCAAGGCATGCCCCACGGGGTGCCTGCACTTCGGCACCAAGGATGACATGAAGGCGCTCGCCGCCTCGCGCATCGACCAGCTCAAGCAGAACGGCTTCGCGCAGGCGGCGCTGTACGATCCTCCAGGCGTGGGGGGCACCAGCGTGATCACGGTGCTGGCGCACGGCGATCATCCCGAGTGGTACGGCCTTCCGAAGGATCCGCACGTGCCCACCGGCGTGAGGTTCTGGAAGAACGTCCTGCGGCCGGTGGGCGTGGTCGCGTTCGCGGCGGCGTTCTTCGCCATGGTCGGCCACTACCTGACCTTCGGCCCCAAGAAGCCGAAGGAGGGCGGCGAGAAGTCCAGAGAGGAGGGTCCAACATGAGAGAGCCAGCGCTTTCCGGGCAGACGTCGCAGACCGGCCTGGGCGACGTCGCGGTGGTGCGGGCACGTCAATCGGAGGACGTGCTCGCGGGGGGCGAGATCGTCCGCCATCGGCTCTCCTCGCGCGTGATCCACTGGACCGTGGCCGTGTTCTTCTTCCTCGCCCTGCTCACCGGGCTGCCGATTTGGACGCCGATCTTCGGTTGGATGGCGAGCCTCTTCGGCGGGCTATCGGTGTGCCGCTGGCTGCATCCCTGGAGCGGCGTGGTCTTCGCGGCCTCGGCGCTGGTGATGTTCGTGCACTGGTTCTCCGAGATGCACCTGACGGGGAAGGACCGCGAGTTCCTCACTCCGGGCGGGATGCTCAGGTACTTTCGGTACCAGGGCGAGGACTCAGAGGTCGGCAAGTACAACGGTGGCCAGAAGCTGCTCTTCTGGGCGGCGGGCCTCGGCGCCCTGGGACTGCTCCTCTCCGGCATCGTGATCTGGTTCCCGGAGCTGTTCGGGCAGGGCCTGCGCGAGCTGTCCTACGTGGTGCACGACATCGCGTTCATCCTGTTCTTCGCGATGATCATCGGGCACATCTATCTGGGCACCGCCGCCGAGCCGGGCACCTTCGGCTCCATGACCCGCGGCACGGTCACCAAGGAATGGGCGCGGCTGCACCACCCCAAGTGGTACCGGGAGGTGACAGGCAACGGCCGGGGACGCTGAGCGTTACCGGTCTCCCGAGCGCGAAGTCCGCAGCTTCGACCAGTCGATGCGCCAGGCGCTGCCCATGCGGATCCAGACCAGGGGCCGGCGGCTCTTGGGAGGAGTCGCCAGCGCGAGATGATAGAGGTCGTCGACTCTGCCGTGGAAGCCGCGGGTGTGCGGCGTCTCGAGGAAGCCAAGGCCCTCCCGATCGAGGTGATGGCAGAATTCGTGCAGAAGCGTGTGGAGGAGGCCGCGATAGGACGTCACCTTCTCGAGCACCGCGGTGCGCATCCAGATCCGGATCCGCTTCTCCTGGAAGTCGTAGTCGCCGAAGAGCTCGAACTGTCCGCCCTCCCAGACCTTCCGCGGCCTCGTCCCGAGCACCCGCAATCGGGGCGTGGTGATCTCGTAAGTTCGAGCGAGCAATTCCAGGATCGACTCTCCCTCGACGCGGACGCTCCGCTGGTCCCCGGTGGCGAGCGCTTTCTCCAGAAGCGCTGCGCGCGCTTGGAGGTCGTGGGCGTTCGGGAGAACCACGAGCCTGGTGAGCGCGTCGCTCGCTTCGAATGCGCGACGCGCCTCGGCGCTTCGGGGAGGGCGGTCCGTTGTCACGCCTCTCAATAAGCCAGATTCGGGCCGAAGCGGCTCGCGTCCAGCGACTACGTCGGAGTCCCACTCCTTCAACTTCGCGTCGCCAAACTCGGGCATCCAGAATCGGCGGCAAAGCAGGAAGTACTCGCGGACAGGAGCAGTCTGCCCCCTGGCGAGAAGCTCGCGTGCGAGCGCCATGTTCGGACCGAATGAATTGAGCTGAGGCGACCCGGGTGTTCGGCCGGCCTCGAGAAGCTCGGCGGCTGCCGCGGCCAGATCCCCACGAGCCAATGCTACGCGCCCGAGGAGAAGATGGCCGTAGTGAAGGGCATTTCCGTAGTACCAGTCCTCGCGATAATCCTCTGCCAACGCGAGGAGCTCACGGGCCAGCCGACCGGCGCTGTCTCGATCGCCGCGTTCGAGCGCTCGCGTTGCAATCCGTCGGAGGCTCAGCAACCTCGCGTAACGAACGCCCAGGCGTCCGGCCAGTGCAGTCGCAATCGCGGCAGGAGGGTGCAGCGCTCGCACCACCCAGGCAAGGACTCTCATCCGCCAGCTCAGACCCTCGTCTTCGGGGCGCAACCCTGTACCCTCACTTCAGATTTGGCATGACCGGTCAACTGGCGGCGAATCGTCGCAGGACAGACCTGACGGACGCGAACTAATTGTCGCGCCATGCGACGGAAGGCGTTGCTCGCGGTCGCGACACTGCTCGCGATTGGCCTCTTCGCGGCGTACTTGCTCTGGGGCCGGCAACAGCGCCAGACAGCGGAGGCTCCCGTCACCTTCGAGTTCGCGCCCCCCGCAGTCAAATCGCCGGGAGGCGTCGTCGTTGCTTCGGGGGTCGGAGCGGCGGTCATCGAAGGCGAGGTTCAATTCACCGGCACCGCGCCCGCGCCCGCCAAGCTCCACCGGGAAGCCGACCCGCACCGATGGCATGTTCCGCATCTCGAACCTCCCGCCCGGCCGCTACACGCTGGAGGCCTGGCACGAGAAGCTCGGCGCGAAGACGCTGGAAGTCACCGCGCCCGCGCGCGTTCTCTTCGCATACGACGGCACTGAGCACTGAAGCGTCTGCTCGATGCCGGGGTATCTGCGCTCTCCCCGAGCAACCGGGTCAGGCGACGTAACCGTCGACATCGACGACTGCCTTGGCGAAGGCCTCCGGAGCCTCTTGGGGGACGTTGTGACCGATGCCTTTCAAGATTCGGTGCGAATACTTGCCCGTGAATTGCTTGGCATAGGAGGTTCCGGCCGCGGCCGCACCATCGAAATCACTGGCGATGGTGATTGCCGGCACGGAGATGACGGGAGCCTCGAAGAGTTTCTGTTCCAGCTCGTCGTATCGTGGCTCACCCTTGGCCAGGCTGAGTCGCCAGCGGTAGTTATGGATGACGATGCTGACGTGATCCGGGTTGTTGAAGGACGCCGCGGTGCGTTCGAACGTAGCGTCATCGAAGTGCCATTTTGGCGAAGCGTTCTTCCAGATGAGCTTGTTGAAATCGTGCCGGTACTTGCTATAGCCGAGCTGGCCGCGTTCCGTGGAAAAGTAATACTGGTACCACCATCCCAATTCGGCCTCCGGGGGCAGTGGCTGCAGGTTCGCCTTGAGACTGGTAATCAGGTAGCCACTCACGGGAACGACCGCCTTGCAGCGTTCAGGCCAGAGCGCCGCGATGATGGAGGCCGTCCGCGATCCCCAATCAAAACCGGCGATGATTGCCTTCTTGATCTGGAGAGCATCCATCAAGGCGATGATGTCGAGAGCGACTGCCGATTGCTGGGCGTTCCGGAACGTGTCGCTGGACAGAAAGCGCGTCGTGCCATAGCCCCGCAGGTACGGGACGATCACCCTGTAGCCGGCCGATGCCAACAGCGGGGCGACATCGACATAGCTGTGAATGTCGTAGGGCCAGCCGTGCAGAAGAATGACCGGAGGACCATCGGCGGGGCCGGCTTCAGCGTATCCAATGTTCAGGAGGCCGGCATCGATCTGCTTGACAGGGCCGAACGAGCTCTTCGCCGCTCGCTTGATCCGTCGTCTGTCGCTGGATTGTGCACCAGCAGAGCCGATCATGCCCAGCGAGGCGGCAGCAACGGCCGTGGCCGCGGTGCCGAGAAAGCAGCGGCGATGATGGTTGATGTCTTCGGACATTGGCCTCTCTCCCATTTGGATGAAGATCGAATCGATCAGCGCGGATCAGCCGAACGTGAACGCAAAGGCCTGCACGCCCGAATCGAGAAACTCGATCTCGAACTGACGATCGGCGATGGGCCTCGCCTGTCGGATCAGCTGGTAGACCTGCGCCACGATGGGCAAGCATCGCGCCAATGGATCGCCAGCTACTTCTTGCGCGCGTAGCCGCCGTAAAACGCGACCGGCGACCACTCCGGCTTGATCGGTGGAAGCGACGTCGGGACCAGACGCGCATATGGTCCGGCCGCGAAAACCGGCTCCCCGCCGACTACCGTCAGCACGCTTTCGATTTGCTTGATCTCGTCTTCGGGCACGGCGAGGTAGTCGCCCGAGAGCAGCGCGAAATCCGCGTACTGGCCGGCCATGATCCGGCCCTTGAGGCTCTCCTCGCCCGAGAACCACGCGCTTCCGGCTGTCCACAGGCGAAGCGCATCTTCGCGGGCAAGGCGATTGGGCTCGTCCGTCAGCTGCCTCCCGCCCACCGTCTTGCCGCTCACGAGCCAATACAGGGAAAGCCACGGGTTGTAGCTCGCGACGCGCGTGCCGTCCGTCCCCGCGCCCACTGGGATCCCGCGGCGCAGCATTTCCCGGATCGGGGGTGCGGCGTGCACCGCGTCCGCGCCGTAGCGGGCGACGAAATCCTCGCCGGCGAACGCCATCCGATCCTGCACCGCCACGCCGCCGCCGAGGGCGTGGATGCGATCGAGGCTCTTGGGCGAGGCCGTCTCGGCGTGATCGAACGCCCAGCGGATGCCGGCGAAGCCGCGGCGGCCGGCGGCCCGCTCCTCCCCGTCGATCTGCTCGAACACGTCCAGGATGTGCGCTATCGACTCGTCGTAGGTGGCGTGGATGCGGATCGGCCATCCCTTCGTGACCAGCTCTCGCGCGACCCCGGTGAGATCGTCGCGCCACTTCGGCCGATCGGCCAGCTCGGGACGCGGAGCGAGGAAGTTCTCGAAGTCGCCGGCGGACCACGCCAGGAATTCGCCGCCGCCCTCGAGCACGTAGCCGTTGGCGCGGAGCCGGTCGCCGTTGGTGCCGGGCTTGTTCTCCGCCGTCCAGCGCTGGAAGTCCTCCAGCTCGCGGCCGGGACGCTGCGGAAAGAGATAATAGGAGATGCGCAGCGGCAGCTGCCCGCTCGCGGCCAGGGCCGCGGAACCCGCATAATCTTCCGGAAAGCGGTGCCCGCCGCCGCCGGCATCGATCACGCTGGTGATGCCGAACCGATTGAGCTCCCGGTAGAAGTGGCGCGTGGAGATGACCTGGTCGTCCGTCGACAGCGGCGGCAGCTTCCCGATGGTCGCGTACAGGATCGTCGGGTCGGGATCGGCGACGAGCAGGCCGTTCGGCTGTCCGTCCGGTCCGCGCTCGTAGCGGCCTCCCGGGGGCGATTTGGTTTCCGCCGTGATCCCGAGCGCGCGCAATCCCGCCCGGTTCAACAATCCGCGGCTGTAGAGATGGAGGACGAAGACCGGCGTGTCGGGCGCGGCCGCGTTCAGCTCGTCGACCGTCGGCATGCGTCGCTCCGCGAACTGCGCCGGCGACCAGCCTCCGATGACGCGCACCCATTGGCCTTGCGGCGTGCGCGCCGCCTGCTCCCGCAACATCCGGAGCGCCGTCGCCAGCGAATCGACGCCGTCCCAGCGCAGCTCGAGCGCATAGAACCGTCCACCGCGCGTCGGGTGCAGATGCGAATCGTTCAACCCCGGGATCAGCGTGCGCCCTCCGGCGTCCATCATGCGCGTCCGCGGCCCGCGGAGCCGCGCCACGTCCCGGTCGGTGCCGACTGCGACGAAGGTCCCGCCGCGCACGGCCACCGCGGTCGCGCGGGGCTGCGCCGGATCGAGCGTGATCACGCGCGCGTGCGTCACGATCAGGTCCGCGGACTGCGAAGGCGCCTGAGCGCCGACGGCCGAAGAGCACAGCGCCGCCAGGACAAAACCGAGCTGCCGTCCCGACCTGCACACCCGTCTTTGCGCTGCCATTGGACCTCCGTTCTCGTCAGACCAGGGGCCTGAGCGCATCTTCCTACGCCTTGCAGCGTCCGCCCGGAAGGGGCTGAATACCCGCATGAGCGCTCTATTCGCGGACGTCGGAAAGCTGCTCCTGCGAATCCTGGTTGCGGGCTTGATGCTGTTCCACGGCGTCGACAAGGGGGTGCACGGCCCCGGCGAGGTCGCGGGGGATCTCACGTCTCACGGCCTCCCGGCATTTCTCGCCTCTGGGTTGTACGTGGGAGAGATCCTCGCTCCCGTCTTGATCCTCGCCGGAGCGTGGACTCGCCTCGCGGCGCTCGTCTACGCGGGCAGCGTCGCGTTTGCCACGCTCCTGGTCCACGGGATGGACTTCGCGCACCTCAAACCGACCGGCGCCTGGGCGGCGGAGCTGTGGGTGTTCTACATCGTAAGTCCCTTGGTCGTTGCCCTTCTCGGGCCGGGCCGCTACGCCGTCCGGCGGGCGGACTTCCCTCTGGACTGACGGAGCGAACGATGAACCTATCCGCTTTCGATCGGCGGCTGCCGGCGCTGCTGTTCGCTCTCACGGCCGTGACGGGATTCGTCGATGCGGTGAGCTACGTCGCCCTCGGGCGCGTGTTCACCGCCAACATGACGGGCAACGTCGTGTTCCTCGGATTCGCCATCGCGGCGGTGCCGGGGCTTTCGATCGGTCGATCGGGAGCCGCTCTCGGGGCCTTCGCTCTCGGCGCGGCCATCGGCGGTGGACTGACGGCGCGGATGGGCAGCGGTCCGCGCCAGCGCTGGACGAGCCTCGCCTTCTCGATCGAAGCCGCGCTCCTGCTCGTTGCGGCGGCGGTGGCAGCCGGTGACGGCAACGACCCCATGGGCGATCCGGCGCGCCTGTACGGAGTGATCGCCCTGACTGGCCTGGCGATGGGCGTTCGCAACGCGGCGGTGCGCAAACTCGCGGAGCGCGACCTCACTACCACCGTGCTGACGCTGACCATCACGGGGCTCGCGGCGGATTCCTCGCTCGCGGGCGGCGCCAATACAGGATGGACGAGGCGCGCGGCGTCGGTGGTGCTGATGTTCGGGGGGGCGGCGGCCGGCGCGTTGCTCTTGCGGTATTCAGTCGCGCTGCCGATCGCCGTTGCCGGCGTCATCTCCGGACTCTGTGCGGTGGGTGCGCGGCTCGCGGGATCGGGCTCCGCGGTCACGTAGAATCCAACTTCCACACGCTTGCATCAGATAGGCTGCGCTCGAGCGGCGAACCCCCGAGGCCCTCCAATGGCCCTGTACAAGCTGACCTACTTCGACGCAGCAACCAGCCGCGGCGAAGAGTGCCGCCTGGCGCTCCACGTCGCCGGGCTCCCTTTCGAGGACGAACGGCTGAACGGCGATCAGTGGGCTGCCCGCAAGGCCAGCACCCCCTTCGGCGCGCTGCCGGTGCTCGCCATCGACGGCCGGCAGCTCGCGCAGTCGAATGCCATCCTGCGCTTCATCGGCTCGCAGCATGGATTGCACCCGGCGGAGCCGTTCGAAGCCGCGTTGCACGAGTCGTTGATGTGCGCCGTCGAGGATCTGCGGATGCGGATGGGGCCGATCATCCGCATCAAGGACCAGACGGAGAAGAAGCGGGCGCGGCAGGAGGCCGCGGCGGGTTATCTGCAAGAGTGGGGCGCTGCCGTCGAGCGCCAGATCGGCGCGGGGCCGTACCTGGCCGGGGCGAAGCTCTGCGTGGCCGATCTGAAGCTGTTCGTCGCTGTCGGGGCGTACCTGAAGGGAACGATCGATTACATTCCGACCGACGTGTTCGGCGCGTTCCCCAAGCTGCTGCGGTTGGTCGAGGCGGTGAAGGGGCATCCAAGGGTCGTAGACTGGTACGCAAGGACCTGACTACCAGTCTTCCTTCTCGAACCGCATTCCTGCCTGCGAGGCGATCCAGGCAATGTCGGCCATCACGTTCGGATTGCCGCAGGTGAGAACGACCGTCTTCGAGGGTTGGATCCTTTCGCGCAGCACCGCCAGCGGCCGCTCGCGGGGGAGCGCAAGCGGGACGGCAGAGGTTTCCGCCGGCGGCAGCCCGAAGACCTGGCGAAGCAGGTTGTTCGCCCGGCCGGACCCGAGTTGCAGGTCGGCGAGGTCGCTTGCGGTGGGCCGGCTCACCGAGGGAACGTAGACGAAGTCGAATGCCTTCGCCTTCTCGATCTCGAGCAGCTCGCGGTGGTAGGCCAGCTCCTCCCGACTGCGGTTCGCGTGCAGGAGCGTGTACCGCGCCGGGTGCGCCACACCCTGCTGCGCCTCGAAGTGCAGTTGCTTGACCATGGAGACGAACGGCGCCAGGCCGGTCCCGGTCCCCACCATGAGCACGTGGTCGAACCCCGCTGCGCGCTTGCCGAGCGTGAAGTCGCCGACGATCCGCTCGAGATAGGCGAGCCGCTCGTTGGTGTGATCCTCCATCCCGCGGAAGAGCGACTCGGTCAGGCGGCCGAGCACGCCGTCGCGATCGCGCTCCAGCACCACGTAGAACTCCAGGTAGTTCCCCTGGGCGGTCTCGAAGGGCGCCGAGGAGATCGAGTACGAATGCGTCACCGGGCCGCGCTTCTGCTTTCCATTCGCGTCCAGGTCAGGGACGTAGCGCACCTCGTTTCCCTCCTTCACCTTCCGGGTGAGAAGGCAATCGTCGCGGCGGAGCGCGATGTATTGGCCGGCCTGGTAGGCGGGAAACGGCGAGCTGTCGAGAGCGACTACCCGGAACAAGGACAGGCTCGGAGAAAGGCGGTGCCACTCCACGATCCGACCGCTCCTCAGGTCTGCCATCCTCGTCACCTCAGCACGTGAACGCCGCTAGCGGGTAGACGCCGCAACGGGAAAGAAGGTGCGTAAGGAACGGGCTATATCGCAGTCGTCCAGCGATGGCGCAAGGCGAAGCTCACAGTTCTGCCCGGTATCGGTTCCATTGCAATTCGGGGCGCAGATCTCGACGTCGATGAACGCGATGGTGGTCCGCTCCGACGAGCGCACCTCGTTCTACTTCTCGGGTGGCTTCGGATTCTAGGAGCGGTCGGCCCAAGGCTGGCCTGACGGCCAGCGCTCGAGCGCGGTTCATGCCACGGTTGGAAACGGCTATTGTTCGGGGTCGAGGCAGAGCCGACCATGAAATCCAGCCCCGGCGCAGGTCCGCGGTGCGGCATGGGCCGCCTGATTGCTCGGCTGCTTCGTCCCTATCGGGGCTGGCTGGCGATCATCCTTTTCGCCACCGGGATCGAGACGGCGATGAGTCTCGCGGCGCCGTGGCCGCTCAAGATCATCCTGGACAACGTGATCGAAGGCCGCCCCGTGCCCCGGTGGCTGAACCACCTCGCGAGCTGGATGCCCGGCGACGACCTGATGCGGAACGCAGCGTTCGCCGCGATCGCCACCGTCCTCATCGCCGCCGTCGGTGCACTGGCCTCGTATCTCGACAACTACTACACGGAGAGCGTAGGGCAGTGGGTGGCGAACGATCTTCGCGTCGCGGTCTACGATCACCTCGAGCACTTGCCGCTCGCTTATTACGACACGCACCAGACCGGGACCCTCCTCAGCACCATCACGGACGACATCGGGACCATCCAGGATTTCGCGTCCTCCTCCACGCTCGGCATCGTCGTGGATCTCTTCACCATCACCGGAATGCTGGGCCTGATGTTCTGGCTCAACTGGGATTTCGCCCTGATCGCGGTGGGCGTGGCGCCTTTCCTGCTCCTCTTCGTGGTGCGCTTCCGGAAGGCCGTCAAGAAGGCGACTCGTGAGGTCCGGCGCCGCGAGAGCGACATGGTGAGCGTGGTGCAGCAGGGGCTCGAGTCCATCCGCGTCGTGAATGCATTCGGCCGTCAGGAACTGGAGGAGGCACACCTGCTGGAAGCGAGCCAGGCGACGGTCCAGGCTGCGCTGAACGCCCGGCGGGTGAAGTCGCTGCTGTCGCCGGTCGTGACGGTGACCGTGTCCTTCTGCACCGCCTTCGTCCTCTGGCGGGGGGCGTCGCTGGTCCTCGCCTCGGCCATGACGGCCGGGTCGCTGACGGTCTTTCTTTCCTACCTGAGCAAGTTCTTCAAGCCGGTCCAGGACCTCGCCAAGATGAGCGGGACGATCGCGCAGGCAGCGGTCGGAGTGGAGCGCGTCCGCGGAATTCTCGACATCGACATGAACATTCCCGAGCGAGCGGATGCTCGAGACCCCGGAAGACTCGAAGGAGCCATCGAGTTCGATCGCGTCGCCTTTGCCTACGACGAGGCGCGCCCCGTGCTCAAGGGCGTGAGCTTTTCCATTCCCGCGGGCGAGTTCGTGGGTATGGTGGGGACGACCGGGTCGGGGAAATCGACGGTGGTGAGTCTGATCCCGCGGTTCTACGATCCGAGCGGGGGACGCATCCTCATCGACGGAGTCGACATCCGCGATTACAAACTCCAGCCCATGCGCGACCAGATCGGTTTCGTGCTGCAGGACACCGTTCTGTTCCGGGGCACGGTGCGGTCGAATATCGCCTACGGGCGGCCCGGCGCCTCCGACAGGGAGATGGTCGAGGCAGCAAGGCTGGCCAACGCCCACGATTTCATCATGCGGATGCCCGACGGGTACGATACCCAGGTGGGTGAACGAGGCTTGACGCTCTCGGGGGGAGAAAGGCAGCGTATCGGAATCGCCCGGACCATCATTCGCGACTCGCCCATCCTCATCCTGGACGAGCCGACTGCTTCGCTCGATTCCGAGTCCGAAAAGCTGGTCATCGAGGCGCTCGAGCGCGTGATGAAGGGACGCACCGTGATCACCATCGCTCACCGCCTCAGCACGATCCGCGACGCCGACAAGATCCTGGTCCTCAAGGACGGGCTCGTCCTGGAGCAAGGCACGCACGACGAGCTCATCGCGCTCGGCGGCGCCTACGCGGACCTGTACCGCATCCAGGTGACCGGGAGCGGCTCCGTCGATCGCCGTCAGGTCATCCGCAGAGCAGGAGGGTGAATGGCGTCCCGATCCCTCGTCGTTCTTCCCGACGACTCAGCAAGGCCCATCCTCGACGCGATCGGGGCCGCATCGAACTCGATTCGAGTGAAGATGTTCGTGTTCTCCGATCCGGCGCTGACGCAGGCCGTGATCGCGGCGCGGCACCGCGGAGTGAAAGTGCAGGTGATGCTCAACCCTGCTCGCCGCAGCGGCGAGGAGGACAACGAGAAGACGCGCCAGGAGCTCGCCGACGGCGGCATCGACGTCATCGACAGCAGTCCCGAATTCCATCTCACGCATGAAAAGTCGATGGTGGTGGACGGAGAGACCGCGTTCGTGAAATCGCTGAACTGGGCCACCAAGAACCTGACAGGCACTCGAGACTACGCCGTGGTAACGTCGCACAAGCGCGAAGTCGGCGAGATCGTCGAGTGCTTCGAAGCCGATTGGCACAGGCAGCGCTTCGAGCCCAAGCGGGCCAGCCACCTCATCTGGTGTCCGGGAGGCAGAGAGCGGATCACCAGTTTCATCGAACGGGCGAGGCACACGCTGTTCCTGCAGAACGAACGCTACCAGGACACGATCGTGATCGAGCACCTGGTGCGCGCGAGCCGCCGCGGAGTGAAGATCCACCTCATGACCCGACCACCGCACACGCTCAAGGAGGACAAGCTCCTCGAGGGGGTCGGAGGGCTCCGCATCCTGGACGACGTGGGCGTCAGGATCCACAAGCTCAAGCACCTGCGGCTTCACGCAAAGATGTTCCTCGCCGACCGTGTCGCCTCGATCGTGGGTTCGATCAACCTCGCTCCGGGCAGCCTCGACGACCGCCGTGAGCTGGCGATCGAGGTGCGGGACCCGGACGTGGTCGAACGCCTCTACGAGGTCGCCCACCACGACTGGAACCACTCGCACCCACTGGACCTGTCCGACGAGGGACTGCTCGCCGACCTGGAGGACCGCGCAGAGGAGGTCGCGAGGCTGGGCGTGATCGACAAGGGGGCGGGCAAGAAGGATCGCGCGTAGGGTTTGACCGGCCAGGGGCCGCGTCAGTTACTGCGTCGGCAAAAGCGGCCTGACTGTCTCCGGACGCTCGCAGAGGCCACGGACGTGGCGGGTTGCCTCGCCACGTCCGTGCGTCCGTTTCAGCGCTTCAGCGCTTCAGCGCATCGCAGATTCCTGCCGGGGGTAGTTGCGGACCACATCGCGGATTGCTTCACTCGTGCGCAGTGATCTGAAGCCCGCGCGAACCTCTTCTGAGAAGAGTTGCGGCTGCTCCCAGGCCGCGAAGTGCCCGCCTTTGTCGAGCTTGTTGTAGTGGATCAGTTTGGGATACGCACGCTCTGCCCAACTCCGCGGGGTTTGATAGAGCTCGTCAGGAAATGCGCTCACAGCAGCCGGGACGGAAACGCCTTTGACACTGAAAAAGCCGAACTTGTTCTCCCAGTAGAGACGGGCTCCGGAAAGCGCCGTGTTCGTCAACCAGGTGATTGTGGTGTTGTCGAGGATGTCGTCCCGGGTGAGGCCGGCGGATTCTCCGGCAAAGACGCGTGAGATCAGCGCGTAGCTCCACGCATCGTGGTCCAGAAAATAGGCAGCCAGGCCGACGGGGGAATCCGCAATTCCGTACAATGTCTGCGGGCGCAACCCCATCTGGTAGCCGTAAGCGATGCCTTTGCTGTAGACGAATTTCAGCCGCTCGTACGCTAGTGTCTCGTCGGCGGAAAGACCTGATGGCGTCGGAGCGCCGGACTGGGCCGCCTTGTCAATGTCGGGTGGGATGACGCCAGGCATGTTGGAGTGAATGCCGAGCAATTCCGGCGGAGCGTGCGTAGCCATCACATCCGTGATAACCGCGCCCCAATCGCCGCCTTGGGCCACGAATTTCGTGTAGCCCAGGCGCTTCATCAGCACAACCCAGGCACGCGCGATGCGGACAGGGTCCCAGCCGGTGGTGGTTGGCTTGCCCGAAAACCCGTAGCCCGGTATCGACGGAATCACCACATGGAATGCATCCGATGCGCTCCCGCCATGCGCCGTGGGATCGGTGAGTGGATCGACAATCTTCAGCTGCTCGACGACCGAGCCGGGCCAGCCGTGCGTGACGATGAGCGGCAACGCATCTTCATGTTTCGAACGAACGTGAATGAAATGGATGTCCAGTCCGTCGATCTCGGTCAGGAACTGCGGCACGGCGTTCAGTCTGGCCTCGCATTTGCGCCAGTCATATTCCGTCCCCCAATAGCGCGCGAGCCTCTGCATCGTCGCGAGCTGCACGCCTTGCGATTGGTCCGTGACCGTTTCCCGTTCAGGCCACCTCGTCGCGTTGATGCGCCTGCGCAATTCGATCAGTTCCGCTTCCGGCACGTCCACATGAAACGGACGAACAGCGCTCTTGTCGCCGCCTGTGTCTTGTGTAACTGGAGTCATGGCTTTACTCCTCTCTGAAAACGCAGAGGACCCGGCGGGCGCGTGCCCGCGCTGCCCCCTAAGCGCCTTGGCGCGACGTCAGTCAAGCTGCCCGAAGTCAGTACGACGAAGGTCGTAGAACACTGATCGACCTGGACTACTTAGCCCGCAGCGCGACGATTTGGAGACAGTTTTGGAGACGTCCAAGTCGGAGTGGCCGTATGACTTCCCCAGGTCACTCCCGGGTCGTGCCGCGGAGGACACGCGGTTATGCCGCTCATCATCGGCAACGCGTCTTGATGGGCCCACTTATGAACGAACGCGGTCAACAGGACACGGAGCGCCAGCGAAACCGTGAACGTCATGAATCGGGATTCCACGCGAAAAGCACGCCGCCATCTTCCGAGCGTTCGAGCAGGAGGATTCATCGACGACGCGCAAGTACGGCGGCACCGGACTCGGGCTGACGATCGCTTCCCGGCTCGCGGCCCTCATGGGCGGAACAATCACGGTCGAAAGCGAGGTCGGACGGGGCAGCACGTTCCGTTTCACCGCGCGATTTGGGCGCTCCATGAAGAGCGCGTCGCCAGGTGTCGTAGGCTGGCCACCCTCACTCGAAGGGTTGCGCGTCCTCATCGCGGACGACAACGCGACGAATCGCCAGGTGCTCGATCAGTGGCTGGGTAGCTGGCGCATGCGATCCGAAAGCGTCGGTGACGCGGCTTCTGCCCTGGAGGCCCTCACTCGAGCCGCCGAGCGTGGCGAGCCCTTTTCGCTGGTCCTGCTCGACTGCCCTGTGGGCCGTCATCTCCCGGGTGCTGTCAATCTCTCCCGAGCGAGACCGCCAGGCTCACGGCTGATCGATTCCACCGCGATCCTGCTCGCATGCGGTGGTAAAGCGGGCCTTCTCGAAAGCTCCGCCAGGGATTTCTCGGAGCCTGCCTGAGCACATGGCGCGGGCGCGGGCCGCGCTACGTGACCACGACCTTCCACGCCTGTGCCAGGCCCCCCATGCGCTGCACGGCACGACCGGTAGGCTGCACATCCTGCACACCTTCTGCTCGCGCTTGGCGATGCGGGGCGCGACGGCCAAGCCGATCCGGGAGCTGGCCGGGCACGTCAGCCTCAGCTCACCCGCGAGCTTCCGCCTCACGTGGGTCATCCGCGCAGACCCACCCCGCTTGTGTGGATGAACCGAGCTGCGTCGGTCGCTAACCTTCCAGAAGCATTCTGGATTTCCACGCAGATAGGAATTTTCCAAGCGGTGGTGCTTTCAACCGGGGGCCAGACTGGAGGCGGCAAATGCAGGTACATGGCATCGCTGCTCTAGCTTTCCTCACGGCGGCCAGCGCCGTCGCGCCGGGTTGCAGTCCTGGTGTCATGCCGGCCGCGGCCGGCTCAGTCACTGTGAGTCCGCACCAGACCACGGTCGGCTTGCGCGGAACGGTTGCTTTCACGGCAATCGTCACCGGAGAGCCGACCCCCAACGTCACCTGGTCCGTGCCCGAGCCCGGCGGAGGCACGGTGGACGCGTCGGGAAAGTACACCGCGCCCGCGAACCCGGGAAGCTTCCACGTGATCGCCGCGAGCGTCGCCGATCCCACCAATAGCGACGTGGCGACGGTGGCGGTGACGGCGACGCCCGTGATCACGGTGTCCGTCTCCCCGAAGACCGCCGCCACTACGACAAGAGGCGCGTTGACTTTCAGCGCCGTCGTCGCCGGCACCGCTGCCGGACAGTCGACGGCGGTGACCTGGTCGGTGCAGGAGGCTAGCGGCGGGACGGTGGATGCCTCGGGGCACTACATCGCGCCGGGAACCGCGGGGACCTTCCATGTCATTGCCAGCAGCGTAGCCGACCCGACCAAGACTGACGCCGCCACGGTGTCGGTGACCTCGATCGCGGTCGCGATCTCGCCCAGGACAGCCGCCACCACGACTGGAGGCGCGCTGACGTTCACGGCCGCAGTGACCGGCACCCTCGCCGGACAGTCGACGGCGGTGACCTGGTCGGTGCAGGAGGCGGGCGGCGGGACGGTGGATGCCTCGGGCCACTACACCGCGCCGGGAACCGCGGGGACCTTCCATGTCATTGCCAGCAGCGTAGCCGACCCGACCAAGACTGACGCCGCCACGGTGTTGGTGACCTCGATCGCGGTCGCGATCTCGCCCAGGACAGCCGCCACCACGACTGGAGGCGCGCTGACGTTCACGGCCGCAGTGACCGGCACCCTCGCCGGACAGTCGGCGGCGGTGACCTGGTCGGTGCAGGAGGCGGGCGGCGGGACGGTGGATGCCTCGGGCCACTACACCGCGCCGGGTATCGCGGGTACCTTCCATGTCATTGCCACCAGCGTGGCCGACCCCACCAAGCGGGACACCGCTACGGTGTCGGTCGTGAGCAGCGTGGTCATCAGTGCGGTCTCCCCAGTGAACGCCTTCGCCTGCGAGGCCGTGCAACTCTCGGCGACTGTCATCGGCACGAGCGACACGCTCGTCCTCTGGAGCGTGCCAACGGCATGCGGGACGATCACCGCCGCCGGCGTGTTCACCCCGGCGCGAGTGACCGGGACGTGCCTCGTCACTGCGCAGGCGCACGCCGATCTCAGCAAGCAGGCTACGATCACGGTCAATGTCGCGCTCGAGCGCGTGCTGAGCGTCGCCGTCCTTCCCGCGTCGGCGACGGTCGTACCGGGCGCCGCGCTGGCGTTCGCCGCGAACGTCACCACGGCGTGCGGAACATTTCCCGCCGGGCAGTAAGGGCCCCTCAGCTCAGCGTCATCAACCGCGGGGCGGCGTCCCGTCGGAGAAGATGGTGACCACCACTTCGGCCGGACCCGCCAGGCGGCGCAGGGCAAGCTGCAGCTCGTTGCCCGAAATCTCCAGTGGCATGTCGGCCTGGCTGGGCAGGTGAGCTCCGCTACGCAGATTGGAGCTGCCCAGCCGAGAGCGCGCAGGGCTGACATGTACTCTCCATCGCTGCGTCGTCGGGGCATTGCCACGGCGGCTCATGCTGCAGGTGATCCCGTGCGCAGCGAGCACGCGCTGGTAGTCCTGGCTCGCGTACGGGCTCCCCTGGTCGGTGTGGTGCAGAGCCCCGTCACGGGGCAGCAGCGCCGCAGATGCTCAAGCCGTCGCCGAGGGGAGACGGGAAGTATCCCCTCAGGCAAGAGCGACTCATATGCCGTCCTTCTGGAGCATCGACGGGCAGAACTAGACTTGGAAGACAAGTCTGCGCGCGATCTGCTGCGGCTCGGTCTGAAGGAATCGCGAGGTACGGTCTTAAGGGGTGAACAGCTTCAGTGAAGCAGGCGCGCCATTAGGCGCATGACGGACCGCGCGGAGTTGAGGACACCCGTAAACAGCTCCCCGATCTCGAAACACGTAACGAACAGGGCGGCGTAGAATATGGCAGGGCGTCGCTTCTCGAACGCGAGGAGGGGACGCGAAAGCCTGTCCCTGATCGGCCGCCAGCAGGCGAGCAGGACGAATGCGGCCCCGAGCAGCGCTCCAGCAATCAAATCCGTCGGGTAATGGATCGCACCGTAGAGCCTTGGGAACAGGATCACCAAGACCGTGTACACGAGCGCCGCGATTCCCACGCGTGCCAGGACGAAGCAGAGCCCCGTTGCGAGCCCGATGAAGAGCACTGCATGGTCGCTCGGGAAGGAGCTCCACGCGATGAACTGTCCGGCGTTGATCCCCCGCGGTATGCGGAGATTGAGAGCGGGATTCGCCAGTGGGCGCACGCGCATCGGCAGCTCGGCGACGAGGAGCCGCGCCGTCAAGACGGCGGCAAACGATCCCGAGATCGTGCTAAGCACGATTTCCCTGGCCCGGTCCCTTCCGGAGAACCAAGCCCACCACAGGAGCGTGCACAGCACTCCGCCCTTCAGGGTGTTCTGCCAGGTCAAGTATGCGATGAAGCGGTCGAACTCGGGCCACCGCCCGACGAACTGGTTGACGAAGGTGAGGACCGCCACGTCGAATCTGTTCACGTTCACCACGAGTATCACGGCGGCGCGTAGACCCCGATCAGACCAATGTTCGAGGCAGCGCAGTAACACGCGTGCTCGAGCTCCTCCCGCCGATTCTCGGCGCCGGGCGCTGCACCTGCGGCGCGCCGGTCTTTTTCGCGCAGCCCGAGCGCGTCGAAGATCGTGGGCATTTCGAGTGCCGCGCGCGGCGCTGAGGGCCGTGGTACGGTATGCGCGATAGCTCCGTTAAGCCGATCTATCGCCACGTTCGCCGAAGTCGCGCTCGACTCAAGGCTGTAGGGATCGGCTTTAGCGGTTCGGGGCAGAGGTGCGGGTCTCCGTCCCGTACTCGCTGCGGGCCGTGTTACTTCTCGGGCTCCTCGGGTTACGACCCGCGTCTCGCACCGCAGTGGTCGCCCTTGATCGACGAGGCGCCGCCGCGCCGAGTGCCGGATCCAGGGCGTAGGTCTTCGCGTCGACTTGAATACCCGCGCGCCGGAGCTCCTCGAGGTGCCGTTCCGCTTCGTCGGCGAAAGGAGAGATAAGGGCGGTTCTGTCGCCTCCCCTCCCGCCTCCCCGGTCCAACTTCCAACCTGCCAGACCGCGGACGGGTCTGCAACCCCCGCCGCGCAGGGGTTGCCGCCGTCGCTCTCCGGCGTCCTCCCTGCCAAAGGGCGCCGAAATCGAAGGAGCCGTCGGCGGCGGCGACGGTACCGTAATCCGCGGCCTTGTGGCCGACGCTGACGATGACGCGCGAAGAGGGGGGCCCGGATCGCCCGGAAACGATCCCGGAACTCCCGCCCCGCCTAGGCGAGGCCCAGCGAACATCGTGCATCCGCCTGGCGGCAGCAGCAAGCGTCGTGAATGGCCCGCGTGGCAAATCTGGCGCCGATGCGCTGAGCGGACGAGGGACAGATAAGCGGATTCTAGGCCCACAGATCCCAGCGGCCACCCAGGAGGACCGCAGCGCTGATCCCGGCGTTGCACAACATGTGTGCCAGAACGGCGTCGCCGAGGCGGCCCCGGTAGAGCCGGGCGGCGGCGAAGGCCAGGCCGGCCACCGTGCCTACCAGCCATCGCTCGTGAAGGGCACCGAAGGCGGCCGACGATAGAATTACCGACAACCAAGTCCAGTGGCGCGACGGTGCGTCCTCGAAGCGAGGTGACGCCAGCCAGGGCAGCAGGAAGCCACGGAACGCCAGTTCCTCCACCAGCGGGATCACCAGGCAGGAACCGGATACTCGCACCGCGATCCATGCCCATCGGCCGAGCGGTGACATCGAGGCCAGGTCGGCGGCCAGCGCCGTGCCGCCTCCGCCGCCCCAGGGGATCCAGATGGCGCAGACGCCCGCGGCCAGTAGCATGGGCACCCAGGGTGCCGAGAACGAGAGTCGGGGCAGGTCGTGGCGGACGAGGAACAGCGCCGCCAATGCCGCCGCGATGCGCGCTCCGTACCAGAGGTCGAGGACGCCGTCGCTCCAGATGCTGGTCACGAGCGCCGTGGCGAGGGCGGCCAGGAGCGGGGCGAGGTACGCGGCCACGGCTGGGGGCAGTCTGTCGTCCTCTGGCTGCGCGGCAGCTCCCGATTCCCGCAACCAGGGGATCCGTTCCGCGATGGCTACGCTCGCGAGCGCGATGGTGATGAAGAGGATCCAGCCGAGCTTGGAATGGAGTCCCCCGAGGGCCAGCTCCTTCCGGCCGGACGCGCCCACCAGGACCAGGATGGCAATCCGCAGGACGTTCGCCGCCAGCGCAGCGGCGGCGCCGAGCGGCAAGAGCACCAGCGCACGGCGCTGTCGAAGCCGCGAGCGGGAAATGGCCAGCCAGACGGCCTGGAAGAGCAGGACCAGGCCCAGGCCGTCCACGCCCGAGCAGACCGGGGCGATGAATACCCCGAAATTCCCGACCGTGATCAGGTTCGTCGCCGGGTCGGTGGTCACGTCCGAGGACAGGAGGTGGAGCAGCCAGGCGACCGCGCGCAGCGTGCCCGCCGAGAGAACCCCCCACAGGCCCTCGGCCGCCGCGGCGGCGCGCCACGAGAGCAGCCCCAGCGCCAGCGCCACCAGCGGAACCCGCCAGCGCACCGCGACCAGGTGGGTCGTCCAGCGTAGCGGAGCCGCGCTGGCGAGCGTGAGCAGCGCGGTCACCGCGGTGCAGGCCAGCAAACCCGCGAGGGCGCCGGTGTGGACCGGCGGCGCTCCCACGCCAAGCAGGTGGCGGGCGAGCAGGGCGGTGGCGGTGAAGGCGGCCAGCTGCGCCGGGAGCGTCGCCCAGGGGCGCCATGGCGGGAGCGACGCGGCCATCTCCCGCAGGGCCAGGCGCGCCTGGCGTCTTTCGAGCAACCACCCGCCGGCGGCCGCGCCGATCACCACGGGTACAGCCACCCGGGCGGCCTCCACCAGCCGCATCGCCGGGCCGGAGGTCGGCAGGTCTACCAGGAACGACAGGGTCAGGTATTCGGCGACGAGCAACGCGGCGGGAAGCACCCAGCGCAACAGGGGGGCTTCCCCGGGAGGACCCGTGGCAAGCCGGGCTCCGAAATCAGGTGCCAGCGAAGGATCCAGTCAGGCGAAGCACCGCCGGGCCCAGCCGGCGGCGCAGGGCTTTCCCGCGGGTTGTGCTCAACGGCGACGGCGGCGCGCCAGGAGGATCCCGCCGCCCGCCAAGATGGCTCCGATGAGCCCGGCGACCGCCGGGTCGAACTCCGGGGCGGAGTTACCCTGGCCGTTGCCGCCCCCGTTGCCGCCGCCGTTGCCGCCCTGATTCTGCGCCATGGCCGGAGCGGCGCTGAGAAGCAATGCCGCAACGGTCCCCACCCATTTGTTCGTAATCATGTTCCCCCTCTTGCTGGGTGTTCCGTGTTGTCGGTTCCCGTCCACTTCGCACTGTGACGTATGACAATGTAGGAGTCAACTCCCACGCGGCTCTGCGTGCTTCCGCTGCTCGGCGCGAAGCGGCTCGACGCGATCACCGACGAAGACGTCCAGCGGCTGAAGGCGACTATGGAGCGAAAGAACCCGAAGACGGTGAACAACGCGCTCACCGTCCTGAGCAAGATGCTCAAGGTCGCCGTCGAGTGGAAGGTGATCGATCGCGTGCCGGCGACGATCCGCCTGCTAAAGCCGGGCAACACGGAGATGGAAGAAAACGGGAGGTAAACCAGCAGTGTAATGGCGGTAGCGCATGGGAATCGAACCCGATTCGGCCATTTCCACTAACCCCGCGACGACGCACGCCAATCGCGGATTCGGGAGGAGTTCAGGCCGGTTCCGATACGCGACCGTTCTGACGGGACATGTCACAGTTCGCCGGAATTCGACCCTGTCGGGGGAGAGATAGGGGAGAGAAACCGCAGGAGGCGAATCAAATGGACACTGACCGGCTCCTCGATCCCGTCGTGAAGGCCGCTCTCAAGGCGATGAACGACGGCAATCGCGCCGCGTGCACGCTGGGGCGACTTCAGGACCTTCTGGAAATTCGAAATTAGCCTCGTAGCCCGAAGGCGAGCCGGAGCTCGTCGAACCCATCTTGTCGGGATGCAGGAACTCGATCACAGTGTCGGTTCGCTGCCGTGGACCCCCGATACTGACTTGATCCTTGCGGTGGACGCGTTCGCGTTGGTACGTCAATCGGGCGCTCGGCCGCACGCTCGCCGGTGCCACCCCTGAGCTACCTTCCTGCTGGCGCGATGTATGCGGTACGCTTGAGTCCTAAGGTGTGCTCCCACCATGGGAACGGACGAAATGTGGTTGCTCCCAGCATGGGAGCATGCTAGCTTGTGCTCGTGAGAGTGATCTCGCGCAGGGCACTCCGAGAGTTCTGGGGTGAGCATCCTGATGCGAAAGGGCCGCTTGCTGCGTGGTTCACGGAGGTCAAGAAGGCGAAGTGGACTGATACTGCCGAAATCAGGAGGCGCTATCCAAGCGCAAGCTTCGTCGGAAACGACCGCATCGTCTTCAACATAAAGGGCAACAAGTATCGCTTGATCGTTCGATATCATCCACCCATCGTTTTCATCCGGTTCGTAGGGACTCATGCCGAATATGACCGCGTCGACGCAGCGAAAGTCTAGAGGAGTTGAGGTTTCCCCCATCCGTTCGGAGGAGGATCTAGAGAAGGCTCTTGAGCAGATCAACGTGCTCATGAACACTGCCCAAGCGGGCAGTGACGATGAGGATCGTCTGGAGGTTCTGTCCACGCTGGTCGAGGCCTATGAGGAGGAGCACTATCCCATCCAGCCCGCCAAGGCCGTCGATGCAATCAAGTTCCGATTGGATCAGATGGGCCTCACGCCGAAGGCTCTGGAACCCATCCTTGGCACTCGGGCACGCGTGTATGAGGTGCTGCATGGGAAGCGTACTCTCTCGGCGGAGATGATGGCGAAACTGTGGTCCAAGTTTCAGGTTCCGCTCGAGTCTCTAATCAATGCAGCCGCCAAGAGAGTGCGTCGCAGGAAGCGGAGCACCGACCGAAAGAAGAGATCCACGAGATCGGTTGCTGGTTCCCGTAGGAATTCGGCTTCTACCGCACGAGCGTAGTAGTTGTTTTACACCCCGCCGTGCAAGGACGGTTTCACGCGCGCGCCGCGGCAGTGACGGGCTTGTCGCTTCGAGTGTCGGAGGGGAGCGGGATCTGCGAGCAGCTCAGGACGGTGTTCGACCCGACCGCCTGCGCGATCAGCGGCGGAAAGAGAGCGGATCGACACGCAGCCGCCGCAACCAACGCTGCACCTGCGTGCGCGGCTTGCCCATCGCGCGTGCCACCGCGGTGACGTTGCCGTCGTGCTCGCGCAGGAGCGCAACCAGCTCGTCGTGCCGGCGGCGCTCCTCTTCCTGCCTGGAGAGCCGTGGAGTAGCGGGCGTGGTCGAAGGCGTACCTTCCGGCGCATTGCGGAGGCTGGCCGGCAGGTGCTCGAGCTCGACGACGCCTTCGCGCGCAAGCACGATGGCTCCGGAGAGGCACTTCTCCAGCTCGCGCACGTTCCGCGGCCAGCGATGCAGCAGCAAGGCGCGCGCCGCGTCGGGCGTGAACGTCACGCAGCTCGGCGCGTCGCCCGCGAGCTTGCGCAGGAGCGCGGCGATGAGGAGCCCCAGGTCCTCGCGCCGTTCCCGCAGCGGCGGCAACGAGAGACTGAAGCCCGAGAGCCGGGCGAGCAGATCGGGGCGGAAGCGTTCCTCGGCGGCGAGCGCGTCCAGGTCACGGTGAGTGGAGGCGACCACCCGCAGGTCTACCTTGACGGGATGCGTGGCGCCGACCGCCAGCACTTCCTCCTCCTGGAGCACCCGCAGAAGCGCCGCCTGCGCGGAGAGCGGCAGATCCCCGATCTCGTCGAGCAGCAGCGTGCCTTGATCGCTGCTGCGCACCAGACCGGGCCGATCCTCCGCCGCACCCGAGAAGGCCCCCTTCCGATAACCGAACAGCTCGGACTCGACCAGGTTCTCCGCCAGCGCGCCGCAATTGACGGCGATGAAGCGGCCGGGTCGTCCGGAGAGCTGGTGGATGGCCGACGCGATCACTTCCTTTCCGGTCCCCGTCTCGCCTCGGACGAGGATCGGCACGCGCGAGCGCGCCATGAGCGCGAGGCGATCCAGCTCCGCTGCAAGCACGGGGGAGAGCGTCGCGAGCCGATCCGCCGGAGGGCGCAGCTCGCGCGCGTCGACGAAGTCGGGGCCGCCGGCGGGGAGCGCCTCGCGGTAGAGAAAGAAGGTGTGTCCGAGCTCCAGCAGCGCGCCATCCGGGAGCGTCGCCCTCGTGACGCGCTGTCCGTCCACCCACGTCCCGTTTTTGGAGCCCGCGTCCTCGATCACCCGGTTCCCCAGGACGCTCTGCAGGCGTGCGTGCGCCGACGACAGGCGTGGGTCGGGGATCTCGATGCGGATGACCGTCACCCCGCCCTTCTCGCGCCGCTCGATCGCGAGGGAGTTGCCGCGCCCGATCGTCACCACGTCTGCACCGTGAAGACAGAAGCGCGCGCCAGGCTCGATGGGCCGATCGCAGCGAAGCGTCAGGAAAAGGTACGGCTGCCCGGCGGCCGGTGGCGAGGTCCGCCCGACGGTGCGGCTGATCGTTCGGGCCGGCTCCATGCACTGCATTGTAGGGCAGGGCGGCCGTCAGGCAGAAGGCTCACGCAATCGAGAAAACCCTCGACCCTTGCGGCGGCGGAGGGTTTTCGTCGTGCTCATCACCATCACGCACGCGTGACATCACTCGTCGTGCGCTTCCTCCTCCTGCCCATCCTCCTCCTCCGAAGCGCTGAGCAGGTAGCGCCAGGCACCGAGCAGTCTTGGCGTGCCGTCGGCGGCGAGCGGCGTGAAGTCGTCTCTCGCGGTGCTGCGGTGTGGGTTGCCGGGGCCGACTCCGGCACAGCCGCCGACGCCGCGCGGGAAGAGGTCGGTAACCAGGAGACGCGTCTGACCGAACGACGAATCGCTTGGGGGGCCGAGATCGTCCGTCGTGCAGTACGGACCCTCAGTTCCCACGGCCACTGCCTGGCCGAATCTGTCGAGGCCGAGCGCGCTCAGGTTGGTCGGGATTCCCGTGGTGCCGGTCGGCGGCCCAGTGACGAAGCGGTCCCGGTGGTGATAGAGCGCGAAGTGCTTCGATGCCGGCGTTCTGCCGATGTGTACCCAGCTATCCACCACAGGCGGTACTTGGTTCGGAAGGCGGGAATCCGGGGGACCAGACAGCATCACGACGCGAGGCACGTGGCGGAGCTGCGCGATCAGCGCAGCCTGACCCGCACCCTGCGACTGGCCGCCGACGGCGATCCGTGACCAATTCGGTTGGCCGTCCTTGAGGAATCGAGACCATCCCTGGTCCGGGTGCTCGCCGTCGAGGTGGCCGAGGAGCTTCGTCAGCCGGTAGTCGATGCTGTTGGCGACATTCACCGTGACGTTGTCCGAGATATCGACACCAGTCAGGATCTCGAGGCGCATGTTGCCCGAGCAATTCTCTTCCGGGTTCCCCGGGCAGACGTTCTCGATCGCCTTGTCGTTCCGGTACATCAGCCCGATGACATGGTATCCAGCGCGTGCCGCCTCGCTGCTGAAGTACTGGAAGTCGGCTGGCTTGTTCGCCGCTCCGGGCATGAAGACGAACAGCTTCTCGTTTTCCCTTTCCCCGGCGGGCAGCCAGACATAATGCTGCGCGTTCGCCGCATTGTTGAGCGGCACCCAGTCGATCTCCGCGCCCGTCTCAATCGGGAAGATCCTCTCGTTCGGGGGCAGTGTCGTGAATGCCTCCTGCTGCTGTTCTTGCTCGTGCGACAGCGCGAACGATCCTTCCGACGGTACTGCATCCTGCGGGCTCACACCGCCGCAGCTCCACACCCCCAAGCAGGCGAACGGGACCAGGACCCTGAAGGCCGTAGTCCACCATCCGATGCGTTGCATCGTGTATCTCCTCTCACTGGTTCGAGCACGCGATCCGCCTCGCCGAGACGGCGGGGCATCACCGCAGCTGCTGTAACCAGCAAGTGCCGGGCCATGGCAGCGACGAGTGTCCGCGAGTGGAGCGCTGAGGGCACTGCCTCGGCGAGGGGTGCTACTGGGGCGCCAACGCGGCGCCACATTGCACTATGTGACGGTCCGCCGTGACGATGTGGCGGTCCGCCGTCATTTCACGCCGTCCACCAGGTAGAGCTCTGAAAGCTGGCGGATGTGTCCGTACGCATAGGATCTCGCGTCAGGCGTGATCTGAACCCTCCCGATGTGCTGGACTCCGGTTACGTCGGCAGGGCCCAGCACCTTCCAGACCTCCTTGCGCCGCGTGGCGAGATCGAGCCGGTACACGGTGCACGGCACTTCGCCGTGCCGGAAGGAGTAGAGGGTGCGACCATCTTCGCTCCAGGCAACGGGATGGTCTCCCCTGTCCAGCTCGCGGATCGGCTGCGGCTCACCGCCCTCCACCGGGTAGAGTGCAGACGTGCCTTCTGCATCCCTGGCCGCAACGAGCGAACCGTCGGGAGACACGGCGTAGATCAGGCTGATGCCTTCGGGCGTGATCGCCTTGGGCGGCCCTCCGCCCAGCGCGTACAGCCGCGTTGCATGCCCAGGCTCCCGCCCGGCCATGACGATCTGCTTGCCGTCCCCCGACCACCGACCGTTTAGCGGCTCGATGCGATCCGAGGGCACCAGTGTCGGCTGTCCCGGACCCGTCGGGAGGAGCACGAGGCGAGGCGGCTGGTCGGTGGTGGTCGCAAGCACCGACTTCGCGTCGGGCGAGAGGGCCGTCGCGACCCCCTGTCCCAAGAGGACGGCTGGAGAGCCGTCCGTGCTGCGGAGGTAGATCCGTCCGGGAGGCGAGGTCTGCTCCGTGAAGACCACGGTCTTGCCGTCCCTGGAGAGGTCGCCGAGGAGGGGCCAGTCGAACCAGGACAGCTCGCGCTCGTTGCGCTCGCCAGGGGGAAGCGCGGTCAGCACGATCCGGATGCTCTCGTGTGCCAGGAGAACGCGCCCTTCGCGATCGATGTCCAGGAGCCTCAGCGAACCCGGCACGCTGAGCAGCGTGCGTTGCCGGCCCGAGAGCGTGACGGCGCGAAGCGCCTCCCGCTTCCCTGGCTCCGCCATGGTGAACCAGATCTCGTCGTCGGTCGCAGACCAGGCGAGGCCTTGCGCGATGAAGGCGGGCACCAGCGTCCGCGCGTTCCCGGCGAGATCGATCACCGAGACTGATGCCCACTTCGTGTATCGGGTCCCGCCGGCCGACCCGCTCCCCGGGTGATCGAGGAACGCCAGCCGGTCGCCCCGCGGCGAAATTCGCAGATGGCTCACCCAGCCGGTCGTCTCGAAGAGGACTTTGCCGATGGGAAATTCGATCCGGCTGCGCCCGCCAACGTCTCTGACGACGGCGAACGCGGCGCCGTCTGGCGCCCAGTCGGCCTCGGACACGCCGTCGAGGACTTCGCGCGGCGCTCCGCCGGCAAGCTGGACCCGCGCGAGCATTCCCGTCATTCGCCAGGTTTCCCGCTGGAGACCAAGCTGGACCAGGATCTCTCCTGCGCGGGAGAGCGACAGCACGTTGGCATTCAGGAGGCCCAAAGACCTCGATTCGGGGCCGTGCACACGCGACGAGAAGATCTCAGGCCGCCGCGCTCCTTCCCAGGCAGCGGAGTAGACGACGGTCTGCCCGTCGGAAGCGAACCGGGCCGAGTAGATGGTGCCACGGCGGAAGGTGAGCTGCCGGAAATCCGGGCGCTGCGCTCGCCACGCTCGTGCGCCGGCGACGACACCGGCGATACCGACAGCGGCGAACAGCGCAAGGAGGACGAGGGCCGCGCGCCACCTCCGCATCGTGTACGCGCGGGCTGAGCGCAGCGGATGCACCGCCGCCTGTTCCAGGTCCAGGGCAAGATCCTTGGCGGACTGGTAACGCCGCTCCCGGTTCTTCTCCAGGCAGCGGCGGACGATCCGGTCGACCTCCAGCGAGACCTGGGCGGGCAGGTCAGGGGGATCGTCGCTCAAGATCGCGGTGCCGGTCTCCATGGGCGTCTGCCGCTGGAAGGGACGCTGTCCGGCGAGCATTTCGTACAGGACGGCGCCGGTGCTGAAGATGTCCGAACGGTGGTCCGCCTCACGGCCGTGCACCTGCTCCGGGGACATATACTCGACCGTCCCGAGGATCGCGCTGATCTTCGTGCTCGCCGGCAATGATTGCAGCTGCGCGCCCGGTGCCACGACCCTGGCGCCCGTCAGCTTGGCGAGGCCGAAGTCGAGGATCTTCAGCTGGCCCTCGTTCGTGACGAACAGGTTCTCCGGCTTCACGTCGCAGTGGATCACGCCGCGCTCGTGCGCCGCCGCGAGACCTTGCGCGAGCTGAACGGTGTAACGCAGCGCCGTTTTCAGCGGCAACGGCTTCCCGTCGAGCCGCTCGCGCAAGGTCGAGCCGCTGAGGAGCTCGGAGACGATGTAGGGTCCCGCCACGCAGCTCCCGACGTCGTGAACGGCGAGAATGTTCGGGTGATTGAGCGAACCTGCGGCTCTCGCCTCCTGCCCGAATCGGCGCAGCTCGTCTTCTCCGTGCGCACCGGCGGAGAGGAGCTTGATCGCGACCTGTCGATCGAGGTTCAAATCTCGGGCGACGAAGACGCGTCCCATCCCGCCGCGTCCGAGCTCCCTCTCGATTCGATAACGCTCGCCGAGATCCGGAATATCGGGCGAAGCCGCGGCTCCGCCCCGATCGGACCGAGCGCCGGAGCGCTCGCCCGGGATGGGCGGGATCATGGCGCAACCGTGCTCCCGTTGACCGAGGACAGTCAAATGCTCGGGATTCGATTCGAGCGCGCGGGTGATGAGCAGCGGGTCCCGGGCGACGAGGAAGCGCGCCCACCGCGGGAGCGACAGGACCCACTGGCGCATGGGCACGTGCGGCAGCACGCGGTCCAAGAGGTGCGTCGCGGTACCCTGCATGCGGCGCGTGGTGCAAGACGGGCAGAAGCCACGACGCTTACAGGAGAAGGCGACGAGCATCTCGTCGCAGCACGACATGCAGCGCACGCGGGCGAAGCCGTGCGCGCGTTCATACTACGGCTCCTTTCTCTGGGAGTTGATCATCTGGTCAAAGAGCCCGCGCTGATGCGCGCAGGTGGCGGAAGACAGATCGATTCTCCAGCACCGACGCTTCCCAACCGTAGTGCGTACCGCGGGGAGCTTGCCCTGTTTGACCCAATACGCAGCCAGCGACTTGCTGACGCCCAGGCGCCGCGCGGCCTCGGCGAGGCCGACCCAGCCGGCGGGGGCGTCGCCGCCAGCCAGCCTGCTGCGGACCTCGCCGGTCAGCACGATTCGCCATGGCGCGCCGATAGTCGCCTGCTGCCCCGCCAGCACGCCTTGCCGCAGCCAGTGGTGCACGGTGCTCGCCGTGACGCCCAACTCGCGCGCGGCCTCTTCGGCGGTGAAGGGGCCTTCTCGCCTGTCGCGCGGCTTCTTCGTCGCGCAAGCGGGGATCTGGTGCTTGTGGCGAAGAGAGGACACGCTCGACTTGGTGAAGGCCAGGCCGAGACCGCTGCGCATTCTCCGGCGATGGAGGACCCGCGCGATCTGCGCGTCGTCGAAGTCGCGCGCGAGCGTGCGCACCAGCTCGACGACCTCCTCCGCTGTAGTGTGCAGCGGGCCACTGTGGCGCAAGCGCACGACCTCGCGATCGGTCGCTGCGCCGCCCTTCCAGACAATGCGCACGCGATGGTGCTTGTCGTCGGTCCGCACCTGCACCTCGTCGATCAGCGCGCGTAGCAACCGCTTGCGATCCCGAACCGTCGTCGTCGCGGCGTTCCAGACCGCTCCCAGATTGCCGCCCAACTCCTGCGCGTGTCGCAATTCCTCCTCGGTCAACGGACGCCGCTGCACCCGCGCCGCGGACGCCTTGGCGCGCACGGCCTCCAGCTCTTCGAGCCGCTCATTCCACCGCCGCTCCAGCTCGCGCGCGATCGTCCGGTTCTCCGGCTCGACCGTCATGTACTGCCGCTCGGCCCGCTGCGCCTCGTACGCGGCCTTCTCGATCTGCAGCCGCCACGCCTGCTCCACCGCGTCGCTCTCCTGCCGCGTCTGCTCGGCGGCCAGCGCGGCGGCCTCGGCACCGGCCGCAACGGTCACCGCCAGAAATGCCTCGACCACCGTCGTCTCTATCCGCTTGCCTCCGACGAGCTGGCACTCGGCGCCGGCGGCCGGCAGCGCTCGGATTCGCGAGCAGCGGTACTGAAGCGTGCGCGCACTCCGCTGGCCGCCGTAGTTAACGTACATGCGGCGACCGCAATGGCCGCAACGGGCCAGTCCCTGCAGCAACGCGCGTCCTTCGCGCGCCGCGCCCGCATGGCTCTCGTCGGTGCTCGATCCGGTCATCACCGAGTTCTTGCGCAGCCGCTCCTGGTTGCGCAGGTACTGCTCGAAGCAGATGTAGGCCGGATGGTGATCTTGGATCAACACCGGCCAGTCCTTCATCCCCCGGCGCGCTCCCCGACGCACGACGATCCGCTGAGTCTCCGGATCGAGCGCGCGCGTCGTGTGGCTGCGGCCGAAGACGAAGGCGCCAGCGTAGATCGGATGACGCAGCGCTTGGTACACGAGCCGATAGGAGACGGGGACCCAGACGATGGGGTGCGCGCGAGGCTGGATGCGCCGCACCGGAAACGGCAGGCCCTCGTCGCGCCACCACAGATACACCTGCCGGGCGGCGCCGAGCTCGTCGAACTTGCTGAACACGCGCCGCAGAGCCGTCTGCACCGCCTCGTCGCTGGTGAGGCCCCACTGGCCAATCTCGTCGAGATCGTAGCCCGCCGGCGGGATGGTGAACGCCTCGCCGCGGCGCGCTTTGTTCCAGCGTGCCTCCACCATGCGGTGCACGAGGCTGTCGCGCTCCATCTCGCTGACCTGACCGCGGATGCCCAGCACCATGCGGTCGGCGCCCGACGACGGATCGTACACGCCGTGCTCATCGGCGATGAGCGCGCCAGTCCAGCGGCACAGATATACGAGGTGGTTCCAGTCGGCGTCGTTGCGCGACAGGCGGGACAGCTCCAGGCTCATCACCAACCCGACCTCACCGCGCGCCACGGCGCCGACCAGCCTGGCGAAGCCGGCGCGTGCCTGCGGGATCGCTCCGCTCTTCCCCTGATCCTCGTCGACGACCACCACGCGATCGCGGCACCAGCCGAACTCAACCGCCTGGTCGGCGAACGCGTATTGTCGCCGTTGGCTCTCCAGGTGGTTCCGCACCTGCCGCAGCGACGACTGCCGCACGTAGACGAAGGCTGAGCGCTCGCGATGCGCGGCCCGGATCTTCGACTGCTCACCGATCGGTCCGTTCATGACCTGGCTCCTTTCTGCTTCGAGCGGCGCTGCGCGGCGGCGGCGATGAGCTGCGCCCACAGCGCGAGGGCTTCCTTGCGGCAGCGCTCCGGCACCTGCTTCCAAATCGTGGCGAGCCGCTCGGTACCAAAGTCCAGCGATCGTTGACGCACCATGCGAGGTCCTCCACGTGTCGTGGGAGGCCCTGATGCGCCCACGAATGCCGCGACCGTTTCAAGCGCGGCGGACCAAGGCGTCGACGCGCTCGATCAACTCGCGCAGCGCATCGACGGAGAAGATGCGGTCGGCGACACTGGACGGCGGCAGGCCATCGGCATCCGTCCACGCGCGCGGCAGGCGCATCGCCGTGCCGTCACCGAGCCGCACGACGATCTGCGTGGGTCCTCCGGTCACCACATCGAAGAGCAGTCCCTCGAGCGGATGGTGCCGACGCGTCACTCGCACCTGCGGCGGCGTCGGGTGATTGTAGTACTGCGTCTGTGACGGCTTACCCGTTGGCGAGGATGCCGCCAGCGAGGTAGCACCGCGTCAGAAGAAAACCGGAGGTAGCAACGTAGCGGCGGTAGCGCATGGGAATCGAACCCGAAACAGGCCAGTTTCACTAACCCCGCGACGACGCACGCCAATCGTTGATTCGCGAGGATTTGAGGCTGTTTCGGATGCACAGCGTTCTCGCCGGTACTTGACGCTGTTTCCCGGGATTCGTCCTGGTCGGGGGAGAGATACGGGAGAGAAGCCGACGCCGAACTGGCGTGGCGCCAGCAGATCAGGCGATCTCGATCCTTGGGATTGTAGTAACCACGTCCGGGAGGGCGGGCCCTTCGACGCGCTCCTGCGTGGCCCTACGCGGGCGGTTTCTGCAGCGGCACCCTGAAGACCTTCTTCCAGTCGAACTGCACCGTCGCCTTCAAGCTGCTGTACCCCTTGCCGGTCAGCAGACAGATGTACTTGCAGGCAACCTCGTCGAGGGTATCCACAGCCCCGTCGAGATCGTTGAATGTGACCCGGCCGTCGAACCCTTTGCGGTCCAGGTGCGCGAGCTCTTTGTCGACGAACGTCTCCACTTGCACGGTCAGAAGCTTCAGCTTCTCGATGTCGCTGGCGATGATCTGCCCGGATGCAACGACCCCGTTTTCCGACACCAACTTGAACGTTGGCTTCTGCCAGAAGAAACCGTCCGCGTCGTTCCGGGGAAACTGCTGCAAGTAGAAGCCGAACGTGAGCTGAGGAGCGCAGTCCTTCATCTGCGAGAGGATCTGCACCAACGAGACGGAGTCATCGTCACGCTTGACGTGCCTCCGGACGCCTATCGCGGAGCGGGCGACGTAGCTGCGTGCAACGAAGTCACAGAAGTAGCCGCCGTGGTAGGCGCGAATCCACTCCTCGTTCGCACGCACGACGTCGCCGAACCCGTGGAACACCGCCCGGTCATTCACCGTCGCCTGAAGGTCGCTCTTCACTCTCTCGATCCACTCTGCCCACCTAGCCCATTCTTTCTTGCCGAGCTTCATGCAACACCCTTTCTCGATCAGGGCAGGACGGAATCCTGCCGCGAACGCACCTTATCCCCGCGTCGAAAGGACGGATAAGCGCGGTTCTGTCGCCTGGCCCTCCTCTCGCTTATCGCGCTCCACGTCTAGCAGAGCGCGGCGGCAGCAGACTAAACTCCGCCGCGCAGGGACTTCGGCCTCTCCTGCATCCAGTGTGGGTCAGCGACGAGGGCGTAGCGGTGCTCGGATGAGGTCGAGCGCGCATGGGAGCCGTCGTAGGTTCGTCGTGTGCGCAACTCACCCGAACGACACCCATGCGCTTCAACACCGTAGTCCGACGGCTGCTCGCGCAGTTGACAGAAATCCCACTATCGGACAGCCGAGCGGAGGTGCAGCATGGCGGGAGCAGGGTCGTCGGCCAATCGAGCCGCTCCGGCGCGGCCGGTTGAAGCGCCTATCGACCTGCCCGCGAGACGCTGCGATCCTGCAAGTAGCCAGCAGGGTCTTCGCCGCGCGGTCCTCGTTGCGAAGGGGCGCGCGGCGAAGACGCCGGGCGTCATGGAACGATGCGCGGAGGACGGCCTCCAGCCGTGGGGGAGGCTTGCCCTCGGGAAGGCGTTTGGCCCCCTATCCCCCGAGCTTCTGGCTCCACGGCGCCGTGACCGTTCCGGCCGGCGATCCGGCGCGGGAGCCGTAGCCGTCACGCCGAGAAGCCACCGTCGATGGTGAGGCTCGCGCCGTTGATGTACGTCGACTCGGGCCGCGCGAGGTAGGTGATGAAGCGCGCGATCTCGTCGGGGTCGGCGACGCGCTTCTGGGGGTTGGCGTTGCGCACCCAGTCGGCGCGGGGGCTGTCGGCGGGGTTCATGTCGGTCTGCGTCGGGCCCGGCGCGACGTTGATGACCGCGATGCCTCGCGCGGCGAAGTCCCACGCTAGCCCACGCACGAGCCGGGCGACCGCAGCCTTCGTCATCCCGTAGATGCTCGAGCCGGCGAGCATCGCGCGCTCCGCGGTGTTGCTGCCGACCACGAGGATCTTGCCGCCCTGCGGGAGGTGCCGCGCCGCCGCCTTGGCGGCGACGAACACGCCGCGCACGTTGATGGCGAGCATCTTGTCGAAGTCTTCGAGGCTGAACGTGTCGACCGGGCCGAAGATGAGGATGCCCGCGTTGTTCACCAGCACGTCGAGCCCGCCGAGGGTCTGCGCGCCCTCGTCGATCGCCCTCTCCAGCGCGGCTGCGTCGGCGCTATCGGCGTGCAGAGCGACGGCGCGCCCACCCGCGGCCTCGACGGCGAGCACCAGCTCGCGCGCCCGCTCCGGCTTGCTCACGTACGTGAACGCGACCGCGGCGCCCTCGCGTGCGAGACGCTTCACCACAGCGGCGCCGATGCCGCGTGAGCCGCCGATGACCATCGCCTTCTTCCCTTGGAGGGAACCCGTCTCGTTGTTCATGTCTACGTCCTTTGTGTGGGTTGTTATTGAATCATCAGTCCAGAATTGAGTGTGCTCGAAGCGTCGTGCGTTCCCAGGGACGACTAACGAGGGCGGAGGCTGTCGACGGCGAAGGCCGCGACGTCGCGGAGCACCTCGGTGGAGGCGCCGCCCTTGGCTTGCACCTTCATCCCGCTCAGCGTGGCTGCGATGAAGCGCGCGGCAGCGCGGCTGTCGACGGTGGGGGAGACGTCGCCCTTGGCCTTGCCGTCTTCGATCGCGTCCGTGAGGGTCGCCTCCAGCAGGGCGGCGCTGGTCTCGGTGAGGGCGCGCACTTCGGCATCTTCGCGGGCCATCTCGCAGATGGCGTTCACGCCCATACAGCCGAGGGAGCGCGCCTTCTCGCGCACCTCGGCGAGGTCGACGAGGATGCGCTCGATGGCTGCCAGCGCCGTGGGGCCTGCGCGCAGCTTCCGCGAGAGGGCGGTGACGCCGTCGGTGTTGTAGGTGCGCAGCGCGGCGAGGAAGAGGCGTCGCTTGTCGCCGAAGGTGTCGTAGAGGCTCTGCCGGCCGATGCCCATGGCGCCGACGAGATCATCGGTGGAAGTGCCGGCGAAGCCCTTCTCCCAGAAGACGGGGATGGCACGGCGGAGGGCATCCTTGCGGTCGAACTCCTTGGGGCGGGCCACGGGAAGAGCATAAGCGTTCTAGACTATGGAGTCCAGAAAAAAAGTGCCTCTCCTGCACCCAGTGTGGGTCAGCGACGAGGGCGTAGCGGTGCTCGGGTGAGGTCGATGGCGCATGGGAGCCGTCGTAGGTTCGTCGTGTGCGCAACTCACCCGAACGACACCCATGCGCTTCAACACCGTAGTCTGACGGCTGCTCGGGCTTCAAGGTGTTCGCGTCCATGACCTGCAGATCGACGCCGCCGCGTTGGTCGTCACCGTCGACATCGAGCGGCGCGGCCGAAGTCTCACGTGCGCCCGATGCGGCCGGAAGCACCGAGGCGGCGCCTACGATCGCAGCGCGCGGACCTGGCGACACCTGGACCTTTGGAGCCTTCGAGGTTCATCTGCGTGGCGAGATCCGTCGTCTCAAGTGCCGTCGCTGCGATGCGGTCGTCGTCGAGGCGGTGCCCTTCGCCGACTACGGCTCCTCCTTCACGCGCGACTTCGAAGACGTGTGCGCCGCCGTCGCCAAGGAGCAGAACCGGACCGCCACCGCGCGGCTCCTGCGGGTGTCCTGGCGCACGGTGGGCAACGTCATCACCCGCGCCGTGGAGCGCAGGCGCATCCCTCTGTCCGAGCGGCGGCTGGTGCGCATCGGCATCGACGAGATCTCCTACCGCAAGCACCACAAGTACCTGTCGCTCGTCGCTGACCATGACAGCGAGCAGATCGTCTGGGGCGGCGAAGGCAAGTCGGCCGCCACCCTGGATGGCTTCTTCGACCGCCTCGGCCCCGAAGGCTGCGCCTCCATCCAGCTCGTCTCGATCGACATGTCCGGCGCCTTCATCGAGGCGGTCCGGCGCCGTCTGCCGCATGCCGCGATCGTCTTCGACCCCTTCCACGTCATCAAGCTCGCCAACACCGCCACCGACGAGGTCCGCCGCAGCCTCGTGCGCTCGTTGCGCGGCACCTCCGGCGCCCGCCCGCTCAAGAAGAGCCGATGGGTGCTGCTCAAGGACGAAGCCAACCTCAGCGACGCGGAACGGGTGCGTCTGGCCGGCATCGCCCGTCTCAACGTCCCCCTGTACCGCGCCTACTTGCTCAAGGAGGCGCTCCGAGCCGTCTACCGAGCTGCTCCTCGACGAGCACCAGCCCTGCTGGATGACTGGCTCGCCTGGGCGTCCCGGTCGCGCCTCGAACCCTTCGTCAAGCTGGCCCGAACCGTGCGACTCCATCGGGCCGGCATCCTCGCAGCCATCGAGCATGGCCTCTCCAATGCCCGGCTCGAAGGCATCAACAACCGGGTCCGGCTCCTCAGCCATCGCGCCTTCGGGTTTCATTCCGCGAATGCGCTCCTCGCGCTGGTCTACCTTTGCTGCGGCGGCGTCCACGTGCCGCTGCCCCACGAGCGCCTCCGCAAAGCTCACCCACATTGAGTGCAGGAGAACCGGACTTCGGAAACGCCATCCCAGAGTGCAATTCGCTGTTCCAGCACGCGGCAGGCTGCACCCAGCGACTCGGTGTGAGTTTGCTCATCAATCAGGCAGGTACGCGTGAAGAGCCGATCCGCCATCGGCGCGTGCCGATCTCCATCGATCGAGATGTGCCTGTCCAGGTACCAGAGGAACCCGCTGAGGTCGGCAGGGCCGCCATTCAAAGCAGGTGACGGTCCGACTCCCGCGATGGCGTTCTGAAACATCTTCGGGATGACCTCCTCTCGGCCGAGGGTGAAGGCGGCAACACGGCAGTGAAGCGGCGCTCGGATGATGGCGAAGGTGGTCGTGACAAATCCCTTCGCCGCTGCGGGAGCGTGGGATTCCGCGATGGCGGTCGACAGCGCGACGCCCATATCGAGCGCCGAGGTGACATGCTCGATGGGGAAGGTGGCCGCGCCAGCTGCTTTCATTGCCTGTAGGTAGGCCTGAAAGTGGCTGATGGGACGGCCGTCGGGACCCTCGTCACCCTCTTCGGAGACCACGATCTCGTTGATGAGGCGTGCGGACTCCGGGTCAGCTGGCGGCTTCCAGGGCAAGGACACCGGGGCGACCTCGGCCTGGATGGACTTCAGTAGGGACATGAAATCCCAGACCGCCCAGGGCGAAAGGACGGATAAGCGCGGTTCTGTCGCCTGGCCCTCCTCTCGCTTATCGCGCTCCACGTCTAGCAGAGCGCGGCGGCAGCAGACTAAACTCCGCCGCGCAGGGCTGCCGCTCGCCGGCGGCGATTGGCGACTGGCGCTCGTGGCGTGGTCCGTGCCCATCTTCCTCGTCGCTCTCGCGGGCATGCTCCACCAGCGCGGCCGGCCCGCGGAGCCCATGCACGAGAAGGCGCGTATGGTGGCCCGACTGGAAGTCGCCGGTCACGTGGCGCCTCGGGCTCATCTCCGGCGGGTGCTCGAGCATCTACTTCACCACCAACGCGTTCCTCCCGGACGTGCTGCATCGCGTGGGAAGGCCCGAGCTGCTG
>WNEZ01000064.1_pt1 | contig 101530 bp, 66 predicted proteins | sample 5400521 | NCBI WGS metagenome assembly WNEZ01 (sample SAMN13153339, study PRJNA577476) | soil metagenome | isolation source: 120 cm saprolite under Douglas fir tree site 2 hole 1 replicate 1 | place: USA:California | collected 2015-04-18
TTGCGCCGCAATCTTTGGGTCTATGGTTTCGGCGGAGTGATCATTCCGTTTATCGGCATCAAGCTGATTGACATGGTGATCACGAGAGTCGGTTTAGCCTGAGGGTCTGCTATGAAAAAGAATCTGATCACGGCAATACTAATGACGCTGGCAACCACGGTTTTACTGGGGATTATTTACCCGCTCGTGGTGACTGCAATGGCGCAGGTTCTGTTCCCCAATAAAGCCAACGGCCAACTGATCCAGAAAGACGGCAGAGTGGTGGGTTCCACAATTATCGGTCAGGGCTTCTCGGGATCAGGTTACTTTCATTCGAGACCATCGGCCGCAGGCAATGGCTACGATGCTGCCAATTCAGGTGGATCGAATCTGGGGCCTACGAACCAAAAGCTCATTGATCGAGTGAAGGGCGACGTTGCTGCCGCCGAAGCTGAAAAACCCGGCACGCCCGTGCCCATCGATATGGTGACCACCTCGGCCTCGGGCTTTGATCCCCACATTACGCCCGCGGCTGCAGCGTTCCAGGTGCCGCGCGTGGCAAAGGCGCGCGGAGTCAGCGAAGACGAACTGACTAGGCTGGTAGCGGGACACACTGAAGGCAGACAGCTGGGAGTTCTGGGCGAGCCGCGAGTCAATGTTCTGGAGTTGAATCTTGATCTCGACCGTCGCTTTCCGGTAGTCCGGCACTAGCCTGATCCGCACCAATTGAGCAGGTTTGACATCATCTATCTGCTCTTGTAGCTGAATGTCACTTTTGTCTCTTCGTTCAACACCAGCGGCCGCACGAAGCTGAACGAGGTGCCGGCATGCGGGACGTCGATCGCCACAGGCAACACACCTGCAACCCGGCGCTGAAGATTCATCACATTTACTGATGCGGCCTGCGGCGCATTCTTGAGCTGGAGTTCTGAGACGTTGCGGCCGTTTATTGGTACACCAACAGCTGTAGCCTCGACCGCTATCGTTTCCGCAGTTGTGCCGACTCCCAGACTCAAGCTGTAGGTTGACGGGGCATTGGCGTCGTAGATGACATCCTGAATCATCGACTTGAATCCGGGCGCGTCCGCTCTGATCTTGGAGCGTCCGGAGGGGACATTGGAGACAATCCAGCGGCCGGACTGGTCCGTTACCGTAGCTATTGCGAAACCCGTCTCCGGGTGGGTGATGGTTACTCGTGCGTTTGGGATGACTGCGCCACTCGGATCGGTGATAATGCCGCCCAACTGCCCGGGAAGCATCACCCCGAGATTGACGCCGCTGACGCGATCGCCTTCCTCGTCGTTGTAACTCAGCATAGCCTCACCTTCGCGAAATGGCGTGGGTACGAGATTCGCGGAGATCACATCTCCACCAAAATCCTTCACCTTATATTGCTCGGGCAGGAAAACCTCCCACTGGATCAGACTGATGGGAATGTCCATGTTCGGCAGATCGAGTTCTGCTCCGCCCTTCTTCGCAAAGGGCGCGCCGGAGTGCATAAAGACGAACGAGACGGTGTACGAACCCGTCGGACGGAACCCGGGGCGCAACAAGGGCACACGATTTCCATCGGGGCCCTGTACGGGCTTGACTCGCTCTCCCGCGACATCGGCTGAAAGGATACTTGCTCCTGCGGGCAACGCGACTTTCAGGAACGGTTGCGCCTGGTTCTTGAGGGTCAGCTTGACCTCCGTGAGCGACCTGCCTTCTGAAGTCACGAGCGTGGTGACGACGGCGTTTTCCGCTACGGCCGCGAGCACACTGCTATCGGGGAAACGAACCCACTCCAGTGCCAATGTCGAGGTCTCGTTGGGTTGTTTGTGATAACGAAACGCTGCCTGGGGAGGGAAGTGCGCCAGCGAGCGTAAGTAAGGATTGGTTTCCTTCACATCCATGCGCTTAAGGTTTCCGCCTTCCGTGGCCGTGAGCTCCATGGTTCCAGCCCCTTCGACCAGGACTTCACCCGTTTCGCGCTGAGCTCCCTTAAAGGTCAGGAAGGGCGCATCCGCTTTCGAGCCACTGATTGTTTTCTCAAGAGAGATGAGGAATTCATGGTTGCGTTGGCTTCCCGCATTCACCTTCAGGGTCAGGATGCCAGATTGTAATTCCGTCGAATCCAGCGAGGCACCGGTGACGCCAGTGACTTCGTATCCCGGCGGAAGTTCGAGTTGAAATTGTGAAGGGGTGCCCTGAATGACAGTAATATCGGCGAGAGCGGCGACTCGAACATCCGCCTCGCTGACGGAGATCAGTGTTTTCACGTCGGAGAGAAAGCGCACTTCGCGAGGCACGGTGGGGGCGGCGGTCTCCCGCGCGGCCCACCAGATATTCGCAGGCTGACCGGGGACGAGGGTGGCCTCAATCACGGTACGGCCATTCTCTGACTTCCGGCTGGTGATGACGCCGGGACTGATGTTAGCGAAAGTGTGCTCTCCCGGGATCAGCAGAGCGAGTTGAACGCTACCAGCAGACGGCACCGGCAGGGAGAACGATGCACGACCTGCCTCAATTCTCAGCGGCAGTCCGGCGTCGAGCGCAATGGAAAATTCCGAGGCTCCAGGAAGCAAGGCAGTTTGAATGCCATTTTCCTGCTGCATCGGCACGCCTTTGCTAGCCTGGTGAGCATCGAAAATTGTGATCCCATTTGAAAGAGGAACCTTGCTCACACCCTTGCGGAAGACTTCGCCTTCCAATTGCACGGTGCCGAGCACGACCTCGTTCTCGACTCGCAATTTCAGGTCCGCATGTTTGATCGCGTAGGGAAGAGGAGGAGTGTCGAGCTTCTTCGGAGGTTTTGCCGCGAGTTCGACCAGCTTGTTGTACTCATCGAGCGTGAGGGTTACGTTACCGGTCTCCGGCAATGGCAAGCTGACTTTGTCTTCTGCCAGCAACGTGCCAACCAGGATGCAGCAAAAAATCCATAGGCTCGTTCTCATCGCGCACCTCCCTTTTTCTCGCGTTGGAAGCTGACTTCTGCGGCCGGGGCCTGGTTCTCGGCGGTAAGCTCGGAAACAAGAAATATCGACGGCCCAAATGCAGGGAATTGAACGTTGACGGGAAGAATGCCGGTGACCTTGCCGCCAGCAGATTTTGCGCGGAAGGAATCGAGCAACGCTTGCGTGGCATCTCGCTTGTCTTTACGATCCTCCGGGGCCATTGGTTTCGCAGGCAAAGGTGAGGCGATCCCTGCCACAATCCCTCCTCCGACTCCCCCTGCGGCAGGGCTGAGTATGGTCGATGTTGGATTCTCGTACGACTGCGTGCGAAATGGACCCGGTTCCGCCGTCACCCGAAACAGCGGTGGATAGTACAGAAGCAAGCCCGTGCGCGAGACTGGCAAGTCGAGCGCGGGCAGCGTGACTTTCGCGCGGCCTTTTTCCTGCCATGCAGCCGCTCTGCTGAGATACAGAACTTCGACCACGAAAGCGGGAGAATCCTCTCCGCCTCGCGTCTTCTCCAAAGGAAGCAGCAGGCTGCCGTCGGGCGATTGGCCAGGCCGGACGGGCTTGCCCGCCAGTGAGGCGCTCCAGACTGTCGAACCGGACGGCAGTGTAATCTTCACAAAGTTTCGCTGATTGTTCCGAACCGCGTAACGAGCGCGCACCAGCGTCTTGCCGTCGATGCTCAACAGCACTTGATAGCGAGCCTCCTCGATGTTCGCCAGCAGGACAGCTTGCTGGGTATAGCGTGCGATGTTGACGTTGAGGGCCCGCGCCGTGCCTGCGTCTCCGGGGCGTACGCGAAACGCAACCAGGGAAGGAGATTGGCGACTGGCCACCATGTCACCCAGGTCGGTGGCGTCGGCATCCTCGAGCCCCTGAGACTTCAGATCCTTGATTTCTCCGGCACCCAGAACTTCCACCGCGACGCCTCCGGTATCACGTTCGGTGTTGAGCAGGCGAAGCAACGGAATCTCGATTGGTCCGTCACGCGAAAGCCGGGCTTCTCCGTTAATGACGAACCGAGCGCTCTGCTCGAGAGGCTCGAGAAAGGTTACTGTGAGTTCGCCGCCTTTGATGTCCCAATCCGCTACCATCGCGCCCGAAACCTGATTGACGGTGATCTTGTCCGGTACCTGGAGCTTCACAGAGCGGGCCGCGCCCTGCACGATGTCGAGGTTCACTTCCGCATAGATCGAGGTCGAATCTTCGCCGATGCTGGTCAGTTGAGTGAGCGAGCCGCGGAGTCGCAAGGGTTGATCGACATGGTGATCTTCCGTCTTCTTCCGCCACGTGAATGTGAGCGGCTCGTTACCGCGGCCGTAGGCGAGCCACTTGGTCTCGCCGGTCGACTGCGACTTCTCCGACAGCAAGCCTCCCGCAATCCTGACATCGATGTCCTGCCGGGCGAGCTGCACCGATGCGCGAGTGACGCCCGATTCGCTTGAGGGGAGTGAAATGCTTTCGTCCCCAGCCGTAGATGTGATGGGGACGTTGACGTCCAACAGCACGACGGAACGCCCAGCATGCGACAAGAGCACCGAGAGTTGCGTGCCACCTTTTCCGGCCGCGCCCGAGACCAGCGAGACTGGCTTACCGTCGAGCCGGGCTTCACGCACCAGCAATCCTGAGGGGATGGGCACGCGCACCCATCCGTCTTTGAGAACGTCTACAGTGAGGCTGGCACGGCCTGCTGCAAGGTCGCCGGTGATGTGCAGATCATAGTCAACGCGCGTCAGCGTGGCGTCGATGGGCGGTGGTTCAGGATCATGTTCCACGGGGTAGGCTTTCGCGCGAAGCACGCGATACTCGTCGATGGGAATTACCACCCAACCCGACGAGCGCGAGGATTCCTGACCGAAGGCCGGGCCTGGTGCCATTGGCAACGCGGCCACCGCAAGCGTGAATAGGCCCAGCAACGACAACGACCGATGCCATCGAGTGAGAAGCTTTGGGTACTTCATAACTTTGCTCCTGAGTACGTCCAGCAAGTGAGTCTGATTCTTGATCGCCAAGCGGTGGCGGGGAACCACCGATGTAAGAATGCTCGGACTGAGGGAAGTTGCGCTCAATTTCGGGCGGTCCGCCCATGCGTAGGTGAATCGCGGAGCACCGAATGGAAATTGCCTAGGATGCTCAAATGTAGGCAAGATTCGGGTCACTCGGGACCGACGGTAATAGTTACCTTCAGGGTGCGACCAAACCCCAGGCGCGCATCGTATTGTGTGCGGGAAGTCGAGTGCTATGATTCCCCGCTGACAGAGTTCGAACAAGGCCGGTCTTGCCCTCTCTTACTCCGTGAAAATGCGAGCTCCGTGAAAACGCGAGGCGTGTAAGCTGCCTCATGTCGTTAAAATCGTCAGCACGCCCTAGTCGGGAATGGAGGCACATGACGATTGTGCTCATCGAAATGGCTGAAGGAATGTTGCGCAACGGCCGGGGCAAAGCCTGCTTCAGAAGGTTTCTTACTCTGGCCTTGGCGTTGTGGATCGTGCAAAGCGCGTTTGCTCAGTCGCACGGGAACTCTGCCGAAGCGTCGATCGCAACCGTTCATGTTGATGCTACACCGGGACACGCAATCAATTCGTTCGATCCCGATAGCGCCTTGGGCAGCTCCATCGATGTGCTCTCCCACTACGACATTAATAAGGTCTACACGCCACACATTATTCAAGAAGCCCTCTCGGCGGGCTGGGGACCGATCACTTACCGCAACAATACTGAACTTCGCATGGCCGCCTGGCACTGGACAGAAAACGGAATGTGGAGCGATGCTGTGCATCGCAGTGGGTATTTCACGGGCAGCACAGAACTGAAGGAACCGACCCGTTACATTTTTGCTTACGCATTACCGCATCGGGGATTTGCCACCAGCGGCGATCGTCCGATTCAGGGTCCGAATCTCAGTTATTGGAAGAGCAATCCCTACCTGACCAGCAAGTTCACCGGCGAGGGCGACGTTCTGCATCCGCAATGGGTCGTCGTGGACATGCCAGCCGAAAAGCCGGTGAACGCCATAAGGATCGCATGGGCCAGCCCTTATGCCGCCACTTACCAGATCGAGTATTGGAGCGGCACGGGTGCACTGGACTTCGATGGCGGACCTAAGGGCGAATGGAAGGTGTTTTCATCGGGCGCTGTGAAGAACGGTAAAGGTGGCACGGTTACGCTGAAACTCTCTGACAGCGGAGTTTCCACGCGGTACATTCGAATTCTGATGACCGAGTCGTCCAATACTTGCGACGAGCACGGCTCCGACGACGTGCGGAATTGTGTTGGTTACGCGATCCAGCAGATCGAAGCGGGCACGATGGATGCGAATGGGACCTTCGTCCAGGTTGCGAAGAGTCCGGGCGAGAGTCGAACGACCTATTGTGTGTCCTCCATCGATCCGTGGCATTCCGACGAAGACGTGGACGATGGTGGAGGGTACCAGCATAGCGGCTTCGATCTTTTCTTTACCAGCGGCCTCACCAACAATCTGCCGGCGATGATCCCGGTCACCATGCTCTACGGCACTCCTGACGACGCGGCGGCGCAGATTGCATACATCGAAAAGCGCGGATATCCCATCGGTTACATCGAAATGGGGGAGGAGCCTGACGGCAAGCACGCCATGCCGGAGGACTATGCCGCGCTTTATCTGCAGTGGGCAACGGCCATTCACAAGGTTGATCCCAAGCTAAAGCTCGGAGGGCCAATTTTTGAAGGCGTAAATGAAGACATCCGCGTGTGGCCCGACGCGCAGGGTCGCACGTCCTGGATGGGCCGCTTTGTAGACTATCTGAAGGCGCACGGGCGTCTCTCCGATCTGGCTTTTGTTTCGTTCGAACACTATCCCTTTGAGCCGTGCGACATCACCTGGAAAACGCTGTACCGCGAACCGCAGCTGATGAAGCACATCCTGCAAGTTTGGCGGGACGATGGCGTGCCGAAGGACGTGCCGCTGATGGTTACCGAGAATCACCTTGCCGCCGCTCTCACCGAGCCGATGACGACGATCTTTGCTGCACTATGGCTGGCCGATAACGTCGGTTCGTTTTTTGAAGGAGGAGGCGCCGCGTTTTATCACTCGCCAATCCAGCCCCAAGGCGTGCAGCAGACTTGCCTGGGTTGGGCTTCATGGTCGACTTTTGTCTCGAACGAACGTTACGAAATCAAGGGATACACTTCGCCTTACTACGCGGCTCACATGATCAATCTCGAGTGGGTGCAACACCGTGCGGGTACTCACGTTATGTTTCCGTCCTCGACTGACATTAAAGACAGCGAAGGAAATTTGCTGGTGACTTCGTACGCTGTCCGGCGTCCTGACGGGAACTGGTCGCTGATGCTGGTGAATCGTGATGAGAGCAATCCGCATACGGTGCGGGTCGCGTTTGAGAATTCCAAGAGCAAGGCTGGTGCGACATTCGCGGGATCTGTCAAGTTCGTGACGTTCGGCAGCGAGCAATATGCGTGGATCAACGATGGTCCCAGCAGTCATCCCGATCCGGACAATCCGCCCATTGCCAGGACCGTATCGGCAAACTCGCAAGGTACGTTCACGCTGCCGAAAGCGTCGATCACGGTGCTGCGAGGCAAGGTCTCCGATGGCAGGGACTGAGATTTCGTCGCAGGTGAACGGTCATTTGCAGATGGAGACGCCGTAGAGTGCGCAGATTGTTGCACGATTGACTCCTGCTTAGGTCACTGTAAGCTAGAACGAATCCGTTGATTTGGATACGTATGGGCCGCGCCTTCGTTTTAGGGACCTTGGGGATTGTTTTGCTGAGTGTCATCCTGGATACAGGATGCTCTGGCGGCGGCACGTCGGCGCCTCCTCCCCCTGCGAAGACGCTGATTTCCATCACGGTCACACCTGCTTCGCCCAGCATCGCAGCCGGAACGACACAGCAGTTCACCGCCACTGGTCACTACTCCGACAACAGCACACAGAACCTGACAAATTCCGTCACGTGGAGCTCTTCGAGTCCAGCCGTGGCAACTATCAGCAACTCCGCAGGCAGTCAGGGCTTGGCGACTGGAGTTGGAATTGGAGCAGCGACGATTACCGCCGCTTCGGGTTCGGTCACAGGGTCCGCCACGCTAACTGTTACGGCGACGGCATTGATCTCCATCTCGATCGGGCCATCCGGCCCTTCGATCGCACAGGGAACGACACTGCAGTTCAGCGCGACAGGTAACTACTCCGATGGCAGCATACAAATCCTGACAAGTTCTGTGACGTGGAGCTCTTCCAATCTCGCTGTAGCAACGATAAGTAACTCTACGGGCAGTCAGGGCTTGGCAACTGCCTTGGGTACCGGGCAGACCACCATCACCGCGACGCTCGGATCGCAAATGGGGCAAGACAGTCTCTCGGTGAATCCGCCTGTGAATGCACCGAATTGGACCCAGGATGGTCCGGTGGCGAGGCACTCCCATTCTGCAGTGTTCGATCCTGCCACGGGGCAGATGATTATTTTTGGGGGACTACAGACCAGCACGAGCGCAGAGCTCAGTGACCTATGGCTCGTGAGCACAGGGGACGACAGGCACTTGAAGGCTACAAGCATGACGGCGACGTCGGGCCCGTCGGCCAGGTTTGGGCACGTGGCGACCTACGACGCGACCAGCAACCGCATGACACTATTTGGCGGAGGCTCGGGACTTCCGTTGTCTTGTGACAATGACGTTTGGATCCTGGAAAATGCTAACGGTCAAGGAACCCCGACGTGGCTTGGGGTGAGCCCTTCCGGCGCTCCGCCAGCCAGGATTCGCCACAACGGGGTATACGACCCAGGCACAAATTCGCTCATCGTCTTTGGCGGCAATGACTGCGGCACAAGATATTTCAATGATGTCTGGGTTCTCAGCAATGCAAATGGGCAAGGCGGCACGTCCGTGTGGACGCAGCTTTCTCCGTCGGGCTCGGCCCCGCCGGCTCGCGAAAGCACCAGCGCCATCTACGACTCCGCCAACAACGTCATGACCATTTACGGAGGCGACGCCGGCGGCAATCCCTTTGGGGACATATGGATTCTCTCTCACGCGAATGGCATGGGCGGCACTCCCGCTTGGACGCAGTTGTTGCCAACGGGTACGCCCCCGGCGGCACGGGCCGGGCACAGCGCGATCTACGATAGTTCCAGCAACCGCATGGTCGTCTTCGGAGGCTTTAACAGTACTCAAACGTTCGGAGAAACCTGGGTGCTGACAGCGCCGAATGGAGTCGGCGGCACGCCCGCGTGGTCACAAATGACGGCCACTGGCACGGCCCCCACACTCGGTTTTCACAGCGCCGTGTATGACCAGCAGGCTAATTCCATGTATATCTTCGCTGGCACCAGCACGACCGCAAAGCTCGAAACGTCGAACCACACTTTCGTTCTCAGTGCGGCAAACGGTTTTCCGGCCGGAACTCAGAACTGGGTGGTCAGTGGACCGCCGGTTCGGTATTCGCAGTCCGCATTTTATGATTCTTCCACAAACAGTCTCTTTGCATTCGCCGGCCAACACTCCACGACCGACGTGAACTTCAACGACTACTGGCGAAATTCAGGAGTCATAGGGGACTCCAATCTCAATTGGACAAACGTCGTAACCTCGGGAACCAAACCCACAGAGCGCTTCGGGCACACCGGACTCTATGACAGCGGAAGCAATCGCATGATGGTGTTCGATGGCGCACTTGGTTCTGCCGGCCCCTGCGCCAATGATTACTGGATTCTGCAACACGCCAATACTTCGGGAGGAACTCCTACCTGGTCATCGATTGCAACGTCGGGTACTCCGCCTGCAGCTCGTACTCGTCACGCCTCCGTATATGACGGGACAACGAATTCTTTGATCATCTTCGGAGGCTTCGACTGTAAGTCCAGCTACTTCAATGACGTGTGGGTCCTGAGTAACGCAACCGATGTGGCGGGAACGCCGATGTGGACACAGCTTACGCCCACGGGAACTGCACCCAGCCCCCGACAGAGTAGTTCTGCCGTCTACGATCCAACTACGAATTCCCTGATCGTGTTCGGCGGCGACGCTGGCAGCACACCCGACGGCGATATCTGGGTACTCTCGAACGCCAATGGTTCGGGCGGCACGCCGGCGTGGACACAACTCACCGCTGCGAATAGCGGACCGGTGTCCCGCTCTGGTCATTCTGCAATCTACGACGTTGCCAACAATCGCATGACAATTTACGGTGGGTTCGATGGAAGCAACATCCTCGCCGATGCCTGGGTACTCTCTGGGGCTAATGGTCAAGCGAGCGCGTCGGTGTGGATACCGCTTAGCCCTTTTCCCACAGGCTCGCCCCGGCGTTTCCATAGTGCCGCATACGACCCGGTCTCCGACCAGATGATTATTTTTGCTGGGATGAGCAGCCTTTCTCCGTTGAAACCCGATGCGAATATGCTTTCCTTGACCGTTGCGAATGGACTTCCCTGACTTCCGGAATTGTTTAGATCGTGGTCTGGGCCAGCGCTTGAGGATATACAGGCGGCTCCTGGAAGAGGTGTGGTACTATGCCGGGCAAGTTTAAGGTCATGGGAGGCTAATCATGGCGACCACGCTCCGGCCCCTCAACACAGGAGAACTGCTGGACCGCACGTTCTTCCTCTATCGCAATCACTTCATGTTGTTCGTGGGGATTTTCGCTCTGCCCCATCTTTGTGTCCTCGCGTTCCAGTGCGTGGCGCTCGCGTTTCAAACCCCTGGAACCCGAATTTCCCAAGTGCTCATGACGCTCTTTTGGAGCTTGGGAGCGGTTCTATTGACGATGGTGGTTTCTGCCGCGTCTCAAGCCGCCACCGTGGTCGCAGTTTCGCAAGTTCACCTCGATCGACCCGCTAGTGTGATGGACTCTTTCTCGAAAGTGAAGAATCAGATTGCCGGGGTGATCGGTCTGTCCCTTTCGGTCGGATTCCTCGTGGGCCTGGCTTGTCTTGCCTTACTCGTACCGGGAATCCTGCTCGCCATCCAATGGTCGCTGGCCGTCCCCGCAAAAGTTCTGGAGAACAAGAGTATAGGAGAAGCAATGTCGCGTAGCTCCGAGCTCACCAAGGGAAACCGGGGCCGCATCTTCGTCATGTGGGTATTGTTCTTTGTGTTGAGTATCGGAGTGAGCCTGCTGCTGCAATGGCCGATTGAACTAGCCGCGGGAGTGGGTGCGCGAAGCGCCTTGCGGCATGTCGGAGTCGGATGGCAGGTAGCGTCGCTGGTCGCGACTTTCATTTCGGAATGCCTGGTGGGTCCTCTGGCGACCATCGCGTTCTCCCTGGTTTACTACGACGAGCGTGTGCGCAAGGAGGCATTTGACCTGCAGTTGATGATGACCACGCTGGATGCACCTGCGCTGCAAGGAGCTCCAGCGTAAGCAGGCGCATGACAGTAAGGCGCACTTACATTCTCGCTAGCCTTCTCATCGCCAGCTTTTTCTGCCGGGCTGACACGGGACCGGGCAACGAGCTTACGGTCGCCGAATACCGCGCGGAAGTCGACCAGTTGCTCGACGCAACCCAGCAGCTTGACAGCTCCGGACGCGCCATTCCTCCGGCACTGCAAGGTTTACCGCAAAGCTGGAAAGTGCGTACGGAGCAGCAGACCTTTGAGATTTCCACGGAAGGTCTGCGTCGAGATATTTGCCGGTTCGAGCAGGAACAGAATCACAACAACGCCAGCGCAGTCCGAACGCGGATTCAGAGCCTGCGCAATGATCTGGACGGGTTCGAGACATCTCCCCAGGATGTCGCGAGCAAGCGAGAGCATCTCGCTACTTTACTGGCTCGGCCCGAGTTCCGCGACGTGCGCGGACCTACATTCGCCGACCGGCTTAAACAGAAATTGCTGGCGATCTTTGTGAGGATGCTGGAGTTCCTTTTCCGCTCGTCAGCTATTCCTACGATCAGCAAGTTCCTGGTGTACGGGCTGATCGGGCTTGCGGTATTGACTCTGGGATATCTGGCCTACCGGCAGATTAAGTCGGCGAGCGAGCAGGAAAACGTCGTGCCCACTGATCTTCCGGTGTCTGCGAAGAATTGGGCGCTGTGGCTTTCTGAGGCGCATGCGGCCGCTGCACAACGCAACTGGCGGGAAGCGATCCATCTCGCCTATTGGGCCGGCATATCGTTTCTGGAGCAGCAGGGAACCTGGAGGCCGGATCGGGCGCGCACTCCCCGCGAGTATCTTCGACTGCTATCCAACTCGAGTGAGCACCGCGAGACTTTGGTGGCGCTCACCGAGGTCTTTGAACTCACGTGGTATGCCAAGCGCGAGGCCGACGCCGGATCTTTCTCGCAAACGATACAGGCGTTGGAAAGGCTGGGATGCCACTCAAGCTGAGTCGCAAGGACCGCAAGCTTCTGCTGGGCGCGGGATTCGTCTTCGTGCTGCTCATCGTAGGTGCGCTCGTGTTCGGCTCCGGCGAGCAAGGGCAGGCCGAATACCCCAGCAGCTACTCGAGTGCTTCCGGAGGAGCCAAGGCGGCCTACCTGCTCCTCTCTGACACGGGATACAAGGTTCAGCGTTGGGAAATGCCTTTGAGCGACCTTCCGGACGCCGCGGCGAAGACGCTCATCCTGGCGGAGCCGGGCGAGGCGCCGACTCGCGAAGAGCGCGACCGGTTGAAAGCATTTGTTTCCGAAGGAGGGCACCTCATCGCGACAGGAATGTTTGCCGGGACATTCCTTCCGGAGAACGATTCGGTTCCTGACATTCTGTCTGGGATGACGTGGAAAACGGCGTCGTCTCTTTCGCCGTCGAGGATCACACGTGCCGCTCCGCGGATCGTGTTGGCTCCGCGGGCCTATTGGCGATCTGGCACAGCGGCAGATTCGCTGTATGGTGATGGCGATCGCACGCTGGTTGTGAAGTATCCGTTCGGCAAAGGTGAAGTATTGTGGTGGGCTTCGGCTACGCCCCTCACCAATGCGGGCCTGAAGGAAGAAGGCAACCTGGAATTCTTCCTGGCATGCCTGGGCGATCAACAGAATGAGATTCTCTGGGACGAATACATTCATGGGTATCGCCAAACGCTGGCTGAGTCTGTGGCACACTCACCGGTGAAGTGGCTCTTCCTGCAACTGGTTCTGCTGGCGGTAGCAGTAATTGCGACGTTCTCCCGCCGCAGTGGCCCGACCTGTATCCCAACGACCGAAGTCCGGTTGTCGCCGATTGAATTTGTCCAGACCCTGGGCGGGCTTTACGAACGTGCGGGAAGCGCCTCGGTTGCGGTCGACATCTGTTACCGGCGGTTCCGTTACTGGCTCACGCGACGACTAGGTGTCGCGGGCAACACCTCAACGGAGGAACTGGCCTCTGCAGTCCGCGATCGATTGGGCGTTAGCAATGATCCGTTCATCGCGACCCTGAGGAAGTGTGAGGCCGCAAGCTCGGATCCTTTTCTGCAGGGTCCGATGGCGTTGCATCTGCTGCAAGAACTCGACAGGTATGCAGCTCAACTAAACCTGTTTCATGGCATTCGGAAGGAGAAGGGCTGATGAAGGCAGTCCCACAGCTGGTGCAGCAGATTCGCGACGAGATGGACAAAGTAGTGGTCGGCCAGGAGCAACTCCGAGATCAATGTGTGATGGCGCTGCTCTGCCGGGGACATGTTCTGCTGGAAGGCGTCCCGGGCATCGCCAAGACTTTGACGGTCAAGACGCTCTCACGGTTAATGAGGCTGGATTTTCAGCGGATTCAGTGCACCTCTGATCTGATGCCGGCTGATATCGTCGGTACCAACGTTCTGAACATGGCGACCAGCGCATTCGAGCTTCACCAGGGACCGGTGTTCACGGATTTGCTGCTCGTCGATGAAGTCAATCGCATGCCTCCACGGACGCAGGCGGCCCTGCTGGAATGCATGGAAGAACACCAGGTAACGATCGATGGAAAGGGCCATCAACTGTCTCGGTTCTTTACTGTCTTCGCGACGCAAAACCCGGTTGAATTCGAAGGAACGTATCCGCTTCCGGAGGCTCAGCTTGACCGGTTTCTGTTGAAGCTGCAGGTCCCGTATCCTGGTTTGCAGGACGAAGTGCAGCTACTCGCCAATGTACAGAACGGATTTGAGTCCCGCGAACTGGACAAGATGGACCTCAAGCCGATTGATACGGGATTGCTGGAACAGGCTCAGCAGGAACTCAAGACCGTGACCGTCGAGGAAGCACTGTTCAGCTACATCGTGCAGATCGCACGCCGGACGCGGGAATGGCCTTCCTTGTCGCTCGGAGCAAGCCCTCGCGCAGCCGTCAGCCTCATGGCGGTCGCGAAGGCGGTGGCGGCGATCGATGGACGAGACTATGTAATTCCGGACGATGTGAAGGCAGCCTCGCGGCCGGTGCTTCGTCATCGGATTGTTCTGAAGCCGGAGGCTGATCTGGAAGGCATCACCCCCGACCAGGTTTTGGAGGATGTGCTGCGTGCGGTCGAGGTTCCGAAGTGAGCGATCCGGGCAAATTGGTTCCCGCGGAGGTCGAGGCGGCGACCCAATCCTACAAGCGCTTTGGTGTAGCATTTGGCGACCGTTTCGTCATGCTGCTTGTTGTCGGCTTGGTGTGGCTTGCTCCGGCATTTGTCGATTTGCGATTTGTCTACGCGTTGCTTGCCTGGGATGGGTTGGTGGTTCTGGCCTGGCTCGCCGATCTGGCGCAACTGCCGAAGCCGGCAGAACTCAAGGTAAGACGTAGCTGGCACTCGCCGGCAGCGCTGTCGATCCCATCGAACGTGGACCTCTCATTGATCAATTCCTCAGGCAAAACTGTGCGCGCCACGATAGTCGACACCGTTCCCGTGCAATTGAGGAATGAGCCTCCAACCCTCGCGGTCAGAGCGGGGGCTCGGAACGAAGCGACTGCGACGTATAGCGTCTGCCCAGTGCAGCGAGGAGACGCGAACCTCGGCGACTGCTATGTGCGTTACCAGAGTGTTCTACGCATCGCGGAGAGATGGGCTCGGGCGTCCCTCGAACAAACGGTGCGGATTTATCCGAACCTGGAAGAGGCGAAACGGCATTCCATTTACCTCGTGCGCAGCCGGCAGATTGCTATGGAGAAACGTCATTCCCGTGTGCGCGGGATCGGCCGCGAGTTTGAAAGCCTGCGCGAATACCAGGTAGGGGATGAATATCGGGATATTTGCTGGACCGCGGCCGCCCGGCGAGGAAAGCTGGTCACCCGTGTTTATCAGATTGAACGCAGCCAGACGGTCTGGATCGTTATCGACTCTGGACGGTTGATGCGGGCGCGTGTCGGAGACTTCAGCAAGCTGGATCACGCCGTCAATTCCGCGCTGAGCCTCGCCCAGGTGGCGTTGTACTCGGGAGATCGCGTAGGACTGGTGGCTTACGGTCGCAGAATTCGTCAGCAACTTCCAGCTGCCAAAGGCAGCGCTCATTTGAGGCAACTCATCGAGCAACTTGCGCTGGTCCATGAAGAGGGCTCCGAGGCCGATCACTTACACATGGCAGGGCGGCTTTTGACGGACCAGAAACGGCGGAGCCTGATCGTGTGGCTCACGGATCTGGCAGAAACGGCGATGACTCCAGAAGTCATCGAGGCTGCGTCGATGATGATGCCGAGGCATCTGGTCCTGTTTGTGGTGGTCGGACAGCCGGACTTAGGGAAATTGGCGGCCAAGAATCCACAAAGTGAAACAGAAATGTATCAGGTGGCGGCGGCGCAAGAGATGGTGCACCGTCGGGACCTATTGCTGGCCCGGCTGCGGGAACGCGGCGCTCTGGCAATCGAGGTAAGCTCCGGAGCGATCTCTACGGCTCTCGTAAATTCGTATCTGCAGATCAAGGAACGGAATCAGCTCTGAGCTGACTTGGGCTGCCGGGAGAGTCCGAACAAGTAAGCCGCCAATCCCGTGGGCGAGACGAATGCCTCGATCAAGCCCGCAATGATCAGGATGGGGATCGTCCCCAGGACCAATTGCACGGCTTCCAGGCCGGCGCGTGCCAGGGACTCTCGGCGTGGCAATACTCCCGGAAACAGGAGACCTTGCGCGATCCGCAATCCAGCTCCGCCTGCGATGAAGATGGCAGGCAGTTCCAGGACACCGTGGGGTGCGACAAAACTCCACAGCTGCAGGCTCATCCCCGAGAGCCCGCACGCCATAGCGATAACTCCCATCAGCAGGCCATTGAAGGCCATCATATAAATGGTGCCAAGACCAGCCGTGATCCCGAAGACAAAGGTCGTGAAGCCCACGCTCATGTTATTGGTCATGATGGCGCTGGAGGCCAGTGGCTTGATTCCCACGATGGAGTGCGTCCACATCTGATGGCGATCGATGGTCTCCACCATCTGGGGACCCAGGATTTTCACTTTGAAGTCAGGATTTTGATAGGTCAGTACGGCGCCGACCACACCCGCGACCGTGAAGATCAGAACCGACAACAGGCAATGCTTCAGATTCCGGCGGAAGGTCGAGGGATAGGTATCCCAGAAAAAAGAAAATATCGCCGCAGGACTCGCCTTGCGGCCAGAATAGATGGTATTGTGAGCGCGCACGAGCAACTGGTTAACGTAGCGGGCGAAGTGCACGGAACCACGATCTTCACGAATGGCGGCAAGGTCGGCCGCCGTCTGGCGGTAAAGGAGACTGAGTTCCTGCAAGTCGGAGCGGGAGAGCGACTTCAAACCGCTTTTCGCGCTCTGGTTCAGCAGCGTTTCCAGCTTGCTCCAGTGTGGCTTGCGCTTTTCCAGCCAGCGGGTGGAAATCATCGTGGACTCGATTGATCAACTTAGCATCGATACTCCCGAGCAAATTGCCCTGGAGTTGCCTCTGGCTGGAATCGGAAGCCGGTTCCTCGCCGTGGCAATCGATACTCTAATCCAAACCGTTGTCTATCTCATAGTTGGGTTCATCTTTTTATTTACTCTGCCCGTTGGATCCTCCGTCTTCACCTTTGTGCCACGCTTGTTGGGACCAGCCTTGGCTGTCTTCGTCCTGTTCGCGATCTACTGGGGCTACTTTGCCTTCTTCGAAACTATATGGAAAGGACAAACGCCGGGAAAACGATATGCCGGCATCCGCGTGATCAAGGAGTCGGGCAGGCCGATCAATGCCTTCGAGGCAATCGGGCGGAACTTGATGCGTGCGGTGGACGGGCTACCCGGAATTTATGGGGTGGGCTTGGTCTGCATGATGTGTAACCAGCAGAGCCGCAGGCTGGGCGATTTTGTTGCAGGGACCGTGGTCGTGCACGAGAAACCTACAGAAGATGTGAGGCCGTCCTGGAATACCTCGGATCAGGGAGGCGCGACGGTCCCGGGTTTGGTGCAGGTCACGGCAGAGGAACTCGTGCTGATTGAGACTTACCTGCACCGGCGATGGGACCTGGATAAGTACGTTCGCCTGAACACAGCCATTCAGATTGCCGACCGGATCAAGGCGAAGACAGGGTTACAGCCTCTGCCCCACCAGCATGTTGACGACTTCCTGGAAGAGGCAGCGAAAAAGATTCGAGACAGCACTCAATTCCGCTGACGGGCTCCCAGCGTGGCAAGAGCGGGTAGCGTATCATGCAGGTCAAGTGCGTTTATTCTTCTAGATTCTAAGCGCGCGGAGTTGGGCTATTCTGTGTGCCTGGCTCCGCGGTCCTCCCTGAGGGATCCGTGCTATGAGCCATCTCTTCAAAGGCCGGTGGATTTCTATCTTCGTTCTCCTTCTTGCCCCCTCCGCGGCGGGACAGACGGCGCGGCTTCAAACAAGCGAAACTGAGATCGTCATGGAAGCAGGAGGCAGTGGTCCGGGCCTCGTGAGCCTGAAGGTACCCGGGCAATCGAAATGGGAAAACAAAGCCTCCGAGTCACTCATTGAATCGGTCGAAATTGCCGGCAAGAAAATGCCGGTCCACTGGCAACTCGACGCCAATGCAAGTCGAAGTGACGACAAGAATGTATCCTTCGTTTACGAATCGGCAACACCGCATCTCCGTCTCACCTGGCGGTGGCGAGTCCCAGCAGCATACGGTCCGATTGAACATCAAATCCGCATCGAGAATATGGACTCACAGGAACTTTGGATTCCGATGCAGGACAGTCTCGCCTTTAATTGGCAAATCGATCCCCAATCGAGGCTCGACCATCTCTACGTCGAAAAAGGTGCGAACAGTCCGTCCCCAGTGGGCACGCATCAGGTTGGCCTGACGGAGGGCTACCACTGGACTGGGACTTCCAGTACCTACGGCGATCTTAGCGACAAGGAACCCCGCGAGATCATTCCCTGGTCTCTGGTGCAACGACGAGATGCTGCGCAATCTGGATGGTATGCCGGCATAGAATTCAGCGGCCGAACCCGCATCGCTTTGGAGCGAACGAAGGACTCGCTGCACGGAGCGCTGGGCCTGAATCCTGATCCCGGCCCATTCCGTACCCGTCTTATGCCCGGAGAATCGTTCGAGACTCCAGTCGTATTTCTCGGAGGTTTCCGTGACGGGCCCGACGGTGCGGGAAATGTCTTACGCCGCTGGGTGCGCGCGGTTCTCGGAAATCCCGAAACCTGGAACAATCCCCACTATCCCCTGACAGTCAATAACAGCTGGGGTGACGGGATGGCCGTCAATGAGGAAATTGCTCTGCGTATGATTCGCGACTCCGCGGATCTCGGTGTGGAGATGTTTCATATTGATGCCGGTTGGTTTCGCGGCGTGGGCGACTGGTACCCGAACCCGCAGAAGTTTCCCCACGGTCTCGCGCCCATCGCGGATGATGCGCACAAGCGTGGGCTCAAGTTCGGTCTTTGGGTCGATTGGACTCAGGCGGCTCTCTCCACCGAGCCCGGAGCCCTGAACGCTCGCGATCCAAAAGTTCGCGACTGGATAGTGACGGATCTTCCGCAGGACTGGCAGCCGGAGGCTTTCAAGGGACAGACCATTGACCTGGGAGTGCCCGAGGCCAAACAGTGGGCTCAGCAAGAGGTCGAGCGCATCGTCACGGACTACCGTCTCGACATGCTGGAGCACGATGGATATCTGGTCGCGCACGGCTGTGATCGCACGGATCACCCTCACGCCCCTCCCGATCCCTTGAACAAGTGCATCTACAAGTCGTGGGGCGCTTATTGGGTCGATAGTTCAAATTCGACCGATGTCAGCTACCATGCGGTCCGCGCCTACTATGAAATCTATTCGAAGTTGCGGGAGGATCATCCCGGCTTGTTGTTCGAAATTTGTGCTGACGGCGGGAGGATGGTTGATTTTGGCACGGCCGCCCACGGCGACTATTTTTCCATCACCGACACGTACGATCCGCTTTCAAACCGCGGGGCGTTTTACGATACCAGTCATGTCCTGCCCGCTGCCATGCTCGAGACCTACGTCGAGAAATGGCCCACGCCGCGTATCGAGAACTTCCGCTACATGCTGCGCAGCGGCATGATGGGGTGGCTCACCATCATGATCGACACCGATGCGTGGTCCCGCGAACAACACGCGGAAGCTGGAAGGGAAGTCGATCTGTACAAGAAGGAACTTCGTCCGCTGATTCGCGATGCCAGCCTGTATCATGTGTCTCCACGGCCCGACGGTGTTCACTGGGACGGGATTCAATATTGGAATGCCGAACGGCAGCGGGGCGTCGTCTATGCGTTCCGGGGGACCGTGGAACGAGAGAATACGCATTCCTTCGCGCTTCAAGGATTACAAGCCTCGGCCCGCTATGTGGTGAAGTTCAACGATCACAGCAGTGCTGACCGGAAGATGACGGGACGCGAGCTTATGGGTCCGGGCCTGAAAGTAAAGCTGCCTCTGCAAAACAGTTCTGAACTGATCTTCATCGAGGAGGAAACTAATCGATAGCAAGGGCCCCATCAAGGCGCGAGGTAACCAGCGTTCATGGGCCGCTAGTCGCTACGATCTCCAATACCTCTCGTACTATCGACTACCAACCAGCAAAGCCCACTGCCGACGGTCACGAGTGCGGCTAAGGTCAACGCAGAGGTCCAGCCGAATGCCGATGCGATGTAAGCTGTGAGGATTGGAGAGAAAAATCCGCCCAGATTGCCGAAGGTGTTCATTAGTCCGGCCACCGAGCCGGAGTACTCGTGCCCAAGGTCGATACATGCCGCCCAGAAGGTGACGGAAGCGAACATGTTGCATCCGGCTGCCGCAGCGAGAAGCAAAATGGCAGTCACTTTGCTCCCGGCGTGAGCTCCTTCCCAAAGCAAGATGGCCGAGGAAAACATTCCCACCCATACCGCGATGCGCTGGCCCACACGTTTCCCGAATTTGCGAACTGCGAAATCCGAGAACTGGCCGCCCAGCGGAGCAGCGAGCACAATCGCAACATACGGGATGGCTCCGTAGAATCCCCCTTGCGTCAACGAAAAGCCCCGCACCCTTACCAGATAAATAAACAACCACGTATGGAAGAAGTAAATGGGAAATCCCTGACAAAAATACCCCAACACCAGAGCGATGATGGAACGGTTCGTGAAGATCTGCTTCCAAGGCACGCCGCTCCCTGAAGCGGACTGTCTGCGCTGGGGCTGGTCTCCGGCTATGAGTTCAAGTTCCTCCCGATTGACGCGAGGATTTTGATCGGGCCGGTCGGTGGCCAGGAAATACCAGGCCAAGGCAACGACAATTCCCAAAAGCCCACAGCAGTAGAAGGCCGTGCGCCAACCCCACCGCTGCATGATGAATGTGATCAGCATGGGAGTGAGCGTTCCGCCCAGCCCTATACCCAGTAAATTGAAACTGCTGCCCAGACCGCGGCGGCGGCTGCCCATCCAGTTCGCCACGACCTTGGTATAAGCGGGAGCACTCGGGGCCTCGCCGATTCCGATCAGAAATCGGACGATAGCGACCGACCACGCTACGCCGAACCACCGCGTCAGAAAGAGCCGGGGAGCAAGGGCAGTCGTGGCTGTCAAAATCGACCACCACGAGATCGCCGCTATCAGAACTCTTCGCGGACCGTAGCGATCCGAAAGATATCCCCCCGGAACTTGCGACAGGGAATAGCCAAGCAGGAATGCGCTCAGAATCCACCCCATGGTCTTCAGTGGGATCGAGAACTCATCCTGGATGAACTTGCCGGCAATGCCGAGGTTCAAGCGGTCGAGGTAAGTAAGGATCGCGGTGGCCGTAACCAGCCCCATCATTTGCCAGCGTACCGACGTGGCGCGGGATGGAACACTCTGTGTTGGTTCGGGCAAGGTTGCTGGCTTTGTTGAAAGTGGGAGTCCGCCCATGGGGTGTTCCGGTGTTTAAAACGCTCTTTTACGATTCAGAATCGTGTACCGACTTAGAGCTGCCGGTGCCCAGTGCTGGCTCCATCGACCGCAAAAACAGGGAGCAACGGAAGTTCCACGCGGAAGCAACTACCCTGTCCTTCCTGGCTCGAGATTTTGACTTCGGCGTTGTGCGCGGCACAGATCGCCTTGACGATGGAGAGCCCTAGACCAGCTCCTCCTCTGGCGCGTGAGCGGGCCTTGTCGGCGCGGTAGAAGCGCTCGAACACATGGGACAGAGCGTGAGCCGGAATTCCGGGACCATTGTCAGACACTTCAAGGACTGCGGTGTTTCCCTCTCGGTCGACGTTGATTTCGATCTTGCCGCCTTCCTGCGTATATTTGATGGCGTTGTCGATGAGATTTACGATGACCTGCTGCAGGCGAGTCCGGTCCCCTTCTACGTGAATCCCGGTTGCTCCGTGGGTACGCAGCTGGATCGATCTTTCTTCTGCCAGCAACGTCATCTCGTCGGCAGTAGACGCCGCGAGTTCTCCCAAATCCAAGCACGTCTTATCCATCTTCACTTCACCGGCGTCGAGACGCGAGATAGCCAGCAGGCTTTCGACAATTCGGGACATGCGGTGGGTTTCTTCCAGGGCACTGCCGATCTGGTCTCCGAGAGAAGGATCTTTGCGATGGTTTTGCGCAATGCCTTCCAGTTCCAGCTGCAGGATCGTCAAAGGCGTTCGCAACTCGTGAGAAGCATCCGCAGAAAAGCGGTTAATGTGCTGGAAGGCATCGTCGAGTCTCTCGATCATATGGTTGAGCGACATAGAAAGTCGCTCCAACTCATCACCGGTTCGTATTACCGGCAGGCGCTCGCTCAAGTTGGTTGAAGTGATGCCCTCGGCCCTTCGAGTGATTTCGTCCACTGGATGGAGAGAGCGCCTCATCAACCAGTAACCGCCTGCCACGGCGAGGGAAACAACAAAAGGCATATAGATCGCAAGCGTTAACAACAGCCCATGCAGGACAACTTCGATTTGATTGTAGGGAGCCCCACTCTCCACCAGAAAGCGGTTCCCATTGGGGGTTGTAAATGTCATCGAATGGATGAGCAGGCGATTGCCAGCGCCGAATTGAAGCTTGCGCGGACCATCTTTTTCCTTTTCGCCGGGCAAGGGAATTCGGGACGGTTCGAACGTGCCATCTTTCGGCGCGCCCGAAAGGTAGACCATCCCGCCGCGTTCGTCGACCACACGAATAAAAAGGCCATTCGCCTCGGGAGCATAATCCTCGTTGATTTCCCTCGCTAGCCACTCGGTATCCTTCGCCGGCAACTGTGAAAGCAACTCGGTTGCAATTGTTTGGCACTCCGAAGCCAGGGTTCTCTGCAGAGTCCAGTCGAGATACCGTTCGAGACCCAGATACACCGATGCTCCGAACACCAGCAACGTCCCGGCAAGCAGTCCGGCATACCATGCGGTGATGCGAAAGCGCAGGGATCGCGTATTCAAGGCTGGACTCCATGACCGATGGAGTAACCTACGCCCCGAACCGTGCGAATTAACTTCTGGTCGAAAGGATCGTCTACCTTACTACGGAGGTGTCGAACGTACACGTCGATGATGTTCGTGATGCCATCGAAACTCTGATCCCATACGTGTTCGATAATCATCGTCCGCGAGAGAACTCTACCGGCATTTGACATCAGGTATTCCAGCAGGGAATATTCCTTTGCGGTTAAATCGATCCGTTTGCCGGCACGCTTGACTTGCTGCGAAAGGCGATCAAGTTCCAGATCAGCTACGCGCACTACGCTGCTGCGGCTGACCGGCCCGCGCCGGAGCAACGCTTTCACCCGCGCCAGCAGCTCGGCAAAGGCGAACGGCTTAGTCAGGTAGTCATCGGCTCCGGCATCGAAGTTACCCACTTTGTCCGCAACCGTGTCGCGCGCCGTCAGGATCAGGACAGGAACGTGAACATCCTGGGTTCGAAGCCGACGGAGAACCTGATTGCCATCCATTGTGGGCAACATGAGATCGAGAATCACCAGGTCATAGTGGTACGTTGTCGCAAGATCGAGTCCCGACTTGCCGTCCGCTGCAACATCGACCGCAAACCGCTCCTCGGTCAATCCGCGCGCGACAAAACTGGATACCTTTGTCTCGTCCTCGACCAGCAGGATGCGCATGGGCTTCTCCGGCGTAGCAAGTATATTGCGGTTCGCCTTTAACTGTTAGCGAAGTCAGATGAAAACTTATTCAGAAAGCCCGTCTTACCGCAATTCTGAATAGCGTTTCATGTGGACTTCATGGGATATTAATGTGGACCCTCCACGATTGACACCCCGCCATGCTGAAAGAATACGGTATCAGTTTCCTGCTTGTGGTCTGTACGCTAGCGCCCGCTCAATCGACCGTGCCTGCGGATCACTTTCAAGAACGAACTGAAATGAGCGCTGACATCGCATGAGGACAAACATGAGAAGGCGCGAGTTCCTGAAGAACGCTGCCGGCGCGGGAGCCACGTTGGGCTTCTTGGGAGCCTCTGGGCCAACGCTCGCCAGTGCCGAAACCACGCAGGCGTGCGCTGAAACGGGTTTTCCTCAAATTCAGAAGTTGACTGCGCATGTGGCTGAGTTTGTGGTGAACCTGAAATTCGCAGACATCCCGGCGGAACCGCTCGAACTCGGCAAGAAGTCGATCCTGGACGGCCTTGGGCTGGCGCTCAGCGGTTCCAGAGCTGAGACCTGGGGGTTGGTCCAGGAATATTTGAAGCCTTTCGTCTCTCCCCCAAGCGGCGGCGCGGCGGTGCTGGGATCCGCGGTTCGGCTTCCAGCGCGCTTCGCCGCCTTTGCCAACGGAGTGGCGATCCACGTCGACGACTTCGACGACACACAACTCGCCTCCGCAAAAGATCGCGTGTATGGCTTGCTGGTGCACCCCACAGTCTGCGTGCTTCCCGCGGCTCTGGCAACGGCAGAAGTTGGAGGGAAGACCGGAAAGGATTTGCTCGTCGCTTACCAGGCAGGCGTTGAAGTGGAATGCAAGATCGCGGAAGCAATCTCGCCGCGTCACTACGAGGACGGGTTCCACTCTACCGGTACTTGCGGAGGGTTTGGTGGAACAGCCGCCTGCGCCAAGCTCAAAGGGTTAGACATCGTACACACATCACGGGCGTTCGGGGTTGCCGCGAGCCATGCCGCCGGTTTACGCGAAAACTTCGGCACCATGATGAAGCCCTTTCAGGCGGGGCATGCCACTGAATCCGGCGTGGTTGCGGTGGACTTCGCAGCTCTTGGCTGGACCGCAGCGGAGCAGATACTGGAAGCGCAGCGCGGTTTTTTCCACGCCTACGGTGGCACCTACGATCCCGCCGCGATCGTCGATCGACTGGGGAAGCCGTGGACGTTGCAGAATCCGGGAGTCTCGATCAAGCCCTTCCCCTCCGGCTCTCTAACTCATCCTGGCATGACTGAACTCTTGCGCCTGATCCATGACCACTCGATTCGTGCCGACGATGTTGAACATGTGGAGGTCGGTACCAATCGCAATATGCCGAATGCTCTGATCCATCACCACCCGAAGACGGGGTTGCAGGGAAAGTTCAGCATGGAGTATTGCATGGCGATCCTGCTGCTGGATGGGAAAGCGGACCAGACAAAGTTTACTGATGCTGCCGTCAACCGCGACGATGTACAGAAGATGATCGAGCGAATACGTTTCTACGTCGACCCGGAGGCGGAAAAGGCGGGATACGATAGGATGACGACCATTCTCAAGATCACTTTGAAAGATGGACGGACAATTTCAGGCCGGGCAGATTTTGGCAAAGGAAGCCCAATCAACCCGATGAGTTATGACGAAGTGGCAGAGAAGTTCCTGGGCTGCGCTGCCTTTGCGGAGTGGCCCACATCGAAGGCGAAACAGGTCATCGATGTTGTCCGCAAGCTCGAGGACGTAGCGGACGTCCGTACATTGACCGCGCTTTGCAGCAGCTAAATTCGGTTCGCAGCCAGCTTTGTGAATGCGAGGAAAATTGAAGAACTACAAGATAGCAGTGATCGAGGGGGATGGCATTGGACGCGAGGTCGTTCCAGAGGGCATTCGCGTTCTAGAAGCGGCCGCTCGCCGGTTTGATTTGTCTTTCTCATGGCAGCGCTTCGACTGGAGTTGTGAGACATACCTGAAGACCGGCCGCATGATGCCGGAAGATGGTCTCGAGCAGCTGCGTCCGTTTGACGCGATTTACCTGGGCGCGGTGGGTTATCCCGGCGTGCCCGACCACATCTCCCTATGGGGCTTGTTGATTCCGATCCGGCGGGGGTTCAAACAATACGTGAACCGGCGGCCGGCGCGGTTGCTGGAAGGGATCACCAGTCCGCTCAGCGGCCGGAAGGCGGGGGACATCGACTTTATCATCGTTCGGGAAAACAGTGAAGGAGAGTACTCGGAGGTCGGCGGACGGCTCAACCGAAACACCGAGTTCGAGATGGCGATCCAGGAGAATATCTTTACGCGCCGAGCCTGCGACCGCATCATCACCTACGCCTTCGAGCTGGCTCGGACACGCAAGAAACATGTGACCTCAGCCACGAAGTCCAACGGCATTGTTTATGCCATGCCGTTCTGGGACGAACGCTTCGCAGCGATCGCAAAGAAGTATCTCGATGTCAAAGCGGACCAGTACCACATCGATATTCTGACCGCACATTTCGTAGCTCATCCGGATTGGTTCGACGTTGTGGTCGGGTCAAATCTCTTCGGCGACATTCTTTCCGACCTGGGCGCGGCGGTTGTAGGATCGATGGGCCTCGCGCCGTCAGCCAACCTGAACCCGGAACGAGAGTGTCCGTCGTTGTTTGAGCCGGTGCATGGCTCCGCTCCTGACATCGCGGGAAAAGGGATCGCAAATCCTGTAGCCCAGATATGGTCTGGGGCGATGATGCTGGAACATCTTGGCGAGACGCAGGCGGCTCACGCCGTCGAGCAGGCTATCTTCAAGGTTCTAGCGCACTCGGATATTCGCACGCGCGATATCGGTGGCCGCGCCAGCACGCGCGATGTGGGAGAGGTCATCGCCGCCGAGGTTTCTGCATCGGCTGCAGTTCGCTGAAACCTCTCCCCATCGCGCTATCCCGCAGAATCCGCTCCTCGCTACGGCAGAACTTCGTACACGCGCAATTCCGCCGTCTGTTTTTCGTGATGAGGAACCGCCAGGTAGTAACGGTGCAATTCAGGGACCAGCACACCCGTCTTTGCGCGGAACGAGGTCGCAATGTGACCGATGCGGTCGTAGTGGTCAGCATCGTTCTGATGGAACACGTCGAGAAATTCGGTTCCAGCAAAGTAGATGCGCTTGCTCTGGGGGTCGAATGCCATGTCATCGACCATGGCTGCGGCCGGATATCCAGTCACGACCTTGCCCGAATCAGAGTCCAGAACTACCATTTTTCCGGGAACGCGAGTGCCCAGAAACAGGCGATGCGTATTCTCGTCGAAGGCAATGGAGGTGGGATTCTTCCCCGTCTCTGCAACTGACCAAGTCGCCTTTAGCTCCCGGCTCTTCCGGTCATAGACTTCCACGGCGTTCTTGCCGCGGACGTTGACGAACATCCGGGGCCCTGATTTCTCGAACACCACTCCTTCCACATCGTTAGAGTCGATCTTGAATTCAGCTTCGGTTTTGCCGGCGGCCACGTCTATGACGCTGATGTAGGCATTGGGCAGCTTGGCATCCTTGCCGCCGTTCACGACGTAAAAGTATTTCGTGGAAGGATCGTAGCTGCTTGCGTCCGCGCCCTCGCGAACCTTGATGCTTCCGGCCGGCTTGTAGGAATCGGTCTCATAGATCTTGACCTCGCCGAGGTCGCTATCGACGACGAAAAGCTTTTTCAAGTCCGCGCGATATAGCATCGAATGCGGCGCCTTGAGATCATCGATCGTGTGGGCAAGTTTATTCGTCTTCAGATCGAAAACCAGGACTTTCGAGTTCTCCTCGGCGGTAACGAAGAGGCGGTTGCCTGCAACGTCGGGGGTCAGGTGGTCGAAATCTCCGTCGTGAAGCTCTGGCAGTGGCGTTGCCTGCAGGAGTTTCAAGGGAGCTTTTTCCTGGGCAGAGACGCCGATTAATAATGCAAGAATTACCGCCGGCAAGAACATAGCTTTCGATCGATTCAAGTGGATCCTCCATGTTTCACGATCCCAGACGAATCTGAAACCGGCATTAAAAGTACGTTAAAAACTGTTCAGCGCATTCTGCCGCCGGTGATGGGAGCAATTGCTATAGCCAGCCGCTTGGGTACTTTGCCGACCTTCACGCGTGAAACCTCGCGACGGGTTTTCACATCGATTATGGAAACATCGTCTGTATCTGTGTTGCTGACACAGGCATACTTGCCGTCAGGCGTGAAGACGATCCAGTTCGGACCGGTACCGGTAGGCACGCGCCCCGTGATTTTCCTAGTCTTGACGTCGTAAATGTACATGCAATCATCCAGCAGACTCGAAACCCAGAGCTCACTCCCGTCCGGAGTGAGTGCCAACCCGTGCGTTCGAGTATCTGCGGTCTCGTACTGCAATGGGCGGAGAGTAGAATGCTCGGCCGGCATTTCCACTCGATCAATCACCTTCTGTTGACGTATATCCACGATGACAAATCCGTGTAGTTCAGCCAGGGCCACGTACATGATGTCGCCCGTCGAATTCACCACATAGGGGCGCGGCCTGCCTCCGACCGGAATATGCGCTGAGTAATCCATCTTTTCCAGATCGATAGTGGCAACTTCGTTTCCCGACATGGCGCTCACGAAAATGTAGCGGTTGCTGCCGTTGTTGAGCGCATTGTGGGGTTCCTTGATCGGCAGACTTTTGACAACCTTTTGCTGGTTCACGTCCACGATTTCTACTTGGTCTCCATCACGGATCGGGATGGCGACGTACTTTCCATCCGGCGTGACAGCGCACTGGTTGGGACGCCCCGCCAGCTTCACGGTTCCGATGGTCCGCTGTGTCGCGGTGTCGATAATTCTGAGCGTATGGTCGGCCTCGACGGTCGCGAATAGCCGCTTGCCGTCGGCTTGAACGCACACCCCGTGCACGTGCTCTCCGGCTTTGATTTCGCCAGTCACCTTCAAAGAAGCCATATCAATAACGGTTATGTTGTCGCCCCGGCTGTTTCCAACGTACAGCCTCATGTTCTGGATTGCCTTGTCATCTGCACTCCAGGAAAGCACGCCGGCGAAGAGCATTCCCACTATGAGCAATAGTCTCGAAGGTGCCATCTCAATTCTCCCCATGCTGCTCAAATCATCTCTGACTGTCCTTAACATCTTCTGAAGGCGGGTGCCCCACATCTCGCTTCCTTTGCGAGATGTGGGCTTTTCTCACCGCTCCATTTCAAACCTGAATGATCTCAGGATCGCGCCGCTTGGGCGGTTGCCTCCATCCCTCCAGTCTGTCTTCCGACCGCGAGCATCAGCACACCTGACACGAACAAACTCGCCACCAGGTACAACAAGCCTGGAGAGAAAGAATGCATACGATTGGCGAGGTAGCCGATCACCATAGGTCCCACGAATCCACCCAGGTTGCCTACTGCATTGATCAGTCCGATCGATGCGGCGGCAGCAGACTCGCTCAGAAACCTCGTGGGCACTGCCCAAAAGACAGGTTGAAACCCGTAGAATGAACCGCCCGCCAGGACAAAGAGTCCGACCGACATAGTGAGGTTCGTACGATAAACGACCGCCAAGGCAAGTGCCACTGCGCACACGAAAACCGGAATTGCCGCATGCCAGCGGCGTTCCTGCGTGCGGTCAGAGTGCCAGCCATTCACTTGCTGCGTGACGAACGCGGCCACGTAGGGAAGGGCAGCCAGCAACGTTACCTTGAGATCGCTTTTTCCTGAGAGGCGCTTCAGAATCGTCGGTAGCCAGAATGCGATGCCGTAACTCCCGGTCATGGCACAGAAGTAGCACGCAGTCAGCAGGATCACGTCGCGGTGCCGCAAAGCCTGCCATACGTTGAGCGAATGGCGCCGTTTCTTGGATTCCTTCTCGCGCTCCAACTCAGTAGTAATCCACAATTGTTCGTCGGCAGGAAGCCAGTCAGCCTGACGCGGCCAATCCGTCAAATACCACAGAGTGATGATTCCCACCACTACCGCCGGAATGCCTTCGATGATGAATAACCATCGCCAGCCCCTCATCCCAAGCCACGAGAGACCCAGAAGCAACCCGGCCAGCGGCGAACCGATCACGTAAGAGAGAGGATTAGCTGCGTAGAAAAATGCTACTGCCTTGGCCCGGTCCTGATAGCGGAACCAATAAGTCAGGTACACAATGACACCAGGGAGGAAGCCGGCCTCCGCGGCGCCCACCAGGAATCGTACGATGTAAAATTGCCGGGAAGTGTGGATAAAGGCCATTAATACCGTCATCAGGCCCCAAGTGACCATGATGCGCGCGATCCAGCGGCGAGCGCCCCACCGCTCCACAATCAGCGCCCCGGGGATTTCCAGGAGGAAGTAGCCTAGGAAAAAAATCCCCGCCCCCAACCCGATGACGCCCTCACTGAACCCGAGGTCATGGGGCATCTGCAGCGCCGCCGCACCAATGTTCATGCGATCCAGAAATGCGATCACGTACAGCAGAAATAGAAAGGGCAGAAGCCGCCGCGCGATGCGGCGCCGGGCACGCTGGGCGACGTCAGGAGCGGCGGTCGAAAGCTTGCCTTCCGTGGACGCGCCACGAGCCGCGTGTTCGGGACTGTGTTCGACGTCAGCTTGCAAACATCCTCCGTGGCTTTTGAATGCGACTACTGCCCTCTTTAATTAGTGGAGAACCAAAGTATTCATGCGCTTCGGCACTTCACCCACTGGGATGATGGCCACTTCTTTCAAGGCTCTGGTGTCAATAACGGAGACACACTGAGCTGCAGAGTCCGAAACATATATCAGGTTGCTATCGGGCGTGAACGTGATCCACTCCGGCACCGAACCGCTTCGTGCCCGCCCCAGCGGGTGAACTTCTGGCAATTGCACATGTCCGATCAACTGCAGATCCGGTAACGAGTATTTGAAGACGGCATTGGCGAGGGTGCTGTTAATCCACAATGATTTGCCATCGGGCGCTACTCCGATTCCATGAGAGGGAACCGCTAATCGTCCCTCAGCGATTCCGAACCCAGCGGGCTGATCCGGCAATTTGATCTGCGCCACCTGCTCGTGCCGGGCGAAGTCGATAACCGCGAATCCGTTGAAACCAGACAGCTGGACGAAAATGCGACGAGTGGATCCGTCGGCATTTGTCTCAAAGGCCATGGGCCGAACTCCGCTTTGAAACTTGACTGTCCAAACCTGCTGGTCGGTCTGAAGATCGATGACCGTGGCAGCTTTGTTTTCGATCGAGCCACTGACCGCGTATCTGCCGTCGGACGTGACATACACGTTGTGCACGGCCCCATCGACGGGGATGCTCTTCAGCCGCTTGAAGGAGTTTGTATCGATGACATCGATAGAGCCCGGCTGTACACGGATGCCCACCAGGACGCGGCCTCCGTCTTTGGTGATGGTGAGGTTGTTGGGGCGGCCGCTGAGTGGTACTTTCTGCAGAATGTCTCCACTCTTTCGATCCACGATGTCGAGCACGCTCTCGGCTTCGTTGCTGACGTAGATTCGCGTCCCATCGGGGGAGAACACAATGCCATGTGGTAATTCAATGCCGTGAATCACCCGCACAACCTTGTTGGTTGCCGGGTCAACGACGTCGATCGTGTCGGATGCACTGTTGGTAACGTAGATCTGGACTGAGGACGCGTTGGGCCTAGACGGCGACTCCGAAGTATTCGCATCCCGACCCCGCACCCATTCCGCCATAGCGAACCAGTCGGGGTCGTTCTGAGATTCGAATTGTCTGCCACCGGAATGAAATGGGTCTCCTCCCGCTTCGGGCGCAAGGGGATGGATCAGAAGTCTGCTTGAAGCGGGATCGCCCGGGACGACCTGCTGCAGAGCGCTCTGGAAGTTGCGCTGGGACTGTTCCTCGGTCCAATCCGTGCTGCTCGGAGACAACACTTCGAGACGGAAATTCCGGGCTGCGAGAATGTGGCAACCGTAGCAGCGGGCGTGTCCGGGGCGGTTCTTCAAGAAAATCGGTTGGACCCTGGTTTTGTACACCTCGAAATTTAGTGGCGCCGTTTGCGGGGAAGGAGAATTGGCGGGGGCATCTGCTGGCTTCGCGGAGCATTTCCCGACCCAATCGGCGAGCATTTGCCACTCGGGGTCGCTCTGCGATGTCCAGAATTTGCCGCCGGTATGGGTTGGGTCTCCTCCTGCCTCGTTCGCGAGTGGATGAAGCAACAAGCGGCTCTTCATGGGAGCGCACGGAGTCACCAGTTGGGAGACAGCTTCGAAGTTGCGGCGCGATTGCTCTTCGGCCCACGACGAACTTCCCGGCGAGAGTGGCTCCAGCCGCAACCGTGTAGACAGGGCGGAATGACAATCGTAGCAACGCACACCATCCTGGCGTTTCTTAAGGAAGATCGGCTCTATGCGAGTGCGGTAGGTCTGGTAGTCGAGAGACGGTTTTGACTGCACACTGCCCTGCGGCGCCTGCCCTACGTTCGTTTGCGGTGGCGTGCCGGCTGGAGCGGGGCCCTTCGCCTCAGGAGAAAAGACCAGCGCGACGGTGAACAGCAGCAGCATCGGATTGTTCATGTTCCGGCTCGTAGAGTTTGTGGAGGAGGACAAGAAGAGGCCCACAGATCGCAGTAGAGATTGCAAGTAGCCGGCTGAGCGCAACCGACTGCTTGAAGGAACTCCTCGACTACGATCTGTTCTCTTCAAGAACTAGAAAATCACTTTGACGGCAACCTGAATCTCTCGAGCCGTTGTGGTAGTCGCATTCAGCGTACCCGCCACAGAGTTTAGGCTCCCCGTCCCGTCAAAAATGTCCGAGTTCGTGGGCGTCGAGGGCGGAGCAAAGTTTGGATGATTGAGAATGTTGAAGATCTCGGCTCGAAACTGAATGTTGAACCTCTCCGAGATTCTCTTAATGTAGTTATTCTTAAACAGAGAGAAGTCCAGCGATGTGACGCCTGGACCGACCAAGATATTGCGTCCTGCGTTTCCCCGAAGGTTGAAACATGGCAAAGCCGGGAGCCAACCTGCTCCGTCCAGAGCCGGATTCTGTGGGTTGTTGATCGTGATCTGGTTGCCGTTTGAGTCGACCAGACTGGGCGGCATCGGGTTGCAGTTCGCATTCCAGAAAGCAAGGTCCGGGGCCGTAGGAACCTGGAAACATTCCGTCTTGACGTACCCCGCAGGATTCCCGGGCTTCGTGAGTGACTTACAGCCGGATCCACCCAGTCGGTTGACAAATGCCCAATCGTCGCCGCTGTTCGTATTCGCGGGGTCTGAGCCTGTTCCCCAGGTTGCGCTGAACGGCACCCCACCACTGGCGGTGAAGATCAGTCCCAGTTCCCATCCTCCCAAGGCCCACTGGGCTGGTCCCTCAAGAGACTTCGGTGTCGGAACCTCCCACGTGCCATTCACCACCAGCGTCCGGCCGACATTGAAATCCGAGGGTCCGCGGTTCATCCTTATGTTGAACCAGTGAAGACTTGAGATGGAATTACCAAATGTGTCGCCCGCAACCGAGGCTGAGCTGGTGTCGATGCTTCTACTCCAGGTGAAGGTGCCCTGCAATTGCAAACCGTGGCTCATGCGCTTGGCCAGTTGTGTTTCCAGAGCGTTGTAGTAAGAGTGTCCGTCATAGAACATTCCTCGGATCGAGCCGAAGTTCGGATTGACCGGATCCGCCGGAGCACCCGAGGAGTCAAACGGCCACACGTATCCCGCGGACGTCGCAGTCGGGATGACCAGGTTCGCGTCATCCACCCGGAACGGCTGATGTATCCCACGCGAGCCCACATAGGCGACCATGGCAGCCACGGTCGGGGTAAGCTGTTGCTGCAGATTCAGATTCCACTGGATTACGTAATTGCGTTTTGGGTTTGGCTCGGCGTAAGTGGTACGCAACCGGTTCGCACTAAAGACGATATCCTGGCCACCAAAGTTGGGAAACGGATTCGGACACGGCGTGGACGGGTCGCAGGCTCCCGCGGGATCCTTAACCACGGTGTACTTAAAGAATGGCACTGCCTGGGTGGCCAAAAGGACGAACTGGTAGGGCATCGGCTGGACATCGAACATCCCGATTCCCCCGCGAACGGCAGTTTTGCCATTCCGCAAGGGATCCCATGCAAAGCCGAAGCGCGGCTCAAAGTCCTTCAGCGTGGGGTTGTTGAAAAATGGATTTCCCAGGTGGGCCGTGGCATCTGTGATGTTCCTCAGGTTCGCGAGCTTGCTGCTGGTCTCGCTTATCACGGTCGACATTTCGTAGCGTAGGCCGAGATTCAGCGTCAGATTTGGCCGTGCGCGCCAATCATCCTGTAGATATACACCGAAAAGAGTCTGCCGCAGATTGCGCGGCGAAAGCGTGCTGGCAATTCCACCTTGGAATTTTGTCGGTTGGTTGGTAAGAAATCCCTGCACACTGTCGAAATTCCAGATTCCATTTGGATCCGTATCGGCGAGTACGTTGAGAAACATGCGTTCGGCGGCAACACCGAAGCGGATGGAATGCGTGCCTTTGGTGAAAAAAGCGTCATCGTAGAGTTGGGCGGAATTCCAATGGTAGAAATAAGTTGGGCTGCCTCCAATTCCGCCGGTGAAGTCTGTCAGTCCACCAACCAGAACCTGAGCTGCGTCCCGGCCTGCGAACGCAGAACCCCCTACGCCCAAGTCGGCTCTAGTGGCGTCGGGATTGATCGCTTTTAAACTTTGGTTGTTGGCCACGTTCTCGTGGTTACCGCCGATGCGGACAGAGTTTGCGAACTTCGGCGTGAAGATGTGGGTTTCCTCCACCGCCAGGAACTGTCGCGAAGTCAAGGTATCGAACTCAACGTTGTTGAGTCCGTCCGGAGATGAGTACGGAGTTTTGTCGTACATGTATGTACCGAACAGGCTGTCGTTGTTGGAAAACCTGTGATCCACTCGCGTGGTGAAGAAGTTTTCGTTGACGATCTGCTGTCCGGCAAAGGTGTATTCGCCTGTATCTCCATTTCCAATAATGGCCCCGTTGGGCAAATGGTAAAAAGTGAAGTAGGACTTGGCATTGAGGTCCACGCCATTTGCATCCGTGTTCGGTCCCACTGGCAGTTGAAACGTCGAGCAAGGATTGGAGGGATCCGAGCCCGCCGGGTTTGAGCACATGAGCCCATTGCGTGCGTTTTGCGACGGTACGAAGGTCAACGCCGAGATGCCCTTCGACTGCCGGATACCTTCATAGTCAGCAAAGAAGAATGTATGGTCCTTCACGATCGGCCCGCCGATAGTTCCGCCAAACTGGTTCCTCTTGAAGGGTGGAATTTTGCCCACATCGAAATAGTTCATCGCGTCGAGCTTGCTGTTGCGAAAAAACTCGTAAGCGCTGCCGTGAATCTGGTTTGTCCCTGACCGCGTAATCGCGTTAACCACACCGCCGGAGGTCTTGCCATAGTCCGCCGCATAGTTGCTGGTCAGCACAGAGAATTCCTGGATTGCGTCGACGCCGAGATTTCCTCCCAACACGCTGCCCGGTGCGCCGTTGGCGTAGTCGTTGAGGCTGACGCCGTCCAAACGATAGTTGTTCTGTTGCGGCCGCGCGCCGGAGATGGTCAACTGCTGTCCGAAACCGCGATTTCCTCGATCGGTGCCGGCCGCGAAGGTGGGCTGCGTCTGGATGGCATTCACGCCCGGCTGCAACTGCGCGAGATCCGTCCAACTGCGGCCGTTGAGAGGCAACTCACGGACGGTCGTCGCATTCACCACCGCACTGATATCGGAGGTCGAAAGCTGCACGGCGGGAACTTCGCTCTGGACTACAATCGTCTCGACATTCGAACCGACGGGTAGAACCTGATCCAGGGCGACGGATGCTCCGACGGTCAGTTCGAGGTTGCTGCGCGCCTGAGTCCTAAAACCTTGGGCGGAAAACTTTGCTTCATAAGTTCCCGGCAGCAGGTTGGGTGCTGAGTAAAAGCCTTCGTCGTTCGTGGTGACTTCTCGCGTAACTCCGGTAGCAACGTTGGTAATCATGACCTTGACATTGTTGATGACTCGGCCACTGCTATCGGTAACGGTTCCCGAGATCGTTCCGCCCGCGACCTGAGCGGTCAGTGTTGCGGCGCCGCCGCAGATGATCAACAAAACCAGCAGACTCACACACAGCTTTCTCACACTTGAATCGCCAACCATTGGGAGGGCTCCCTTCTGTGCGCCACAGAGCTTAACTCAATAGCAAGAAGTTAAAACACATTAATTTCCATTCATCTCAAATAAGCAACCACGCAGCTCTTGCTGTGATTGGTAACATTCCCAATTTCTCCTGCGCGCAAGTGGCCAGCAACTAATGTTCAATAATGAAAGACGCACAATCGTATTTCTATAGTCGCTGGTGAGTGTCTGCGCGGAACATGTATTCGTCGCGCAACGAGCCTACCGCTCCCACGGACGGTGCAGGTCAAGTTCGGAACTGTTGGGTGGTGCTGCAGTCGGCTTCCAATGACGGGGCGTTATTCGGAGGGGGCCGCTTTTCAGTGGGAGTGATGGATCTCGTTTACATCGCAACCGCGTTCCCCGCGAAACTGAGCCGTTACTAACTGTTGCGCGCCTGCCCGTCCGGCAGTGTACTCGACATTCCTACGAGCGAGGGGCACCAACATCAAAGTGCAACCAGAAAGTTCTGCAACACTCGAATGTGCCGACGTTGCGGCAACACGCAAGTCAGCGAGGTGACGACGGCACAGTGTTAACAGGGTGCGCAGACACGCACTCTGTCTGGTTTTGCTCAGCGATCCAAAGCCTACCGTCTCTCGCTCGTTTGCTCTGAAGTTATTCCTACGAGCGCCAGCAGCAGCAACCCACGCAGACTTCAGGGTTCTGAACTGCCCGATTGTTGATTGCTTGGATTGGTCTTGGGCGTTGAGCGAATAACCTGCACCGGCCCCAGGAGTCCGGACGCAACAAGCTTCGAGTCAGCCTTAAAGTACTTCGGCGAGGTGAATGTATACGTCCTGGTTACGTTCGGTTGCCGATCACCGATGATGCGGTTCACCCAAGGATTGGTAACCTTGATCTCAACGGTGTTTGCGCCCGGCTTCAAAACGTTAGTGACATCGACGCGGTATGGCGTCTTCCACACGATACCGAGAGGCTTGCCATTGACTGAGACTTCCGCGAGATTCCTGACCTCCCCCAGGTCGAGCGACAAGTGAGTGTCCCGCTTAAACCAGTCTCGCGGAGCCTCAATCGCCTTGGTATAAGTACCGGTGCCCGAGAAGTATTTGATTCCTTCGTCTGCGTTGTCGCTCCACGAAGCCAGTTTGTCCACGGTGATCTTTGCCGGTGCACCGCGATCCGGCTGGAAGGTGAGATCCCAGCGGCCTTCCACTGCAGCAAGCGGGCTGTCGACAATTTCTGGCAGAGACCGCATGGAAGTCTGCGCGCGTTTCTGGAACACCACGAACACCGTGCCCCACGGTTCAAGATGCAACGGCACCGTCGTTCGGCCGTCCACGATCCGGAAAGATGCGGGCTCCATCACCCCGGTATCGGCATGCCAAAGTTCTGCTTCCTTTCCCGTGATGTGGAAGGTTGCATCCAGGTTTTCGTTTCGCTCCTGGCGGTTGTCTACGTAGTACAGATCTCCGTCACTGAGCTTTCGATGGACAAAAAGGACCTCGGTATCGCTTTGCGGCTTGGTGTACTCAAAGTCGGGATCGACTTGAATCGCGCGCATCACTTCCGCTGATATCTGCCCCGCGTATACCTTGCCTTTCCCGTAGCTATGTTCACCCGTGCCGGAACCCCAGATCTCGTCCACGATGTTCTGAAACTCCTTTGGGTCATCGCTCAGACTCGGGGTATCGGTAGGCTTTGGACCCGCCACGACTGCTCCCGCCTGCACCAGATCTCGAATCTTGCGCAAGACCGGTAATGACATGTGCTGGCTGTGGGGATCCAACGCCAGCACCCGGTAACGCATACCACTCTGCGTTGCCAGTTGGCCGTCAGCGACGGAGAGTTTATGAATCAGCGCGTCGGCGTTGAAATAGTCAAAGTTGTATCCGCCGGGAATCCCTGGTCCATTCTTCCCAAACAACGCTGTTAGATTGGAGTCTTCCCCGTAAAAGTACGCGATGTCTGCGGCGAAATGGCCCTGCTGCAACAGGTAGCAACTGCGCGCGAGGTAGCTGACCCATGGTTTAGCCTGCTCAGCCCAAGTCTCGTTACGGGTGAACCATTGTCCGAAGGGTCCGAGCGCGAGGCCCGGCTTCTTATCAAGCAGCGGCTGATGAACCGAGGTGTGGATAACGAAACGGTTCAACCCCATCGCCATTTCCTTATCAGCGGTAGGCTTCAGCGTTGCCGGCGACCACGCCCATGCACCGGAGGACGCCGTCATCGACTCCGCTGCTACCAGATTCTGGCCATAAATGTGTGCGACTGAAGCAGACTCGCGAATATCGGCGTTGTAGCCGGGCAGGTCTTTATTGACTCCGGGTTTTTGCGTCCACGTGGCGGACATTGGAACGTCGTTGCTGCGTTTGACCTCCATGCCATCGCCAATGAAGGCGCGGCCCTCTTCGTGCGATTCGCCATAGTGTCCCATCCCGCGCTGGTGCAGGATGTCGGTGATCTGGTCATAGTGATATTCCGCCAGCAGATTTCCTAAGGTCTTGCGATAGTCCCAAAGAAAGCGCTCACTCGCCTGCGAACTCTCGATGACGCGGCCAGCCAGCACGGGTAGCCAGGGACGCGGGTCATAACCGCGGCGCTTGATGAACTCGGCGACCATGTCGTCGGTCCAATTCGCCGTGCCTGCCTCCCAACTGTCGCTGATGACGTATTGCAACCCGCGCTTGCCCATGAGCGGACCTACCGCGTTCTTGTAGCTGTCGAGGTAGGTATTCATGTATTGCTTCACATACTCGCGGCTGAGTTTGTCCACCTCAAGTCCCGTACCCTCAGGGGATGCGGGATGGTTCGTCACACCGGTCAGGGAGTAGCCAAAGCGCAGCACGATCCATTGGCCGGGCGGCGGCGTCCAATCGAGTGTGCCGTCGGGGCGCATTTTGGAAGTCAGATCGACGATGTCCTCTTTGCGAATTGCATCGGCAGCAGCGACCGGCGGGGTTGGGAAGGGGTCGAAACTCAGAAGGTTGGCGAAGCCGGCTTTCTCCTCGAAGCGGCTGACGCGGGCGCCGGGATGGAGCACCAGTTCCGATATCTCGAAGTTGGGATTGGGCTTCATTCCACTGAAATCGCCGAAAGGATTCTCCACATCAAAGGTCAAATCGCTGAAGCCGGAAGGCGGCTTGTCGGTGAAGGCCACACGAAAGAACCGGGCTGTCGTGGCCGGGAAGGCGATGGTGTGCTCCTGTCCTCCGTCGTTGGGAATGTCGACCAGCTTGCGAAAGGTCTGGCCGTCGTCGCTGGCCTCAACATCCGCAATGGACGGAGCTGCTCCGAACATGTTGGCTGCTGCGGCGCCCGGATCGTTCAGGACCAAAGTCACGGCGTTCATGGTTTGCGGCGTCGAGAATTCGTATTGAACCCATGCCTGCTGGCCCGCGGGCGCCTTGGGCAGTTGGGTCGTCTTCACCAGATCAGCGTCGGTCAGCAAGGTCAAATCAAGAGTGCCGCTGCTGGAAGTAATTCTCGGCTGAAGCGAGGATACCGGGACGTCACTCGCGGCCGCACGATACGCGATTACGGCCGTGTCAGCATAGAAAGTCGGAGGAGCGGTCGGCGCTTCACCACCGATCATGGCCAGGAAATCGAAGATGGGGATGTTCTGCATCGGACCGCTAACGGTTGGCGGATGGGGCAACATGCCAGAGAACGGCTTGCTACCTTCAAGCCTGATCTCGCTCCAAACGACTTTCTTCATCCCTTGGCTCGGCTTCACCCACGGGCCGCCCGATTCGCTCCAGCCTGGCGAGCCCGCAATTGCCTCTTCCAAGCCAAGTTGGTCGGCGAGTTTGGTGGTAAACAGGAACGCGTCTTTCCACTCCGGTGTCATGTAGACCAGGCGCTTGTCCACCAGCTTGGGAGTGCCCAGCGACGCGTCGAAGTTCTGGAATCCCCCGATGCCGACACGGTTCATCCATTCCAAATCGAGCTTGATGCCTTCTTTGGTGATGTTGCCGTTCATCCAGTGCCACCACACCCGCGGCTTGGCGGAATTCGGAGGCGTCTTGAAGCCGGCCTCGAGCGAGGGACTCGAGGTCTGACCAAAGGCGAAAGCTGCCAAGCAGACGCAGGACGCTAGAAGGCTAAGTATGCGAATGACTACAGCACTAGTTTGGCGCACGTTATTTCCTCCGTTAAAAAAAAGTGGCCGGGCTGTCGCACCCGCGCGTGCAACGGTCTATTACAACGAATTGCTCTTGGCGATTTTTCCCAGCATCGTGGCACTGGGCTTTACGGTGCGCTTTTGGGTTTCGCGATCGACCGCGACTAACCCGAACTTCGGAATGTAGCCAAAGATCCACTCAAAATTGTCGAGTAGCGACCAGTGAATATACCCGCGCACGTCGATCCCGTCGTCGAGACAGCGCTTCAAACCAGCGAGTGCACGCTGAATGTATTCGACCCGGCGGGAATCGTTCTCGGTGCCGATGCCGTTCTCGGTAACCATAACGGGCACTCCGGTTTCCTTGCTGGCATAGCGGACGGTGTGCTCCAAAGCCTCGGGGTAGAACTCATAGCCCATCTGCGTGAGCTCGGCATTTTCGGGCGTCGGGAGATTCTTCAATGCGACTCGCTGCCGCGTGTAGGTCTGCACGCCGATGAAATCGTCCTGCTTCGCGAGCTTCAACCAGGGCCCGTAGACGTCCGCCTGTTTCTCCGCGAAGTGGCTGTTGGGGCCGGCGGGCTGGTCGTCTTCCATGGCCAGGGTCAGGCCAACAGGAAGACTGCTTCTTGCGGACTTTATTGCAAACTTGCCCTTGGTATGCGCAGCCAGCATGTTCTCGCGTGAGTTCTGCGCATCCCCGGTCAAGAAGCTATTAAGGAGGGGAGCGTTGAGTTGCCGGCGCACTTCCGCGTTCTGCGTTGCCAGGGTAGTGGAGATATCAGGGCCGGATGGTCCTCCGAATGTTCCCATCCATCGCAGCAAGTGAAGGATGTCAGGCTCGTTGAAAGTGGCCGCGTACGCGATCAGATCGCCCAGGTGGGCCGTTGTCCGTTCGCAGTAGCGCGCAAACAGATCGGCCGACTCTGCATTCTCCCAGGCGCCCTGAAAGGCAAACCAGCGCGGAACCGTGAAGTGCGAATAGGTCACCAGCGGCGTCAAAGCGCGCCGGTGGCATGCCTCAAGCACGTGGCGGTAATGGTCCAGTTCGGCATTGGAGAAAAATCCTTTCTCTGGCTCGATGCGTGCCCATTCGATGGAGAAGCGGTACGCATTGAAGCCCAGATCGGCCAGCAGGTTTATGTCTTGCTCATACAGGTGATAGTGATCGCAGGCATCGCCCGAGGGCTCTTTGTACATGCTGTGCGGCAGGTGCTCCAGCAGCCAGGCATCGCTATTGATATTGTTGCCTTCGACCTGATGAGCGGCGGTAGCTGCTCCCCACAAGAATTTGGCGGGAAAGGCTTTTGTTGATGGCCTGTTAGAGCTTTGAGAGGATGCTTTCGGTGCGCCCGCGGCCAGCAAGCTGTTGCCCATGGCAACACCAAGCGCAAGCTTGGCGCTCTTCTGCATCAATTCTCTGCGGCTCATGCTCATAGAGTTCGACCTCAACAGCTCTCGTCACTTCACTTCAAAGCTGTAAGCGCCAGCTCCTACTCGAACTACATAGGATCCGCCATCTTGCTGCGCGTCGGCCGGATTGCCGCCTTCCGTGAGGTGCGCTCCAGGGATTGCTGGCAAGTAAACCGTGGCTGACGTGTTAGCAGGAATCGTAACTTTCAAGGAAAATGGCCCAGAAGAAGTGCCGGCCCAATCGCTGATGATCTTGCCGTAGATCGAGTCATACTCCGCCCGCGCCGAAGTCACGCTCGCATCAAGATGCGGATGAACAATAATCTCCTCAAAGCCTGGCGCGCTCGGTAACGTGTCAATGCCGGCGGCGTAACGGTAGACCCAAGCAATGACCGAGCCGAACGCGTAGTGGTTGTACGAGTTCATGGCGGGATCGCCTGTGTCTCCGTTCCAGCGCTCCCACCAGGTAGTCGCGCCCTTCGAGAGCATGTAGCCCCAGGATGGATAGGTATCGTTCAGCAACAAACGATAGGCAACGTCGGCGCGCCCGTGATCGGCGAGTGTGAACAGCAGGAACGGTGTGCCCAGGAATCCCGTGGACAGATGCCAGTTGCGCGCTTCGATGTCTTTTACTAACTTGTCGACCAACGCCGGCTCGAGTGCCGCCGGTGCCATCTTGGTGTAGAGGGCAACGACGTAGGACGTTTGAGTTCCGGTTCCGACTTTTCCGTCTTCCTTGATGTACGCCTTCTGGAATGCCACGCGAATGTTCTCGACGACATCGTGATAACGCTTCGCATCGGAGTCTTTGCCGACGGCGTGCGCCATTTGCGACATCATGTTCGCGATCAGGGCCCAGTAGGCGGTCGCGAGCAGGTCCTTGTTCGTGTTTTCGTCGGGCGCAAGCCAGTCTGCGAAGTTGGGGCCAACCCCGTTCTTCCGCAGGAAGTCAGGATTCCGGCTCTGGATGAATTCCATCCAGCGCTGCATCGCATCCCAGTTTTCTTCAATGACGGCCTTGTCGCCGTACTGTACCCACGTCGTCCACGGAACGATCACTCCGGCATCACCCCAGCCAGGTGCTCCCACCATGCCTTCGTTCCACGCCGATGTGCCTTCTGTTCCCCCTCCGCCGAATGGAAGCGTATTGGGAGATACATTGGTGAATGCGCCTTGGGTGGTTTGAGCGTCGACAATATCCTGGATGAATTTCTGAGAGAACGCCGCGATATCAAAGTTGTAGCTTCCGGTCCGCCAGAAGACTCCCGCGTCTCCCATCCAACCCAAACGTTCGTCGCGTTGCGGGCAATCCGTTGGAATGCTCAGGAAATTTCCGCGTTGACCCCAGATGCCAATCGACCACATCTGATTGACCAGATCGCTTGACGTTGTCAGCTTAGCAACGGGGTCGCCGCTCACGCTGCTAACGACTTCTCCTTTGATCGCATCGAGAGGTGGCGCTCCGGGGTAGCCCGTCACCTCGACGTACCGGAAACCGTGAAAAGTAAAATGCGGGGCGAAGGTCTCTTCATCGCCACCCCGCAAAGTATAGACATCGGTAGCGTCCGCATTCCTCAGATTTGCTGTGTAGATGGTTCCATCCGGATTCAAAATCTCGGCAAAGCGCAGTCGGACCTTGGTGCCTGCCGCGCCTTTCACCTTCAGAGTGGCCCATCCCACCATGTTCTGGCCCATGTCAAAGATGTAGGCTCCATTCGCGACTGGAGTCACTCCCTTGGGGTTCAGCGTCGCGATCACTCGTGCGGGAGAGGTGATCTGGCTAGACACCGCGGTTTTGGGCGCATCCGACACCACCGCCGACTTCCACTTCGAGTCATCGAAACCTGGCTTCTGCCACCCTGCCTGTTCCAAGCGTGCGTCGTAGACTTCCCCGCCATAAATATCGGATCGAAGAATCGCCGACGCTGACACCTTCCAGGAGCCGTCCGTCACGATAGTGTCGTGACTGCCGTCTGCGTAATCGAGTTCGAGTTGTGCCAGAAAGCGGTCCGGAGCAGGGAAGAAATGCATCCCGATCCAGGTCAGACCGCTGCCATACCAGCCGTCGCCCAGCAGGGCGCCGATGGCGTTCTTGCCGTTGACCATCAGGCTGGTCACATCGTAGACCTGATACAGGACACGTTTGCGATAGTCGGTGAAATCGGGTGTCAGGACGTCACCTCCAACGCGGCTACCGTTCAAAAATACGCGGTAGCTCCCCAGTGCGGTGACGTAGAGTCTTGCGCTTTGTACTTTTTTCGACAGTGCGAGCGATCGTCGCAAGTACGCAGCCGGCTGCGGCAGTTGGCCCGGGTCGCCCAGTCGTGCATCGGTCAGGTCGGCCACAACGTGAGCAGGTTGCCAACTTGACACGTTTTCGAGGCGCGCCTGCCACTTTGCACCAGAGGGAAAGCGCATCGTAGCGCCATTCCCTCGCGTGATTTTGACCAGGGCCGCCAGCGCTGCTGTGGTGGCCTTGGCACCGGCGTTCGGTCCGAATTCAGGCGACTCGGGAGCAGTAACCGTCACCTCAATCTGGTTCTCGCCCGCGACGAGCTGTTCAGAAATATCCCTTCGATCGAACGTGGTCCATCTGCTCTTAGCATCGACTTCATGACCGTTTACCTTTGCGACAAAGTTGCCGCGCGTTGCGAGTAACAACACGGCTTCTCTTGCCCTATCAGAAAGCTTGATGGTGACGCGAAACGTGGCAGCCGTCTTCGGCACAACCGCGAGTGCATCCTGACCCGAGACCCAAATCCAGCGAATCCCCTTGCGGTCGGCATCATCCTCAGCGTTATTCCAGCGAATCCACTTTGCCTTCCAGTCCGCAGGACGGAGAAGGCCCATCTCCCACCAAGCCCCTTCTGCCGACTCTGAAGCCTGGCCTGCCGCGTCCCAGACACGAACCTTCCAGTAATATCTCTTCCGCGATTCAAGGGTTGAGCCGTGGTAGGCGACTCCAACCGACTCCGAAGAATTAATTTTGCCGCTGTCCCAGATGTCAGCCTTGCCGGCCCGCAAGCTCTCGTCACTCGTGGCTACCAGAACCTGGTAAGCCGCCTGTTTCCAGTTACGCTCGGTATTGTCGCTCTGCCATGACAAGTGAGGAGCAGCGGCGTCGATGCCTAGAGGATTCTCCAGATATTCACAGCGCAGGCGGACGGGGCTGGCCGAAGCGGCCGACGTGAGGATGACAATTACGATGATCACACTTATTAATCTGGAACGCTCCACCTGATCCTCCGGGGATGGGATTCGCCTGACTGCCCGGCTCAACAGACAAAGAATCTTGTCCATGTTCCGCTAAGAGATACTTGAGCCGGGCTGGCTGACTTATAACGCAGACGGCGGCGATGGTTTCACTTGGCCAATGCCGGTGTCAACCCGCGAACTCCGAACACTGGGCGTTTCGCTATGTCAAAGGCCGCACAATTCCCAGGAAAAGAAGTGGAAAGCTGAAAGACGGGCGGTCTGACCGATAGATACAGACTGGAAGCAAGTCCAGACCAAACCGTCGCACCGGTATCCTGCTGCCAATTCCGTTTCGCAATGCAGAATGCGGAACTCGAAAAAATCGAGCTATGACAAGACAACTCGAGCTTCACCTCAACACACTCGAACACACTCAATTCCCAACAATGCTCCCAATTTTTTCAGCTTGCTCGAAATGTGCCCCACTCCCACGGCACAGTGATGCGCCGGTCCGTGCACGTTCCATTCGTTGAGAAACCTTCTGGCGCCAATCGAAAAGCGGTAGCGGCTGTTGGTGTTGCCGATTTCGAGAATTGGTCCGGGCACCGACTCACCCTGAGCCGTCAACAGCTTGAGTTTCCCCTCAGCCGTTTGTACAACCGAGAGCAGCGTAACCGGTCCATGCTTCACTGACATCTCCACCGACAGTCCCCGCCCAACCTTTCCGTGGTACACCTGCAGCGGACGAACCTTGGTCTTGCCTTCAGCGATCGCGATGTGGCCGGGACCGTCGTGTCCCATGAGCACGACATCGTCGTTGTAATCCACCGCATAGTATTCAGTGAAGGAACCTCCGGCGCCGAAGGAATCCATGATCTTCATCGCCTGTGCGTTCTTGATTTCGTACTCGCCCGCTACCGGCACTCCGCGCGAAGTCAGCAGGCTCGTTCCCAAAATGATGGAACTGATTGCATCCTCGTTCTCGGGACTTCCTATTCCCTTGTGGTAATACGCAAGCGAACCAAGGCTGTGAGTCTTTACCAGTTTGTCGAGTGCGACCGAGGTACGAGCGGCACGCTGAAGTTCCTCGACAGAACAATCTGCCTGCACATCGAAGGAAGTTCTGAAGTCGTCAACTCTGCGGTTGAGATTAGTCTCTCCCACGTCGCGCCTCAACGCTGCTAGTTCCTCCACCTCGAGAATCTCGATATGCCCTCCGAAGTAAGCGCACTGCTGGGTCAAGTCTGAATAGATGTCTAGCATTCCGCCGTAATAATTACCCATCACGCCTAGGCGATTGTGTTCCATGATGTGGGCGACGCGGGCAGCTTCGATCCACTCTCCGATCTCGTCCCAGGCAACGGGATCGTTCTCCAGCATGCCGCTTACCTGGAAAAACGGAATCCGGCATCGGTTGAAAACGTTCGCAATTTCGGGGACGGGGCAAGCCTGGCAGTACGCGAGCCACTCTCCCGTCATCTTCGTTCGATCTCCAAGGCGATTGAATCGTTCATAGTCGATGGCGGGCGCAGGCGACAGATTGAGGATGACAACTGGCACCTTCGCCCGGCGTACTGCCGGAAGCACGGTCGAGGAGAGAGCGTAAGTCGTGACGTATAAGAAGATGAGGTCGACGTCTGCTTTGCGGAATTCATGCCCGGCTGCAAAAGACTTTTCTGGCGTGTCGATGAGCCCCAGATTGACGACGCTCACCCGAGAACTCTCGAGCTTTCGCGCAAGCTGCGCTGTGAATCGGGCCAATGTGTCCCGCAGTCCTGGAAACTGCGGCCAGTAGGTATCCAAGCCGATTCCGAAAAGTCCAACCTTGAGCTGATTGTCTGAAACTTCCATGAGCAGCCTTCCAAGATCATTTATTCCTGAATTACGAAGTGTCTTGCCGGAATAGTGCGCAAGCATAGTCCCTGCCGATTCGAGCCACAAGCGTTCACGGCAGATGCCGTCATCTATTCTGCAATGCAAAACTGCGAGCGTCCGTCTGCGAGGTGAACGAGGGGATGTCCATAAATTAGCGAGTCGAGATTAATCGTAGAACGTCACATATCCGGGCTGCAGGCTCAAGCGAACCGTGTTTCTCACCGCGAAATGGCTCCAGGTCGGCAATCGATAATTGACGGGGGCGGCGGCGGATGCGAGTATTCGACTTCGCTGGGAAGAGTGCCCTAAAGGGCGTCACCAGATCGCTGTGCGGAGGACGATATGAACCTCAGTTTGTGGCCTCGAATTCCAGCCACTCTGGCCATTGTCGCGATGTGTTCCTGGACTTCCGTTGCTCAGGATCAGCCTCCGAAGATAACGGTGCATTGGGACAAGGTCATACGGGTCTGCCAAACAACGCCCACGTTACAAGTTGTGGTGAATCCTCCCCTGCAGCGCGGCACGCCTGTGCATGACAACGCGTTCAAAGCCCTGCACGACCTGGGTGCGGACTACGTGCGCTATGTCCCCTGGCTGCCCTATCCAAAGTTGGGAGTTGCCGAACTGGAGCCCCCGAAGGATGGCAAGACATCGTGGGACTTCACCGCGATCGACCCGATGACCATCGACTTTCTCGAAGCAACAAAGGGACGCTCTTCCATTCTCAACTTCAGCACCATTCCGCAATGGATGTATAAGACCGACAAACCGGTAGAGTATCCGGCAGATCCGAACCAAGTGACCTGGACCTACGAACAGGGAACCGAACTGCGAGATCCCAGCATGAAGGAGGTGGCCGATTACTACGCACGGCTGATTTCCTGGTACACGAAAGGCGGCTTCACCGATGAGCTTGGCAAGCGTCACGAATCGGGATATCACTACGCAATCCCGTATTGGGAGGTGCTGAACGAAATCGAATTCGAGCACCACATCGATGCGGAGACCTACACTCGCCTATACGACGAAACAGTCACTGCGATGAAGAAGGTGCAGCCAGACATGAAGTTTGTCGGGCTGGCTCTAGCCATGACAACGGACCCGCACTACTTCGAATATTTTCTTGACCACAGGAACCACAAACCCGGCGTTCCGCTGGACTTCATCTCGTATCACTTCTATGCCGTCCCGACCGCAGACCAAACTCCGGAAGTAGAGCAGTTTACCTATTTCGATCAGGCGGAGGGATTCTTGAAGACCGTGCGCTACGTTGAATCCATTCGCAAGCGACTTTCCCCGGAAACGAAAACCACGATCGATGAGCTTGGGGTTATCTCGGCTGACGATATTGCGCAAGGTGAGCCCGGACATGTTGCGAAGCCCATTGAAAACTCCTACTGGAATCTTGCCGGCGCGCTGTATGCCTATCTTTTCGGTGAGATGACGAAGATTGGTATCGATGTGGCTGGCGAGTCGCAGCTCGTGGGTTTTCCGACGCAGTTTCCCAGCGTCTCCATGGTGGACTGGAACAACGGGAAGCCGAATGCGCGGTATTGGGTGCTGAAACTGCTTCACAACAACTTCGGCGCTGGCGACACACTGGTGGAGATTGAACCGTTCAGCCCGTTCGCAGCCAACCATCCCTACGTTTACACCATTGCATTCGTAACACGCGACGGTAAGAAGCGCGTGTTGCTGGTCAACAGGCGGAATCGTGGGTTTGAGGTTTCAGTCACAGGCGCGAGCGGGGGACAGGAAGACTACGTCGATCAGACGACGGGATTCCAGCCACCCGCCACCGCGAAGCTGAGCAGCGACACGGTGAAGCTCGGAGGATATTCGGTAGCCGTCGTCACCCTCCAGTAAAGCTCGACGGACGGCGATTTACTGCACGCCGTTGGGATCAACTTCCTGCTTCGTCACTTCGCGAGGGGAAAACACGGGCTCAACCCCTTTCTGCTGGCTGCCCCTATCATGCAAGCGCCGGTATTCGGTTAGTGACTTTTGCCGCTCACCGGTATTGCCCAGCGCTTTCTGAATTTGGGACAGACGATACCAGGCGACTTCGTTCTCGGCATCGACCGCCACTGCCCGTTGGGCGTGGACCAGGGCTTGATCGGGCATCTTCTTTTCCAGCAACACCGCAGCCAATCCCAGTTGTGCTTCCGGAAAATCAGGATAGTGCTGCAAAGCCCGCTCAAAGTACTGTTGGGCTTCGTCGAACTGCCGGGCCTTGCGGCGCATTTCTCCCAGTTCGTACGCGGAGTTGGCGTTGCCGGGATCGAGCTGCAATTCCTGCTCAAACTCCTTCTCCGCTGCCGGCGGATCGTCCTGCGAATGGCGCTGCCAGAAGCGACCCATCAAGGCTCGACCGATGCGATAGTGGACGCCCGGCCGGCGTGGCTCGAGCCTGAGAACCTCACGGTACTCCGCAATCGCCTGATCGTAAGAACCCTGGCTCTCGTGAGCCTCGGCAGCGGCCAAGTGCCGCCAGACCGACGTGGGAGCACCTTGCGCCAGTTTCTCCATGGTCAGGAAAGCAAAGTTCCCATAGACCTTGGCCGTTTGATACAGGATCTCGCCATCGTTCGGATAAAGCCGGTTCAACTCCATCGCCATTTCCACAGCCTTGCTGTCTCGCTTCAGGCCGGTATAGGCGCGCAGCAACTCCAGGCCGCACATGCGTTTGATTTCCGCCTCTTCGGATCTACGAAGACATTTCTCCAGTCCCGGCACCGCCTCCTTATATCGGCCAAGCTCTGACAGCGACATCGCCAGGAGATTGTCGGTCTTCGCCAAGGTGGGCTTGAGCTTCAGCGCCTGGCGCAGCGCGGGAACCGCCTCTTCGAACTTGCGCTCCTCAAAATAAATCAAGCCGAGGTTGGCATGCACCTCGGCCATTCCGGGTTGAAGCTGCAGCACCTTCGCGAAAGCTCTCTCTGCCTCTTCATAGCGCCCAGCCGCCAGCGCCGCTTGTCCTTCGCTGGCGTAGCGTTCGATTGAATTGTTGTCCTGTCCAAAGGAAACAGATGCGGCGGCGAAGACCAACACAACCACTACAGTCCAGGCCAATGCGAAGGGACGTATCACGGTGCGAGTGTACCTCAAAAAAATCCCGCCAGCCGCAGTGGCCTGGCGGGTTGTTCGATTGCTCTGGGGGTGAAGGCTAGAACGTAACCTTGCCTCCGAATTGAATAATACGTCCCGGTCGGGCACTCGTAATCTTCCCGAAGTTATTGTTCGTGCCCGGGCCGAAGTGTGCAAGGCTCCCATCCACCGCACTCTGTCCGGGCCCCCCGGATGCCTGCGCTGTGGGGTCTATTCCATACTGCGTGTGGTTAAAGGTATTGAAGGTCTCGACGCGGAACTGGAAACCGACACGCTCTGTGAACTTGAACGTCTTCGCGAGTCCGACGTCCCAGTTGTTGATACCGGGCTGCGTCAGGAAGTTGCGAGCCGAGTTCCCGTAAGTACCGAAAGCGGGCCCGGCGAAGGCTGACGTGTTAAACCATTGGCTCACGCTCTTGTTGCTAACACTGGGACTACCGATCAGATTGGCTCGCTGGCCGAAACTGGCCTGCGCGAAGCCGGGGTCAGGAGCTGTGACGGAAAATGGGAACCCCTGTTGAAAGGTCGTAATGGTGCTCAACTGCCATCCTCCGATTGCTGCATCGGCCAGCCTGTTCGCGCCGCCGAGGAAGCGCTTGCCACGCCCGATCGGCAGACTGTAGACCACACTTGTGACGAAGCGATGTTTTACGTTGAAATCCGATGGGCCGTAGTCCAGCCGCGGATTGCGATCATCCATGTGACCGGCGAATCCGGCACCGGCAGACCCAATGCCGGCGGGTGCGGACTTGTCATCCAGGCTCTTCGCCCAGGTATAGACGGCCAGCAGCGCAAGATCGGAAGCGCGGTGCTCCAATTTCACGTTGCCCGCGTTGTAGTTCGAATAACCGGTCCACGAGCTATTAAGCGGCCCAGGAAACGAAAAGTTCGGAAGCGGAAAACGTTGGAAGAAATTGCAGTTGTTGTTGGATAGAGTGGTGGCATCGCTGGCTGCAAATGCAGCTTGACACGTAGGAAGCGTTGCTGCCGGAATCGAATTGGGACGGTTGAGGTAAATACGATCCAGCAAATGAAGCCCCCGGTTGCCGACGTAGTTCACTTCCAGGGTAGTGTTGTGAGCCACTTCTCGCTGCACGGACACCGTGTATTGCTGGACGTATGGATTCCGCGGATGGTCGGAGATGATCACGGCAACAAACTGGCTGTTCGGTGCACTGACCGGTACAATCGCGGTCTGTTCCGGAAACAGTTGGTCGGTCAACTTCGGTGCAACCGTTACTGGCGATGAAGCCGGGTTAAGCGAGGTCCGTTCAACGTAAGGATACAGATCGCCGGAATCGTCGATCTCTCGAGTCAGCGACGAATCCCAGAAGATGCCGTAGCCGCCGCGGACCACCGTCCTATCTCCGCCAAAGGGACGCCAGGCAAAGCCGAAGCGAGGGGCAAAAGGCGTCTTGGAGGCGTCGGCGGGGTTGCGCCGGCCACAGTACCGGTAGAAGCCATTTCCGTCAGGCGCGACCCCGTCGGATGACAACTTCTGATCGGCGAAACACAATCCGCCGCCTGTGGTATTTCCGTCGTCAACCCAGAACATCTTATTGTTCTCCTCGAAGGGAGTGGCGCGATAATCCCAGCGGAGCCCAAGGTTTAGAGTCAGGCGGTTGTTCACCTTCCAGTCGTCCTGCACATATGGGGCAAAGTACATGAAGTGATACTGATTCAGGTTGCCGGCGACATTGGCACTGCTGAATGGCCCCGGCTGGAAAGTGTTGGCAGCGCTGTAATAGCCGAGCAAGAAGTCGGCTACCCCGTTCCCGGTGCCGCAGGATCCGGAGGGCGTGGTGCAGCTGCCGTTTTGGCTGTTATTGACGATAAGATTATTGGCATAAGAATAGCCGCCCAGGAAATTCCCCGATAGGTTTCTCTTCTGCACAAAGCGGCGATAGTCAAAACCAACTCCAATCGTGTGCCTTCCGTGAACGAGCGTGACGGAATCCGCAAATTCCCAAGTGGGAATGTCGCTCGTGCTCGGGTTATTGCCGGGACTACCATAGTCGCCCAAGAGGGGCAGACCAATCGTCGGAAAACCACGGGCATAGGCCGCCGGCAGGTTCGTGAAGACGCCAGTCACGCCGAGGGCGGCAACCTGGTCGGTCGACGCAGGGGGCGCACCCTGAATGGCCTTCGCATGCAGGTAGCCAAATCGAAAGCTGTTGACGATGCTGCGCCCGAGCGGGATGGTGTGCGAGAACATCCAGCTGTTGGCATCTTCGGTGAATTGATTCAGGCTGAAGCTCGGCGAGAGGTTCTGCGGGTTTTCATTGGTAAAGTGCGCCTTCGTGTAACGGAAAAACACGGATCCCAAGTGGCCCAGGGTTTGATCGAGCTTGTACGTTTGCTGATTCGTGGTGTTCGGGAGCGCGAAGTTTCGCTGATAGTTGTTGCCCTGGCATGAGCCAGGATTACTCACGCAAGCCGGAGTTGGAGCCACGAATACGCCCGCACTTAACGCCACCGTAGCAAGGCGAGAAAATCTGTTCGAAGGAATTACATTGCCGGTGAAAGGACTGCCCGTTTCGGGGTCGATCGGCATGCAGGGCAAAGGCGTTTGAGCAGCGTAGCCACTGGTGCAACCCGCTGACCCGAAGGCCGGCAAGCCCGTCGCGGAGAAATCACCGCCGATTTCAGCTGTCGTGGGCACAATCGCTGTTTGGGCAAAGCCGTTCTTGATCCGCCATCCCTCATAGTTCGCCAGCCAGAACGTCTTGTTGCGCCCGTCGTACACCTTCGGGATATATACCGGCCCCCCTACAACAAAGCCGAATTGGTTTTGGCGAAGGAGGGGATTTTTCAGTGACAGGCCGGGAGTCGGTGTGCGCGCGTCGAAAGCGTCATTACGAACAAACTCAAAGAGTGAACCGTGCAACTGGTTGGTGCCGCTCTTGCTGATGATGTTGACCTGGTTGGCGCTGTAACCATACTCGGCGGAGTAGGTTTCGCTGGCTACCTTGAACTCCTGAATGGCATCCTGGGACAGAATGACTGCTGGAGTGTTGAGGGCTGTGTCGGTGTTGGTGAGCCCGTCCAGAGTGTAGTTGTTGGACTCTGGCCTTCCGCCATTGATGCTGATCGCGTTTCCCGCTCCTTGCCGCATCTGCCCCTGTTCGCCGACAGTCTGTACCGCACCCGCCCCGATGAACAACAGATTCAGGAAATTTCGCCCGTTGAGCGGCAATTCGTCCACCTGCTTCTGGCTCACGAGCTGCGAGACCGCAGAGCTGTCGGTGTCGAGCGCGACAGCGTTGGCCTCGACCTGGACGCTCTCTGTCACCGCACCGGGCTTCATGATCACGTTGGCGCGAGCCTCCTGCCCGACTACCAAAGTGATGTTGTCCACGACTGACTTCTGAAAGCCTTGGGACTGGACGGTCACGCGGTAGATCCCCGGCGCCAGGTAGGGAACGGTGAAGTCGCCGGACGAAGTTGTTTCCGTATGCTTGGAGACATTGGTGCCGATGTTTGTGACATCGACGCCGGCGTTCGCCACAACTGCCCCGGAGTTGTCGGTGACCGTTCCGAGGATGGTCCCGTAGGCGCCGCCTTGCGCGTGCAGCAGACCCGCCGATGCAATGACTAACGAGAACAGTAAGAAATTACGTGTCATCGTGGACATGTTCATTCTCCTGGCGACCAATAGAACAATTTGGGTGGACGTTCATGCCCACCGCTTCCTCGATCAGTTGTGGGGTTTCGAAATCCACAATGCCGTCGCCCCAGCTTTGCGCCGGATGCTCACACTGGTCGTTGCACACCGTCAACCCGCAAGTAGCAAACAACCTGCGTTTCGCGCTGAGAAACGATGACCTGTCGCATGGCGAAGCTGGGCAAACACCTTACGCAGCAGTGAACTTAGGTCGAAATGACCACGATGCCGGTGTGGGTCTCTTGAGCTTAAGGGGGAAGCACTAATTCTGCATTGCAAAATGATTTTGTCGAGGGCTCACGGTCATGAGCCGGCAACACGGATGTGCGCCGGGGGACGGAATCGTCAGCTTAGCGGGAACAAAAAGGCTTAGGACCAAAGGCATCGGCGGCGCGAGTCGCCGCCTATGCAGACCGATGTTCGCGCTGCAGTACGGACGACTCCGACCGCACCATCTGTGCCAATCGATCGTTCGGATAGTAGTGATCGACGGTCCCGGGGGTAACCAGCTTGTGCTCCACAAAGACGGCGGGCGGAACCGGTCGCTGGTTCAGGATGTCGAGACTGACCCGGATCAGGTTTTCTCCATAGCGTTCTGGAAAGAAAGCGACTGATCCTACAAAACGAGTCTTGGGCTCACGCAGTTCCGCTCTACCTTCCGGAGAAGCGTTCTGTCCCATGATGGCGCAATTCTCTGCGCGACCAGCCTCCTGAAAGGCGCGCAGCGCCCCCAGCGCACTGGGATCATTGATTCCGCCAACCAGCACGTGTCGGGAATGAGAAGAGCGTAGATGCCGGCGCACCGCTTCAAAGCTGGGACCTAACTCTCCATCGCCGTCGAGATAGGTCACGCGACAATGCGCGGCACTCGGTAGCACTAGGTTGATACCGACCAGCAATCCTGATAAGCGCATGCGCGGCAGGTTTCCGGCTCGCTTCAACTCCAGCAAGATGATTTCGTCCACCTCGGACTGCCAATGTTCTTTGACCCACCGGCCCAGATATCGCCCGCCGATCAGGCCTGCCTCGTAATTGTTCGCGCCGTAATAGGTCGCACCAGGATGCGGAATATCAATCGCGATCATGGGAATATTGGCTTCCCGATACTTTGCGGCAACGATCGGGGCCACTTCTTCATCAGTCTGGAACTCAATCGCGAGGTCGACCCTTTCCCGCACCAGCAGATCGGCGCTGCGCTGGGCAATCTTTGCGCTGTAGCGGTTGTCGACGCAGATGAGTTCGATTCCCTCCGCAACCGCGGCTCGCTGCAAGCCTTCCGAGACCTCCTTGGAAAACTGGTAGTCCGTTCCTTGAGCCGCATATCCCAGCCGGTACAATCTCTGTTTCCACGGTCGTACGCGCGACTGGTAGAGATTCTGTCCTAACTTATCCACCATGCCGCACTTCTCGAGCGTGTAAAGAAGACGAAAAACCATGGTCTTCGGCAGACCGCAGCGCGAAGCGATTTCTTTGAGGGGCAGGGCCTCGCCAGCTGAACGGAACGCAGTTAGCAATTGCGAGGAATGAACGATGGATTTGACCAGGTAACGATCCCGGGAAGGAGCGACGGGGCTCATAAGCTATGCATCATATCCGCTTTTTCTATTTTGCAAAGCAAAATTTCTGATTCTGTGACTAATGCGGAGGCCGCAGGCTGATGCTCCAGACCGGATGCAAGTTGGAATCCCCAGACGCGTTGAAAGCGCAGGATCCGATTTAGCCGCCGATTCCGGAGGTACAAATGCCAATTTGCCCAAAACGTGCAGCGCCGACCCAGTTATCGCCGCAGATTAGCCCGAATTTGCCGCATTTCGCTGTCGAGCGGGCGACTGCTGCGGCGCCTCAGATCCAGGTGAAGATTCTGCATGGCAAAATTGTAGCTCTAGCCCGGCCTCCGGCCGCGCCTGATTTCATGTCCTCGCTACATCCAATGTCTTGTACTCTGACCCGTTTGGCTGTTCAAAGTGTTGTGCGCGGCGTTCTGCAGTGCGAAACTACAAGTTCTCAGAAAGAAATTCGTGACCTTGTACGATAAGGATTGTAACCTTCGATTCCGAAAGAGGTCCCCCTATGGACGCACGCAAGACGAAACAGATTTTTGATGCGCTAGAGACCTTTCGCATCGAGCTACCGTCCTGGGGCTTCGCGAATACGGGCACGCGTTTTGGAAAATTTATCCAACCCGCCGCGGCCACTACAACCGAGGAAAAGTTCAGCGATGCGGGGCAGGTTCATCTGCTCACAGGCGTCTGCCCGACCGTAGCGTTGCACGTTCTATGGGACTGTCCGGATGGCGTGCGCAGCACCGACGACATCAGGAAGTTTGCCGACCGTTACGGAGTTCTTGCCGGTTCCATCAATCCCAACCTTTTTCAGGACCAGGAATACAAGTACGGTTCCTTCGGCAATCCCGATCCGGAAATTCGACAACGGGCATTGCAGCACACCAAAGACAGCATTGAAATAGCCCGGCGTCTGCACAGCAGAGATGTCTCCATGTGGTTCGCCGACGGCTCAAATTATCCGGGCACGGCGAATATCCGGCAACGCAAGCAGTGGTTCACGGAGGTGCTGAGGGAATCGCACGATGCGCTCTCTCCCGGGCAACGCCTTCTGCTTGAGTACAAGCCCTTTGAGCCCGCGTTCTACCACACCGACATTGCCGATTGGGGCATGTCTCTGCTCCTCTCTCGCGCCGCCGGCCCGCAGGCCAAGGTTTTGGTTGATACCGGACATCACTACGCGGCGCAGAACATCGAGCAAATCGTCGCCTGGCTCCTGTCGGAGGATATGCTTGGAGGTTTTCACTTCAACGATCGCCGCTACGCCGATGACGATTTGACCATAGGATCGATTGATCCGTACCAGGTCTTTAGGATCTTCCACGAGATTCGCTACTTCGAGTGGGAAACTGGCAAGCAAGCCGACATCGCTTACATGGTCGACCAAAGCCACAATCTCAAGGGAAAAATCGAGGCCATGATCCAAACCGTGACTGTGGCGCAGGAGATCTTCTCCAAGGCGGCTCTCGTCGATGGTCGAGAACTTGCGACGGCGCAGAAGAATTGTGACCTGGTACAGGCCGAGTCCTTGCTCCAGGATGCATTCGCAACCGACGTCCGCCCCGTGATCCAGGAATGGCGCGATTCCAAGGGTCTGCCCAAGAACCCCATGGAGGCTTTCCGCCAAAGCGGCTACCTCGAGCGTATCACCAAGGAACGTGCAGCCCGGAATTCACGGAACGTCTCCTCCTATGCCTAAGAGCATTCACGCCAAACCTTATCTGGCTTTCGATTTTGGCGCCGAAAGTGGACGAGCCGTTTTAGCGCATCTTCAGTCAGGAATCCTGACGACCGAGGAGGTTCATCGTTTCCCCAATGAGCCGGTTGAGTATGGAGGATCTCTCCACTGGGACGTGCCGCGATTGTGGTTCGAAGTACGCAAGGCCCTCGCGCGACTGGAGGAAGTCGAACTGGCAGGTATCGGTGTTGACGCTTGGGGTGTGGACTACGCCCTTTTGGGAGAACGCGGCGACTTGATCGAGAACCCTTACCATTACCGCGATCGGCGAACCGAAGGGATTATGGACGAAGTTCTCAGGAAAGTGGCTAAGGAGGAAATCTACCAGGCGACCGGTATTCAGTTCATGCCCATCAACACTCTATATCAGCTTTTCGCCACACAACGTCAAAATCCTAAGGTTCTTGACGCGGCGAAATATCTGATCACGATTCCAGATTTATTTCATTATTGGCTGACTGGAAATGCAGTCTGCGAATTTACCAACGCAACCACAACCCAAATGGTTGACCCGGTGAAGCGTACGTGGGCCACGGGCTTGATGCAGCGCTTGGAACTGCCAGTTCATTTGCCGGCACCCATCGTGGAGCCAGGCTCGATCGTTGGGACTCTCCTGCCGGATATCGCGAAGAATTCCGCTCTCGCTGGAACCACGGTTATTGCTCCCGCGTGTCACGACACTGGCTCTGCGGTGGCTGCCATCTCGGCTCGCGATGGCACTGCCTTTCTCAGTTCCGGAACGTGGTCGCTCGTGGGCACGGAACTGGATTCCCCAGTCATCACACCCGAGGCATTGCGGCTGAACTTCACGAACGAAGGCGGCGTAAACGGAACTACCAGATTGCTGAAGAACGTAATGGGGCTCTGGATGCTGCAGTGCTGCCGGCAATCATGGACTGCGCAAGGACGTCATCACGACTACCGCGAACTGACAGAGCTTGCATCGCGTGAAACGCCGTTCCGTCACCTGGTCGATCCTGACGATGAGTCCTTCTTGCGGCCGCCAGATATGCCCACGGCCATTAACGTGTTCTGCAACCGGACGCACCAGCCCGTCCCGCAGGAGCCGGGCGCGTACGTCCGGACCATCCTCGAGAGCCTCGCCTTCAAATACCGCATGGTTCTGCGGAATCTGGAACAGGTGAGTGGACGGCCCATCGAGCAGATTCGCATTATCGGCGGCGGGTCGAAGAATCGGTTACTGAACCAACTGACGGCGGATGCTACAGGAAGACGGGTTCTGGCGGGGCCGGCGGAAGCCACGGCACTGGGGAACGTGGCGATACAAATTCTTGCCACTGGAGGCGCCACTTCGCTACAGGAAGTCCGCGCCATTGTGGATCGATCGTTCCCGACCGAAATTTTCGAGCCGCTCGAAACCAACAAGTGGGAACAGCAAGCGGAACGATTTGAACAGTATTGCGAGAGTATCTATGCCTGAGATCAAAGAGACAACTCACCTGAGAGATTTGTGGAACGAAGCCGAAGCTCAGAAGATGGCTGGCGATCAGCTTGCACTGTTGCGCTATCGCTCGAACTTACTGGGCGCAGATTTGCGCATCACCAATTTCGGCGGTGGCAACACAAGTTCCAAGCTGGAGCTCCCCGACCCGTTCACCGGTCGAGCGGCGCGCGTGCTGGCCGTGAAAGGTAGTGGCGGAGACCTCGGGTCGATCACAGACGCTGGGTTCGCTCTGCTTTACCTGGACCGCCTTGAGCAGCTGAAGGAACTGTACCGCGGTGAGCAATACGAAGATGAGATGGTACGGTACTATCCACTCTCGGCCTTCGGCGAGAATCGCGTTGCCGCATCCATTGACACGCCTCTTCACGCCTTCCTTCCTTTTTCCCACGTGGATCATCTGCATCCTGACTGGGCTATCGCGCTGGCAGCCAGTGCAAATGGCAAGCAAAAGCTCGAAGAGTTCAACAAGGAGTTTGATCGAAAGATCGTCTGGGTCCCGTGGCAGCGTCCTGGCTTCGAGCTGGCGCTCATGATCGAACGGGCGGTAGAGAATAATCCCCGAGCCGAAGGCCTTATTCTTGGCGGCCACGGATTGTTCACCTGGGGGATGACACAGCGTGACTGCTACCTCAATAGCATTCATACCATCGATCAGATGGGTGAATTCATTCTTAAGCATCAATCGAGCAAAGGCTCGTTGTTCGGTGGAGTCGAGAAGTCTCCCGTCCAGGATCGCAAGGACATCGCGACGCAAATCCTGCCCGCACTGAGAGGCGCGCTCTCCTCGAATCGCCGTGTAGTCGCCCACTATACCGATGACGAGGACGCTTTAACATTCGCCGGATCGAAGTGGGCGAAGGAGTTGGGATCACTGGGCACCAGTTGCCCGGATCATTTTCTGAGAACCAGAGTATGCCCTTTGTTTCTCCCCTGGAATCCCGCCAAAGAGGATGTCAGCGTTTTGAAGGGTCGCATCCAGAATGAAGCGGTCGAGTATCGCGCCGCCTACAAGAAGTATTACGACGCGTGGGCAAGCAGCGATTCACCCAAGCTACGGGATTCCAATCCCTCAGTCGTTGTCGTTCCTGGCCTGGGCCTGTTCGGCTTCGGCAAGAACAAGAAAGAAGCGCGCATCACTACTGAGTTCTTCATTAATGCCATTCACGTGATGGCAGGGGCGAACGCCTTAGAAGAAGGAGAGGTTTCACATCCTTTGCCGCAGGCTCGACACGTCGAGCAATCGCAGCAGTTTACGCAGTTCCACAACTATGTGGCTCTTCCAAGGTCCGAAGCGTTCCGCATCGAGTATTGGGCTCTCGAAGAAGCCAAGCTGCAACGCATGCCAGCCGAGGCGGAATTCAGCCGCAAGATCGCGCTCATCATCGGAGGCGCCAGCGGCATCGGTCGCGAAGTCGCCCTGCTGCTCGCGCGGAAGGGCGCTCACATCGTTGTCGCGGATTTTGATCAGCAAGGCGCAAAGAGGGTCGCCGAGGAGGTTAGCGCCATCGCATCTCCCGAGGCGGTGGCACACGTCGCTGTCGACCTGGGATCATCCGCGTCCCTCTCGAAGGCTTCCAACTTCACCATCTCGCAGTTCGGCGGCATTGATGTCATCGTCAACACCGCTGCAATCTATCCTGTGCCGGGTGATGACGGAGAACTTACCGACGTACAGTGGGCCCAGACATTCAAGGTCAATGTCACAGGCAATTATCTCCTTGGCCGCCAAACGGAGTGGGTGTTCAAGGACCAGGGGTTGCCGGCTGCCATGGTGCTTACAAGTTCCGCGAACGCCGTGGTCCCAAAGAAAGGCAGCGAAGCCTACGACACCAGCAAGACTGCTCTCAACCATCTCATCCGAGAGTTGTCGATCAAACTCGGTCCGCATGTTCGAGTAAATGGGATTGCGCCCGCGACCGTGGTCGCCGGTTCGACCATGTTCCCGCGCGACCGCGTTATTCAATCACTTCAGAAATACAAAATCGGGTTGTCGGAATCGGAGTCGACCGAGGAACTGCGTGCCAAACTGGCTGACTTTTATGCGCAACGCACGCTGACGAAGCGTCCGATCATGCCACAGGATTGTGCTGCCGCGATCGTCTGGTTGGCGGGCGATCAGAGTGCGAAAACAACTGGCCACATCATTCCGGTGGATGGTGGTTTATCCGAAGCATTCCTCCGTTAAGTTCTTTTCCTCGAAGGGAATTTACGACGTCATGCAGTAGCAACCTGGTTCTCGAAGAGCGCTCGTTTCAGTAAATAGGGAGATTTCGTGCGTTGTTATCGAATCATGTTGTTGTTGGCCGTGTGTGCCCTCGTTGCGTCTTCCGTGGCACGGGCGCAAACGTGGCAGATCGATCCTATGCACTCCGCGGCACAGTTTTCTGTTCGTCACCTCGGCATCTCAACCGTGCGCGGACAGTTTGAGAAGCTGAGCGGCAGCGTTACGTACGACCCCGCGGCTCTGGGCAAGACGTCGATTTCAGCGAGCATCGACGCGAACAGCGTCAACACACGGGTTGAGATGCGGGACAACGATCTGCGCAGCCCCAATTTCTTTGACGTCGCGAAGTACCCGACAATCACCTTCAAGTCCAAGCGCATCGATCCTTCAGGACCAGGCCAATTGAAGGTGGTAGGCGACTTGACCATTCACGGCGTGACCAAAGAAGTCACCCTGGACGTGGACGGCCCAACGCCAGTGATCAAAGACCCGATGGGCAACTCGCGCATGGGAGCTTCCGCAAGTACAAAGATCAATCGCCGCGATTTCGGAGTGAACGGAGCCCCCACCATGGCAGGAGATGAAGTGGTGATCACACTCGACATTGAATTGTTCGCCCCGCAACCCCCAGGTAAATGATCCCACAGAGGAGCGCCGATGCAGCGTGTCTGTTTTGTCTTGCAGGTAAAACCAGAACGGCTCGAGGAGTACAAGAGTCGCCATCGCAGCGTGTGGCCTGAGATGCTGGCGGCCCTTCGCGAAACCGGATGGAACAATTACTCGTTGTTCCTGCGCGACGATGGCCTTCTCGTCGGCTATCTCGAGACGGAAAACTTTGAGCGCGCTCGGGCTGGCATGGCCAAACGCGAAGTCAACGACCGTTGGCAGCGCGAGATGGGTGACTTCTTCGTTCAACCAGACGGCGCGCTGCCTGATCGCGCCATGCAGCCTTTGCAAGAAGTGTTTCACTTGTAAATTCAGACACGAGGATTCCATGAACCCAGCGCTAGGGGTCTTTTTTCATTGGCTCGGCGGTCTCGCTTCCGCCAGCTTCTACGTGCCTTATCGCGGGGTAAAGAACTGGGCATGGGAAACCTATTGGCTGGTCGGCGGATTCTTCAGTTGGATCATCGCCCCTTGGATTCTCGCGCTCACCATGACTCATGACCTCATTCAGGTGCTCCACGAAGCTCCTGCCAGCAGTCTGTTCTGGGCGTACGTGTTTGGAGTTTTGTGGGGGCTTGGGGGCCTCACCTTCGGCCTCACCATGCGATATCTGGGGATGTCGCTCGGGATGGCCATGGTGCTTGGGTACACAGCCGCGTTCGGCACATTGATGCCCCCGATCTTCCGGGGAGTATTCGCAACCGAAGTTCTCAGAACTCATTCGGGCCTGATAATTCTCGCAGGCGTCGCCGTCTGTCTCCTCGGCATCGCCTTCGCGGGAGCGGCCGGAGTATCCAAAGAACGCGAAATGTCGAGTGAACAGAAGCGTGCCTCGATCAAAGAATTCGACTTGAAGAAAGGATTGCTGGTGGCCACATTCTCGGGGGTCATGAGCGCCTGCTTTGCTTACGGGCTCGCAGCCGGAGATCCTATCAAAGCCATCACCATCCAACATCGCACTCCAACGTTGTGGCAGGGACTTCCCGTGCTCGTCGTGGTGCTCGCCGGCGGCTTCACCACTAACTTCATCTGGTGCCTCATACTGAACATTCGCAACCGGACGGGGTATCAGTACTTCGAATCCGAGATTCGGGGCAGAGTTCCTGCACGCAATGAAGAGCACATTCTAGAAACGGTTACCGATGCTCCGGCGGAAGAGATGGCCGTGGCTGTGGCTATCGCGCCACAGATTGCTGTCAAGGCTCCGATGCTTGCCAACTACCTGTTCTCAGCCCTCGCGGGCACGACCTGGTACCTGCAGTTTTTCTTCTACACCATGGGCGAGACCCAGATGGGAAGATACAAGTTCTCCAGTTGGACGCTACATATGGCCAGCATCATCATCTTCAGCACGTTGTGGGGAATCGCGCTGAAGGAGTGGAACGGTGCGGGGGTCAGAACCAAGCTGCTGGTAGCATTCAGTCTGTTCGTGCTGGTAAGTTCGACGGTTATTGTAGGTTACGGAAACTACGTTGGCGGGGCCTCACACTAACTGCGACTGACCCAGGAAACGAGAACCGCCGCTAGCGTCCGTCGGGTTGCGAACCGTCGCACACCTACTAAAGGTGGGTTCCTCGCCGTTACGGTTCCGACTGGGCTGCTAGTTCAGGTCGGCATTGATCTCTCGCGCCGCCTTAATTCCCGATGTGATCGCACCCTGCATCCATCCTGGCAATGAAGAGGCGTGCTCACCGGCAAACCACACCCTTCCCTCTGGCTTGCATATCTCCGGATACGACTTCATCTGACCAACCGGATACAGGGTGTATGCTCCGCGTTGCCAGGGATCGTTGGCCCACGATTTGGTGATTACCGCTTCCAGGTTAGGCCGCAACCCGGGATGCACCTCGTCCATGTCGCGGATCATCCTGTCGAGCCTTTCATTCTCATTTAATTGGTCCAACTGGTGCGCATAATTCTCGTAGTTGTATGCCTGGAGTAGTCCCCGCCTGCCCGGCTTGCCGTGAGTGGGATGCCAGACCTCGAAATTCTTGTCCGATGTGCCAAATCCGTTCAAGCCTTCCTGCTCCCAGTAGCGGTGGCTTACCTGATAAGTGGTCCGAACACACGGGCCGTAGTAAATGTTATTGATCACCTTGCGCTTAGCGGGCGACCATTCCGGCGTAACCGCCATATGCCGCAGAACGCTGTAGGGAATCGTGCAGACCACCGCTTCAGCTTCCAAGTGGTCGAGCATGCCCGCTCGTCGACAGGCAATGCGCACGCGGTTTTCGCTGCGGTCGATGTGCTCTACGGCACAACCGTAGCGGATAACGTCGCTCAGTTTGGTGGCAAAAGCCCGCGGGAGCTGGTCGTTACCGCCCTTAATCTTTTGGAGCGGTGCGGCATTGAGACTAAGCACATCTTTCAGGAAGTCAAGAGCAGCGAGGTCCTCGAACCCAAGCAACATATGGTGGATTGCATCCTCTGACGCACCTCGCTCCCTCAAGAAATCCCTGATGCTGATATCGCCAAGACGCATGATGGTCGGCGACCAATCCTCGCGAATTTGGTAACCAACCTGCCTCGCGATTTCACCGCAATAATGTTCCTCCAGGTTCGCAAGCCCAATCCTGCGCTCCTCGGCGGTGAGATCGAGTGGAACGAGCGACATATCCACCGGCTTATCCGCCGGGATCTTCACTCGCTGTGCCTTGAGCAGTGCAACCGTTGCGAGGTCTTTGGGATAGAACGGTTCCAGTTCGAGCCCGAAATGTTTTGCCCACTCCAGCGTGATGCTGTGGTTTGCGGGAATACGTCCGGCGCCAGCTTCGGCGTAGAGATCATCTGAGAGCCCTTCGCGAATGGTGTGCACGCGCCCGCCGGGATGAAGCTGTGCTTCAAGAATGGTGACGTCATGCCCCGCGCCCCGCAGTTCCCATCCCGCGGCAAGCCCCGCAAGTCCTGCTCCAAGGATGACGACCCGCTTCCCGCTCGTGTGGCGCGCTTCAACACTTTGCGGTAACGCCCAACTCAAATCGGAAGAGAGAGACAGTCCACCAACGGCAAATCCAGACAGTTTCACGAACTCTCGTCGGCTGACCTTCATTTCGCCCGCCATCCTATCTTGCCTGTACTTCTCCCCGCAACTTGCAAGGGCAAAAGTTTCCAAAGAATCCGTTGAGTCCAGCTAAACGGTTCGATCTGCCTTGGCTGCAGAACCCGATTGGTCAGAGTGCTTTCTCCTTCACATTGTCCAGTTGGGTATCTGGAACAAACCGGCTGTCGCGAATCCGAAAGTCTTCAACGTTCTTCAGCATGAAGCTCGATACACCAGGCGCAGGCGCCGCTTTGATCCGTGCGAAATACGCTGCTTTGACGTCGTCGAGGAGAAATGCTGGCCGCAAGTCTTCCTTCATGAACTTGACGTCAACGTCGCGCATTTCAATGTCCTTCACATGACGGATGTAGAAGCCGTGCGCCGGCATGGGGCCGAACCGGCTGGGTTCGGGATAATCATTTTCCAGTTCGGGGGGCTGGATCCTGGCATCTTCCACTGTGCCGCCGCCCTGGTGCTGCACATGAATGTTGCTGAGCTTCAAATCTTCGATGTAATGGCCGGGGATGCCGGTGATGATCGCGGCTTGCCGCGATGCACAGTTGGATACGATTACATTGCTGATGATTACGCGCCGCAACCGGCCTACGGGAGTGCCCTCGGGACCGCGCATGCGGCGGCCCAGCCGGAGAAATAACGGCACATCGATGATGTCACGCATCGTGATGTTAGTTATGGAAACGTCTTCCAGAAGCGCACCATCGACGGTCTCGAGGGCTAGTCCGCGGCAATCTTCGATCACACAATTCGAAATAGTGATATTGCGGAATCCGCCGTTGCTCTCGGTACCGAATTTTAGGCGGCCGTTGCGAGGCACTTTCTGGTCGAGAGGCAGACGCTTATAGGTGGCGTCGAGCATCGTGCCTTCTTCGTAGCCGCCCGTGACATAGCAGTTGGTGATGGTGACATGGTCGGTGGGTCGCGCAAATCCGAGGCCGTAGGAGTTCTTCAAGCAAATGCCATCGTCCCAGGGCGAATTGACACTGCAATTCGATACCCGCACGTTGCGGCAACAGTCGATGTCGATGGCGTCGCGGTTGGTGTCGATCTTGAGGTTGTCAATGGTGAGATTGTCGACACCAGTGGCCAGGATGGCGAAGTGCCCGCCATGAAGAATGGAGAAGTCGCGCAGGGTCACGTTGTGGCAGTTCTTTAAACTGATGGACTTGTTGCCTACTCCAGCAGCGAGTGCCGTATCCCCGGAGCCTCTGGTCAAACCTTTTCCCCAGATGAGTCCTGGGCCGAATATTGAAACGTTGCTGATCTCCTCGCCCCAGATCAGACTGTTATGCCAGTGGCTGTGGCCGAAGTCCTGGTATTTGTCGAACGCATTCGGTTCGGGAGGATCGTATCCCGCGCCGCCCTGGGCGGGCGAATCAGCGGCGATAATCGTTGCTCCGGGCCCGAGATACAAAGAGACATTGCTCTTGAGATGAATGGAACAACAAAGATAATTTCCGGCCGCGAAGCAGACTGTGCCGCCACCGGCAGCCGCAGCGGCTTCGATCGCCTTATTGATCGCAGGCGTGTCGAATGTCGTGCCGTCGCCCTTGGCTCCAAATGACCGTGCATTGAAGCCATCGCCGGCGCCTGCAGCATCGAGATGGGCCGCGCCGGCAGTCGCAACACCTGCGAGTGCGGAGCCGGCAAGTCCCGCGCCGGTCAATTTCAGGAAATCTCTTCGCTGGGGCCTCTTGGCAGACATGATCGTTCTCCTCCTGCCAAACTCGGATTGGTAGTGTATCCCATGAAAGACGGCTGAATGTGTCGCATTCCACTGCTAGAATCGCCGGAACGCCACCATGACGCACGAGCACCTCACACCGGCTAAAGTCGCGCCGTTATCAGGTCCCGACTCTTCGGAAAGAATCGAAACTCACACCGCATCCCCCGCTGGATATTTCCGTTGGATCATCTGCGCGCTTTTGCTGTTCGGAACCACCAAGAACTACATGGACCGCCAGGTTCTAGGAGTGCTCAAGACCACTTTGCAACACGACCTGGGCTGGAATGAAATTGACTACAGCAATCTGGTGTTCGCCTTTCAGGCAGCTTATGCGGCGGGCATGCTCGGTGTCGGCTGGCTGATCGATCGTGTTGGTACGCGGTTGGGATATGCCCTGGCAATGGCGTTCTGGAGTCTAGCTTCAATGGCCCACGCCGTGGGAAGTTCTTTCACCAGCTTTGTTATTGCCCGCTCCGCACTGGGTTTCGGCGAGGCGGGCGTTTTTCCGGCCAGCATCAAGACCGTGGCCGAATGGTTCCCCAAGAGAGAAAGAGCACTCGCCACGGGAATATTCAACGCAGGCACAAACCTCGGCGCGATTATCACTCCACTTGTCGTTCCCTGGATCACGATCCATTGGGGGTGGCGTTGGGCTTTCGTGATCACGGGCGCGCTGGGATTCGTCTGGCTGATCTTCTGGCTGCTCCTGTATCGCAAGCCCGAGCAGCATCCCCGAGTCACAGCGGCCGAGTTGGATTACATTCGCAGCGATCGGCAAGAACCTGTCGCCAGGATGAAATGGCTCAGCCTGCTCCCGTACCGGCAAACATGGGCTTTTGCAGTGGGCAAGTTCCTGATCGATCCAATCTGGTGGTTCTACCTGTTTTGGCTGCCGGATTTCCTTCAACGTCGGCATGGCATCGCTCTGATTCGAATTGGTGTGCCCATCCTGGTGATCTATGTGCTCTCCGACGTCGGCAGTGTAGCCGGCGGCTGGCTTTCGTCATGGCTCATCGGACGCGGCAAGAACGTTGATGCAGCCAGAAAGATCACCATGTTGATATGCGCGCTCTGCGTGGTTCCGATCGTGTTCGCCTACCGCACGGAGAGTATGTGGACTGCGGTCCTGCTGATCGGGCTCGCGGCCGCCGCACACCAGGGATTCTCCGCCAATCTCTTCACCTTGCCTTCCGACATGTTCCCGGCGCGAGCCGTAGGCTCCGTGGTTGGAATAGGCGGCATGGCTGGCGCGCTGGGAGGCATGTTGATCGCGAAGGTGGTTGGCTATGTGCTGCAGTCAACCGGCAGCTACATGATTCCGTTTCTTATGGCTGGTTCTGCATATCTGTTGGCCCTAGCGAGCATTCAGATCATCGCTCCCAGGATCGAGCCGGTGAAAATCGAAAATGGATGAGGATCATTTATTGGTTGACCCCGCTCGCCAGAAAGCCACCGTCCACGACCAACAAGTGGCCAGTAACGAAGCTGGCGGCATCGGAGGCGAGGAAGACAGCGGCGCCACCAAGCTCATCGACGTTTCCAAACCGCCGCATGGGAGTGCGGAGCAGGAATTCTTTTCCTCGCGCGGTACCATCGAGCAGGGTAGCATTCAATTTTGTGCGCAGAACTCCTGGCACGAGCGCATTGACGCAAACGCCATGCATGGCCCACTCGACGGCAAGAGACTTGGTCAGGGAAGCAACAGCCGACTTGCTGGCCGCGTACGCCGCAACTTCGAAAAGTCCGACAAACGAAGAAAGTGAGCAGATATTGATAATGCGGCCATAGCGCTGCTCAATCATGTGCCTGCCAAACACACGACACGCGCGCAAGGTTCCATTCAGATTGGTTTCAAGGATTGCCTGCCACTCTGATTCCGGAAAATCGAGGGTCGGCATCTTCTTGGTGCGGCCTGCACAATTGACCAGAATCTGGACGTCCCCGAATTCACGGCAGGCGGACCTTAGGAGGTCCTCTAAACTCGCGTTGTCGGTGACGTCGCAAGTTTGGGAAAGTGATCGGCGTCCCAGAGCTTCGACCTCAGAAACTGCGCTGCGGACTTGTTCTGCCCGACGGCTGGAGGGAATCACATTTGCGCCGGCCGTCGCCAGCGCCTTGGCGAGCGCCAACCCGATGCCGCTGGTGCCACCGATTACGACGGCGGTCTTATTGGTAAGATCCAAAAGAGGATGACCCATGAAAGTTTTCCACTGCCAAAAGTTCCGTGGAGGGGGAATTATAAGTGACGGGTAGCCCTCTTGGTTGAATGTTGCTTAAGGGATCGTTTATCGTTTTTGCGGGATTCGTAATTTGTTGGTTCTTGAACCTGGAGCAGACGCAGGAATCGCAATGGAAGTGAGATCGGTCAAGCAATCCATCCCGAGCGAGGATGTTGGCCTCAAGGACTTGCTGTCATCCGAGCAACTCCGGTCCACCGTAGAGGAAGTACTGGGGACGACGGCATTCATTGACATCCACACTCATCTATTTTCTCCGGCGTTTGGTAGTCTCGGGCTTTGGGGAATCGATGAACTGCTGACGTACCATTACCTCGAAGCGGAGTTTTTCCGCTCAACCGACATGTCTCCGGAGCGCTACTGGCAGCTTTCGAAGCCAGAGCAGGCCGATGCAATCTGGCGAACACTCTTCGTCGAAAACACCTCCGTTTCTGAGGCTACGCGGGGAATTATTGCGGTTCTCAAGGCGCTCGATTTACCAACTGAGAGCTCGGACCTGGAGGAATCGCGGTCGTTCTTTCGAGCGCAGAGTATCGAGTCGCACATTCGGAAAACGTTTGACTTGGCGGGGATAGAAACCGCAGTCATGACCAACGATCCACTCCATCCGGAAGAGCAACGGGTTTGGATGAAGGGGGTGCAGAGCGATTCGCGGTTCAAAGCTGCGCTGCGCCTCGACCGACTTATTCGTGACTGGCCTGGGCACTGGGAAATATTGGCCGCACAAGGTTATGTGGTGGATGCTCAGGCGTCGGAGAAGGCACTGGCGGAAGTTCGCCGATTCTTATCTGCCTGGCACGAACGCATGAGCCCCGTGTATGCGGCGGTTTCGCTGCCGGACGCATTCCAATTCCCGGAGGAAACAATCGGCAACAGGATCCTCGCGGGCGCTGTTCTGCCCTGGTGCCTTGAAGCGGACTTGCCACTCTCGCTGATGATTGGCGTCCGCTATCAAGTCAATCCGAGAATCCGCCTGGCTGGGGATGGGGTCGGCAGAGCAGACCTTCGCGCGCTGGAGAAGCTGTGTCGAACTTTTCCGGGGAATCGGTTTCTGGTGAGTGTGCTCAGCCGGGAGAATCAGCACGAACTCTGCGTGTATGCCAGGAAATTCAGCAATCTCATGCCCTTTGGATGCTGGTGGTTTCTGAATAATCCTTCGATTGTGGAAGAGATTACGCGCGAGCGCATTGAAATGCTTGGGGCCAGCTTCATCCCACAACATTCCGATGCGCGAGTTCTTGAGCAGGTGATTTACAAGTGGCGCAACACGCGGGCGACACTGGCGGGCATTCTCACGGAAACCTACCGGCTGCTGTTGCGCGACGGGGGAACAATAGGGCGGCAGGATATCCAGCGCGACGTCAACCGCCTTTTCCGCTCAAACTTCGAAAAATGGACAGGCGCTATTGCAAGCACTTCAACGGCAAGGTGACGCTGCGGGAGAATGCTTCCCCTCAGTAGTTAGGGCCTTCTGGAGAAAATCCGCGATCGACTCGGTCGGCTTGCGAGGATAGTCTGTTTGCGCCATGCAAGCGTGGGACTTCTCCAGTTCTCGTTCTGAGGCCGATGTCTTTTTCCCAGGCCAGCCTTTGTGCTACTTATAAAGGGTGACTAAGCTCTGCGGCCGCATATTCCATCTCCGACGCTTGACCGTGGCGCTGGCCGCAGTCACCTTAATCGGTGGCGGGTTGGCGGCATGGCGAGGCGTGGGTCCGTTTCGTTATACGCGATTCGGTACGCAGGTGAGCTTCAGCCGTGATATCCGGCCCATCCTGAATCAGAACTGCGTCCTCTGTCACGGTGGGGTGCGGCAGAAGAACGGCGTATCGTTCATTTTCCGGGAAGAAGCATTGGGCGTCGGAAAATCCGGACGTCCTACGATCGTACCCGGCAAGCCTGATGCATCGGAACTGATCGCGCGGCTAACTTCGACCGATCCTGAAGCGCGCATGCCGTACCACGCGCCGCCGCTTTCTCCGCAACAGATTTCGTTGCTTCGTCAGTGGATTAAAGAGGGAGCGAAGTGGGAGGACCATTGGGCCTTCGTTGCCCCCAAGCCACAACCGTTACCCGTGGTGAAACGATCGGAGTGGGCGCGTCAACCGCTGGACCGATTCGTTCTCGCGCGACTGGAGAAGGAGGGGCTCGCGCCCTCGCCGGAAGCGGAGAAGGCATCGTTGCTGCGTCGGGTTTCTTTGGACCTTACGGGCCTGCCGCCCACACCGGAGGAACAGGCAACGTATCTGGCTGATCCCTCGCCCAATGCCTATGAGAAGCAGGTCGATCGTCTGCTCGGCTCGCCGCATTATGGGGAACGTTGGGCGGCATTATGGCTGGACTTGGCGCGGTACGCAGACAGCAAAGGGTATGAAGCCGATCGGGATCGGCCTGGCGTCTGGCCATACCGCGATTGGGTCATTGACGCTTTCAACCGCAATCTTCCCTACGATAAGTTTGTGATCGCGCAACTGGCAGGAGATTTGCTCCCCGACGCCACCTTTGATGATCAGATCGCTACTTCATTTCACCGCCAGACACCCAACAACGATGAGGGTGGAACCGACGATGAGGAGTTCCGCCTAGTGGCGGCGATGGATCGCTCGGCGACCACGTGGTCCGTACTGAATGGCCTCACCATGAATTGCGTGCAGTGCCACTCACACCCCTACGATCCCATTCGCCACGCCGAGTATTACAAGTCTCTGGCCTTCTTTAATACCTCCAGGGATGCCGACCTCCCCGAGGACACGCCCGTCTTGTATGTTCCGAAAGACAAAACCAGCTATGCAGAGGCTACGCGCCTTCAGCAAGAGATTGCGACGCTGACGCATTCGGTGGTGGATTTGGGTCGACAGATGGGGGACCAGGCACAATGGAGACCCTTGCCGATCACCGCGGCGTCCGCCAGCGAGGCGCACGCTCTGCTTTGGGAGGCGGATCAGTTGGAGCGACAGCTTGCACGTCTGCCGGACGAGAAGATATCGGCCAAGAAGAAGGAAGCCAAGCGGAAGGATTTCCTCAAGGCCATTGCCGAAACCAGAAAATTGGCGCGCTCCAAAGCAGGGAATAAGCCTGTAGCTTTCCAGATTCATGATGGAGAGATACGGGCCGCCGCCAACACCCCGGGAAAATCGGTTTATGAACTGACGGCGACTGCGGATGCGCCTGTGATTACCGCATTGCGCATCGAAGTATTGCCCACGAACAGCGAAGCAGCCCGCCACACGCCCGAAGTCGGTTTTATTGTCAACCAGATCGACGCCTGGATCGTACAGCCGAACGGCCGTCAGAATAAGATCCTATTTCGCTATTTCATTTCTGATTCTGAAGAGAATCTGGAGGCGGCGGTGGGACGGGCAGCCAAGTCGGGGCAGAAGTCCACAGACCCGGAAACGGGCGGCTTTGCTGCGAATCCAAATCTTTTTCTTCCGCGGTGGACGATAGGAGCCCCCGCTTCGCCTTTGTGGCTACCCCGAGGCAGCCGCTTGAAAGTTCATCTGACACAAGCGGAGAACGTCAGCGACAAGCCTGCACTCGTAAGACGTGCGCGCCTGGCAGCCAGTGCGGATTCGCGTTGGTCAGCGCTGGCGCAGGACCATGACTATGGCGCCAGACTTACACAGCTCCTAAGCCTGACTCGCCAATTGCAGAAGATTCGTAACGTCGAAACTCCCGTAATGGTGGAGCAGGCGGCCTACGAAACAAGGGAGACCCTGGAATTCGAGCGCGGAAACTTTCTCACCAAGACAGGCCCCGCCCTTACTCCGGATGTCCCCGGATTATTTCCAAAACTTCCTGCCGGTGCGCCCCGCAATCGATTGACACTTGCGAAGTGGTTCTTTACGCCGGAGCAGCCCTTGACTGCACGCACAGCGGTGAACCGCTATTGGGAGCAATTGTTCGGCACGGGAATTGTCGAGACGCTGGAGAATTTTGGGAGTGTGGGCGAAGAACCGAGTCATCCCGAATTGCTCGATTGGTTGGCACTGCATTTTCAGAACGACCTCCAGTGGGACATGAAGGCGTTATTACGCGAACTGGTTACCAGCGCCACTTATCGTCAGACGGCTAAAGCTAGCCAGGCGCTTATCGAAAGAGATCCGCGCAATCGCTTGCTGGCGCGCGGTCCGCAGCAGAGACTCACCGCAGAGATGGTTCGGGATCAGGCTCTAGTAGCCAGCGGGCTGCTCACCGACACCATGGGCGGGCCTCCGGTCATGCCCCCGCAGCCCGAGGGAGTATGGAACTCCGTTTATAACGATAGCAAATGGGTGGACGCGACCGGCCCGAACCGTTATCGGCGGGCGATTTACACGTTTATCAAACGCACCAGCGGCTATCCCAGCTTTCTCACCTTCGATGCCTCGGATCACGATGTGAGCCTGGCACGGCGGATACCCACCAACACACCGTTGCAGGCTTTGGTGACGCTGAACGATCCGGTATACCAGGAAGCTTCCGAAGCGCTTGCCAAACGCATGATGAGGACAACAGATGCTCTTGACGGGCGTCTGAGATATGGCGCACGCTCAGTTTTGTCGCGCGATGCGACAGACGGCGAGCTGGCGATTTTGAGCAGATTATACGAAGCTGCTCTCAAAGCGCCGGCTACGTCCAACGAAGGGAAGAGCGCCGTGAGGGCGAAAGGAACCTCAAGCAAAGAACTGGCGGCGCTGACAGCCGTGGCCAGCGTTCTGTTCAATCTCGATGCTGCTTTGACCAGGTGATCCCCATGTCAAATTCCAAAGTCAGGCCGAATAATCGAACGGGAGGGGAAGGGAACTCGGAAATGCATCCCGAACTGCGGATGGCATTGCTGCAGGCGCAAACTCGCCGTCATTTCTTGCGGACCCTGGGCAGCGGTCTTGGGACTCTGTTTTTGGGGACGTCGATGGCAAAGTATGCCGGAGCCTCGAATGATGCTGGCCGCTCCGAAGTCGGCAGTCTCGACTTCACGCGCGACGCATCCAGCCCGCTGGCCGCATTGCCGCCTCAGTTTGCTGCCAAGGTCCGGCGTGTCATCTATCTGCACATGGCCGGGGCGCCGAGCCAATTGGAACTCTTCGAACACAAGCCTGACTTGAAACGCCTCGACGGCCAAGATTGTCCCGCGTCCTTCTTGGCGGGCAAGCGTTTCGCATTCATCAGTGGGGTTCCCAAACTCTTGGCGTCGCAGTACCCGTTCCACCAGGTCGGACAGAGCGGCCAATGGATTTCCGACCGCCTGCCGCACCTGGAACAGCAAATTGATGATCTTTGCTTCATCAAGTCCATGCATACCGACCAGTTCAATCACGCACCCGCGCAACTATTGGTACACACGGGCAATGCACGCCTCGGCTACGCTTCGCTTGGTTCCTGGGTGCTTTACGGACTGGGTACGGATAATCAGAATTTGCCTGGATTCATCGTGTTGCTTTCGGGTGGTAAGTCTCCGGACGGCGGCAAGCAACTGTGGAGCTCCGGCTTCCTGCCCAGTGTTTACCAGGGGGTGCAATGCCGTTCGCATGGCGAACCCGTACTGTATCTCGACAACCCCCCGGAAGTGAGCCGGCCGTTGCGGCGCACCATGTTAGACGCGATTGATCAAATCAACCAGCAAACCTACGCCGCGTTCGGAAATCCCGAGACTATCACGCGCATCGCCCAGTACGAGCTGGCGTTTCGCATGCAAATGGACGCCACCGATGCCATGGATATCCGCAAAGAGCCCGCTTCGGTACGCGAGAAGTACGGATCAAAGCCGGGCGAGGCCAGTTTCGCCAACAATTGTCTGGTGGCACGGCGCTTGGCGGAGCGGGGTGTGCGATTCATTCAGCTCTACCATTGGGGATGGGATTCTCATGGGGCAGATCCAAAGGAAGCGCTGAACCTCGGTTTCGCCGACCGTTGCCGTGAAGTGGATCAACCGACTGCGGCTCTGTTAGCTGATCTCAAAGAGCGTGGCATGCTCGAGGACACGCTTGTCGTCTGGGGCGGAGAATTCGGCAGGACGCCTATGCGCGAAAATCGCAATGGTCAAGAGATGAAGTACGTTGGCAGGGATCACAATCCGGGGGCGTTCACGATTTGGATGGCTGGCGGCGGGGTCAAATCCGGATTGACCCACGGCCAAACCGATGAGATGGGATACGAAATCGTAAAAGATCCGGTCGAGATCCGCGACCTGCACGCGACGATGCTTTACCTGCTGGGGTTCGACCATCGGAAGCTTCACTATTCCTTTCAGGGTCTGGAACAGAAGTTAACCAGCGTGAAACCAGCGCGCGTCGTGGCTGAGATTTTGGCATGAGGAACTTCCCCAACCTCTGCCCGGGCAACTTCCGAAGGTATCTGCGCTCATGACATTGTGGGGGCACCGCATCTCCGGGCAGTTTGGCTTAGGCTTGCTCACGCTGGCACCCATTTTGATTGTGGCAGTTCTGTTGGTGCTTTTTCCACCCGACGGAAACGAGCGCGCGGAGTGGGCGCAATTCATTGGGCGGTTTCATCCCTTGGCCGTCCACCTCCCCATTGCCCTCATTCTGCTGGTACCCCTCCTGGAATTGGCGGGGTTAAGCAACCGCCTTTCCTATTTGCGCCTGTCTGCTGGCTTTGTGCTTGGTCTGGCGACGCTCGGGGCGACCGTGGCCGCGATTCTGGGATGGTGTCTGGGACGAAGCGGTGGCTATTCCGGACCGCTGGTAACACAGCACATGTGGGGCGGCATATCGCTCGCTGCAGTCTGCTGGGTGTGTTGGATATTGCGCGAGCGCATCGGCGAACAGAGATCGGACCTTATCTATGGAGTTGCGCTTGCGGCTGGTGTTGGTCTTGTGCTCTGGACAGGCTACCGGGGTGGGCAATTGTCTTTAGGCGAGGATCATCTCACTGAGCACATGCCGGGCAGGTTGCGTCAGGCGCTGGGTCTGTCGAATAGCAGAACAGCATCATTGGCGAGTGCCGGACCAAACACGTTTTACGGCGCACGAGTTGAGCCCATCTTCGAGGGACGCTGCGTCACATGCCACGGCCCAAACAAACATAAAGCAAACCTTAGGCTCGACAGTTACCGGGCTGTGATGCGAGGCGGCAAGGATGGGCCAATCGTCCGCGCCGGGAACGTTCAAGGCAGCGATCTCTTTCGCCGAATTACATTGCCTATCGGCCACGACGACTTCATGCCCAAGGAAGGCAAGCGGCCCTTGTCACCGGACCAGGTGAAACTGATCGAACTGTGGATTGGCGCCGGCGCTTCGGGCACGCTGCCGGTGGATGCCATCAAGGACGCGCCTGCTGGTTCGGCATCCCAGACGGCAGTCGCCGAAGTGACGTTTGAGGAGATTGACACTGCCGCAGTTACCAAACTGAGGGCGGGAATCACACCAGTGCTCGCGCCGCTACAAAAGCGATTTCCGAACATTTTGGAATACGAGTCACGAGGGTCTGCCAACCTGATTCTGAATGCCTCAACCTTGGGACCTAAGTTTGGGGACAGCGATTTGGAAGGCTTGGCTCCGCTGGCTGAACACATTACGTTAGCCGATCTTTCTCGCACTGCGATCACCGACCGGTCTGCGTCCGCTATTGCCGCTATGAAACAGCTACGCGTCCTTCGGCTCATGCATACGAGGATCACCGACAGCATGGTGCAACGCTTAGGTACCCTGGATCAACTCGAATCGTTGAATATTTTCGACACGCCGGTCACACCTGCGGCTCTGTCGACAATTGCAAGGCTCCCGAAGTTGGCGCACTGTTATGCTGCTCAGACCGCGATTCCAACCCGGACCGCCGTGCCACAGGGTTTGATCGGCAAGCTTGTGTTTTGAGTTCACTTTTCCCGATGGTGCGTGCGTGAAGAGGCCGCTGTGAATGATTCAGTGGGTCTCGAATAGATACAGCCTCTTTAAGCCGGGTTTGGCTTGCAGATCGGCAATCCCGTTGCGCGTAACCCTCGTCTCAGTCAGATTGAGTGATTCTAACTTCTCGAGCTTCGCGAGTTCTTTCACTCCAGCCGAAGTCACCGCGGTGGTGGAAAGATCGAGAAATCTCAGGTTGGAAAAGTTTGCGATTGCTTGCATGCCTTTGTCGGTAACCTTCGTGCGGGCGAGCTCCGCATCCACGATCAGGTTGGCGACAGGCGCAAGCTGCGCTAAAGTCGCATCGTTGCAACGCTCCGGCGCGCTCAGCGTGCGAAGGATCAGTCCGTCGGTCGGGTTCTGCGAGCGTGGGACTAGACGCACACCCAAGGAACCTTCAAGATCCGCAATCAGCTTCAATTGAGGGCGGTAGTCAGCAGTAAGCGGCGATGAAGTCATATTCTTCTCGGGGGACGGCGGTAATCCCTGGATTGCTGCCTCTGCAACGTGCGTCGTCGCTCCCGATGCAATCCATAGTTCGATGATTTTCGTTTCCGCCGCACTTAATGCCGGCTTTCCCTCTGCCGGCATGAAGTCCTTGCTGTCGTGGGGCAGGGTGACACGCCGAAAGAGCTCGCTCTTGCTGGGTTCACCGGGGTGAATCACCGGACCATCCTTGCCTCCACGCATCGCATGGTCGTAGCTGTCGAGTCGAAGCTTGCCCTTGAATTTCCCGGCATTGTGGCAGAGCACGCATTTATCCTCGAAAATCGGCTGTACCCGCATAGCATAGAAGCTGGTCGGGTCAACCTCGGTTGGTCGCTCGGGACCAAGCCAGCGATGCAGTGGCCCAGGCAAATGCTCGGTCAAAAAGGTATCGCCGTGAGTCAATTTGCCGCCCTGGTCGCTCGTCCAGATCATCAGCCCGACCGTCGCCAACAAGGCGACCGCATAGGCACTTCGCTTCCAACCATACAGGACCCAGCAGCCGAGGCTCGCGGCTGCGAGTGAGATGCCGCCCCACATATGCCGTGTGACTAACGAGCCTTCATAGCCTCCGCTCCAGGCCAGCAGCCATCCGAGCCACGCAGATGCAATCGCAGCAACCGTTGCTAGTCCCAACACAAACCCCGCTGATTGACGCTGGTGCCAGCCCTCGCGAGCAAAACCCGCGCCTTCGAGTACCAGCACAAGCAACAGCAATGCAATAGGGAGATGCACTGCGAGGGGATGGAATCGGCCCAGGAACTGGGCGAGTTCGGCTCGTTGCCCGCCGTCCGGCGGAGCGTAGACCAAGAGGATGAGCAGCGGGGAAATCGCGGCGGTACCGACGCCCAGTATCCACGCGCGGACTCGAAGTGGCATGCGAATTCCGTTACGTCCTGCGCAGAAGTGTGATTCGCCCGATCGGCAGCCACTCGGCTACGAGGATGTCGCCGTTGTGCAGAAAGATAGCATCATGAGGCGTGATGAATGTTCCGGGAGTAAATTGCGCGCGCGACTGGCTGCGGCGCGAACCCACTTCGCCATTCTCAGCCTTTCCATCGCCCAGTTGCGCAACCACCTTGAACTCGCGATCGAGAATACATACCTGACTATCCAGAGCGGGGCACACCATCCACTCACCCTGGGTCTGAAAATTGCAAGGCATTCGCAGGTGCGCCTCGTCCTTAATCGTCCGCAAATGAACGCCGTCAAGTGTGAAAGTCTGGATGCGGCGGTTTCCGCGGTCAGCCACAACGAGCACTGGCGTCGCTCCCCGTGGGTCCACCCATTGTCCATGTGGGTTGTCCAACTCACCATCGCCGTGTCCGGGCTTGCTGATCTCCCCGAGGAATTTTCCGGTAAGCGAAAACCGCAGCATGTGGTTCGAGCCGTAGCCATCGCCCACGTAAAAATCACCATTCGGAGCGAATGCGACATTCGTGGGCACGAAGTCGATCGGCCGCTCCATATAGTTCGCGTCTTCTCGGGGATAGCCATGCACCCATGTTACTTCGCCTGTGAGCGTGGTTTTTACCACCTTGCAACGGTTGATGTCGCAATGGTAGAGGAATTCTGTTTTCCCCTCGCGGCGCAGCTTCAATCCGTGCGCTCCACCTCTGAACTCCTCGCCAAAGGCACGAACGAAGCGGCCTTTCTCGTCGAAGACAACGATCGCCTCGCCGCGCATACTCGATTTGTGCACAGTGTGCCCAACATAGATGTGTCCCTGCTCATCTTGGCAAAGTCCGTGGGTGTCTCCCCACACCAACCCTTCTGGCGGGACCAGCCAGTCGTGGACACACTCGTAAGTATGCGGGCCGGAACCAAGCACGGGAGGGCGAGAGCTTGATTTGTCAGAAGACTGAACGTAGAAAGACGGCAGTGCCGCCGCCAATGCAGTCGCGGAGCATGCTGCCAGGAACGATCGGCGAGTATGTTTGTTCATAGCGGCAGATAGAAACTTAACTCAATAGACCGGTCACTACCTTTGCCGGAACCACTCCGGTGAATTTCTGGTCCAGTCCTTGAAACTTGAATGTGAGCTTCTCATGGTCAATGCCCAACAGATGCAGCAGTGTGGCATTGAAGTCCCGCACATGCACCGGATCGCGAACGATGTTGTAGCAATAGTCGTCCGTCTCGCCATAGGCGATGCCTGGCTTCACGCCGCCGCCGGCCAGCCAACTGGTGAAGCAGCGCGGATGATGGTCCCGTCCGTAGTTGTCCTTCGAGAGTCCGCCCTGACTGTAAACCGTGCGGCCGAACTCCCCTCCCCAAATGACCAGCGTATCGTCGAGCATCCCGCGGCGCTTCAAGTCAGTGACCAAGGCATAGGTGCCACGGTCCGTAGCCGCGCATAGTTTGGGCAACATGCCAACACAATCGCCGTGCACATCCCACCCGCGCTGATAAATCTGCGTAAAGCGTACGCCGCGCTCTGCCATCCGCCGGGCGAGAAGGCAATTGTGAGCAAACGTTCCCGCTTTCTTTGCCTCTTCACCGTAAAGCGTCCAGGTGCTCGCCGGCTCGTCGCGCATGTCGACCAGTTCAGGCACGGAAGTTTGCATGCGAAACGCCATCTCATACTCCCGAATCCGGGCGTGAGTTTCCGGATCTCCGAGATCCTCATATGTAAGCTGGTTGATGGCATTCACGCTGTTAACCAACTCACGCCGCGTTCCACTATTCATGCCCTGGGGATTGTCGAGATACAGAACGGGAGCGCCCTCCGAGCGGAAGGCCACGCCAGAGTGCTCGTTGGACAGAAATCCGCTGCTCCACAACTTCGGAGAAATGGGCTGCTGATTGGAATGAGGAATCAACGCGGAGTTGAGTACAACAAAGGTTGGAAGGTTCTCGTTCATACTGCCCAGACCATAGGATAGCCATGCGCCCAGGGAAGGTTTGCCGGGAACCATATTGCCCGTATTCATCAGAAGGATCGCAGGCTCGTGGTTGATTGCGTCAGTTTGCATGGAGTGCACAAGCGTGAGGTCATCCACCATCTTCCCGGTCCAGGGAAGCAGATCGCCCACCCAGCGCCCCGATTCACCGTGCTTCGCGAATCCCCAGTGGGACGGGGCGATAGGGAAACGGGCCTGGCCGGCAGTCATACCCGTAAGCGCCTGGTTGCCGCGAACGGAGTCGGGAAGATCTTTGTCGTAAAGCGCGGAGAGCCCGGGCTTGTAATCCCACATGTCCATTTGCGGAGGGGCGCCAGACATGAAGAGATAGATGCAGCGCTTCGCCGCGGGGGGAAAGTTCGGCAAACGCAATGATGCAGGGCCAAACTGCGCGGATTCCGAGGCATCGGCCACGCCATCCAGCAATCTGTTGCCCATCAGCACCGCTAATCCCGCCCATCCCAGGGTTTTGCCCATGCGGCCAAGGAAATGCCGGCGGCTTGCGAGACGATGCCACTCATCACGCAGAGACTTTGGTATAGGAAGGTCGTAAACCGAGGGGCCTTCACCGTGGTCATCGCAACAAACATGTCCGGGCAACGGTTTTTGAGAATTCATTTGTTCACCACCGCATCCAGATTCAGAGCCGCGCTGGAAACCAGCATCCAAGCCGCCAGTTCTGGCGCCGGGATGGCTCTATCGATCTTACTTTCGCCGACATTCAACAGCCGGGCTGCGGCTGCCGGGTCTTCAGAGTAAGTTGCCCTGAATTTTGAGAGAGCGCTGTCGAGGACAGCTCTTTCTCTGGAACTCCAGTCACGTGAGAGCAGCACTCGGCCAAGATAGCTCAGCCGGGCATCCACGTTTGAGGACTCGTGAATCACGCGTTCCGCCAGCTTGCGCGACGCCTCCAGGCGCAACGGCTCGTTCATCGCCACCAGTGCCTGCAACGGAGTATCGGTGCGCTGACGGCGAGTGCACGCGGCGTCACGCATCGGCGAGTCGAAGGTGTCCATATCAGGCATCGTGGCCATGCGCTTCCAGAAGCTGTAGAGGCTCCTTCTGTAGAGTGAGTCGCCGTGGTCCTGCACATATTTTCGCGTGTTGCTGGCGTCGTGGCTCCCGTCCCAGATGCCCGGCGGCTGATAGGGTTTCACGCTGGGACCGCCGAGTTTCTCCACCAGCAGGCCGCTGGCTGCCAGCGCGGTATCTCGCAGCATCTCACTATCCATGCGGAAACGCGGCCCCCTGGCGAGGAGACGATTCTTCGGATCCTTTTCTCCGAGCTGCGGGCTTACACGCGCAGATTGCCGGTATGTTGCCGATAGAACCAGTTGCTTGTAAAAGCGCTTCACATCCCAACCGCTGTCCCGGAAGTCCACCGCCAGCCAGTCGAGCAGTTCCGGATGACTTGGCCGCGCACCCATGACACCAAAGTCCTCGGTAGTTTCCACGATGCCCGTCCCAAATATTTCCTGCCACATGCGGTTGACCGTCACCCGCGCGGTCAGCGGATTGGTGGGGCTCACCGTCCACTCCGCCAGCCCACGCCGATCCGGGGGTGCACCCGGAGGCAACGGCGGCAGAAAATGCGGCACTGCGGGGCGCACCCGCTCCGTGCGCGCGTTGTAGACTCCACGAGTCAACATATCCGCATAGGCCAGTCCCGGACCCTCCTCGCTGACCAACGTGATATCGCCGTCCTTTGAAAGCCTGTCGAGTTCGTTGTTGAGCGCCGGCAGCTGCGCTGTCAGCGAGCGCGTGGGTTCATCGCGCTCCGCAAAATAAAAGTCGCTCACAACTTTGAATTCATCGTCCGACCACGCAGAAGGCGGCTTCTGGACAATCTCCGAGACATAGTCCTCAAACGGGACGCGTGCCGCTTCGTCCGACGCGAGCTCGCGTGCATAGAAACGAAAGTCCTGGAAGGATGACTGCCGGAGCGGGTCGGCGTCAGGAAACATCCGCCCGAAGGTCATCGGCACCGACGTGCGCACTGTTCCGTCGAGCTTGTCTTTGACTACCTTTAACTCCTGAGGCTGGCCGTCAACGTAAAGCTTCACGCCACTGGCCTTGCCCGAGCCGGAATAGGTCGCAGCAATGTGGTTCCAGCGCCCCTCGATCAAAACCTTCTCTTTGGTCTGGACGGTAGCTGCATTACGGGTACCCGCGTGCGTGATTGTAAATGCCAGCTTGCGTTGGTTGATGCGGAGTTGCCATCCTCGCGCATCCTCTTTTGCATTGGCTCGTGCCAACATTACGCCGTTCGGCAGCTTGGCGTCTTTGGATTCGAGCGGCCGCAAGTCAGGACGCAGCCAGAAAGCGACAGTAAATGGCTGATTCCCTTCAACGTCACCGACGTCAGGCAAATCCAGCCGGGTGCCTGTGTCCATTCGCATGTAAGGCCAGAGCCATATTCCCTCGCCCCAGATCACCGGGTTCTCCGTCGCGGAAGCGCCCTGCGGCTTGGCAGCGGGCGCGGAGTTAACGAAGGTCATACCTTTTTGTTCATCGAAACGGAAGCGTACCTTCAATTCCGTCGTGCTTACCGGTAGCGGTCGTGACTTGGACTCCTGCACCCATGTGGGCACAAGCTCGCGTGCCCGTGCGCGCCGCTGATTGATCTGACTCTCCAGCGCAGAGCGTTTTGCCAGAATCTGCTCGTAGGCCGCACGATTATTCTCCTTCGGCACACGGATAAACGGCGGCCAGTCCTCCCGATCATCATTCGACGGATTTTCCGTCAGATTGTTGAAGAACGCAGTGAGTCTGTAGAAGTCGTTCCGGGTGATTGGGTCAAACTTGTGATCGTGGCAGACTGCACAGCCAGTGGTCAGACCCAGAAACGCCGCCCCAAACGCCTCGGCGCGTTCGCGTTTGTTATTCACGCGCAGCTCTTCGATAAGGGATCCGCCCTCACCGGAACTGATACCTGCACGCAGAAAGGCTGAAGCCACCAGCATATCCAGATTTTTCGCCGGCAACATATCTCCCGCGATTTGCTCTTTCACGAACTGGTCGAACGGCTTGTTCTGGTTGTAGGACTTGATCACGTAGTCGCGATAAGGCCAAATGCTGCGGAAATTATCCAGATGTAGCCCCTGGGTGTCCCCGTAACGCGCGACATCCAGCCAGTAATGTGCGCGATGCTCGCCATATCGTGGACTCGCCAGCAAGCGGTCCACTACTTTTTCGTACGCATTCGCGGATCCGTCCGTCAGGAATGCTTTCACTTCTTCCGGCGGGGGAGGCAGGCCCGTAAGGTCGTAAGTGACGCGTCGAATCAGGGTCGGCCGATCGGCCTCTTCCGAGGGCGCTAATCCTTCCTTCTCCAGTCGGCTGAGGATGAAACCGTCAATCGGGTTTTGTGCCCACTTATGATTCTTCGTCTGCGGAATCGTTGGGCGTTTCGGCGCTATGAACGACCAGTGTTCCTCGTAGACCGCACCTTCCTTCACCCACCGGCGCAACAGCGCGATCTGTTCCGGCTTGAGGGTCCGGTGAGCTTCCGGAGGGGGCATTCGCTCTTTCGGATTGGTCGACTCAATCCGGCGCACCAGAGGACTCTTATCCGGATTTCCTCGGAAAACTGCAGGACCAAATTTCTCGTGGGGCGCGAAGGCGAATTCCCCACGGTCCAGCCGCAGACCGGCCTTCCGTGCGCCCGGGTCGGGGCCATGGCACGCATAGCAGTTTTCCGAAAGAATCGGTTGGATAGTCTCGTTGAACGACAATCTTTTGGGCCTGAACGTGGTGGCCGCGCGGTGAATCCCCCACCAGGTGACGGCGATCCCGAGGAAGACAGTCAGTGCAATCCAGAAGGCGCGAAAGCGTGCCCCCCTCGGATCGTCTTTCCCCGTCTCTTCTGTTCCTTTGCTCACTATGCGCTGTCCCTCCATTTGGGTGACAGTTGGCGGCTTCAGAGTCTCCAAGAAATAGTATGCCCGCCGCTCGCCCTACGGAAAGGGTGAAAAAACATCCACCGCGGTCCAGGGGTGTTCGTATTGTGGCACGTGTCCCGGGCGGGGTATGACCTGCAGCTTCGATTGTGGGATATTAGCTATGCGGCACATCTCTATCAGGGTCTCCCCCAGATCAGCAGTACGGGAGAGTTAAGACATGAAGCTGATTCGATTTGGTGAAACAGGCCGAGAGGCTCCAGGAATTGTTACCGACGACGCCACGCGTCTGGATGTTTCCGCCTTCGTGCGCGACTATGACGAATCGTTCTTCGCAAACGACGGACTATCCGGCCTGAACCAATGGTTGAAAGAAAACGCCGCTTCCGCGCCGCGAGTTGCACAATCTGTCCGGCTGGGACCAGTGATCTCCCGCCCTAGCAAAATTATCTGTATTGGGTTGAACTTTCGGGACCACGCCAAAGAAAGCCAGATGGAGATTCCGAAAGAGCCCGTCATGTTCTTCAAAGCTACGACCTCACTCGTCGGGCCAGACGATGATCTGGTAATTCCGAAGAATGGACAAAAAGTGGATTGGGAAGTCGAATTAGCGGTCGTAGTCGGCAAGAAGGGCACCTATATCGAGAAGGAGGATGCGCTCGAATATGTGGCGGGCTACGTTCTGCACAACGATTATTCCGAGCGTGCGTTTCAGCTCGAGCGTGGCGGACAATGGGTCAAGGGAAAGAGTGCGGATACGTTCGCTCCACTGGGGCCGTTTCTGGCGACGCGTGACGAAATTCCCGGCACCAGCTGCTTGAAAATGTGGCTCAAAGTTAATGGCGTTTTCCGGCAACGCAGTTCTACCGGCGAGATGATTTTTGATGTAGCTACACTCGTCAGTTACGTCAGCCAATTCATGACCTTGCTGCCCGGCGATGTGATCAGCACCGGAACGCCGGCTGGAGTCGGATTGGGCATGAAGCCGCCGCAATATCTGAAGGAGGGCGACGTCGTTGAATTGGGGATTGACCAGCTTGGAGAGTCACGACAGTCGGTGGTGGCGTGGCAGCCCGCAACCGCCGAGGCAGGTGGTTCGCGTCCGGCGAGATAGGACTGTCCCTGGATATCACTTACATCGTTCAAAGTCCAACATAAGGCCGACCCGAGCCTTTTCAGGGCGTTTCGGGCCGCCAGCGGACACTGTCCAAGATCTACTGAGATAGAGGCTCTATCGAAACTTCCTTGAAGTAGACCTCGGATCCAGGATGGTTTTGAAGACCGATGTAGCCCGAGTCCTGCCGCGGCCCTCGATCGGGATCAGAAGATCCAGGATGTTTCGGTGGCACAGGCTGTCCCTCGGTAAAGTCGGTGACTTTAATCCCGTTGAGATACACCGTGGTGCGCGGCCCATCAATTGTTATCTCCAACAAATTCCACTCGCCGATTGGCTTGATCGGGCGCGCGAGAGCTTTTGTGAACGTGTAAAGGACTCCAGTGCATGAATAATCGTCGGGCCAGTCGCCAATCTCAACCTCATAACCTCGGTTGACCGGCATCCACGGTTCTGTTGGCCGCTCAGGTATACGAATGAAGACTCCTGAGTCTGATTCCTTCCCAGTGAGCTTGAAGACAATTCGAATGGTCGCATGGCCAATCTTCTCGCGCGTGTACCAAAGCAAACCCATCCCACCGCGTGTCTTCATCATCCCGTCTTCTACAACGAAAGAGCCGGGACCGGCGTGTTGCCAGCCCTCAAGATCCTTTCCATTAAACAGAGCTCGTTTCGAGTCTTGAGCCGATAAGGAAGCGGCAATCGCCACGACGAACAAGGTCATTGCCATTCCAAGCGTCTCAGACTTCCGTGAATTGCCTACGATCATTGGACCCTTCTCGTGTTTGAGGACGATTACATGAATCAGTATAACGGGTGACATTGAGCGCCAATTCGCGCATGGTCCGATTGATCCGCCCCGTCTCGGACGATTTCACGGTGTATGCTTCAGTTGCTTGACACCGCGTTCCGAGCAGTGCTACAAGGCGCAAAGCAACCGCAATCAGCGATTGCATCAGGAGTTTCGAATGGGCGGACAGGGAATGGAACGTCGGGAAATCCTCCGATTTATCGGCATCGCGTCAGTGGCCGCGACCTTTCCCGGATTCCATCAATGGGCGTTCGCTTGCGCTCATCATCAGGAAGCGGCCGCGGCGACGACTAATACCGGTCTTTACAAACCGCTTTTTTTCTCCCCACCCCAATTCAGAATGGTTGAGCATCTCGCGGAGATCCTCATCCCGGAAGACGACACACCTGGAGCCGAGAAGGCAGGCGTGGCTGAGTTCATCGACTTCATGGTGGCCAACCGGGTTCCGGTCAGTGCATCCCGTGACATTCGTTCAACCGAGGACGCGATTGAAATGGGAAATGAGGCGCAACGCCGGTTTCTCGCGGGCCTTGGCTGGATGAACGCACGCAGCCATTCAGAATTCGGCCGGGAGTTCATGGACTGCACTCCCGAACAGCAGAACGCTCTGCTGGAAGAACTGGCTTACAAGGCGAAGTTCAAACCCACAACGGAGAGTGGACGCGCGTTCTTTCAGATGGTCCGGGATTACACGGTTGTCGGTTACTACACAACCAAGATTGGATTAGAGAGCCTGGGTTATCCCGGGCTTCGGACAGTGTGGCCAAAGATGCCAGGGTGTCCGCATCGTGACGATCCCGAACATGCAAATCTTCGTGAACCGGGAAGTCGGAGTGCTTCCACTCCAACAGGCAAGAACTAGACAGGGAAGATCCAAGCGGGGGTTGTTTTCATTGACGACAAAAATCTATGACGCAATTGTGGTAGGAACGGGTGCCGGTGGCGGCACTGCCATGAAGGTCCTGTGCGAAGCAGGACTGAAAGTGTGTGCCATCAACTCGGGGCCGCGCACCGATCCCGCAGAGGATTATCGGCAGCACAGGCAAGTTTACGACCTCAAGTTTCGGGGATACGGCAATCCCCTGCGTCTCGAGGGCAAGGCGCACCAAGAGCCATACTCCGTGGAAGAATCCGAATACAGCGAAGGCAGAGATCTTTTCGAACACGACATTGCTTATTCAACCGCTCCAGGCACTGACTGGTACTGGAAGCGTTGCAAAGCGACCGGCGGGAAGGCCAATTTTTGGGGGCGCTCCTCGGCACGCTTCGGCGATATCGATTTCAAGGCTGCAGATCTGGACGGCATCGGCGAGAACTGGCCGGTCGACTACGCGGAGATTTCGCCTTGGTTTTCGAAGGCCGAACGATACATGGGAGTGGCCAGCACGATTCAGAACCGGCCGAGCAATCCCGATGGCGAGTATTTGCCCCCGATGCCTTGGCGTTGCATTGATTACATCATCCAGAAAGGCGCCGAAAGGATTGGCGTTCCGTATTTGCCGGACCGCTGCGCCCAACTGACGGTGGACCACAACAATCATCCTGCGTGTCACTACTGCGGAAATTGCAGCCGCGGTTGTGATGTCGGATCCTTTTTCTCTCCCACGTGGTTCACCATCCCAGACGCCGAAGCCACCAAGAATCTCACGTTACTCACAGACGCTCTGGTAAGAAATGTCATTACCGACGAAAACGGTTTGGCGAGAGGAGTGGCGTACATCGACCGCGGGACTCGGCAAGAGGTGGAAGTCTATGCGAAGGTGGTTGTACTTGCGGCTTCTTGCGTGGAGACGGCGCATATCATGTTGAATTCGAAGTCGCGCCACTGGCCTACGGGAATCGCGAATTCGAACGGACAGCTCGGGCGAAATCTATGCGATCATTTGTACGGCTCCCCGGGATACGGATACTTGCCGAAGCTGCTTGGCCAGCCTGCGACTCCCGACAACATTGCGGACTCTACCGTCGCCTGGATGCCGCGCTGGCAGAATCTGAAAAATCCACACGAAGAGAAATTTATCCGAGGCTATTCGGTTTACATGGGGGGCGGTTGTGGGGAGTTCCCTGGATATTACGGCCAGATAGAAGGATTCGGATCGCAATTCAAACGCGATATCAAGCGCTACTACCCGACCGGCATCGGCGCTCTGATCCAGGCACCGTCGCTCCCCAGCCCGACCAACTACGTCGACATTGATCCGGACAAGGAAGACATTTTCGGAATTCCTCAACTTCGATTTCATTTTCAATGGGGCCAGAACGAACTCTTGATGTGGGAACACTCAAAACGCCTGATGACGGATCTCTTCAAGGCAATGGGTGGAGAGATGTGGGGTATGGACGACGAGCCTAACCGTCCAGGAACCAGTTTGCACGAAACCGGAGTATGCCGCTTTGGAAATGATTCGAAGACGTCGGTTACGAACAAGTGGGCGCAGACTCACGACGTTCCAAATCTCTACATCTGCGACGCCAGCATTTTCCCGAGTCCGACCGATAAGACCACGACCATGCCAATCATTGCCTTCACCATGCGGACGTGTGATCACATGCTGAATAATTTCAAGCAGGACATTCACAAGCGCGCGTAAAGGTAAGAGCTGCCTCGGATTAACCATTCCATAAGCGTGTGCAGCCCGACTCCGAGGAGGAAGCTATGGCCGGGAAAAACAGAATGTCACGCCGGCAATTTGTAACTTCTGCTGCGGCCGTGGCCGCTATTTCATCGTTTCCTGCCCGGAGCGTCTTTGCAGGCGAGATAGGAAAAGGGGCGACAAGCACCAGTGCGCCACAGACGGCGGTCCCTCTGACTGACAATCTCGGATGGAGGGGGCAAGGCGTTGAAAATCTGGCGAAGTCGCCTCACGCCAAGCTCCGAAATGTCCCTGTGCGCGCGGTGACGATCCAGAGTGGATTCTGGGGGCGACGCCGTGAGATCAACGTCAACAAGAGCATCCCCACCATGCACGATCTGCTCGAAGCCAATGGCCGCATGAACAACTTTCGCCGGCTTGTGGGCAAGAGCGACGCTGCGCAAACTGGTCCGGTGTATACGGATTCCGACGTCTATAAATGGACCGAGGCCGTCGGTTTTGTGCTGCAATCGGGCGATCGTCCGGAGCTTCGTGCCAGCGCGGAGAAAGCAATTCGCGAGGTCGTGGCCGTGCAAGAACCGGATGGCTATCTGAACACATACTATGTGGACGATCACAAGTCGCTCCGGATGCTGCCGCAAACCCAGACCACCGGCCATGAGCTCTACAACATCGGGCATATGTTGCAGGGAGCAATTGCCTATTATCGGGCGACCGGCGACCGCAAACTCCTCGACGCGGGAATCCGTTTCGTTGACGACTTTCTCCTCCCGAACTACGGTCCGTCTCCCCGGAAGCCGATTGTCTCCGGCCATCCTGAGATAGAAATGGGATTGATCGAGCTCTACCGCATCACTGGCGACAAACGGCAACTCGATCTTGCCGGCTACATCCTGCAGGGAGACAAGCGTATCGAACTTCCGGAACACCGAACCATCTACATGTTTAGCGGGACTCCCTTTACGGAGCGAACAAAACTCGAGGGCCACGCGGTTCGCGCCATGTATGCGTGCTGTGGGGCCTCGGACTATTACATGGAGACAGGCGATGACTCCTATTGGAAGACTCTGAATAGCCTCTGGAACGACATGACGAGCACGAAGATGTACGTCACCGGAGGGGTGGGCTCACGGTCCGATGGGGAAGCCTTCGGGGATGCCTACGAACTGCCAAATTTTCGCGCTTATGGAGAGAGCTGCGCTGCCATCGGTAACATGATGTGGAGCTGGCGCATGCTGGCTGTGACTGGAGACGCAAAGTTCACTGACGTTATCGAGCGCGCACTCTACAACGGCATAAACTCCGGGATGTCACTCGACGGAACGATGTACTGCTATCGCAATCCGCTGGCGTTCGATCCTTCGACCGGAGATAAGATCCGTAACGCATGGTACGACACCACCTGCTGTCCGCCGAATATCGAGCGCATCTTTGGCTCGTTGCCCGGATACTTCTACAGCACCAGCAACGATGGAATCTATGTGCATCTCTATGACAACTCGGAATTGGACTGGCATTTGGAAAATGGCACAGGACTGAAGGTTACGCAGAAGACCGACTATCCCTGGGATGGCAACGTGGAGATCGCGGTAACTCCATCTCAGCCTGCGGATTTTGTCTTTTACCTCCGAATTCCGGAATGGGCCGACCACGCTCAGGTAACGGTAAACGGCAAAGCATTTCCCGGAGCGAAACCGGGCGCGTATCTGGCCATTCGACGCCGCTGGTCATCGGGAGATCGTATCCACCTGCTTGCGGAGATGACACCGCAGGTACTCGAAGCAAACCCGCGAGTGGCCGATGACACTGGCCGTGTCGCTGTCCAGCGCGGTCCCCTCATCTACTGCCTGGAGGAACTTGATCAGCCCGGCGGAGTGGATCTCAGCAATGTGGCGATGGAAGTGGGGAAGCGGCCTGAGTCCGAGTTTCAGACCGAGATGAAGGTCGGCCTGCTGGACGGAGTTCTCTTGCTCCGCCACACGGGTGTGTCCTATGAGCGAAGTGCCTCCGCGAACACGCTGTATCCGCGGTATACGGGAGCTACCGCCAGGACGGCGAGAGTTCCGCTTACATTCATTCCGTACTACGCATGGGCGAACCGACAGGCAACCTCAATGCAGGTATGGACTCCTCTCTTCAAGTCCTGACGAAAGGACGGCAGGTCAACGGCATCGCTGATCTTCTACTACGCGAGAGTCCGTCTCACTGTAAGTTCACAACAAGCTTGGTCACCGAGGCAGGTGGGAAACGATAAGTGAGGACATGCCCCTTCGTTTCGACCGTCCTGGTCTGCGGCACAATAACATCTCGCTGCTCAAACGAGTTGTGGGCGTGGATGTCGGACGAGGTGAGCACGGTGGCGGTCGCCGACTTTATGGTCGCTCCCGGTATTCCGATCTCGGTTTCACAGGCTTCGCTCACATGCGGATTCACCGCCGTGAGCACCAGCACTTTGTCGTGGAGTGACGCCGATCCCGTGAGCCCGGCAAACGAAGCCGGGTTCGCATCGCGCTGGTAGTGAACGCTGGGCGCGGAGAATACAGCGCGCAGAGACTGGCCGCCCTGGTGTGCGGCGTACATATCAAACACATGGCCGACCGGTGTGACGCAGAACTTGTCTTCGTGCGCCAAGTAGGGGCTGTTCAGGCAGTTGATCAGTTGGGCGCAATTGGCCATCGCGATTTTGTCCGGGTGCTGGTTGAAGATGTCCAGCGTCATCCCGCTGAAAACCGCGTCGCGCAAGGTTGGAGTCTGTTCCAGAATGTCGCCCGGCGTCATCTCGCTGCCCGGCCGGTACCACGGACCCCATTCATCCACCACGAGCTTGATTTGGTGTTCGCGGTCGATCTCTCCCATGATCTGCCAGTGTCCGGTGATCAGCGACTCCATTACCTCGCCCTGCCTGAGCAGTTCGTACCAGTCGGCTACATCAAACTTCAGCGCGTCACCTTTACCTGCATTCCAGTCGTGGGTGCGGCCGCGGCTCAGATTCCACGCGTAATAGTGAAGGGCCAATCCGTAAATCGAACGCAACTGGCCCGCCCCCTTGCGGACGATTTCTTCGAGAAAGCCGCGCGTCCAGTCCCAGCTATCGTCGTTTGGTCCCGAGGCGATGAATGACAATTCCTGTCCAAAGCTCGGAACCCAGGTGGTGAAGCGTCGGAATTCGACCGCGTATTCCTGGGCCGTGAAATTACCGCCGCATCCCCAGGATTCGTTCCCGACGCCCCAGAAGCGCACCTGAAAAGGTTCCGTGTTTCCGGAGGCAGCCCGCATCTCGGCAAGGGTTGTGCTACCCGCGGGCGAGTTGCAGTACTCCACCCAGCGGTAGAACTCTTCAGCGGGCAGACTGCGGAGATTCGCTGCAAGATACGGCTGGCTGCCAATTAATTTACAGAAGTGGACGAATTCATTGGTCCCGAATTGATTGGGATCGTATTTGTGAATGGGGGGAGAATTCGGCGGTTCCACTTGTTCCCAAAAGTTCGTGCGGCGGGGACGCTTGTCGGCGGGGCCGATGCCGTCGCGCCAATCGTAACTGTCTGCGAAGCAGCCCCCCGGAAAGCGAATGACCGGGGCCTTGATCTTCCGCATCTGTTCGACTAGTTCCCTCCGTATGCCGTTCACATTCGGAATGCTGGACTTTTCGCCCACCCAAATGCCGTCATAAACCACGCCGCCCAGGTTCTCGGTAAAGTGCCCATAGATGTTCGGTGAGATAGTTCCCAGAGGTTCGTCCAGCAAAACTTCGACTCTGCAATTGCGCGCGGAAGGCCCGCTGGATGCGAAGGAAGAATACTTCGGGACCACTAACATACCTGCTGCCAGAAGGCCATTTCGGAGAAACTCTCTACGTTCAATCATGCTTCACCCGATGTTCAGTTGTTAACTCGACCACTGCAGCAGCGTGTACGAACGTGGTGGGACTTCAAATTTCGTGCGTCCTCCACGCGTCGCAGGCTTGTCGAATGGTTTCGGCTGCACGTTTTGCGGGGCTTCGAAGCTGTTGACCGCTTTGAGATCGTTTCCGGTCAACACCCATGAGGCCAGCACGCGCGTCCCGGGATTATCCTCCCAGACAATTTCGATTTCACGCGCTTTCGATAAATCGCGATTCAGAATGAAAAGGGAAGTCTGGCCAATCTCCGGATTGAGAGTTCCGGCCGCATCGAGATAAGGGACGGGATCCATGTGTAAGACTTCATAGGTCGGCGATTGCACCAGAAGGTTCAGCACCCTTCCGCGCGCAAACTGCAAAGCCCAGCTATAGGGATAATAGATGGTCTGCCGAAACAGGCCCGTCGCATTGGTCATGATGGGAGCGATGACGTTAATCAACTGTGCCAGGCAGGCGATCTTCACGCGGTCGGCATTTCGCAGCAAAGTAATGATGAGCCCGCCCACGAGCAGTGCGTCTTCCAGGTTGTATACCTCTTCCAGCAGATGCGGCGCTTCCTGACGATTTCCGTTCACCGCCGGCCCGCTGCGTTCGCGATACCACACATTCCATTCATCGAAGGAGAGCCAAAGTTTCTTGGGTGATCGCTTGTGCCCGCGGACCAAGTCGCACACAGCCAGGGTTTCGGCGATTTGACGATCCATTGTGAGATTCAAGGCCACGTACTTTTCGCTGTTGCCGCCGGTCTCGTCCGGCGTATTTCCGAAGTAGCGATGCAGGGAAAGCGCATCCACGTAGTCGTAGCACTGCTCCGGCACTTCACGGTCCCACTCGAGATAGGTGGGCATGAGCGGGCCGCTTGATCCGCACGCGATCAGCTGCAACGAGGGATCCACGTAGCGTATCTGGCGGGCCGCGTCCTGGGCTTTCAATCCGTACTCGCTTGCAGTCATGTGCCCAATCTGCCACGGACCATCCATTTCATTGCCGAGGCACCATCGGCGGACATTGTAGGGCACGGCGAATCCATGCTTGCGGCGCAGTTCGCTCCACTGCGTACCTTTCTCCACGTTGCAGTATTCCACCAGCGCCGCGGCGCGCTCCGGAGTGCCGGTGCCCAAGTTGAGTCCCATCAGAGGCTCGGTGCCCACGACCTTGCACCAGGCCATGAACTCGTTAGTGCCGAACTGGTTCGACTCCAGCGAATTCCAAGCCTTGTCCAGCACTCGCGGCCGGTCCTGCTGGGGCCCGACTCCGTCCAGCCAGTTGTAGCCCGATACGAAATTGCCTTCGGGATAGCGAACGATGGGAACGCCCAGTTTCTTCACTTCATCCAGCACATCCTTGCGGAAGCCATTCGAGTCGGACAACTTTGACGGCGGATCATAGATTCCTTCATGAATGGCGCGGCCAAGATGTTCGAGAAACGAACCGAAGAGATTGCGATCGAGTGGAGCTGTCGTGCGCCTGGAATCGATAAAGATGCGGCTCGGCTCGGCAGAATTCGAAGCTCGCATCTGGGCCGACAAGACCCGGCCGAACACAAGGTTTGCGGAGCACGCCAGACCTGCTGTTCCCGCTTGGCGCAGGAACAAACGTCTATCGGCGGAAAACATGATTGCGGCCTCGATGGAAGAAGGTTCAGGCGATTCGAGAAGATATCAAATGGCCGAGCCGGATGCCAATGGTAAACGTTTACACCACGACAGCGACCCGGTCGCGCTGTGGGCGTCGCATTTGGGCGCTCGACGCTTCCGTGCGGATCTGAATTCCGTCACGGAACGGTCGCCGATCGGGTTCTAGGCAGGCCGTAAAACGACTATCTGAGCCCATCTTGGTACAAGCTGTCTTGACTTCAGCCAGACGCGAGTGCTGTGGAGCGTCTTACCACGAGGTTGGTCACAAGTGGGTACTCACTTCCCCGATGCGCGGGAGCCGCCTGTTCCGCTTCGCTAAGCAAGGCGCAAAAAGCAAGCGTCGCCAGTTCTGACTGTGACATCTGCACCGTGGTCAGCGGCGGCGTCGTAAATTGGGCGAGTCGGATATCGTCAAAACCTACCACCGAGAGGTCGGTTGGAATCTTGATATCGCAATCGTAAGCTTGTCGAATCACTCCAATGGCAGTCATGTCATTGGAGCACAAAACGGCTGTCGGTCGCTCGCGACGGGAGTTCATCAGCTCAGTGAGGGCGCGCATGCCACCTTCCAACGTGTGATCCCCCTTTATGATCAGATCCGGAGGTTGCCCGATCTCGGTCATCGCCTGCTGAAATGCACTTCTCCTCGCCAACGCCGATTTGAGGTCAGCCGGGCCCGCAATAAATGCAATTCGCGTATGCCTCAACGCGGCCAGATGCTGGATGGCTTGCCGGATCCCATTCTGATAGTCGATCCGAATGTTGGCTACGCCCGGTGCATCTGGCCCAACGTCCACGAAAACCAGAGGTACCTTCCGGAAACGCAGGTGCTCAAGCAGCGATTCTTCCATGCCAAATGTAAGGATCGCGACACCATCAACCCTGCGCTCTATCATCCGCCGCACTGACGATTCCATCCGCTTGGGATCGTGCACGGTCGAAGTCAACAGGATCTCGTAGTTGTTTTCCACGGCAAGATTTTCGAAAGTTTGAACGATTTCTGGAAAAAACGGATTGGTAATTTCGGAAACGATCAAGCCGAAGATGCGACTTCGTCCTGAGACCAGGGCCCGCGCTTGAGTGTTGGGAAAATATCCAAGCTCGTCCACCACCTTCCATACGCGGCGCGAAAGCTGAGGATCAACGGTGGGAAGCCGGTTGATTGCGCGTGAAACCGTGGCGGTGGAAACCTTCGCCCGGCGTGCAATCTCTCGGATATCCATTAGAAATCTCTGGAGTTACTGCGGCATTTTAAGTGTACGTTTGTGGAACAAGGAATGTCCATACCGGGAAAAGATCCGCGACGAAAAGCGCCTTGACGGAGGCTAAAAAGCTTTCGTGGCAATGACAATAATGGAAGACAAGATCCCTGACGAAAGACTATCGTTGCAAGGGTCGGTCAGAAGAGTCACCCATGTCGGAGGATACGCGCGTGTTGAATCGTCGGAGTTTCTTGAAAGTCGCGGGCACCGCAACTGCGGCGCCATTATTCGGAGCAAAGATGCATGCCTTGGCGGCACTCCAAACCGAACCCGCCGCGCCGCTTGGAGCCAACGATCATATTCAGATCGCGTTGATTGGGGCTGGTATTCAAGGCCAGGGAGACACAAAGGTAGCTGTGCAGGTTCCGGGCGTGAAGCTCGTAGCTGTGGCGGACTGTTACGACGGCCGGCTCGAGCACAGCAAGGAACTCTGGGGCAATGACATCTTTACTACCCGTGACTACAGAGAGATCCTGGCACGTAAGGATATCGACGCCGTCATTATCGGCACGCCCGACCATTGGCACAAACAGGCATCCGTCGAGGCTATGAAGGCGGGCAAGGACGTGTATTGCGAAAAGCCCATGATCCATTTGTATGCCGACGGGCCGGAGATAATCGAGACCGCTCGGGCGACCAACCGGATCATCCAGATCGGAAGCCAGCGGGTGAGCTCGATCATTTACGCAAAGGCCAAGGAACTGCTCGCTTCGGGAGCCATCGGCCAGCTCAACATGGTGACCGCGCATTGGGATCGCAACTCCTCGATCGGCGCGTGGAATTATACGGTTCCTCTGGATGCCTCAACCGAAACCTGCGATTGGCCGCGTTTCCTGGGAACCGCCCCCAAGATTCCCTTCAACGCGGAGCACTTCTTCCAGTGGCGCAAGTGGAAAGCCTATGGAAGCGGCGTGGCGGGAGACCTCTTCGTGCACCTGTTCAGTGGAACCCATTTCATCACCGGGACCAACGGTCCGACGCGAGCTATGGCCACCGGCGGATTGCGTTTCTGGAAAGACGGGCGAGATGCTGCTGACGTGATGCTCGGGCTGTTTGACTATCGGGAGGGGTTCAACCTTAGCCTGCGAGTGAACTTCGTGGACGGAGGCGAGGAGAGCGAAGGGCTGATCTTCACCGGCTCGGAAGGCACCATGGAGATTGCCGGCAACTCGGTCAGCATCAGCCGCGCGCCACTCCAAAAGGAACCTGGCTACATAATTAGTACCTTCACAGAAGCGATGCAAAAACGGATCCTTGAGAGCTACCGGCAGAAGTATCCCATTTCGCATCCGTCGGGACCACCGACAGCTGGATTCGAGAAATATGTAGCTCCTGACGGCTACCGCGACAGCTATGACCACTTCACGAATTTCTTTGCGGCGGTTCGCTCGCGGAAGCCTGTCGTGGAAGACGCCGTTTTCGGTTTTCGCGCCGCAGGAGCAGCACTGCTAAGCAATCTCAGCCTCGATCGCGGCGCTGTGGTGAAGTGGGATCCTGATTCAATGAAACTGGTATGAAAGAAAATATCGCCTCGAGGATCTGGAGTTTTTACAGCTTCAGCAAGCAAAATCCATCAAGATCGAACGCACCGGAGAATCAACTTGCTCAAGAATATGAAATTTGCAGTTCCTGTCATTGTGTCCATGTGGGGGGCGTGCCTCTGCGTTGCTGCGGAACAAAGCGCGCGTAAGACCACTCCCGGGAATCCGCCCGGAAACATTCCTCAGATGACTTTCCTCGCTCACCGCCTGGGCACGGATCATGCCGAGGGCGTCACCACGCTCGACATGAACGACGACGGTCGCCCCGACCTGTTGAGCGGAGCCTACTGGTATGAGAATCCCGGGCCCATGGGCGGCGAGTGGAAACGCCATCAATACCGAACCGTAGGCATTCTGGCGGAGTTCGTCTCCGACTGCGGAGAATGGACTTTCGACGTGAACCATGATGGCGCCCCGGATGTGGTCACGACCGGGTGGATGTTGAACGGACTGTGGTGGTACGGGAATCCGAAGACACCGGGGGTGATGTGGAAGCAACACTTCATCACCGACAGCTATGACACAGAGGGCGGAGCGACGGGTGACATCAACGGAGATGGCAAGCCGGATCTCGTACTCGCGCACTACAACCACTCGGGAATTCTGTGGGTTGATTTCTCAGGTCCAGAACCGAAAGTGCACCATGTCGGAGGGAAAGAGCAGGATGGGCATGGTATCGGCGTCGCTGACGTAGATGGCGATGGGAAGGCCGACATTCTGACCCCTTACGGTTGGTTCAAGAATATCGACGCCAACAACGATAAGTGGGAATGGCACGCAGACTGGCAATTGGACGATGCCGGCTTTCCCATCATCGGCTACGACGTGAACAACGACGGCAGGACGGACATCATCTATGGCCAGGGACACAGCTACGGCCTCTACTGGTTGGAACAGAAGGGCGAAGGGACAAGCAGGACTTGGGTGAAGCACGTGATCGACGAGTCGTACTCCCAGATTCATGCGCTCAAGCTGATCGATATCGACGGCGATGGAGTTCCCGAATTGCTCGCGGTCAAGCGCTACCGCGGACACAATGTCAACGACCCAGGGTCCTATGATCCTCTGGTGATCTATTACTACAAGATCGACCGCAAGACCGGGGAGTTTACGCGCTTTCCAATTTCAGTCAACGGAACTGCCGGAGCCGGCACGCAGTTTGTTGTCGAAGACCTGGACGGAGACGGCGACCTGGATATCGCGACAGCAGGAAAGACAGGCGTGCACTTCTTCGAGAATCTAAAAGTAGATCGTGTCCCAAAAGAGACTCGGGAGAAAGAACCCCTTCTCGATAAGAACTGGCCTTTCGAAGGTGAAGGCCAAACTGTGAAGCAGGAGGACGGCCCTCCCCAGCGGTAACTTCGTTTCACTTACCGGTTTCCAGTTCTGGAACATCGACCCAACTTCGCGTGCGATGGCTCTGCAGAACAGCGTTGAGGATCTTGAGTTGCCGCAGTCCATCGACGAACTGCGAATACTCAGGTGCCCCGCCTGGTGTGCGGATCGAGGCGTAGAAACGCCGGAAGACTTGCTTGAATGTGTCGTCATACCCTTCGCTGTGGCCGCCGGGGAGATCGGCGTAGCTGCGGGCTGCGGGCTTCAGTAGCGACGGATCCTTGACGAACACCTCATTGCCCTCATCACGGTGGCCTGCCCACAGTTCGTCGGGCCGCTCCTGATCCCATGCGACAGAAGACTTAGTGCCATAGATCTCAATGCTGAGGCGGTTTTTGCGTCCCGCGGAGACCTGGCTGGCAGTAACGCAGCCGCGCGTGCGCGCTCCCATGCGGAAGACCACAGCTCCGAAGTCCTCAGTATCCACGGCCGTTTCAACGTAGTCTTCCGGTCCCAGCAGCTTATTGGCAAAGGTCTCAACCGAATGCTTCGGCTGCTTACGGGTTGCGTGAAACGTCTGGAGGTCGGCACAAAGCGTGCTCACACGCAGTCCGGTAACGTGTTCCGCCATGTCAAACCAGTGCGATCCAATGTCGGCCATACAACGCGAAGGACCACCGGCAGTGGAGTCGACACGCCAATTCCAATCTGTGTCATACAGCAGCCAGTCCTGGGAATAAGTACCCTGCACGACCAGAATCTCACCCAAGTCCCCTGCCTCGCGCAGGCGCCGCATCTGTTGCACCATGGGGTAGTAGCGCAGATTGTGACAAACGCAGTTACGGACACCACGCTGAGCCGCTAGAGATACGAGTTCTTCGCCCTCCTCGACACTCGTAGCCAGTGGCTTTTCGCAGAGCACATGCTTGCCCGCCTGGAGCGCATCCTTGGCCATGCGAAAGTGCTGCGCATTGGGTGTGCAGATGTGGACGGCGTCAATCGCCGGATCGCGCAGGATCTCGCGGTAGTCGGTCGCAATCGTGGATATGGAAAAACCCACGCCCATGCGTCGCGCCGCCTCGGCGTTTCTGCCCGCGATTGCCGCCGCTTCAACCGACTCCACCCGGCGCACCGCTTCAAGATGCACGCGGCCCATGAAGCCGGTGCCGAAAATAGACGTTCTGATTGGTTTCATGCGTCTCTTCTCCGCCTTTTCTCTGCGCGTTAGGTCCACCAGGCGGCGGTAGGTTGCTCCCGAATCACGACGCTATTGAGGAAGTTGGCAGCCTTGGTTAGACCCTCTTCCGGCGAGAGCAGGCTGTCTTCGTGCTCGATGGAGAGGGCGGAATCGTAGCCAAACATGCGTAATGTGGAAACAAACTCACTCCACCACTCGGCTCCGTGCCCGTAACCGCAGGTGCGGAAAATCCAACTACGTTCGCGCTCTTGGGTATACGGCTTGGTATCTAGGACGCCAGTGCGCACCAAGTTCACAGGGTAAAGCTGCGTGTCTTTGGCATGGACATGGAAGATTGCGCCTTCGAGTACGCGGATGGCAGCGATGGGATCGATGCTCTGCCAGAAGAGGTGGCTGGGATCGAAGTTGCAACCCACATTGGGTCCAGCGATGGAGCGCAGCCTTAGCATCGTCTCCGGGTTATAGACTACGAACCCGGGATGCATTTCGATGGCGATATTTACGCCATGGTCGGCGGCGAACTTTGCGTGCTTGATCCAATAGGGCGCGACGACTTCGCTCCACTGCCAGTCGAGCACTTTCAGGTAGTCGGGGGGCCAGGGACAGGTGACCCAGTTGGGAGCAGTGGCATGGGGCGAATCGCCGGGACATCCCGAGAAGTCGACGACCACGCGGATTCCGAGCTTTTCAGCAAGCAGTACGGTTTTGCGGCTCACCTCCCCATCCTGCTGCGCACGGCTTTTGTCGGGATGCAGCGCGTTGCCGTGACAACTCAAGGCACTGATCGTGACGCCATGATCAGCCAGCACCTTCTGAAACTCAGCGAGGGCGGCGGCATCGTCAAGCATCGAGAGTTTGCAGTGCGCATCGCCCGGATAGTTTCCGGTGGCGAGTTCGACGGTATTGATTTGCAGTGCCTTGAGTTTCTCGAGAACCGCGGCCAGCGGCAGTTGCGACAACAGGGGAGTAAAGACTCCGACGCGCATACGCTTTCTATCTCCTCAAATCGAACGGGTCATTTTATCGCAGGATCGGGAGAAACATCGGTCATGCCCTCACCGGCTGTCCGACGCAAGGGTAGGGTGAAACCCACAAGATTAGCAAACCAGCGCTGCGTGTCTGACCCAAACCGTGGGGGCTGCCCTGTGTTAACTTAGACGACGTCGCAGGACATGTGCGGTCCGAGCGCTTCATGCCAGAAAATGTGACGGAACGACTGCTGTTGAGGGAGGTCGCTTGCGCCAGGTTCGAATAGCTCCGTTCGTCCTTCTCTTGCCGATTTTGGCAGCCCTCACGGTCGCCCAGAGTCAGCCGGCGTTGGATTCTTCGCTTCCACCCGTACCGCACGAGAAGCAAGTACGTCTCAAGCACATTCTGGTGATCGGACAGACCAAGGGATTTGAGCACGATTCGGTTTCGGATGAAATGGTCGCGATCTATAACATGGGCCGCGAGAGCGGTCTCTGGGATGCCGTGCTGCGCACCGATGTTGAGCTCATCACGAAGAAAGACTTGGGAAGAAACGCGAAGAACCTCGGCTACTTCGATGCCCTGATCTTCGTGAGCACGACTGGCGAGCTCGACCTGGACGACAGCCAGAAAAAAGATATGATGTCGTTCATCAAGAACGATGGAAAGGGTTTTGTGGGCGTCCACGCTGCCCTCGATACCAACTACAAATGGCCCGAATACGGCGAGATGATCGGTGGATGGTTCGACGAGCACCCGTGGTCAACGTTCAGCGCGCCGATAGTCAACGAAGACCCTAACTTTCCCGCGGTCCGGCACTTTCCCGCGGCGTTCGTTAAGTATGACGAAATCTATCAAGCCAAAGAGTGGTCGCGCGAAAAGGTCAACGTTCTGCTGAGTCTCGATCCCGCAAAACTCAACTACGCGAACAACCCGCGTATCCACAGGGCGGACCATGATTTCGCCGTAGCGTGGGACAAAATGTACGGCAAAGGACGCGTCTTCTATTCGACCCTCGGTCATACACAGGAAGCCTGGAATGATCCCGACATTCGCAAGATGTACTTTGAAGCGATCAGGTGGGTGCTGGGCATGACCGAAGGAAGTACGGCTTCACATCCGCGGCCGCAAGTGCACAACGATGCGCGATGAAGAGGGGAGGAATATTCTACGGGATGAAATCTCTTGGCCTGGTGTTGCGTTGGAGAGTACTACTGATTCTGCTCCTCATCGGTCTCGCCGTTTCCACAGCACAAACACCAACTCCTAGCGTGCCAACTCAGAGGGCAGTCAAGAAGAGCGGCACAGTTGCTCGCAAGTCATATCCGCCGGCTCTGGTCCAGAGCGGGGCCACGCTCTTCCGGCGCGACTGCTCTTTTTGTCATGGCCGCGACGCTGGCGGGGGCGAAACTGGGCCGGACCTTACGAGGTCCAAACTGGTGACCGCCGATGTAGGCGGTAACAAGATTGGCGCAGTCGTCCGAACTGGGCGCCCTGAGAAGGGAATGCCCCGCTTTGACTACTCTGATCAACAGATCGCCAGCCTCATAGCCTTTATCCATACCCAAAAGAACAATGCGCCCACAAAAAAAGGCGGGCGCAAAGGGGTAGATGTCGCCGATCTGCAAACCGGAAACGTCGAGGCCGGCAAGCAGTATTTCGAGGGTGCGGGCGGATGCGCATCCTGTCACTCGCCGACCGGTGATCTTGCCGGGATTGCATCGCGTTACCAGGGCCTTGAGCTCGAAGAGCAGATGCTGTATCCCAAACACGCGAAATCCAAAGTCACGGTAACACCTGGCTCCGGTGAAACGATCACCGGCACTCTGGATTACCTCGACGAGTTTACGGTTGGACTCATTGATGCTACGGGTGCATATCGATCCTGGCGGACTCGCGATGTGCAATACAAGGTCGACCCGTCGTTGAATGCCCATGTTGACCTGTTTGATAAGTACACCGACGCCGACATCCATAATCTCATGGCGTATTTACAAACTTTGCGGTAGACGGTGAGTCCTATCGCAGTATTTTTCGTGTGAGACGGCCCCAATCCAAATGAATGTTCTGAAAACTGCATCTCTTCTTGCTGTGATTGCCCTGTTCGTAGCTGCACTGCACCCCGCTGCACTCGCGCAAGGGGTGGATTCCCAGATGCTGCTGCATCCGCCCGCCGACAGTTGGCCGAGCTATCACGGTGATTATTCCGGCCGGCGTCACAGCGCTCTCGCGCAAATCACCCCGCAGAACGTGAAGAATCTGACTCTTGCCTGGGCCTTTCAGACCGACCAGCGCGCTGAAATCAAATCCTCACCGCTGCTGGTAGATGGCATCCTGTACTTCACCGTCCCGGACAACATTTGGGCTGTCGATGCACGCTCCGGCCACCAGATCTGGCATTACAACAACCCGAAAGACAAGGGGGATCACATCGGGCATCGCGGTGTGGCCATGTACAAGGGATATCTCTTCTTTTTGTCTCCCGATGCACACCTCATATCTCTCAACAGCAAAGATGCGACCGTGCTATGGGACATAACGGTTGCCGACGTCGCGAAAGGATATTGGACCACCATGGCTCCGCTCGTCGTCGGAAACCATGTGATTGTTGGTGTTTCAGGG